>Ga0066794_10000002_pt1 | contig 150901 bp, 141 predicted proteins | sample PersoiDNA2013190_FD_70945 | JGI IMG/M metagenome (GOLD analysis project Ga0066794, IMG submission 70945) | Permafrost soil microbial communities from the Arctic, to analyse light accelerated degradation of dissolved organic matter (DOM) -... | ecosystem: Environmental > Terrestrial > Soil >... | reverse complement strand
CTCCCCGGATGTGTATGAGTACCTGGAAGAGAAAGGAATTCTCTACGCCATCAGGCTCAAAGCGAACAACAACCTCTACCGCCAGATAGAGCACCTGATGACCCGACCGGTTGGAAGGCCCTCGAAGAAGCCAAAGGTGTTTTGCCACGCCTTCTCTTACGGGGCGGCATCATGGAAGAAGCCGAGAAGGGTGATAGCCAAGGTGGAGTGGCACCAGGGCGAACTATTCCCCAGGGTGGGCTTCATCGTCACCAACATGACCTCTTCTCCCCAAAGCGTGGTCCATTTCTACAATAAGCGCGGCACATGCGAACAAAACATCAAGGAAGGGAAACACACCCTTACCTGGACGAGGCTCTCCTGTGCGAAGTATGTGTCCAATCAGGTGAGGCTCGCCCTGTTCGTGCTGGCGTACAACCTTGGCAACTTCCTGCGCCGCTTCGCGCTCCCGAGTCAGGTGGCCCACTGGTCTCTCTCCAGCATCCAGCTCAAGCTCGTCAAGATCGGGGCCAGGATAGTCTCCCACTCCAGGATGACCGTCTTCCAGATGGCGGAGGTCGCTGTTCCCGAGAAGCTGTTCCGGTCGATGCTCTCACGAATCCACCGCCTGGGGAGGGCCTGCGCGAGGGCGCCGGCCTTGTGCTTGTGAACGCTGCAGAGGCAATTCGATGGCCGAATACGAGGGACAACTATCCCCGGATAACGGAAAACCATGCGGTCTGGAGGTGACATGACAAGGTCGGGCGACGGTAATGCGACGAGCACCAGCCAACCATGCCGGAAAAGCCAGATTCGTGATAGGATGTCGGCGTTGGAGGAGGCAAACGGGGAATACCGGTCAAGAGGTTTTCGACATCCGGGAGTGGGTAACAGATTGCGGCGTCTGACTAAAGGTCCTGATTTCCAGACTGCCCAGATCAAGGCGAGCACAGGGCGAGTCTAGTTTGGGAACGGTTGGGGTGATTCCGATGCGGCTGCTGGTCGTTTCGAACAGGGCACCAGTAACTGCCTCTGTAAGAGAAGGTAAAATCAGAGTGAGAAAAAGCGCCGGCGGGCTGGCGACGGGCGTAGGCTCCTATCTGGAACGACGACGTATCGCCGAGGAACAGAACGCTCTCTGTGTTGGGTGGCCCGGCATCGTTGTTGACAACTCCATGAAGCGTGGCGTCGAGGACCTCCTGCTCTCCGAGCACGGAGTCTGGCCGGTCTTTTTGACCAAAGAGAATATAGCCTTATACTACGAGGGGCTGTGCAACGAGACGATCTGGCCTCTGTTCCATTACTTTTCGACATACGCCTCCTACAGTGACAAGAACTGGCAGGAATACAAGCGGGTAAACGAGCTTTTCTGCGAAGCCGTTATCGAGAAGGCTTCCCCGGGAGACACGATATGGGTTCACGACTATCACCTGATGCTTCTACCCGCCCTCATCAGACAGCGGTTGCCGGACTCGCCGATAGGCTTCTTCCTCCACATACCTTTCCCGTCTTTCGAGATATTCCGCCTCATGCCGAGGCGGTGGAGGAGCGAGATACTGGATGGCTTGATCGGTGCGGACCTGATCGGATTTCACACGCAAGAATACACCCAGAACTTCCTTCGGTGCGTGCTGAAGATTACGGGATGCGAACATAGCCTCGGCGAGATACACTGCGACGGCCGGGTCGTAAAAGCCGATACCTTTCCGATGGGCATCGACTACCAGAAGTATTCTTCGGCGGCAAACCTCGCACCGGTTCAAAGGCGTTATCACCGCCTGAAGGAGAACCTTGGGAGCGTCAAGGTTGTACTATCCATAGACAGGCTCGACTACACCAAGGGCATAGCCAGCCGCTTGAGGAGCTTCAAAGCTTTCCTCGAGGAGAACCCGCAGTGGCACGAAAGGGTTGTCCTTGTCATGGTCGTCGTGCCCTCGCGTACGCGCGTGGGCGATTATCGCAGAATGAAAAGTGAGATCGACAACCTGGTGGGGGAGATCAACGGCAGATTCGGTCACCTTGGTTGGACGCCCATCCTCTACCAGTATCGATCCCTTCCCCTGAACGAACTTGTCGCTCATTACCTCCTGGGCGATGTGGCGCTAATAACTCCTAAGCGTGATGGAATGAACCTCATCGCCAAGGAATACCTGGCCGTGCGAAACGACGGGTCGGGCGCGCTGATTTTAAGCGAGATGGCTGGCGCTGCATACGAACTCGGCGAGGCAATCCTCGTGAACCCCGGCCATGTCGAGGAGATGTCAGGGGCGATCGCCCAGGCGCTGGAGATGCCCGCTGACGAGCAGATCAGGAGGATCGGCGCGATGCAGGAACGGCTCCAGCGCTACGACATCGTAAGGTGGGCTGAAGATTTCCTGGAATCACTGGAGAAGATCAAGAATAAACAGAACAGCCTGCGTGCCAAGCTGATCGGGCCCGAGGACCGACAAAAGCTGTTGTGCGATTTCAGGGTCGCGAAGAGGAGGCTTCTGGCGCTTGACTATGATGGGACCCTGGTCCCTCTTGATCAGACCCCTGAGCTTGCGCAGCCGACTGTTGAGACCTACGAACTTCTCGAAAAGCTTGCCCGGCTGCCCGGAACATGCGTGGCAGTTATCAGCGGGCGCGACCGGGACACCTTTAATGGCTGGTTCGGCGCCATGGACATATCCCTGATAGCCGAGCACGGCGCCTGGATAAGGAAGAAAGGCACCGAGTGGAAGACCGTAGCTACGGTTACGCTCGATTGGAAAGACGCTATCTTACCGCTGCTCGAGAGGTACGTGGACAGGCTTCCGGGGTCTTTCATAGAGGGCAAAGACTACTCGCTGGCCTGGCACTACCGCCGCGCCGAGTCGGAGCTGGGCGCTCTACGCTCCAAGGAGCTGAAGGATGACCTCATCGAATACACGGCAAACATGAACCTCCGGGTTCTCCAGGGAAACAAGGTTATAGAAGTCAGGCACAGCGGCGTCGACAAGGGCAGAGCCCTTATCGACATGATCGACGACGAGGAATACGACTTTGTTCTCGCGATCGGGGATGATTGGACCGACGAAGACCTCTTCAACGCGCTTCCGGAGACCGCATATACGATGAGAGTGGGAACGGCCACTTCGATGGCACGCTTTCACCTCGAGAGGCAAGACGAAGTCGTGAGCCTTCTCAAGGAGCTCGCAAGGCTTACATTTGCAGGGAATAGTACGGACACGACCGGTTCGTCGATTTCGAGTAATCCCGGATAGGATCAAAAGAGTTTATGATTGCAGCGACATCCCTCTGTGCCAACATCAGTGAGACACCTGCTCCAATTAGTTTAGAGTCTAAGAGGGCGGTCAGGAGGATTACTGATGGAGGCGATACGAGAGATGACGACTAAAGCGGCGGAACCCGGGCTCAGTTACAACTAACCGGGCTGAAACCGGGGATGGCGGAGCTCTTCCTGCCGTGCCTGATGCCGTCCACCCGCAGGCCCACCGAGCGCTCGGGGCCGAGGATGCGGGCGATGTCCTCGAGCAGGTCAACCCTGGCGCGCTCGAGCCCCCGAACCCCCGGTTCCTTCTCCCGCACTGTATATGAAAACACTATACCGAAAACGGGAAAGCCGGAAGGATCGCTATTAAGGTGCGCCACAAAGGCCCCGATAGCGATACTGTCAAAGATCATTATCGGATCGCGATTGTAAGCTCGGATAAAACAGTCTATCTGCCAGGTGACATGAACCTTGAGCCGAAGGTGCTTGAAAGCATCAAGGACCACAAAAGAGAATCACGGAAAAGAGAAGCCTTTCTCTTAATACCGTTCATTCTAGCGGCGGCGGCGGGCCTGGCCTTGCTGGTTGTAGTCGCTGTCACGACACCCTTCTCAGGTGTTTTCAAGACATCCTCGGCCGACAAGCTCGTAGCGCTGGCGTGCCTGCCGTTTATGATCTACCTCGGATTTGTCTGCTATGACCGCGCCCGGTACGCAAAGGAACGTTTCGAATATTTCACCGGGCAGCAAACGGACGACTACAGGCCTACTTCACTGCTCAAGTTCCAGGAAGCGGTAGACGGTGTAAGCATTGCCGCGGGGATCCAGGCTCCGGTGCTCGTGCTCCTCGATGACCCGGGCCCGAACGCCATGGCATTTGCCGATGCCGAAGGTAATCCCTACATAGGTGTCACAGAAGGCCTGCTCGAAGCGGATATCCCGGTCGACGAGGCAAACGCCATCATGGCACATGAGGTAGCACACCTGATCATCGGGGAAAACGTCGAGCCGCCGAGCCTATGGGGAATCGAGTTTCTACCGTCTGTCCTGCTCGTTGTATTCGGGGTACTTGCCCTTGTTACAATCATCTTGATGAAGGTGGAGCTATTAAAAATACTGGTCGCCTGGCTGCTAACGATCCTTGTGTTCGTCTGCCTGGTCTTGATACAGCGGTCTGAAGGGTTCATCCTGAAACAGCTCGACCTCGCATACAACCACGACGACATCCTGGCCGATTCTGTTGCCGCGCACATGACCAGAGACCCGCAGGCGCTTGAGAACACGATAAAGAGAATCGACGCGCTAATCAAACAGAACCCGAGGATACCGGGAGGCGCGATTCTCTCAAGGTACCTCTTCATCACGCCGGCGACATCGACCGGGAACTATTACAGGTATGCGACCCAGGCCGTCTCAAGCATGTTGAGCGGTGAGAAACAGCCACGGACGTGGTTCCGCTTCTCCAAGCACGCAAGTCAAGCTATGAAAGAGATACTCGAACTTGAAAGCGGGGTCACGCAGGAGCGGATTACCAACCTGGAACTGATAAAGCAGGGACGGCATCGGTTACTTTCTGACTGGGAACGTAGCGACTGACGCCGCCGATGGCTTTCAGTGCTCACGGCGTGCACTCGCTACGGCCGTCGCGGGGGCGCCAGCCCGTGAACCTCCACGCTATCTCGATCAAGATGATAGCTACTGCCGCTATGCCCATAGTCTGTGCGAACACTGACCACGACGGGAGGTTAAGCGCCAGGAAATCGCGGACAAATGGAACAAGTAGCGCGAGCAGAAAGCCAGCGGCCATCGCCGTTACCAGTAGGGCTTTCCAGAGGTTGAAGGGCCGTGCCAGGACCCCCAGCACCCAGAGCCCGATTATCGCGACAACTATGACGGCCGCAGTGCGGGATTCGGAGAGACTGATCCAGGAATAGACTCGCGAAAGAGCGCCCGCCGCGAACGCCGCGAGCGCCGCCACTATGCCGGCTGGAACGGCAAATCTTAAGACCCTTTTGACGAATCCAGGCCGGTATCGCGCCTTGTTCGGCGCCAGTGCGAGGAAGAAAGCCGGCGTGCCGATTGTGAGAGCGCCGATCAATGTGAGGTGCCGGGGCAGGAAGATGAACGCCCATCCCGCCAGGCCGATGATGATGGACAGCAGCGTGGCGTAGACGGTCTTCGTCAGGAATAGATTGGCCACCCGCTCGATGTTGCCGATCACACGGCGCCCCTCGGCGACAACTCCGGGAAGGGTGCTGAACTTCCCGTCCAGCAGAACAATCTGGGCGATAGCCCTTGTTGCCGGAGACCCCGAACCCATCGCTATTCCTATGTCGGCTTTCTTAAGCGCGAGGACGTCGTTGACCCCGTCTCCCGTCATGGCGACCACGTGCCCCCTGGACTGCAGCGCTTCGACCATCGCCTCCTTCTGGCCCGGTGTCACCCGGCCGAAGACCGTGCGCTCATCCATGACCCGCGCGAGTTCCCCCGGTTCCTCAGGCAGCTTACGGGCGTCAACCGGGTCGCCGACATCGGGAACACCCGCTCGATTCGCTACCGTGGCCACAGTCTCGGGATTGTCCCCGGAAATGACCTTGATGGCAACCCCCTGGTCAGTGAAATACTGTAACGTTTCGCTCGCGTCACTTCTCATCTGCTCCTCGAAAAGCAACAGGGCGGCCGGCTTGAGGTCCCCTGGAAGAGTCTCTGCCCCGATCTCCCCTTTCACCCGCGCGAGCATCAGCACCCGCATTCCAGACCCCGCGAGTTTATCGACCTCAGGCCGCAGGCTTTCAACGCCAGAAGCTTTCTCGAGCAGGACCTCGGGCGCGCCAAGCACCCAGGCGCCCCTGTCGCCAAAGCTTTCGGCGCTCCACTTGCGGATAGAGGAAAACGGGACCCGGCCCGTGATACTCAAGCCCTCCGGCGGTGGGAACGCGGCGGATATCGCGTCAAGTGTTGTGCTGTGGGAAGCGGAGTCGGCCCCGAAGGCGCCGAGTACGTCGGCAAGCTCCTCCTCCGAGTCGAGAGCCTCCAACCGGTTGAACACGAGTCTGCCCTCGGTCAAAGTCCCCGTCTTGTCAAGACAGACAACGTCGACCCGGGCGAGCCCTTCGACCGCGGGAAGCTCCTGCACGAGCACGTTCCGCCGTCCCAGTGTTACAACGCTGACCGCGAACGCCACGCTGGTGAGCAGTATGAGTCCCTCCGGTACCATCCCCACGAGGCCCGCCACGGTGCCCGGCACCGCCCTGCCGAACGAGTCGAAGACGCGCAGTTGGCTTATGAACAGAAGGGTACCGGCCGGAACCATGATCCAGGTTATGACGCGGAGGATCTTGTTTATCCCGTTTATAAGCTCGGAGCTGACCACTTGAAAGCGGCGAGCCTCGGACGCGAGCTTGCGCGCATAAGAATCGGCCCCGACCTTCGTGGTGCGGACCCTTCCCGACCCGGCGACCACGAAGCTCCCCGACATCACCTCGTCACCGGGAGCCTTGTCGACCGGCTCCGATTCGCCGGTCAGCAGGGACTCGTCCACCTCAATCCCCTCCGAGACGAGTACGATACCGTCCGCCACCACCTGGTCACCTGTGCGCAGTTCGATCAAGTCATCCAGCACGACCTCATCCATCGGTATCTCGATTACTTTGAAATCCCGAACAACTCGAGTCTTGGGAGCGCTTATGAGAGAAAGGCGGTCGAGGGTCTGCTTGGCCCTTACCTCCTGGATAATCCCGATGAGGGTGTTGACCAATATGACGAGTCCGAAGAGGCCGTCACGAAGCTGCCCGAAGAGCAGGATGACGACAAACAGAGTCCCGAGGATCGCGTTGAACCTGGTGAAGACGTTGGCGCGGATGATGTGCCAGTAGGACCGGCTGCTCACTTCTCTGGCCGCGTTGGTCTGCCCACGTTCCGCCCGCTCCTCGACCTCCGCCGTCGTGAGACCGACCGCTGCTGAATCATCCATGCTCGACACCTTTTTTCGGCCCAGCCGCCCTGCGCGTTTAGTCTATCAAGCCCAAAACATTGACGATAGAATTAAAGGTCAAGAAAGCCGGCAAATAAGCTGCATATACAGTAACGGATATTAAATGGACCTAGAACCCCAGGTACAGGAGAGCATAAATCGCAACCGTAGAAAAGTGCTGTTTGAGGAACTCCTGGTCCTCGTACCTGTTGCCCTGATCATAACGGCAACCGTGTACCTGATAATATTTGCTTTCAAGCGGCATTTAGGTATCGCCGCGATTATCATGCTGTTTATCGCGACAGCAACTGCACTGATCCTCATGAATTCCATTGGAAAGCCTTTCAAACGATTCGTAAAGCCGGCCGAAGAATTCAAGCCGGTGTCGCTCAATCTCTTCCAGGAACAGCTTGAAGCGGTCAGCATCGGAGCCGGAATCTTGATCAACGATGCCCTCATGCCGCTAGATGCCTGGCACTTGAAGACCCTCCCGTTCATATCGCTGGCGGTGCTCGCATCATTGACCGTCTTGACCTTCTGGATTGAGGCTTCATCTCACTCTCGAATTAACACCGCTATCGTCGTTCCAGGCTTTATCTTTATCATCTGGGTAGGGACAATCTCGGATTTCATGATAAGGAGGCTGGACATCGCGAGGCGGCATGACGATTTCCTCGCCGATTCGATCGCCGCGAAGCTAACCTCCAACCCTGAAGCTTTTGGGCAGGCAATAACGCATCTAGACGCACTGCTTGACCGTGCAATTGAGCTGCCCCTGGATAATTACTGCAGCAGGCACCTGTTCATATGCCCACATAATCTTACCAAGTGCCAGAAAGCGTACATGTCCCTCCGTGACACCATGTTTATGTACGGGACTTCTGAAGAGACTACTGCTGAACTGCTGAAGCGGGAGAAAGAGGCGATCAACAGGCGCATCGAGAACCTTGGTGCAATCACTCAGGGCCACTGGCCGGCTTTTTCCGGCTAAAGATCAAGCCTTCTGAAAGAATGGTTAGTAATCTAAGAAAGCAACTCGAGAAAGTATTTTACCCGGGGTCCATCGCGGTTGTGGGAGTATCGTCGCGACTGGATAACCCCGGGACCATGCTGCTGCGCGCAATCATGGACATAGGCTTTGAGGGCCCCCTTTACCCGGTAAACCCCAGGCACAAAGAGATACTCGGTCTCTCGTGCTATCCTTCAATCAAGGAAATCCCCTCGCCCCCGGAACTGGCTATACTCGCGATACCCCCTAACGCTGTGCCATCCGTCATAGCCGAGTGTGTCGATACCGGAGTCGGAGCCTGCGTGATAAGCACGGCCGGCTTCTCGGAATCCGGGACACAAGAGGGCGCCAGGCTCGAGCGCGAGATACTCGACATAATCAGGGATTCACCGTTGAGGCTTGTCGGTCCGAACTGCCTGGGGATTTACTCATCGACCGGGAAGGTTGCCCTTTTCGGCGGCATGCGGCCCGACGATGGGACGGTGAGCTGCTTCTCCCAGAGCGGTTCCATCGCCTCAATGCTCTACCTGCTTGGTGCCGAGCGCGCGATACGCTATTCCAAGATAGTCAGCAGCGGCAATGAGTTAGACCTGAACTGCGCCGATTTCCTCGAGTATTTCGCGGAGGACCCGGAGACCGAGATCATAGTGGCGTACCTGGAGGAAGTCCGCGACGCCCGCCGTTTCCTTGAAATCGCCTCGCGCATCAAGGGGAAGAAGCCTCTACTGGTCTGGAAAGCCGGCTTGACCGAAAGGGGGCAACGCGCCGCTGCATCGCACACCGGTGCAATCTCCGGGAGCGAAGAGATCTGGCAGGCCGTCGCAAGACAGGCGGGTATCGTCGTCGTCGATGACATCGCTGATGCCTTGGAGACTATGGCGGTCTTCTACCACCTTTCCAGGCCCTGCGGTAGACGTGTCTGCGTCATCAGCCCCCCGGGAGGGATAGCTGTCAATTCCGCCGACGCTGCCGAGAAGAACGGCCTTCTGCTCCCCCCTCTCGGCGAGACGACCCTGGAACGGCTCGGGCAGGTCCTTCCGCGCGAAGGCACGAGCTTCACAAACCCGGTGGACATGGGCTTCGGCGCGGTTGTTCCCGGGAACCTCCGGGAAGTCATCCAGATAGCGGCATCCGATGAAAACGTGGACGTACTCATGGTTGTAGAAGGGGCGCCCGCGTACCGCAAGGGGGATTTCGGCCTACTTAAGATGCACACAGCGGAGATCAAGGAAGCTGCAGGCGCGATCGATAAGCCGATAGTCGTGATCGGGATCCCCAGCGGGTTCGCCTTTCCCTATATGGCGGAGCTTCACTGGGCGGGGATACCCTGCTACTTGTCACCTAACGCCGCCTGCCGTGCCCTTTCAAAACTCCTGTCGTTCCACGGGCTATTGAACAGTTAGTCCCGCTATCAAAAAGGAGGTCGGTTGCTCATGGAAAGCTCCGCAGAGACAAATAAGGTCTTCAAGATGGATGAACAGGTCCTGAATGTTAACCGAATCGGCGCCTTCAGCGATTCGGTATTTGCGGTGGCGATAACACTGCTCGTCCTGAACATTCACGTACCGAGCATCTCACTTCATTTGACTAACCGCGCGCTGGCTTCCAAGCTCGGCGGGCTCTGGCCCAACTACGAGGCCTTTATCCTAAGCTTCGTGATCATCGGAATATACTGGATTCTCCATCACCTGATGTTCAGGTACATCGAGCGTTACAACGGCGTCTTTCTCTGGCTTAACCTGTTCTTTCTCATGTGCATAGTCTTTATGCCGTTCACTGCGAGTCTCATAAGCGAGTATGGAGATACCGCAATTGCCACAATCGTTTACGCGGCCAACCTGGCAGTTGCCAGCCTGTTGATGGCCGTTATCTGGTGGTATGCAATCGGTAGAGGGCAGTTGATGATGAAGGGGTTTGATGTCGTGATGGGGAAACACGCGGTCCTGGCAAACCTCTGCACAACAGTGGTCTTCCTGGCATCGATGCCCATCACCCTTGCCAATCCAAGGGTCGCAAAGTACTTCTGGCTGCTTCTCATCCCGGTCCACATGCTCCTTGAAAAGAGAAGAGGAAAGAAGCTGGCCCAGTCGGAAGGTGGAGCTTAGGTGCTTCTACTTGCTAAACGATATAGCAAGTGTAAGCAATCACGAGTGGGCGAAGAGGAGGTCAAAGAAAGAGAGGTTATACACAATCGCTTCTGCCCTCTCGAATAGCGATCTGAGATTCAATCATAATATCGAAGGTGGAAGAACTTCAATTCTCTCGCTCGAAGAGCTCCGCGAGATGGGGTTTATCAGCGTGGGTTACGTCCTTTCCGGCCTCTTTGCATCCGCAAAAGCGCTGGCCGACACCTGCGCGTACCTCCTCGAACACGGTGACACCACGGGTATCCGGGGAAAGATGATGACCTTCGATGAGTTCAACGAAATAATCGGCCTCGAGGAAAAACACATGCTGGATGAACAATTAGGGTAGAATATACAAGTTCCAAAGGACGGAAAGCCTAGAGATAATGATGGAGGTAGACCATGGCAGAGCTTAAGGAATGTGTCCTGGTTGACGGGGTAAGGACCGCGAACTGCAGGGCACACGCGGCAAAGGGCTGGTTCCGCACCCTGCGGCCCGACGAGCTTCTCACTTACGTGTACAAGGCTCTCTTCGAGCGGAACCCGCAGGTCAAGCCGGAAGAAGTGGAAGCGGTCTTCTGTGGGACCGCCAACCAGACCGGTATGCAGAACGACATCGCGCGGTTAGGCTGGCTAGTTTCCGGGCTGCCGGAGAGCGTGCCCACCAACGGCATCAACCAGCAGTGCCCGTCGGCGATGGCCGCTATCGAGCACGCCGCGCGGGCCATCATGTCAGGGGAAGGCGATATCTATATCGCCTCGGGTGTGGAGGACATGCAGAACGTGTCACTGGGCATGGGGATGGATTTTCCACCCCGCATCGTGGATTACTATAACCCGGCCGACCTGCCCATGGGGCCTACCGCCGAGAAGACCGCGGAGAAACTGAGCATATCCCGCGAGGATACCGAGGTGCTCGCCTACCACAGCCACATTCGGGCCAGGGATGCTAGAGACGCCGGCAAGTTCAAGGACGAAATCGTGCCCATAAAGGGGCTGGACGAGAACGGCCAGGAGTTCGTCGTCGACCGGGACCAGTGGATAAGGGACAACCCCGACCTGGAACAGATGGCCCAAATGAAGCCCGCCTTCAAGCCCGACGGCCTTGTGACCGCGGCGACCAGCTCTCCCCTGACCACCGGTGCCGCTGCCATTCTGTTCATGGGCAGGGACAAGGCCGACGAGCTGGGCCTCTCCTATCGCCTCAAGTACGGTGGCGGCGTGATGGCGGGGTACGACCCCACGATGATGGGGATGTCCGCGGCCGCCGCTTGTAAGAAGCTGCTCAACAGGAAGGGCCTCACGGTTGACGACATAGATGTCTTCGAGATGAACGAGGCCTTCGGCAGCGTGGTCGTCGCCGTACTGAGAGAGCTGGGCATCGAGGAGAACGCCCCGTTCAAGAAGACGAACCTCTGGGGAGGTGCCCTCGCGCTCGGTCATCCCCTGGGGCAGTCCGGCGTTCGCCTGGTCATCACCATGAACAACATCATGAAGACAGACCTGCCTGACGCGAAGCGCGGCGTGGCGATGCTGTGTGGCGGGTTCGGCAACGGCAACGCGTCCCTCTGGGAAAAAGTCGAGTAGCCAGCAGTGTTTTGGGGTCAGGTCCTGACCCCTCCATTAAAGGGGTGGCTATTGGCTACTGAACTCAGGAACCTGTTTTCGCCTGTCCGGATCAAAGGCATGGAGCTCGAGAACCGCGCTGTGATGCCGGCGATGGGCACCAACTACGGCGATACCGATGGAAGCGTCACCGAGCGCCTGGTGGCATACCTTGCCCGACGCGCACGCGGCGGCGTCGGGCTCATCATCACCGAGATCTGCGCGGTCGACCCGCGCGGTAAGGGAATCCCGACCGAGATCGGCGCCTGGAGCGATGAGCTGATCCCGAGCTTGAAACTGATTCCCGACGCGATCCACACCGCCGGCAGCATGGTCGCGCTGCAGCTACACCACGCCGGCCGCGAGACGTTCGAGGCTTTTACCGGCACTCCACCAGAAGCTCCGTCACCCTTACCAAGTCCGACAATGATGCAACCATGCGAGGAGATGAGCGGGGACCGTATCGCCGAGGTTATAGAAGCGTATGCGAGGGCCGCCGGTCGTGCCCGGGAAGCCGGGTTCGACGCCGTGGAGGTCCACGGGGCGCACGGCTACCTGATCGAGCAGTTTCTCTCTCCCTTTTCCAACCAGCGCCAGGATGAGTACGGAGGGTCCGACGAGAACCGTGCCCGGTTCGCGATCGAAATCATTGAAGCGGTTCGAAAGAGGGTCGGGCCCGATTTCCCGGTCCTCATCCGGGTATCGGCCGATGAGCTGGCGCGAGGGGGATACGAGCTTCCGTTCATGGAATGGCTTGCCCCACGACTCGTGGCCGCGGGCGCCGACACGATCCATGCCTCGGTAGGTGTCGCCTCGACTCCCGGCCACTACAGCATCGCGTCTATGGACACCGAGGCCGGCTTCAACCTGCACCGCGCCAGGGCGATTAAACAGGTAGTGAATGTGCCGGTGATCGGGGTCGGAAGGATAAACGACCCGAGGCTCGCCGACGAGGCAATCGGCCGCGGTGACGCCGACCTGATAAGCTTCGGGCGCCAGCACCTCAGCGACCCCGACCTCATCGCGAAGGCCCGGCGCGGGGACTTCGACCGGATCCGCTGGTGCCTCGCCTGCAACCAGGGGTGTATCGAGCGGCTGGTATTCGAAATGAAACCCATCACGTGTACCATCAACCCCGAGTGCGGCGAGGAGTACAAATGCGCGCCAGAAGCCGGCGCGTCCCGAAGAGTGTGGGTCGTTGGCGCCGGCCCGGCTGGCCTTTCCGCCGCGATGTCCGCGCTGGAGCGCGGGCACAGCGTCGAGGTCTTTGAAAGAGACTCGGAACCGGGCGGCCAGTTGCGGTCCGCCTGCAAGCCGCCGCACAAAGAAGCATACGCGGACTGGGTGTCCTGGGCGGTCCGAACGCTTGAAAGAAGCGGGGTCACAATACGTCTTGGTCAGGAGGTCACCGGGGAACTTGTCCGGGCGGACAAGCCCGACACGGTGATCCTCGCATCGGGCGCACTGCCTACCGTACCGAAGATACCGGGCATCGACGGCGAGAACGTCTTCGACGCCCGCGCGGTGCTCCTTGGCAAGGTCGAACTCAAGGACAACGCCGTAGTACTGGGCGCAGGGTACGTCGGAATGGAGACGGCCGACTACCTCATATCCCGGGACGTCGATGTGACCGTGGTCGAGATGCAAGAGGTGCCGCCCGTGACAAAACTCACGGCCCACGGCTACTGGCTGAACCGGCGCCTCAAGAAATCGGGAGGGATTCTGCTTCTGGGCGCGGCAGTTACCGGAATCGAGCCCGACGCCGTGAGTTACGTCAAGGACGGCGAGGAGTCCCGACTCGAGCCTGCCCCGACGGTTGTGACCGCCCTGGGAGCCGCTTCCGAAACCGGGCTCGTTGCCGCCTTGAAAGAAGCAGGCATCCCTTACCAGGTTATCGGTGACGCGGCGAGCCCCCGCCGCCTTCTCGAAGCGGTGCACGAGGGTTATGCGGCGGGCCGCGCTGTGTAGCAAGGTATCCGTTCAGATTTTAGACCCCTCGCAAGAAATGAGAGATAAGTGCCTGCGCAAGTTCGCAGACAACTCCCGGGTTGAGGTAACCAACGGCAGCGCCGATCAAATCCCTTTTGCCTTCGGGACCTTCGACTTCGTAGTGTCCAACCATGCTCTACATCATGTTCTACATCATCAACAAGTTCACGGGGCAGGCGCTTTTCTACCTGGACCCTGGTGCGCATGATGCGATGATGCTTTTGCTTGAATCGCTGCCGATCTGCATCCTTGCAGAAGGTGAGTACTATACAACTGTCGAGGAATGGATCAGGCTGCTATGCAGACATCCCGTTTCAGAAGTATCATTAAGTCATTCGAAACGAGAATGGCGCTGCGAATAACAGTAAAAGGCCCATCGGAAAGGAGAGTATGCACCCGCTGAAGCAACTGATGAATCCGTCGTCCCTGGCCTTCTGGGGCGCATCGAACAACCCCATGAAGATGGGCACTATACAACTCACCAATGTCCTGGAGAGCGGTTACCAGGGCGAGGTCTATCCCGTCCATCCCACGGAAAGCACGGTCCTGGGGATACCAGCGTACAAGAGCATCATGGATGTGGGCAGGCCGGTGGACCTTGCCCAGCTGACGCTCCCAACCGAGGTCGTTCCCCATGTGCTCGATGAATGCGGCAGGGCTGGAATCCGCAGGGCAATCGTGATCTCGGGCGGGTTCAAGGAGGTTACGGGTGACAGGGGACGAGAGCTCGAGCGCGAGATCAAGGAGATCGCGAAGAGACGCGGTATTCGCTTTCTCGGTCCGAACTGCGTCGGCATCTTCAACTCGCTTTGCTCCCTCAACTCGACCACCATCCCGAGGCCGCCCGGCGGCGGGAAGATCGCTTTTGCCTCCCAGTCCGGCGCCTACACGGCCATGATCAACCCGTTCCTCAGGTCTCAGGGGATAAGGATGTGCCAGACCATCAGCGTGGGAAACGAGGCGGATATCGACCTGACGGACTGCCTCGAGTACTTGAAGGATGAGCCGGAGGTGAAGGCGATAGGCCTTTACGTGGAGACCGTCAGGAGGCCGCGCGAGTTCATCGGGGCTGCAAAGGAGACCGTGAAGAAAAAGCCGGTGATCGCTATCTACGTGGGCGGGAGCGAGGCCGGCTCCCGTTCGTCCCTTTCTCACACGGGCGCCCTCACCGGACCGGACGAGGTGTACGACGGGCTTTTCCGGCAAGCCAGCGTTATGCGCGCGGATGACCTGGACCAGATGCTGGACCTCCTGTCGGTCCTTTCCTCTGCGCCCCTGCCCGCCGGCGGTCGGATGGCGGTCATCAGCAACTCCGGCGGACCGGGCACCTCGCTCGCCCATCACATTGAAAAGGCAGGTCTTTCCGTCCCGCTTTTCTCGGAGGGCTTGAGCGAAAGGCTGAACGCGGTCACCGGGCGCCTCGCCTTCGTCCGCAACCCCATCGACCTGACCTTCGAAATGGACCTGTTCCTCTTCAAGCAGCTCCTCGAGATGGTCTTCGAGTCGGGAGAGGTGGACGGAGCCCTGCTCTACGGCATATTCGGCTGGCCCGACTTTATGACGAACCTCGAGACGCGCTTCCCGGACCTTAAACAGATGCAGGGCGTCTGGGAGCCGAGATATAAAGAGTTCTTGAACCAGCTCGCCGAAATCCCGAAGGCGTACGGGAAGCCCCTGTTCGTGATGTCTTTCCTCGGGGCGAGCAGCGCATCCATTCTTCCGCTGATCGAACAAGACGTCCCCGTCTTTCCGTCAGCGAGCCGGGCCGCCCACGCCATGCACGCCCTGCTCGACTACCGCCTCATCCGTGACGGTTGACAGCCCTCTATTCCTCTTCTGCCGCGCATTCCTCCGGGCTCAACCGCATCAACGATGCGTGATACCTTCCGGGCAACGTCTGGTAGAGCCGCGTTCCCATCCAGATGAATTGTCGCGTTTGCTCATCGACGTCTTTTGTGACCCGGGCGGGCACTCCGACCAGCAGCTTACCCGCAGGCACTTCCATCCCCGGGGGCACAAGTGCGCCGGATGCTATGACCGCGCCTTCACCGAGGTGCGCCCCGTCGTTTATGATGGCTCCCATGCCGACGAGCACGTGCTCTTCCAATCGGCATCCGTGCAGTATCGCCCCGTGCCCTATATGGGAGTTTGGACCGAGGAAGGTGATACTGTCCGGACCGGCGTGTATGACGACGTTCTCCTGGATGTTCGAGCCGTCGCAAACCACTATTTCTCCCCAGTCACCGCGCAGGCAGGCACCGGCCCCTACGTAACAGTTCTCCCCGATTGTCACATCTCCAATGACCACCGCGGTCTCGTGCACGTGCGATGTCCTGCGGATTCTCGGCTTCCTGCCCTCGAAAGCGTACAAAGGCATTCCCTCACCATCCTCATCAACGAAGACTCACTTTGGCCAGAAGTTATTTACTATATTGTTTAGGCAGCGCCCTTGCTCGCCGCCCACATCATGAAGCGCCGGGCGAGACCTTTCCTGTTCAGGTACGCCATTGCCCGGTAGTATCTCTCAGGGGAAATCCTGGAGTATCGCCAGTTCGACCTGGATGGACGGTTTGTCACCACGAACAGCCGACCTTTCTCTACCGCATCCAGGACCATTCGCGCGACATCCTCAACGGTTATCTTTGATTGCCTCATCCCAGTGTTAATGAGCTCGATTCCCCAGTCGAGGGACTCGTATTTATCCGCGTCGATGACATCGAGCGAGTTTTTCATTATGTTGGTCTTCACAATGGAGGGGCAGAGGACGGTTACGCCGATGTTGAATGGAGCCAGCTCCATCACGAGCGTCTCCGAGAGTGCGACTACCGCGGCCTTCGAGGTGTCATAGGGGGCAAATCCCATGACCGGCACAAGACCCGAGGTGGACGCCGTATTGACGATATGGCCTCCCGCCTGGGTCTTCATCCGGGGAATAAAGGCGTGGCACCCGTAGACAACTCCCCAGAAATCTGTCCCCACGACCTTCTCCCAGTCCTCGATGGAGGTCTCGCCCACATACCCTCCGCCGCCAATACCTGCGTTGTTTACCAGCAAGCCTACCTCCCCCCAGGTATCAAAGAAGTGCTCGGCCATCGACTGCACCTCGCTGAAATCACTCACGTCACACTCATAGGTCTCGCCGGAACCGCCTTTCCGCTCTACCATCCGGAGGGTCTCGCGAGCCCCCTCCGTGTCCACGTCCACAATCCCGACCTTATAACCCTTTCCGGAAAGAGCAACCGCGATTGCTCTCCCTATGCCGGACCCCGCTCCGGTCACAACTGCCGTTTTTGGGTGATTCAGGCTCATCCTGCCCCCATTCCCAGTGTATTGCTTGCGACAATATATATCGGCCTTATAGCCCTAGTAGTACAGTAAGCTTTCAACAATAAAGTGGACGCGGTCTAATGCATTAAGCAAAGTATAAACAGAATCACTCCACAACGGGTGAAGTGACAAAGCTGTCTGACTTCAAAGGTGGGACAGTACCACGGGTTCTGAAGCGGGAGAAGCGGCTCGTACATAATACACACATATGGCTCTCTGCTGACAGGAGCCGCCGTCGAAAAGCACTGTTGAGTTGTCCAGGATCAAGAAAACGGTTACCGGCTCGAATCCCAGGCATGGGTGAGCAAGGATACGCGGCATGAACAAGCATATGCACGGACAGATGTCACCGATAGTCAATCTTACGCCAGACCAGGTACGCATGCTCAGGACTAGTGGGCAGTTCTTACACACGCCCGCCGGCCGCGGGTCGCTGGTCGAGGTCGTCAGATCTTTGTGCGGAATAAACGCCCAGATGACCCCGTCCATGATGCTTTCGCTGCGCGCGCGAGTCGGCGGGATCGACCTGGCAGATATTAAAAGAGCAATAGGCAATATACGTTCGCTGGTGCGCACCTGGGCCATGAGAGGAACTCTTCACCTGGTGGATTCCAATGGCATTCGCTGGTTCGTATCGATTCTTGGACCCTTTTTCATCGCCAAAGACAGGGGAAGGCGTGCGGGGCTGGGATTGACCGACGACATGCTGGCAGACGCTCTGGAAGAAATCCCCGCTGTCATGCGCGACTCCGGACCGCTGACGCGGTGGGAATTGATGGATCGGCTGAAGGAGAATCGGGTCCACATCAACGAGAAAAGCCAGGCTCCAATACATCTCATCAAATACGCAGCCCTAAACGGGCTGCTTTTCCTTGGTCCGGATCGAGAGAACGGCGAATCCACTTACGTGCTCATGGATAAATGGTTGGCCAAGAGCAAGCGAGCGTCCGGAGCCCGGGGTCTCGCAGCTCTCGCAAAGCGTTACCTGGGTGGATACGGGCCCGCGAGTATCGCTGACTTCGCGGCCTGGTCGGGAGTAACGCTCACGGACGCAAGGAAAGCCTGGCGGTTATTCCAGGATGAAAACCCTCTGACGGAGGGACAGGTGGAAGGCCAGAGACTATGGCTCCTTCAATCGCAGGTCGAAGCAGCCGGCAGGCCGGTTCGTTCTCGTCCCGTCGTTAGACTCCTCCCCGCTTTTGACACCTATGTAACGGGATATGCGAACCGGGACTTCGTGGTTTCGCGTGAGCGATATAGGGAAGTCTACCACGGAGGGCAGACGGTGCCTGTGGTTCTTGTTGACGGATACGCATCCGGGGTATGGAGATATGAGCGCGAGCGGAACCGCCTGGCTATAACTGTGCAAGCATTCGGGTCTTTCGATAAGACCGTCTGGAACCTCGTTTCAGAGGAAGCTGAAGATATCGGCCGTTTTTTCGGGACGCCAGTCTCTTTGCACATTAATCCCCGCACTTATAAATAGTATACTTTCGAGAGCAACTAGCGACGCGCCTGAGCAAAACCATGATAGAGGTAACCGATTTCGAGGAAGTGACGAGGTTCAGGATGAGCCTCGCGGTGGACGGCAAGCCCGTGTACTGGGTCGCCGCGTACCTGGTAGACGGGCTGCTCATCGATACCGGCTGCAGCCATACCGCCCGGGAGCTCGCCGACTGCCTGGAGGGCAGGGGCCTGCGTATGGTGGTCAATACCCATTACCACGAGGACCATGTGGGAGCCAACCGCGTCATCATCGAGCGGTTCGGGGTCCCGATCCTCGCCCATCCGGATTCCGTGCCACGCATCAACCAGGTCCCCGTGCTGCACCCGTACCAGGAATACGTCTGGGGATACCCCGAGCCGGTCGAGGTCTCTGCGCTCGGCGAGGAGGTCCTAACCGAGCGATTTCGCTTCGACGTCGTGGAGACGGCCGGACACAGCGAGGGGCACGTGGCGCTGGTGGAGCCGGAAAGGGGCTGGTGCTTCTCGGGAGATATCTTCATCACCGAGAGGCCGAAGGTCATCAGGGCTGACGAGGACGCGGAGGGCCTGGTGCAGTCGATGAGGATGCTGGCGGCCCTGCCGACTGAAAGGCTGGTCCTGTTCACATCCATGGGCGAAATCATCGAGGACGGGCGTCGCGCCCTCCTCTCCTGCGCCGGATACCTCGAAGGATTGAGAGACGAGGCGAGGGCGCTTGAGGCTCAGGGGCTTACACGCGAAGAGATAAGGGAACGCCTCTTTGGCAAGGGGAGCTCTCTCGCAGCGCTGACCGGCGGCCATTTCTCGTCGGACAACCTCGTCGCGTCCTTGCTGGCGGAAAGCAGGCCGGAAGCGGGATAACCCCTACTGCGGCGCAGCATTATGCAGTCGGCAGAAGTCGACTGGAGCGGGAGACGGGCCTCGAACCCGCGACCTTCAGCTTGGAAGGCTGACGCTCTACCAACTGAGCTACTCCCGCCCGCACCAACATTAAAACATCCAGGAGGCCCTGCCTCAAGGCCCACGGTGTGCGAGCGCTTCAACAAACTCGAAAACAATGTGATATCCTGACGCTGTAAACAACCGCAGCAAGGTGGGTAGCATGGCAGAAGAGCAGACAGACAGCTTCAAGGTGCTGGCTATCAATGGGAGCCCGAGGGCGGACCAGGGGGCCACCGATATCGTGGTCAGAAGGTTTCTCTCAGGCGCAGAGTCCGCCGGCGCATCGGTCGAAGTCGTATATCCCGCAAAGATGAAGATCGCGCACTGTGTGGGTTGCCTCAACTGCTGGTTCAAGACCCCCTGGGTCTGCCGTCACAAAGACGACATGCCCTCGCTCATCGGGCGGATCGGTGAAGCGGACCTGGTGGTTTTCGCGAGCCCGGTTTACGTCGACGGCATGACGGGCCAGATGAAGAAGATGTTCGACCGCTTTGTATCGTACGCGGAACCTTACTTCGTATTCGAGGGAAAGCGGACATACCATCCCGACAGGAAGGCCGCACACTTCAAGGTGGTCGCGATCTCCGTCTGCGGCTTTCCGGAGAGAGAGCACTTCCAGGCGATCAGCCTCCACTTCAAGCGCATATTCCAGAACATGAGGGTGGAGCTCCTCGGAGAGTTCTATTTCCCCGGCTCGTCGATCTTCTTCTCTAACCCTGACCTCGTCGCGGACCAGTTCAAGGCGGTCGAGAAGGCCGGTCGTGAAGCGGTGGAAAATGGCAGAATTTCACCGGAGACGATCGAGGAGGCTAACCGCGTGTATGTCGAAGACCCGCGAGCATTCGGGGAGGAGATAAACGAGCTGTTCCATAACCTGCGCCGTTACTGCGGAGCAGAGTAGGTCGAGAGGATATCTTGAGGAGGGAGCGCAATGGAAAAAGTCAAGGTAGGCGACATCGACATGTGCTACGAGGTCGTGGGCGAGGGGCATCCCCTGGTCATGATAATGGGGCTGACCGCGAACATAGACTGGTGGGACCCCGAACTTCTCGAAAGCCTCTCAAAGCGTTACAGGGTCCTGATATTCGATAACCGCGGCGCGGGGCGCACAGACGCTCCACCCGGCGAGTTCACCGTCAAGCAGTTCGCGGATGACACAGCGGGCCTTATGGACGCACTCGGCTTCGGCCACGCGCACGTCATGGGTGTATCCATGGGGGGCATGATAGCCCAGGAGCTCGCGCTGAACTACCCGGAAAAAGTCGACAACCTGGTGCTCTGTGTCACCTTCTGCGGGGGACAGGAGACCGTGCAGGCAAGCCAGGAAGTGCTGGAGAAGCTCGTTAATAGGCCGCCGACCCCTGAGGAGCAGGCCAAGCAGGCACTCACACTAATGTTTTCCGAGGAGTGGCTCGAAACACACCAGGAGCACTTTGACGTCTTCTTTGAGCGCTTCATTAGAGCCCCGGCCACCGATGAGAACGCACTCCGCCAGTTCATGGCATGCGCAAATTTGAGCACCTACGACCGCCTTCCGCTTATCGACAAGCCCACACTGGTGGCCTGCGGGGCTGAAGACATCCTGATACCGCCGGAGAACTCGAGGATAATCGCCGACAGGATCCCCGGGGCGAAGCTGGTCGAGTACGAGGGTGCCGGTCACGGTTTCATTAACCAGTGCCGGGAGGAGTTCACCCCGGTCCTGGTCGGTTTTCTCGGCTAGATGATTTCGGCCTGAGCGCGACAATCATCCAGTCATCGACCTTCTGGAAGCCTATCTTCTGATACACGCGGTGTGACGCTAGGTTTTCTTTTTCAACGCTCAGTGCCACCAGGTCGACCTCGTTAAGTACGCGTTTGCAGAGGTCTGCGACGCATGCAGTCGAGAAGCCCCGGCCTCGGAAAGCGGGCCTTGTGAATACGCCTCCCACCTGGGCGCCGGTCCCCTTCAGCACCGTGGCCTCGGCCTTCGAGACTATGAGACCCTCGCGCTCCGCCACGCTGGCCGCGCCCTTCCTTACCTGCCAGGAGAGCAGCTCGCGCAGCGAGACGTCGTCCATGCTCGCCCCGCCGAAAAGCTCCTCCTCCAGGGCGACCTGCTTCTCCACCAGGGTTGCAATGTCGGACATGCGCGATGGCCTGGCGCACTCGGTGTCGACCCCCTCTTGAACCGAACCGCGAAGGGCCATCTGGTCTGTAAGGATTTGACTAAACGTATAATCGAGCTTTCCGCTGAGCCCCTCGAGGATCTTACTAAAGTGCGAGGCTTTGCCGTTCATGAAGCTCGGGACCCGTCCTAGGTCAAGCATGTAGTCCGCCATGCCCTCTATAGCCTCATCTTCCACCGCGTAAAAGAACAGCGACCCAAGGTTGAAGAGGACGCCTGCAGCGATGAGCCCCGAGTCGTCCCTCAATCCGAAGTAGTCGCCGTGGAAGGGCGTGTCGCCCTGATCCATCCCGAACATCTGGATGTTATAGAGCAGTATTATGTTGAGCTCGGGCCGGCGGGAAATAAAAGCTAATGCCTCTTCCCTGTCGCTGTTGTCCAGCCGAGCGTATCTGTCGTACACGATGGTCTCCCCTGTTATTTTCCGGCGCTTCTCTGAGATTATAATGGCCGTGACGCAAACCGTGGAAGTGACCGTGGAGTCAGATGAATCCAAGAGCGCCGTAAAGAGCGGGCTCGCGAAGGGCGCCGGTTTATTCGCACTCGGGGCGCGGGTTATCCAGAGGACATGCCCGGCACACCAAATAAAACGGGGCCTCGAAAGAGGCCCCGTCCATTTCACAGGATAAGTCGCCCTACGCGACCGCTTTGACCTCACCGAACTTCTTGCGCACTAACAATCGGTTAAGTAGTGGCGTCAGCGCGTTCCCGATAAGGATCGAGTACGCCACCGCGCCAGTGGGGGCGGCGTACAGGCGTATTACGACTATCAGCACTCCGATTAAGACCCCGTATATCACCTGGGCCAGCCTCGTGTCAGGGCTGGTAACCCAGTCCGTGGCCATGAAGAACGAACCGAGCATCACCCCGCCGGCGAGTATCATAAAGAGAGGGTTGGCCCCCAGGATCGCCGATAGTATAAAGACCGTGGCTATGATCGACGTCGGTATGTGCCAGGTAATATGGCCCTTGTACAGGAGATACGCGGCCCCCAGCAGGACTGCGATAACCGAGACCTCGCCGAGCGCGCCTCCGCTGTGAGCAAGAAACAGGTTCCAGTACCCGGGTCGCAGGCCGTTCAAGGCCCCGCCTTTGATAAAGGTCAGCGGCGTCGCGGAAGTCACCCCGTTTATCCCACCGAGCGAATAACCCAGTTTAATCGGCCCGAACAAACGCGAGATGATTATGAGCGACACGAACCCGAAAAGGGCGGGGTTGAACAGGTTGACTCCCAGGCCACCCATCAACTCTTTCACGAGCGCTACTGCTATTATCACCCCGATCATGACCCACCAAAACGGGACCGTGGGCGGCAGGACGAGTGCCAGGAGGAGCCCTGTCACCACCGCGCTGAAATCACCGAGTGTCGGCTCCCTTCCCATCAACTTACGCACCACGTATTCACACGCCATCGCAGTAGCGACAGCCGCTACGATGTTCACCAGCGCGTACAGACGGAAAAACACCAGTGACATTACGACGAGAGGGAACAGGGCAATCGCGACGTCCCTCATGCCCGTCGAGACCATGTCCTTGCCCTTTATGTGCGGTGGGGCTGTAACTACCAAATCATGGTTTGCCACCTACAATCTCCCCCCTTCACTTCTTCTCCGCGGCGGCGATCTCCGCCTTAGCTTTTCTTACATATGCGACATGAGAGATCCTCGAGGGACACACATAGGCGCAGCAGCCACACTCGAAGCAGTCCTGCGCTCCGTAGACGTTCGCCTTGCCGTACTGTCCCCTCTTGGTGTGCTTGACGATGAAGTTCGGCATCAGGAACACGGGGCAGACGTCGATGCACTTGTCGCACCCGACGCACTGCCGCTCGGCCCCGTAGTCGACTTCATCCTTGCTGAGGACCAGAATCCCGCTGGTTCCCTTGACCACTGCTGCCGAGAGGTCCTTCTGCGCCCAGCCGGTCATGGGTCCACCCATGATCACCTTGCCAGGTGTCCCGGCGAAGCCGCCACACTGGCTGATAACGTGTCCGATGGGAGTCCCCACCTTGACGAGCAGGTTCTTCGGCTCCTTGATGCCCTGACCGGTCACCGTGATAACCCTCTCGATCACAGGCTTGCCGGTCGAGGCGGCATCGTACAGCGCCACTGCCGTCTGCACGTTCTGTACGAGGACTCCGACTTCGCTCGGAAGCTTGCCGGGTGGCACCCTGCGGCCGGTCACAGCGTCTATCAACATCTTCTCGGCGCCCTCGGGGTATTTGACCTCGAGCGGGACCACTTCGACCGACGATTCGCCACTCAGCTTTGCGGTGACCGCGTCGGCCGCATCCATCTTGTTCGCCTCCACGCCGATTATGCCCTTGTCGGCGCCGACCGCCACCATCATCAGCTTCAGACCGCTTACGAGGTCTTCGGTCCTCTCGAGCATCAGGCGATGGTCGCAGGTCAGGAACGGCTCGCACTCACAGCCGTTTATTATCACCGTGTCGATGGGCTTGCCGGCAGGCGGCGACAACTTCACGAATGTGGGGAAAGCCGCCCCTCCAAGCCCCACGATGCCTGCTTCCTTTGCAGCGTCCCTGATCTGCTCCGCGCCCAGGCTGCCCGTGTCCCTTTTCTCGGCCCACCCGGGCGGCTGGCTGGGGTCGACCTGGATAACCACCGACTGCACCTGGGCGCCCGTGAAGTTGGGGCGTCCCTCTATCGCCTTCACCGTACCGGATACACTCGCGTGCACAGGGGCGGAAATGAAAGCCTCGCTCGAGCCGATCTTCTGGCCGGCATCAACCCTGTCCCCAACATTAACCGTGGGGCTGTTGGGAGCACCCACATGCTGCTGCATAGGTATTACCACTTCGGCCGGGAGGGAGAGATCTTCAGTCGCCTTGTGAGCGGTAGCCTCCTTCTGGTAAGGAGGGTGTATGCCGCCTCGGAATGTCTTGAGCTCCACCAATATCCCTCCTCTCCTATTCCTCGAGTTTGTATTTCTCTTCAAGGCCGCGGTTTCTAGCGTTGATGACCCCGTTGATGATAAGAGCCAGCAGCAGTCCGCCCGCGGCGAAGGCACCGTACGGATTTGTCAGGGCTTTCCAGGCCTTGACACTGATCGGTATGGCAGGATCGCCGGGCAGGCTGTACTCAGAGGCATCAGCGGTCAAGACGTACAGGTACCTCAACCCGTCGAGCTCGGACCGCCCGTAGAGCCGAGCTTTTTCGTACCCGGCCTTCTTGAGCTGCGCGACTCGACTCTCGGCCTTCATGATGAGCTCGTCCCGGTCACCGAACGAGAGGGTCCCCGGCGCGCAGGCCTTCACGCAGGCCGGGATGTCAAACCCCTTCACGCCTCCGGTCACGCGGTCAACGCACATCGTGCATCGGTAGATCCCCTTCTTCTGCTGATTGTAACCGGGGACGTCGAACGGGCACGCGACCCTGCAGTAGTTGCACCCGATGCACTTGTCCGCGTCCGTCGCCACCCTTTTCACCACGGAGCCATCACCGAGCTTGAACTCCTGGTGGGTCGTGGCGTTCGGGGGGCAGACCTCCACGCAGGCAGCCTCATCGCAGTGCATGCACTGGTGCTTGGTGAAGAGCCAGCTCATCTTTCCGTCTTTGTAATACTCGTTGAAGAGTATCCGCATCCAGGTGTACGAACTGAGCGAGGGCGGGTTCTCGTACGAGCCCCGGTTCTTCGTCTTCTCGGCCTTGTTCTGATTCCATTGCTTGCAGGCGACCTGGCACGCGCGGCAAGCGGTGCACTTCGTCGTGTCAACCAGTATTGCCTTCTCCTTAGCCATACCACATCACCTCCTAGGCTTTCTCAATATTGACAAGGAACGCCTTGTATTCCGGCGTTGTGGTGTTACAGTCCCCGACGTGTGGGCTGGTCTGGTTGCCGGCGTAGTTCTTGCCGTTCGGCCCGCCGGTGATGTAGCCCTTGTAGCCGAAGTGGTAAGGTATCATGACCACGTCGGCGTCCTTGCCGTTCACCTTGAGCACCTGTATCCTGTCGGTAACCACAGCCACGCAATCGACCTCGCCTCGTATACTCTTGACCTTGACCCAGTCGCCGTTTCCGATGCCCCTGCGCTTGGCGAGGTCCTTGGACATCTCGACAAACATGTTAGGCTGCATCTCGGCGAGCCAGGGCATGTTGCGGGTCATGGTGCCCGACTGGAAGTGCTCGGTCACGCGGGCGATGCCGCAGATGATCGGGTAATTGGGGTCGCCCGTCGTCGCGAGCTTGTCCATGTCGGAGTCCCAGATCTTCACCACGGGGCTGTTCTGGCTTCCGTTCATCACGTTCTTGAACGGACTCTCGACCGGCTCGTAGTGCTCGGGGAACGGCCCGTCGACAACCCCGCCACCGGGCGCAAACAGCCACCCCATGCCGAAGTTGTTCATCAGGAACGGGTTGGCCGCCGAGACGTCGGGCGGTACCGGGGGGTTGCCGGGTAGCGCGGCGTCCGTGGCCTTGAAGTCGGGCACATCCGTATTCACCCACTTCGCGCCGTCCCACTTGACGAGCGCTTTCTCCGGCACCCAGGGCTGTCCCGCCAGGTCCGCCGAGCAGCGGTTGTAGACGATACGGCGGTTGACCGGCCAGCACCACGCCCAACCGGGGTATATGGCCACGTTGCCCTTGTCCTCGTTGTTGGTCCGCTTGGCCAGGTTGCCCCCGGTCTTCGCGAAACCCGCCTTGGCGGCGGCAAGCGTCTCCGGCTTGTCCATTCCCGGGTAGTCGGCTTCCTCCGGGAAGACTCCCGAGTAAACCCAGTTGCCGCATGCGGTCGAGCCATCGTCTTTCAGCGCGGTGAAGTTCTTCACGCGCTTCTTCGTCGCCCAGGCGTAACCGTTCAGCTCCTTGGCGACGTCCTCGGTTGTCACCTTGTCGCCGTAAGGCCAGTAGAGGTTGACGACGGACTCGCGGTTGGGGGCTTCCTCCTCGGACTCGTACAGCTCCTTGAGCTTCTTAACGAGAAGGCTCAGGATGTCCAGGTCCTTCTTGCCCTCGCCCTTCGGTTCGGAGGTCTTGTAGAACCACTGTACCACGCGGCCGGTGTTGGTGAACGTCCCTTCGTACTCGGTGTTGGCGGCCGCCGGAAGCAGGAAGACCTCGGTGTTGATCGATCCGGCGTTCGCTCCAGGGCGCTTCCAGAAAATGGCGGTCTCGGTCTCGAATATCTCGGAGACGGCCAGCCAGTCCAGCTTATCCAGGGCCTTGCACTCCATGTTTGAGTTCGGACCGCCCACCGCGGGGTTCTGCCCGAAGCAGAGCAGGCCCTTCAATGTGCCGGCGTACATCGCCTCGAACAGCGCGATATGTGTGTAGTTGGCGCCGTCCTTGACCCTCGGGAACCATTTGTACCCGAACTCGCTCTCGGGTGTCGCTTTGTCCCCGTACATGGCCTTGAGGTAGCTCTTCACGAACTTGGGCGTGTTTGACAGGAAGCTGGTGCCGGCGGCCTTGACCCTTTCGGCGCAGTAAGCGTCCAGCGTCGGGTGCTTGGTGCTGTTGGGCATTGCCAGGTAACCAGGTATGAGGTGCGAGAGCAGTGCCTGGTCGGTCGAGCCCTGGACGTTCGCGCATCCCCTGAGTGCGGCTATGCCGCCGCCGGGTACACCCACGTTGCCCAGCAACAACTGCAGGACCGCGAAGGTGCGGATGTTCTGCGACCCGTACGTGTGCTGGGTCAGGCCCATCGCGTAGAGCAGCACCCCGCTCTTGCCGCGCTCGTAAGTGGAGCAGTAGGTCTTGGCAATCTGTTCGAACTTCGCCTTCGGGATACCGCAGACCTGCTCGACCTTGTCCGCCGTGTACCTGCTGTAGTGCTTCTTCATGTGCTGCCAGACGCACTGCGGGTTCTGCAGGGTCGGGTCCTTCACGGGTTTTGCGTCCGGACCCATCTGGTAGGCCCAGGTCGTATAGTCGTACTTTTTCTTCTTCTTCCCCGTCTTCGGGTCCACCGTCTCCTTGAAGCCGGAGAACTGCCCGGTCTCGGGGTTGAAACTGTAGTTCGGATCAACCAGGAACGACGCGTTGGAGTAGCCCTTGACGAAGTCCCAGTTGATCATGTCCTTCTCGATGGCGTAGTTGATGAGGCCACCGAAGAACACGATGTCCGTACCCGGCCTGGTCTGGGCGAATATGTCGGCCCTGGCCGCGGTGCGGGTAAAGCGCGGGTCAACAACGATCATCTTGGCAGGGTTTTTCTCCCTGGAGACCGCCTGGTCGATCCACTTCATGGCGACTGGGTGGTTCTCCGCGACGTTGGAGCCGCACACCATGAAGCAGTCGCTCATCTTCATGTCCTGGACCTGGTTGGTCATGACGCCGCGCCCATACGTGTTCGCCAAACTGGCGACAGATGGGCCGTGTCACAATCGGGCGTGGTGCTCGATGTACACCGCGCCGAGAGAACGCATGAGCTTCTGGTAAAGGTAGGCGCTCTCGTTGCAGAGTTCCGCGCTGCCGAGCGAGCCCAGAGCCTCGGTGCGGTTGGCGGGAACCTTCTGCCCCGTGGGCTTTCCGTCCTTATCCAGGACCTCGTCTTCCTTGATCCAGTTGGCGTCCCTCGTCTCCTTGATCTTCCGGGCAATCTTGTCGATAGCCTCTTCCCAGGAGATCTCCGTCCAGTTAGACGCACCCTTGGCACGGTAAAGAGGCTTCGTGACTCTCTCCTTGTTGGCCTTCCCGTCAATCCAGGATTTCTGGATAGTCGCGGCCCCCTTGCTGCAGAGGGTCCCGAAGTTGATCGCGCAATCGGGATTTCCCTCGACGTTAACTATTGTCTGGTGCTTGTCGGACAGGCTTGAGACAAGGGTTCCGCACCCCACTGCGCAGAAAGAGCAGACCGAAGTGGTCTCCTTTGCCTTGGTGATACGAAGCGGCTCCGTACCCGCAAGCGCGGGCATCGTGAAACCGAGGTTCGCAATCGCCGCGGCTCCCAATCCTGCGCCGGAGAGCTTAATGAAGTCTCGACGCGTGAGTTCCATATACCCCCCTCACTTTCTCCCTTGGCTTTCTATCGGATGACTGGCAATCAACGCGCTCAGACCCCGGCGATAAACCAATCCACCCCCCTCAAGGCTTGAGCCGATTATCGAATCCAAACGCAATCAAATCCGCTGTTAAAGGTGTGGTCCCGCGGGCCTGAGGCGCTCCTGGACCGCTACCTTATCAAGCCGGATCGTCGCTAAGTCTTCGAGAGGCAGAACCGCATCCAGGTCACTGTCCCTCATATCTACAGTCTTCAAATATGAGCGGCACACGGAGCAGTACTGCACCCGATGACTCCTGTCGTCATCGACATAAAGGTATTCGAGCGATCCCTGCTTGCCCTCAGTACAGAACGGGCACCGTGCTCGCTGCACGTTCCAGAGCGCGTGGCAGAGGGCACACTCCAGGAGCCAGAGCCCGTCTTCTTTGCGGAACACCCCCATGAGTGGGCGGGATCCGCAAACGGGGCATGAACCCCGCTGCCACAACGACTGCCCTATCAAAGACTGATGAATTCTACCACACTTTATGTAAAACGGTGCAAGTGCTTCCCAGACAACATTAGAGACAAGCTTCCTGTCCGTATCGCTCTCCCATTCCGCCCCTATTTCCAGCTCCTCACCGGAGATCACAAGGTCGCGAGTTCTTGGGACATTCCGGGGCTCCAGGCCTTCCCACTTCTCCATCTCGGCGCGGTGGGGGAACCCTTCCGGGCTCTTCTCGTCCACGATTCTCGCGATATCGAAAACCAGCGCTCGGAAGTGTTCCGCGTCGATATCGAGTCCGCCGGGGTCGATGAAGGGAATCCCCTCGCTGAGCTTCGCCTCTGCCTTTTCCGCGTCGATGGAAACTTCGCATGTTATCTTTTCGAGGGCTTCCTGCTGAAGCTCCATGATCGCCCCGTACATTTCAATAATGTCAGCCATTTCCGGGTACAGCTCTACATACCTTTTCACCGCCCGGCGCACGCCCCGTACACCAAGATCCTCTCTCTCAACAATTATCGCCACGGTCTACCCCTTTCGCCGGCCCGCTCAGCTGGCCGTCTCGGCCGCGGCCGCGCGCCGTTTGACGGTGAACTTGGCAAGCAGTATCGATATCTCGTACAAGACGATCATTGGAATCGCCACAAGGAACATGGTGACCGGGCTCCAGTCCGGCGTGATTATCGCGGCAAAGGCAAGGATTACGAGGTAGGCCCACCTCCACTGCTTCCTCAACTGCTCCGGCGTAAGTACCCCGAGCGCAACAAGCATCCAGATGAACATAGGCGTCTCGAACGAGATACCTACAGCCAGCATGAACCAACCTGTGAACGTCACATACTCGCTCGCCGAGATTACGGGCCTCATCTGCCCGCCGGCGAAGTTGAGCAACCACTTGATACCCACCGGCAAGATTACGTAGTAGCCGATGACAACCCCCAAGCCGAAGAAGAGCACAAGCATGACCATGACGATCACGGTGTATTTCCGTTCGTTCTTCTTGAGCGCGGGAGAGAGAAAAGCCATGACTTCGAACAGCATCACCGGCAGCGCGAGCAGCACGCCAACGTAAAGGGCGAGCTTGAAACGAACCAGGAAAGGCTCCATCGGCTTCATGTAGTGCAAAACTATGTGGCCGGCAGGCCGCTCGAGTACGTGCAGGATGTCCCAGGCGAAAAACCAGCAGACCGCCACTGCAGCCACAAGGGCGACGAAGCAAACGATTATCCTGCGCCTGAATTCCTCCAGGTGCTGGAGGTAGGTCATTCGGCCGACTGCCAAGGCTCAAACACCCACTTCAGGACTATTTCTTTTCCTCTTCACCCGCGACCGGCTCGTCAAGGCTCTTCTTCACTTCTTCCTGAACCTTGTCGGTCGAATCACGGAAAGCCCTGAGCGCCTGGCCGATCGACTGCCCTACCTTGGGCAAGCGGGAAGGACCGAAGATTACGAGCGCTATTATCAAGATTATGATGAGTTCCGTCGGTCCGAGTCCGAACATCGCAAAACCCCTTCTTTTACAGTCTAATGCTTGAGAATCCAGTTGAATGTAACAGTCGTCTCAACCAGTGTCAATGACAAAGTGACCACCCCGCCTGAGCGGGGACCCCTCTGTTCGGCGTGTGTTCATGAACCGCGGTAGACGAAATCCGAGAGCTGTTTTAGATTCCTGCATTCATGGACACTGTGACAGTGGTCGGTATACTCGTCTATTATGCTGTCACCGGTTTCCCACCGGTCCCTCGGTTCCGGGTTCAACCAGTAAACCCGTTTCACTCTTTCGTGCAGGCTCTCGAGCGCCCAAGTGCGGGGGTCCATGCTGTTGTTCCTTGCATCGCTCAAGATAAGAACGCTCGACTTGGGAGACAGCTCATCGTGGAACTCCTGGTAAAATAGCTCCAGTGCCCTGCCAACATCGCTATGGCCGTCCCCATCGACAACCAGAGCCTCCCGGTACACCTGCTCGATGGCCTCGTCCACGTCGTAGCTGTTGAAATAGTCCGTGACCTCATCGACCCGGTCGATGAAGGCGAAGCTCCTCACTGAACGAAACTGCTGGTGCAGGCTGTAGACCAGCTGCAGGGTGAAGGTGCTGAAAGTACGCACCGATCCTGAGATGTCGCAGAGGATGAAAAGCTCGGGCTTCGACGGGACCTTCCTCCGGTACTTGACGTCCAGCGGTACGCCCCCGTACGAGAGACTGTGCCTGATGGTGCTGCGAAAGTCCACCCGCCCCGACTTGCCCATGCTGTGCTTTCTGGCCAGGCGCGCCGCAAGCCTGCGTGCGAGCGCCGGCAGGACCCTCCTCATCTCCTGCACCTGTCCCAGGGTCGCACCGGTGAAGTCGATCTCCTCGGGCCTCGCCGGGAGCCTCCTCTTCCCTTCATCCTGTCGATCGCCGCGCGCGACCGCGATCCTGCGCCTTATCTCCCGCTCGAGCGCTTCCCGGAACCTCTCGAGGCTTTCTCGAACCCGGTCAAGGGCAAGCACGGGCGGCATGCCGGGTATCAGATATCCTTCACGTGCGAGCTCCTCCAACCGGTTGACCGTATCCCTTATATCGAGCCACTCCATCGCCCGGAAAACGTAGTAGCCGGAGCCCGCCATGGCGGCGACCGCCTTCGAACCCCGCCCGAACCCGCCCTCCATCATCCCTATTCCTTCCGCCGCCATGAGCGCAAGTGCGACCAGGTCGTCATGCGTGCCGGAGGCCACCGCTTCCCTCATCATCACCGCGAAGTCCGCCGGGCCCAGCATCGCGTAATCGGCTTCTTCGGCAAACGGCTCTTCGTCCGTGTCGTCTCTCGTCATCCGCATGGCAAGCGAGCCGGTGAAATACTCGTCGAATACCGCCTCGAAAAGGCGGAAGTCGGATTCTTTCTTGACGAGGGTCGCCTTCAGGGCGGCCCGCAGCGTGCCGGCGCTCTCGAGCGGGACCACCTGGAGCGCTTCCAGTGCGTCCTTGCTCTCGGCAAGCGAGATCTGAAGGCCGCTTGCGCGGAGCCTGCCTACGAAATCCAAAAGCTGCTCGTCAACGGACATGGGGATTACCTTCAGGTGAGAGCCTGGCGCACGAGCGACTTGATGTTAGCCTGCACCTTCTCGAGGTCTTTCTGCTCCTTGACCAGGAGGCTCAAGGTCTCCGCGATCATATCCTCGTCGATCACGTCACGGCCGAGCACCATGATCGAGCGCGCCCAGTCGAGGGTCTCCGAGATGCTCGGGACCTTCTTGAGGTCCATCTGCCTTATGTAACGGACCACCGCCACGACCCGGCGGGCGAGTCCCTCGGCGACCCCCGGCACCCGTAACCGCACGATCTCGAGCTCGCGCTCGGGGTCGGGGAAATCGATGAAAAGGTAGAGGCACCTGCGCCTGAGGGCCTCGGAGAGGTCCCGGGTACGGTTCGAGGTCAGGACGACGAAAGGAATCTGGCGGGCGGTGACCGTGCCCAGCTCGGGGATGGATACCTGGAAGTCGCTCAAGACCTCGAGCAGGAACGCCTCGAACTCGACGTCCGCCTTATCTACCTCGTCAACCAGGAGGACAACCCTCCCGTCGCTGGTGATGGCCTTGAGCAGCGGCCTGGGGAGCAGGAAATCCTCGCTGAAGAGGTCGTCCTCGAGCTGCTCCCACGTGAGGTCGCGGCTGCGGTCGGCCTGGATGCGTAGAAGCTGCTTCTTGTAGTTCCACTCGTAAAGGGCCTTGGCCTCGTCCAGCCCCTCGTAACACTGAAGCCTTATGAGGGGAAGTCCGCCGTACCGGCTGTATGCCTTCGCGAGGTCCGTCTTGCCGACACCGGCGGGGCCTTCCGCGAGGATCGGCTTGTTGAGCTCTCCGGCCAGAAAGAGCGACGTGGCGATGTTGTCGTCGCACAGGTAGTCCGCGGCCTTCATGCCTTCCTTTATCTCTGGAATCGGGTCAGGTCCCGGTCGCGAGTTTCCCATAGAACCTCCAGGCTTTTCTTTGAAAAGACGTGCTGATCAACTCAATCTAATGATACAGCATCGGGCAGGGGCTGTTCTATTCAGCCTCAAGCGACACGCGGCCTGCCTCCATGAGAGCGGCAAGCTCTGCCACGCGTGCGGCGGCGGAGCGGGCCGAGGCCATGCCGAGCTCGTCCTCGGTCACCAGTACCTTCTGCCCGTTCCCGGTTCTGCCGGTCCCGTCAAGGCTCGAGAACGCGCCTCCGCCCCAGACGCCAAGGTCCGGCGTGGCCACTACCATGCCGAGCGCGTTGAAGGCGGCGGTGACGCTGATAAGGGCTGTTTCTATACCCGCGTTGCGGAACCATGCGACGGCGAGCGCTCCCCCGACTTTATTTCGCATGGCACCCCCGGTGATCTTCCCGTGAACAAAGACCCTGAGCCTGTCGATGAAGTCGGCCGTGGCCCCGGAGAGGCGCCCGAAATGCACGGGTGTCGCGATGATGAGTCCGTTGGCCTCGATAAGGGCAGGATAGACTTTCACCATGTCATCCTCCTGCGCGCAGTAACGCCCCTGCTTCTGCTTCTTGATGCACCAATTGCAGTGCCTGCACGGCCCTATCTCCATGCGTGATAGAGCGAAGCGGGTGACCTCGATATCGGCCCTTCCCTCGTACTCGGTGAGCGCGTGATCCAACAAAGCATCGACGTTACCGCCGGAAACCAGGGTTCCGCTCACCGCTACGATCTTCACCCGTTAAGTCACTCGCCTTCCTTGTAGTTAATAACCGAGCTCTCTCAGCCTCGAGTCCGGGATACCGAAATGGTGCGCCACCTCGTGGAGGACGACCCGCCTTATCATCTCGTCGACCGGGGTTTTGGCCTGCTCGCAGACCCTTTCGATAGGCTCCTTATATATGGATATCCTGTCGGGGAGGACAAGCATGTAGTGCCAGCCACGTTCTGAAAGAGGCACACCGTGGTAGAGCCCCAGAAGCGTCTGACCCTTGCCAACGCCCGCCGCCTTCAGGTCGGCCTTCGCCGGCCAGTCCTCAACTACGACCTCCACGTTCTCTAGTTTCTCCGCGAAATCGGCCGGAAGGTCATCGAGAACCTCGGCAACCACGTTTTCAAACTCCTTCGGCTTCATCCCGTCCCTTCTCAGAAACACCGCTGATCAGCGGTGTATTTTCGCCGCGAGCTTTGCCCCCAGAGGCAGGAGCAGCGACCTGGCGACCATTGGGAGCCCCAGGAAACGCTGCTCTATAAGCTCTATGATCACGCCGCCGGTTGCCGTGGTGTCAAGATAAGCATACTTGATGGTGAGGCCCATCTGCTTTAACAGGCCCTGGTGGAGGACCTCGATCCCCGCGTCCCTGACCGCGGCCATTCGCTCCTCGAAGTTGTTCACGAAAAAACCGATGTGGTGGATCCCTTCTCCCTGTTCCTCGAGGAAATCGGAATGAAAGCTCCTCCCCTCGAGGATCTGTATGAGCTCCAACTCCACCTGACCTACCTGGGCCATGGCCATTTTCCCCTTGAAGGTTATGCGCTTGCCTCTCTCTACACATTCGGCGGGCTCGCCCATGAACACAGCCCACGGGCCGATGCCGAATGCATCCTTGTAGTAACCGATCGTCTCATCGATGTCCCGCACAACGATGCCTACCTGGCCTAGCTTTGGCATCTTAAGTTTGTCATTGCCTTTCATCTTCACGCATCCCCCTTGCTTGACTGATGGCCTTGCGTCCTGCCGCTGGTTTCCTATTGCCCGAGCAGGAACGGGTTGGTCCGCTTCTCCCAACCCACGGTAGTCATCCCCATGTGCCCCGGGTATAACTTCGTCTCGGGAGGCAGCACGAAGACCTTTTCCTTGACCGAGCGGATCAGCGCCTCGAAATCCCCTCCGGGAAAATCGGTCCTGCCTATCGACCCCCGGAACACGAGGTCGCCGTCGAAAAGGGCTTCGTCAATGAGGAAACTGACGCTGCCCGGCGAGTGCCCGGGCGTATGGAGCACCCTTATGGTAAGGCCGGCAAACTCCAGCACCTGCCCGTCCTCGAGAGGCTTGAACTCATCGGGCGTCTTGAGCTCGTCTATGCCGAGCATGGCGAGGATCATCTCCGGCATCATCTCGACGACTTTTATCTCCAGTGAGTGTAAATACACGTCTGCCCCCGTGGCCCCGGCCACATCCGCGGCACCCACCAGGTGGTCGGGGTGGCCGTGTGTCAGAAGCACCGCCTCGAGGCTCAAGCCCTCTTTCCTGATGAAATCAAGTATGAGCTCGGTGTTCATCCCGGCATCGACAAGGACCGCCCTGTCGGCACCGTCCTCCCAGACAAGGTAGCTGTTCGTCCCGAAAGTGAAATCGGTGAAAGTCTCTACGTTCAAGAATACCTCCCTGATAGTGCCCCGGAAAATCTCTGCGACAACATCGGCTTCGCCACAGAGCGTTACCTCAAGAGTTTAGCCAGTTTATCGAATCCGCCGCAACAGCGGCCGGAAAGGTCACCACGGCGGGCCGAGCTCGATGACGTTTACATCGGGGCCGACGAGGTCGTCGTAGCGGTCCGTGCAAGTGAGCAGGATCACCTGCTGCCCGCCCGCGGTATCCAGAAGGAACCGCCATAACAGGCGCAGGCGCTCGTCGTCGAAGTACGAGAACGAGTCGTCGAAGACCAGGGGCGGCCTGCGGCCCTCCGATAAAAGCTCCACGAGCCTGAGCCTGGATGCGAGGTACAGCTGGCTAACGGTCCCCTTGCTCAAGGTCGACAGGATTTCCTCGGTGGAGATCATGCCGCCCTTCTCCTTCGAGTAGACCGAGATGCCGAGGTCGCTCTCGCTCACTTCCACGGTGTCGTAGCGGCCGCTGGTCAGGGAACTCAAGGTTTCGCCAACGCTTTTAGCGAGAAGCGGTACCGCGGGAGAGAGAAGTGATTCCTTCGTTTTGTTCATGGCCTCGAGGGCCAGTGTGTTGATCCGCAGCCGCCTTCGCGCCCTGTTCTCCTCCTCGGACAGCCACGAGACGTTCTCCTCGAGCTCTATCGCCTCCTCCGGGTCGGTGTACGAGTGCTCCAGGTGAAAAGAAAGGCCCTGCCTTTCTTTATCAAGATCCGCGACCTCCTCCTCGAGAGAGCCCACCAACCTGGTGAGCCTGTCGAGTTCCCCCGCCTCGACCCTGAACGGCTCCAGTTCCCGCGCCTCCGTCTCATACGCCGCCGCCTCGAGGGAAGCCTCGCGCCGCTCCTCCTCCACCTGATCCACTGTCCGGCCCCCCCGCAAAGCATCAAGTCCCGCGGTCACTCTTTCCCTCCGTGCGAGCTTTTGCTTGAAATAGTTCAGGGAGTCGAGAAACGACTCCGGGTCCTCGAACCCGAGCGAATCAAGCAACATTTTCTGCCGGGATTCGAGCGCTGTTATCTCCTCGCCAGTGCTCTTGACCCGTTCATCGATGAGTCTTGTGGCACCCCCGGAAAGCGACGCAGAGGCGCTCCGGAGAAGGTAACCCCCGGCAACGAGTATGATGGCACCGAGCGCGATAAGCGAGAAAAGCACGGGTTGAATCATGCCGAGCACCACACCCAGCGCGATGACGACCGCCCCGGCAACTACCGCGGCCCATCCCCACCGGGCGCGCCTTCTCAAACCGGCTTCGGCTTTTTCACTCGCCGCGCCCCCGGCCAGTCCATCGCGCACTTGGGTCAGGGACTTGAGACGCTCCGACTGCTTGATAAAGGTCTCTTCCGCGGAAGGGTCCAGGTCCGCGAATCCGGGGTAGTCCTTTTCGATCTCCTCGTTGACCTTCTCGAGCGCTGACCGAGCTTCCCTGACCCTGTCCGCCGCATTGAAACGGCGGCTCGCTTCTTCACTCTTCCTCAGTAGCTCGAGCAGCCGCATGTTCTTATCTACCAGCGACCGTCGGTCTTCCAGGTCTTTTCGCTTTTCCTCGATGAGTCTCTCGACCTCGGCCAGCCTTGCGCGCTTTTCTTCGAGCCCCGAAACCGCTCCTGCAATTTCCCCCTGGCGTTCGGTCAACCTGTTGCGCTCATCCTGCAGGCGCCGGATAGTCCCCTGGCTGCCGGCCGGGTGTTCAAGGCCTCGCTTCAGCTCGTCGATCTGTCCCGAGAGCTCCTTGACGGCGTTGTCAACGACCTCGCTTTCCCTGGCGCCGACCACCAGCTCGCGGAGCATCGAGGCGAGCTTTTGAGCACCCGACTTCTCCTCCGCCAGGCGCACCATCTGGTCGTGTGTCACGCAGGCGGTGCGACGGTAATGGGCGGAATCGCTGAAGCCGAGAAAACCCGAGATCTTTTCCTGTACGGCCTTCGGGGAATTGAGCTTTGACCCTCCATCCAGGTCCTCGAGCTCCGCCTTCGCGCTTCCAAAGTCCTTTACCAGGCGGTAGCTTACGCCCTCGTGCGTGAACTCCATCTCGATAACCGGTTCCTCCTCGGCACTCCAGCGCCGGGCCGACCGGAGTTCCTTGTTCCTGGCGCCCGGTTTCTCAAAAAGGCACATGACAATGGCGTTCACCATGCTTGACTTGCCCGACTCATTCGGGCCGCGAACCAGGTTCATGCCGGGCGAGAACCGAAAGTCGGCTTCGGAGAAAAGGCGGAAATTTGAAACGCGCAGGCGGAGTATCTGCACTAGGTCCTCCCCTCGGCAAGCCAGGAGAGCCCGAGCCGCATCGCCTCGAGTATCTCCTCCCGATCCGACCCGGAAGCCCCCTCGAGCTTTTCCTCGAGAATGCGCAGGTAAACGCCGGCCGCTGAATCGGCGGGGTAATCCGCGGGGTCAACCGCGTCGGGTGTTGGAAGTGAGCCGTCAGATACCACGATGGAGAAGAAACGGTCGGACAGCTCACCGACCGGCTCACCGACATCGGGATAACCGAGGGGCCGCGCGCCCTGAACGGTAAGCTTCACAACCTTATCGGGGTCTGCTCTCTCCTCAAGGACAGATGTGAGCCTTGAGGCCGAATCGATATCCTCCGCCCTCAGCACCACCTCTTCGAAACTCCTCCGCCCCACCCGTTCCTTCCTGGCCTGCACGCCCCCGTCAAACTCGACGAGCAGAACGTTCCCGAAGTCTCCCTTTTGCGCGCGCACCATCTCGGGGCTTCCCGAGTAAAATGCCTTTATCGTTCCAGCCGAGCGGTCCGACGTCCCGTGGATATGCCCGAGCGCGAGGTAGTCGAGCCCGCTGGCCGCGATCTGTTCCGCGGTCACGACGTAGGTATCCTCCGCTATGTCGGGCCTTTCGTAGTTCGCATGCAGCAGGCCCAAGTTCCAGCGACTCTCGCGTTCGGGATTGAAGCCGGCGAGCGGGTACTGGTTCTCAAAGGGCTTCATGTTGGCGTTGCCCCAGACGGTGCAGTCGAGGGCGGGAAAGCGCACAGGGGTCATCTCTTCGCTTTTAAAGACGGTCAGATTGGACAGAGCGGCGAGCGGCGGCACCGCGTAAACGGAAGCCGCGCCGAACGGGTCGTGAGTCCCGGGTGAGATGCACACCGGGATACCATTTTCACCGAGGTCTTCAAACAGGGAGGCCGCCCGCTCGAGCAGCTCCTTTGATACGCGGTTGGAGTCGAAAAGGTCACCCGCGATCAGGAAAAGGCCGACCTTCTCCTTGATCGCGAGCTCTGCGACGGCGCCAAACGTCTCCAGGAGCTGGGCCCTCTGCTCCGGCCCCTTCCTGCCAAGCCCGACGAACCTGGCACCGAGGTGGATGTCCGCCGTGTGAAGAATCTTGAGCGGCATGGCTTTAATATCCCGTTAGAAACAACCGGTGCTCCAGGAGATTATAGCAGAGGGCGCCGACAGCCCTTCCCATTGGGCAGTGGACTATCACTGTCCGTTAAAGCCGCTAACGGATAACCCCCTCGGCCCTCAGCCGCTCGATCTCTTCAACCGGACACCCGAGCATCTCCAGCACTTCCGTCGTGTGCTCACCGAGCCTCGGGGCCGACCTTCGTATCTCGCCAGGCGTCGCTCCAAACTTAACCGGTATGCCAAGCGTCTTCGTGCGGCCGAGCTTCTCGTCCTCGACCTCCACGACCATCTCGCGGTGGAGGACCTGCGGGTCGGAGGCCATCTCGGTAATGGAGAGTACCGGGCTCACGCATGCGTCTTCGTCCGCGAAGACCTCCATCCACTCGGCCCTGATCTTTTCCTTGAATTTGTCTTTGAGCCAGGTGAATATCTCGTCGGTCTTTTTGGTGTTGAACTGCTCCGGCCCGTATTCCGGCCTGCCGAGGATCTCGCACAGCCTCTGCCAGAACTTGTTCTCGAGGGCTCCCACAGCCATGTACCCATCGGCCGCCTCGTACACGTTGTAACAGGGGAAGGCGCCATGCAGGACCTGTGTCCCGCGCCCCGGCCCCTCCCCGGTCATGAAGAGTTCCCCGGTGTTCACGGTCAACCAGGAGGCGCTGCCGTCCATCATCGAGACGTCCACGTGCTGTCCCTCGCCTGTGTTCATCATGTAGATGTAAGCCGTGAGAATAGAAAGGGCACCGAACATGCCCCCTCCGCCCAGGTCCGCTATCTGGACCCCGCACATCACCGGCGGGCCTTCCGTCTTCCCGGTCGAGTCGAGCACCCCCGCGTATCCCAGGTAATTTATGTCGTGTCCGGCCACGTCCCGGTAGGGGCCGTCCTGCCCGTATCCTGTTATGGAGCAGTAGATGATAGAGGGGTTGACCTCCCTGATCGTCTCGTAACCGAGCCCGAGCCTCTCCATCACGCCGGGCCGGAACTGTTCCACCAGTACATCCGCCCAGGTTGCGAGTTCAAGGAGGAACTCGCGCCCCTCCTTCCTCTTGAGGTCGATCGCCGTGCTTCGCTTGTTCCTGTTGAGCGTGTGGAAGTGTATGCCCATACCCGAGGAAGAAAGCGGCGGTGTGAAGCGAAGGTAATCGCCCACTTCCGGATCCTCGACCTTTATCACGTCAGCCCCCATGTCAGCTAAAAGGAGCGTGCAGAAAGGCCCTGGAAGCAACCGTGTCAGGTCGAGGACGCGCATACCTTCGAGCGGCATCGGCATCGAAACCTTCCTTTTCGAGAGCGGGGACAAATCCAGTTTAGTATCACAGAAACAACGGGCTCATTCAACAACGGCAAGCTGCTCACTACACCCCCTTGCGCATAAGCAATATGATTAACACCGCAAAGGCCCGACAACAGGAAGAAACACATGCCGCTCGAGATACTGGTGGCCCGCGACTCCTCTTTCTGCCCGGGGGTCGACAGGGCGTTGCGAAAAACGGAAAAGAAGCTTGCCAAGAAAAGGGGCGCAGTTTACTCATTTGGACCGCTCATACACAACCCACAGGTGGTGTCTAATCTGCGTAAGGCCGGGCTACAGGTCTTAGAACCGGGAAGCGAGTCCCCTGACCTGCGGGGAGTTCCGGTCATCATACGATCACACGGGATAGATACTGAAAGTGAGCGCAGGCTCGTGGAGTGCGGCGCGAAGCTCGTGGACGCCACCTGCAATACTGTCAAGCGAGCGCAAAGGGCGGCGCAGGAGCTGGCCGAAGCAGGCTACCTTGTGGCGGTCCTCGGCTCACCCCAACACCCGGAGGTCCGTTCCATAGTCGGCAGGGCCGGTGCCGGCGTGACGGTCATCTCCAACACAGAAGAGGCAAAACGATTTGCAGAGGATATGGTGACCAGACCAGGGACGGTGGGGATCGTCTGTCAGACGACGATCAGCCACAGTCTCCTCGACTCAGCCGTCTCTCTCCTGCGCTCGAGAGGGGTGGAGGTGGAAGTCCGCGATACGATCTGCAAATCGGTGGCCCGCCGCCAGGAAGAGGCCCTCGAACTGGCGGGCCGCGTCGACCTGATGCTGGTGGTCGGCGGTCGCAACTCCAGCAACACCGCCCAGCTCGCGGCTATTTGTTCTCACGCGGGAGTCCCCACCCGCCATATCGAAGACCCCTTAGAGATAAAACCCGGGTGGCTCTCGGGGGTCCAGTCCGTCGGCATAACCGGCGGGGCGTCAACCCCCGAATGGCTCATCGACGAAACGGCCAAAAAATTGAAGGAAATCGAAAATCGCTGACTAATAGGTACTCATGATCCAAAAAAGGAGGCGGTCACCATGAGCGCGCTGGAATCCGTCAAGAGCTCCGCCGTCAGGAGCATGGTATCCGGAGCTCTGTCTATCTTGAGGGTCACGCCGGACCGGATCCTGACCGCCGGCGCCGACAGGTGCCTGCGCGACATCCATTACCCCGAGGGTCGCGACTTTCTCAAGACGATCCTCCTGCTCGCCAAGCGGCACCTGCACCGCATGTCCCCCGCCGTCCAGAAGTCGGTACTGAACTTCGTCGCTAGACTACTGCTAAGTGGGGAGCCCAAACGAAGGCGCTATAAGAAGGAGACCGGGTTCGACCCGCCGGTCCTGATAGTCATAAGCCCCACCATGCGCTGCAACCTGAACTGCTACGGCTGCTACGCCGGCAAGTACTCGAAGAAGGAGGACCTCGGGCTCGGCACACTCGAGCGGCTCATCTTCGAGTGCGAGAGACTGGGCATATGCTTCATCACCATAAGTGGGGGCGAGCCGTTCATCCTGGGCGACGATTTCTTGAACATACTCGGCAGGCACCCCGGCGTACTGTTCCAGATATACACGAACGGCACCCTGATCGACGCCCCGGTCGCGCGCAGGCTCGCCGAGATAGGCAACGCTTACCCGTGCATCAGCGTCGAGGGCTTTGAAGAGGAGACCGATGCGCGTAGAGGAAAGGGCGCATATCAAAAGATAATGGGCGCCATGGACTGCCTGCGGGAAGAGGGGGTCGTCTTTGGCTTCAGCGCCACCGCGACCCGCGAGAACAACGACCTCATCGTCAGCGAGAAGTTCATCGACTTCTACCTTGAGAAAGGTTGCATAGTCGGGTGGTATTTCCACTACGTGCCGGTCGGAAAGGAACCGAGTATGGACCTGATGCCGACTGCAGAGCAGCGCGCCTTCAGGCGCGAGGAGCTGGTCAAGAGGCGGGCGCGCCACGACATACTTCTGGCGGATTTCTGGAATGACGGCCCGATGGTTGGAGGCTGCCTCGCAGGTGGAAGGACCTACCTCCATATAAACTCCGACGGAGAGGTCGAGCCGTGTGTCTTCGCGCACTTCGCGGTTGACAACATCCGGGACAAGCCGCTCGCCGATATCCTGCTGTCACCTTTCTTTGCCGAGATAAGAAAGCGCCAGCCCTACGACGACAACCTGTTGAGGCCCTGCATGATTATTGATGTGCCAGAGGTCTTAAGGGAAGTGGTGGCGGTCTGCGGTGCGCACCCGACCCATATCGGTGCCGACGCGGTCATACACGAGCTCGCCCGCGACATGGACCGTTACTCGGAGTCTTACCACGAGCTCGCCGACCGCAAGTGGGAGGAATACAACAACTCTATAAACGATAGGTGACCGCTCCGGCAGGTAAAGCTGACTATCACGCAGCCCGTGCCTCGTTTGAGAGGCGGTGGGCCGCCCGAATCGGTTCGGGCAGGTGGCCGACTCGAGGCTAGCCCCGCGGAAAGCTGCGCTTACTTCCCCGACTGCACCTTGTACTGCTGCTCCAGATTCTGGATCTGCCCCAGTATCTGCGTGACCGTGCCATCAAACTCCGCCTGCTTCGACCTCAAGCCGCTCGCCTTCAAAAGGATGTCGACCATCGCTGTCATCTTTCCGTCCGTGCGCCCCCAATCATCCGCTATCTCCGCCACGATCCGCATGAGCGGCCCGCTCTTCCGCTTAACTTCCTTCTGCTTATTCTGCTGCGCCGAACTCGTTTGCCCGGACTGCTCCTCCGGTGGCGGCTGCTCGAGCGTCCTCTCCGCGACACCCTGCGCATCAGCGAGCTGTTTGTTCATGGTCTCGATGAACGAGGCCAGCTCTTCTCGCACGCTCTGGAAGGTTGGCGACACAAACACGCTTTGAAGCCCGGACGCGAGCCGCTCCCCCCGGCTCTGGTAACTCGCCATCGCGGCGGCTATCTCCTCATCCGAGTTCATCTTCGAAAGGACACTCACGATGTCTGAGGACTGCTTCGCTAAGGGAGCGAGGTTTCCCAGGTTGTCCGCGAATGGCGTAATCATGTCCGCCGTCTCCCTGCCCTGGTCCAGGCTCAACCCGAGCAGGCGGGCCAGCTCGCTGCAGGGCGCGGGCTCATTCTTTTCATCGATCTTTTTCTGCCCATCGGCAAGAGCCTTGCGAAAGTTTGCGAGGGATTCCTTGATCCCTTCCTGGCCGGCGAGCGGCTGTTCCAGGTAGTTCCTGAGCTCAGAAAGGCGGGAGGTCACATTGTCCAGGATCGGGCGCGTTATCTTCAGGTAATCATTCACGTCACCCTGCAAGGAGCCGCAACCGCCGGCCAGGACCGTTGCAGACAGAAATGCCGCAACGAAGACGGCGAGTACTTTTGACGAGTACCTTTGTCTGTTCAGTCTATTCCGCATACGAAGCGGCACGCCCTCCACTTTCACCCCCGCGCAGTCACTGAGAGAAACACCTTAGAAACCGCTGATAGCACCCCCGTCAAGATCCGTTCGGAATAACCGACCGTCTAAGTAGTATTATACCCAGCAGGAGGAATAGCTGAGGAGGCTATTTGTGAGGAAAGACCTTTTCTTTTTTCTGCTCGCTTTTTGCGTGTCGGTCGTGGTCGTGACGGTTCTGGTGGCCAACACCGTCGTCGGGCCGGGCCGCACCTACAAGCCCGTGATACAGACGCTGTCGTTCAAGCCCTTCACGTTGCAGGAGCTCTTGAGTCTCAGCATCCAGGTCGACCCAAAGACCAGCGGCAAGCCGATACGCTCATCGAAGCTCGAGAAGATAGAGGAGCGTGTGACGAAAGTCCGCGAGCTTTCGCTCCAAAAGCCGATCGAGTTCCGGAGCTGCACGGAAGACGCTATCCGCGCGGAGATGGAACAGTCCATGGCAGAGGACACGCCGCCGGAAGAGATAGACGCCGACCAAAGGCTGCTAGTCGCGCTCGGCCTCATTCCGCCGAAGGAAAACCTGAGCGAGACGCTCTCCAACGTCCTGACCGAACAGATAGTGGGCACATACGACACCGAGGCGAAGGACATCACCATCGTCGCGGGCAAGGGCTTCGGAAGCACGATGGACGATCTCACAATGGCGCACGAGATAACGCACGGTTTACAGGATCAGAACTTCCACCTGGACAAACCGCCGCTCGACAACAAGGCCTATAACGGAGACAACGATCTCGCGGTCACGTCCCTGGTCGAGGGCGACGCGATGGGCACGATGCTCGCTTACGCGGAGAAGTACATCGACGTCGAGAAGCTCACTGAAGCAGAGCTAGCGGAATCCGGGACGTCTTCCGAAGAGCTGGACCGCTCCCCCGCGTACATAAGGGACAGCCTGCTGTTCCCTTACGAAGAAGGAATGAACTTCGCCGAGCAGGTGAAGAAGAAGAAGGGTCTTGCAGGAGTTGACGCGGCCTATCGAGACCCGCCGCTCTCCACCGAGCAGATAATGCATCCCGATAAGTACATCACGCACAGGGACAACCCGCGCCCGGTAGACCTTCCCGACATCTCCGGCACCCTCGGGCCAAAGTGGAAGGTCATAAACAGCGACACGATGGGCGAGTTCGACGTAAGGGCCTGGTTCGACCAGTACGGTGGGCTGATCACCGCGAAGGACGTCGCAGGCGGCTGGGGAGGAAACACCATCCAGTATTACCAGGGCCCCGGCAAGAAGTACGTCGTGGTCAACATGTTCGCCTGGGACACCGCGAAGGACGCGGGCGAATTCTTCGAAGAATACTCTGGCCTTTTGAAGAAACGCTTCAAGAAAAAGGTAGAGAAAACAGGCGGAGATGGCGACTGGTACATCTACAAAGCGGACGGCGAGCTCTTCTCCTGCGGGATCTCGGGCGACGGCACCCTCTGCGTACAGGCCCCCGATCATAAGACCCTGCAGAATGCCCTGCACAACTTCCCTCAATACCAGACGCCACCCTAGAGGAAACTGATCTAAGGGTGACGTCGCACGACCTACGTGAGAATATTTCAGCTGACGTTGTGCCGCCTATTGACCCGGGGGGTGGGTCGGATGTCCGTCACCGTGTTCACGAAGTCTTCCCCAACTGGAAAGTCCGCCGTTTCCATCGCAGCGCTCTTATCTTTGATACTGGCCATATCGCTGGTCTCTCTTCTGGGAGTCCCCGCTGCGGCCGCGCCGGGAGACATCGCCGCCTGCTCGACGGATGCGGCAGGTACGTGGCGTTCGACTCCAACGCCACAAACCTTGTCGCGAACGACACAAACGGCGTCGCCGACATATTCAGAAAGGACCTTCTCACGCAAGAGGTTGTGCGCTGCTCGACCAACGCATCGGGCGGTCAGGCAACGGGTGGTGTTTCGGCCTGGCCCTCCATAAACGCGAGCGGGAGGTACGTTGCCTTCCAGTCGCTGTCCACGGATATCATGACCGGGATCACGCCCGGCAGGATCCATGTCTACCGCAAGGACGTAACGACACAGGCGATAGAGCGCTGCTCGAACTCGGCGGCCGGTACCGAGGCAGACAACGACTCCCTCCTTCCGTCAATCAGCGGCGAAGGCAGGTTCGTGGCTTTCCACTCGATTGCGACCAACCTCGTTACGGACGACACGAACGGCTTCTCGGACATTTTCCGCAAAGACCTCCTCACAAAGGACGTCGTGCGCTGCTCGACCAGCGCTGCCGGAACGCAGACAGACAACGATTCCAACATCGCAACGCTGAGCCCGGACGGAAAGTTCGTCGTGTACCAATCCTTGGCCACCAACCTGACTGCGGGCGCAACCGGTGGATTCAGTAACATCTACCGCAAGGAGCTCGAGGTGACCTACCCCAACTGGTACCTCGCCGAGGGGACAACCGCCTGGGGCTTCAGCGCCTACATAACGATAGAGAACCCGAACACGACGGCGGTTACCGCAGATGTAACGTACATGACGAATACAGGACCTACGGCGGGACCTACGCTCAACCTTCCCCCGCAGTCACAGACCACCGTGGACCCGAACGTGACCGTTCCCAACCAGGACTTCTCAACCGCCGTGATCTGCAGGGAGGGAAAGACGATTGCGGTCGACCGCACCATGACCTGGACCGGACAGGGCGCGGCCTCACCCGAGGCACACAACTCGATCGGTGTGACCTCGCCGGATACGTCCTGGTTCCTCCCCGAAGGTTCTTCCGAGTGGGGCTTCGAGTGCTGGCTTTTGATCCAGAACCCGAACAACGTCGAAGCGACCTGCCAGGTCACCTACATGATAGAGGGAGCCCCGGCGCAGACGTTCGAGAAGAAGGTGCCGGCGAACTCCCGCAGGACCTACAACATGGATACGGATATCGGCAGGCACGATTCATCCATACGAGTCACCTCCAACTACCCCGTAATCCCCGAACGGGCGATGTACCGCAACAACAGGCGAGAGGGACACGACTCGATAGGGACCATCCGCACCGCGCAAGACTACTACCTGGCAGAGGGGGCCACCGCCTGGGGCTTCACCAACTACGTGCTGGTGCAGAATCCACAGGACACGCCAACCGACGTCACCATAACCTACATGACCCCGACGGGCCCTGTGGCCCAACCCGTCTTCCAGATGCCCGCCAACAGCCGCAAGACCATCCGGGTTGACGATATCCCTGCGGTGAGCAATACCGACCTGTCCACGCAAGTACACGGCTCTCAACCGATCATAGCCGAGCGGGCCATGTACTGGGACAACGGGACCGGGGAGGCCTGCCACGACTCGATAGGCATGCCTTTCGCCCACACGTCCTTCTACCTTCCGGACGGACAAACCAGTGAGGGGCGCGAGACCTGGACGCTCATACAGAACCCCAATCCCACTCCGGTCCAGGTGGAGGTTTCCTACCTCACGCCCTCCGGAGCGGGGAATATGACCTTCTTTGACAACGTGCCGGCGAACTCGAGAAAGACCTACAACATGGTTAACAACGGGATATCGGGCAGGGCCGCCGTCATGGTACGCTCCCTCACCCCGAACAACAAGATAATGGTGGAGAGGGCCATGTACTGGAACAACCGGGGTGCAGGAACGGATACAATCGGAGGGTATTCGGACTGATTGCCCAGCTAAATCTCAAGGTCGAGAGCGAACAGCACAGCCTCTCCGACCTCGGTCATTTTTTCAGGTGTCAACACCGTGACCCGCTCGGCCAGAAGAGACTTCGGAACAGTTAAGATGCTGTCGAGATTCACAACGCACTTATCAGGCATTCCGTCATTCTTGCCCAGCCGCACCTCGGTTGGGATTGAACGCATCTTCCGCGTTACCGGCGCAACGGTCAAGGATGTCCTCACGTTGTACGCGGCGTTTCTCGACAACAAGAGCACGGGACGCCTTCCAGCCGGCTTGGGCAAATCGGCCCACCAGACCTCACCCCTGCGCATGTTACCTGGACTCCTCTTCGAGCACCTTATCCAACAGGCCTACCTGGGCTTCCCCGATGCCGGGTTCCTCCGGCGTCTTTACGTATCCCTGTTGATAGACCCTGTCCATTTTGTCTCGCTCAACACGCCTCAAATACTGCCGGCAGGCTTCCCTGATCACCTCGGCCCTCGCCTGCCGCTTCGACTTCGAGAGGCGGTCGATCTCACTTAACAAATCCCCGTCGAACGGTACCTGGATCACCTTTTTTTGCATGTGTAATAACCTCCATAATATATTATGTAATTATATTACACATGTTATTGTTGAATATCAATTATTTTAGACCGTCATCCGCTGGATTTCTCTTTCAATCAACGCCGTAAGCGGGAGAGTCGCTTCCGCCGTCCCTGGTGCCGCCGTAATTGAAGTACATCGGCCTCTCGACCATCACCGGCTTGTCCGAATCGATGTAGGACGAGACATCCTTCCCCTGACCCACCTCGGCGTTGACGTCGATGGTCAGTCTCGAATGAGGGGCAACCTCGAATTCCCTCGGGATAACCTCGCCGCTGCCGGACATGAATTTGATCTTTACGGAAGCCGCGGAGCCGTTTGGGTTCCCTATCGTGTACCAGGTCTCGAAGCCATCGATTGTTGTTCCCTCGGCTACATAGAACTTCGTAGAAAGCGAAGTAGAGCCCATGGCATCGTGACCGCCCGTCCACTTTTCCTTGTAGTTGAAGTACATGGGTCTCTCGCAGACTACCGGGACATCGGAAAGTATCTCGGTCGAAAAGTTCTGGCTGTCTCCGACATCGGATAGAACGTCCTCGGTCCAGCGTGACCTCGGGCCGACGGTGCGCTCAACGTCAACTACCTTCCCCTGGTCGGTCAGGTAACGGAACGTGAGGTGCGCCTCGATATCATTTGGGTTCTGCACGGTGAGCCACATCTGGAAGGCCGAAAGTGTATTACCCTCCGCAAAAAGCCACTCCGTTGAAGGAGATGAGGTCCCTACAACATTATGGCCTTCCTTTGCGTAACCGTGGTAATCGAAGTACATGGGTCTTTCAGCGGCAATGGGTTCATCCGATAGCACCCGGGCCGACACGTCCAGGTCTTTTCCCACGTCGGACGGTACGTCTACAGTGACCCTCGAATGAGGCCCTACTCTGTACTGCTTATAGATGTTCCTGCCGTCTCCGAGCATGTACGTTATGTTCGCCGTTCCCGTCTTATCACCGGGGTTCTGCAGCGTAAGCCACTCATCAAACTGCCCGTCGACAACGTTTGACCTCGTCGTGCCCTCCGCGAAGTAAAACTCCTTTTGAAGAGTGGTGAGGCCCAGGGAAGCATGACCGCCCTTCCAGTTCCGGGAAGGGTCGGCCGCCTTGTAGTTGAAGTACATCGCCCTCTCGGCGATTATGGCCTGGGTATCACAGTGTATGCGGGCCGAGACACCGGGATGCCCCTCTGGAACGAAAGATTTCACTTTGTAGGTAGTGCGTGCTTTTCTGGCTACAGTAACCTCCCTAGTGATGACTTCCCCCGTCTCGAGCATGAAGCTGAGCTGGACGTTCGTGCCCTCCTCCCCCGGGTTCGCTATGCACAGCCATTCATCGAACTCGGGTAAGGTATTTCCTTCCGCGAAGTACCAGTCCTTACAGAAGTTCGCCACGTTTATCATCCTGATTGAGAACCCCTCGTTACCCGCGCGGTCGGTCGCGTACATCTTTACCTCATATATCCCCTGCTTCGCGTTCGCAACATCCCAGTCGCATGCGATAGCGCCGCCGCTGCCGGTCGCCACCTTGTTTGAACCGACATACAGGGACCCGGAAGCAACACCGGATCCCCCGTCGTTTGACTCACCAGATATTCTCGCCTTCTGGTCCTTGTTGAATCCCACCTGGATAAAATCCTTCACGGGTTCTGTCACAGCGCAGGAGGGTGGCATCGTATCGATCTTGTACTTATCGGTCTTTGTCTCACTGGTGTTTCCCGCCCTGTCTTCAGCTCGGTAGGATACGGTGTGCTCACCATCAGAAAGGGTGACGGGCCCCGTGTAGGTTTCCCATGAACCTTTGCCGTCCTCCCACTTTTCCAACTTGTATTCGACCGTGTCCGGGTTTGCGTCGTTGACCTGGAATGCGATTGTAGTCGCTTTATTCCGCCATCCCTCGCCGTTCGAGCCAAGATTCGAAGAGAGACTGACTTCAGGCACTACCGTATCGATGACTATCTTCTTCGGGGCAGTCTCAGACAAGTTACCGGCAACGTCTTTCAGAACACCCTTAATGTACCATGTCCCGTCAGTCAAATTATCTCTTGATAATTCCGCATCAAAATTCCAGGGAGACATATCAATATAAGAACAAGCGGTGCTGATAGGCTTCCAACCAGAGATCCCGTCAGAAGATTTATAAATTGTTATTTGGGTAACCCCATGAGTAAACTCGTCTGATCCACCATCCTCTTGCCCGGTAATGTTTATGTTGTCTGTAGCGTCAAAGGACAGACTGAAATCTTTATTCGTATATACTTCGGCATCGCCCGTTCCACCACCAGAGTAACCCGAGAACGACAAAGAGCCGCTGGGCGGTACACGATCAACGGTTGTCTTATTTGAAGAAGTCGACCAGTTTGTAAGCCCGGCTGTATCTCTGAATGAGGATGCTACCCAGTAGTTGCCGTCCGGCCTCCCGCTTACGTCAACAGAAGCCTTCCAGTTGCCGTCGTGGTCTGGATCGTCTGTAATTGTGGGAAGGTATTCCCCTCCGTTTATCTGGGGGTCAAGGGCAGTGACGCCCCTGGTCGCGTAGTCGGGGTTTGAATAACCGGGAGGCGAACAGCTTCCCGTGACATTCCAGTCATCACGCACGTTGACGAAAGCCGCGTCGAAGTTCGTGTTTGTGTACAGGGCTCCACCGAAGAAAAGGCCCGAACTGCTCGAGGTACTCACGCTGTCGCACTGCGGGGCCACGGTGTCTTTCCTCTTTACATAAACGCGCCCGAAGGCATCCTCTGCAACCATGTAGTAGTAGCCAGTCCCGTTTGTGCAGATATCAAAACTGTAAGTGCCGTTGGGGTCAATCGGGTCACTCGGGTCCCACCCCTTGAAGCCTCCAGCTTGGCTCAAATCCATTAAATCGCCCTGGTCAAAATTCCTCCCGGCAAAACCCCAGAAGTGCCCGTTGAAACCGCTCTTATCCACAATCCAATTCCCTATCTGACCCATCGAGTTATGGCAGACCTTGGGGACGTGGTTTATTCCCCCTCCGTTACAGTTGGGATACCCTACAGGGTTGGCACTCCACCAAGTAGCACCATCGAACCACCTCTGTTCAGCCCAGTTGTTCTGACCGTCCCAGCGGTTGTAGGCGACACCCAAACCCGAACCGATGAAAGCTATATCAGGATAAGACGAAGAGGTCGCCAGCAGTTGACGGCTCCCGGGCTGCTCAGTCCAGTGCGACCCGGTGTAAATGAAATGCACGGCGTAAACATCGCCGTTCCAGTCATTACCCTGCTTCCAGACAAACCAGTAGGTGCCGTCCCCCGAAACGGCGCATCTGGAAGTATAGCTCCAGATAGCAGAAGACACCAATCCCGGCTCGCCGGTAAAGGGTTCCAGTTCAAAGCCGAATGTATGGGTGGCGTAATAACCGTTGTTAATAGTGTCGTACCACCTGTCTGTGTAAGAAAGCATTACCCGGTTGTGGGAGTTGGGGGTGCTGGAAAGAGATGGTTCAAAGTATCCGGTACGGCGAGGAGGATAAGTGTAGTGCGAAGCAATCCTATGATACAAGCCCCAACTGTCGCCGTTATTCGTAGACCTGAAAACCGTAATATCAGAGTCTAGGGAGGCCTCGGTATAACGACCGTCAAAGGCGACCCATAGGCTGTGGTTGGCCTGCCCGCACTCTATCTGCGGGTGCATCTGGTCCCAAGGGCTAGCCTCATAAATCCTGACCCAGGGATTCCAAGTGGAACCGTAGTCATCAGACCTTCTGAACCATATACCATTCATGCCGGGCAGGTCCGGTGCCGCGACCACATAGACGTGGTTGTCCCTTGCGGCGATGTCGACCCCGTCGGTTCCCAAAGGGCCGTCGAGGATACCGTTGTCGCTGGTGAAGGCTCCGCACCACGAGTCGCCACCGTAGGCGTCAGCTTGCTTAGCACAAACGAAAGAGACAACGATAACAGCCACAACTGCTATAAGAATTACCATTAAGAACACTTTTTCCCGCATCTCGAGCCCCCTATATTACCCTCACGCTTATCGAAGCACTGTTTGAAGCCCCGTGGCTGTCGGTCACCGTCACCGAGATCGAATAAAGGCCCGGCACGGACCAGGCTGTTGACTTGGAAGAGGACCCCCATGAGTAGTTCACGCTGTCGCCGTCACAATCAGAAGCAACCGCTGTATACGTGGCGGTCTCTCGGGCATTAATCCGCGCAGGCCCGCTGATAGAAACAGTCGGAGCGTGGTTAACGGGCTCAGGCGGCGGTGCAGGCTCTGGAGTAGGTGAAGTTGCCGGAACCGGTGCTGCAGGCTGTGGGTTCGAGCTGCCGGGCACAGTTTCCGCAGGCTGGGTTACCGGCGCTGGCGGATTTTCCTGCTGAACGACTGTGGCAGATCCCCGCATGTCTCTGGTATCAATAAGTTCATTCTTGACACCCGTACTATTCGAAGTCTCTGCTTCCACGTTCTTGCGGCCTTCTATCTGTGCGCGGTGGCGCGCTGAATTGCTGCCAAAGGGACCCCACACGAAAAGCCACAGACCGGCCATCACGATCAGTAGAGCTACCGCGATAATTCTCGGTCTTCTACCGTGGTAGTTTCCCGTTGGTGATATCCCTCGCTTCCCAACAAGATGTTCGTGGTTCTGCTCGACCTGTTCTGGGGACTCAAAGGCACGGTCCTTTTCGTCGACAGATCGTGCTGAACCCTGACGTTCCTTCCAAGAGAGTCTTCGCGAGATTTCTTCTCTAGACGCGTTATCCGACTCTTTTACGCGATCAGGTGCAATACGTACAACGTTACCCTGCTCAGAATGCTTGCCCCTCAGGTGCGAGAATATGTAAGGCAGGTCCTCATAAATCTTCGACTTTGTAATGAATGTGTCAGCACTCCATGCCTCACAGTCCTCATCTTCGTTATCAGTCAGAAGCACGACAGCCCGTGGAGAAACGAGCTGGGGGTCATGCTCGATATGCTTGATGAAAGCCTGGGCGTGAGGAACATCAGCGTCGATGAAATAATAGTCGAAGTCTTTCTCCGCCATGAGAAAAAGGGCTTCATTCATGTCATTGGCGTAATATGCCTTGCCGTGCCTTTTTAGAGACTTCCAGACAGAGTTGTTCTTTTGCAGGTCAATATAAAGGATCTCTATGATTTTGACCCTCCCCCGGCCGCATTAGCAGAAATGGAATCCGATTATATGACAACCATCAGCCTGATAGCATAGCCAATTTGGGTGATATTTTTTCTCCACACTGAACGCCCTTAACGTGCCCTTTACGCCATTAGTTATCTCATACATGTTAGTATCAATATCCAAGTATAGACAATTCCGATGTCTGTTATTATATATGCACTTTCATTTATTTGTCAAAACATTCTTGAGATCTCATACAGAAGGGGTTGAAAGCAGTTGCTCGATTTATAGATAAGATGAAAGCGCCTGTGCCAACGGTTACGCTTGCGAGGCAAGCGCAACAGAGTAGACAGGAGGTGCACAGGATGCTGTACGCAGGAGTTGACCACCACACCAAGACATCCCATATTACCGTGGTCGATGAGAACGGAGATATCGTCAGGCGAAAAGGCATTTCAAGTAACGGCGATGATGTGAGGAAGGTGCTCGAAGAGTTCAACGAGCCAATAAAAGCGGTCCTCGAGGCCGGCTACAACTGGGGGAAGATGTACGATTGGCTGGGCGAAGTGGCAGACGAAGTCGTCCTCGCCCATCCCACAAAGGTCAGGGCGATAGCCGAGGCCAGGATAAAGAATGACAAGATTGACTCCCTAACCCTCGCACACCTTTTGAAGGCCGACCTCATTCCCGAGGCGTATGCCTGTTCGGCAGAGACAAGGGCGGTCAAGAGGGTTCTCCGCCAGAGGATGTTCCTGGTCAGGGTGCAGACAATGTTCAAGAACCGGATACACGCGACTGTAAGCCAGCACGATGTCAAGAAACCAGAAGTCACCGACCTGTTTGGAGCGAAAGGAACGAGGTGGCTCTCTGGCATTGACCTTCCCTACCCCGACAACCTGATCCTGGAAGAGGACCTCAGGTTCCTTTCCGAGGTTAAAACACGCATAAAGGCGACCGAAGGGCTGATACGGGAGCTCTCCCGGGGCGACCAGGCTGTGAAGCTGCTCAAGAGCATTCCCGGGATCGGCGACTTTTTCAGCGTGCTCATCCGCTACGAGGTGTGAGACATCACCCGGTTCCGCTCACCTGACAAGTTCGCTTCCTACACCGGCCTTATCCCCTCAACCTATTCATCCGGGGAGAAGACATTCCACGGGAAGCTGACGAAGCGAGGTAACAAGTATCTCAGGTGGGCCTTCATAGAGGCAGTAAGACCGGCCGTGATGACTTCCCCGGAGCTGCGCTCCTACCACGAGCGGATCAAGAGGAGGAAGGGTGCCGGGGACGCCAGGGTTGCAACCGCCAGAAAGCTCGCCCAAATAACCTGGTACGTCTGGTCGGAGCAAAGGCTCTATGAGATACGGTAATATTTTCCACAGGACCCGGCTGCCCTCTGAATTTCCTGGGCTATAGGCCCCATATATGAGAATAGGGAGCCAGGGTCCTACCCTTATGGTGTGTGCCGGCGCAATGCCGGGTACGGATGGAAGAATGACCGCGGAGTCCTGACGAAAGAGGATACGATAGGGGCTGCCTTGACAGGCGCTTTCATGGAAGAAGAACATATAAATCCATGACCTTTTGTCCCTGGAATTGTGGGAACTATAAAGTAGATAATTCCTGTCACAGGCTGCTGGTAAAGTAACAGAGCAAGCTGAATCCAGCGAGAATCAAGCCGGGTTTGAGGTGCAGGCTCGCCGGGAGTTCCCCGGAGAGGATAAACGGACGTGGAGGGGACGTAAGACCGGCCGGGAACGGCGGGCAGACTTCTGTGAAGCGTCAACCGGATCTGGCATAGGATGCCATATTTCGGGGAACGGTTAGAAGACTCCGTGCTTGCCTTTGCCACCCGTGAACTCGGTTGCCCCCGAGACCGTCTCGCCGCTGGCGATCACCTCAAGGCCGATCTTGAACTCCAGCTCCATGGCCTTGTCGAAGTCCATGTCGAAACCGAGATAGAGAGCCCTGCGGTCACCGAGCATGCACTTCTGCGGGAACTCGGCGAGCTGTGCCGCTATCTTCTCGGCTTCCTCGCGCGCCTTTCCCTTCGGGACAACCCTGTTAGCGAGGCCGAACGACAGGGCCTCTTCCGCGTTCACGGGCCGCCCGGTGAGTATCATGTCGAGGGCACGGCTCATGCCGATAAGCCGCGGAAGCCGCTGGGTGCCGCCGTCCGTCAGCGGGACGCCGAACCGACGCTCGAAGATACCGAATACCGCGTCTTCCTCTACGACACGCAGGTCGCACCATATAGCGAGTTCGAGACCACCCGCTACCGCGTATCCTGATACCGCAGCAATAACCGGCTTGGAGAGCAGAAGCCTGGTTGGTCCCATCGGGGCGACCTTCGACATGTCCTCGTAAAGCCGGTTCACCTGGCTCAAGTCCCCGCTTGCGACAGTCTTCAGGTCGGCTCCGGCGCAGAAGGTCCCTCCATTACCGCATAAAACCGCGGCGCGCATGCTGTCGTCGCGGTCGAAATCCTTGAACGCCTCGAACAGCTGCTCGCCGGTCGGCCCGTCCACCGCGTTCTTCACCTCGGGCCTGTTTATGATGACCGTACAGACCTTGCCGCTTTTCTCCACCATGACTTCCATGACGACACCTCTCTTTTGAAACTCATAACCTACTCGACCCTGGCGAGATCCCTGGAGGCGATGACGTCCACCCCGGTGCCCAACATGTCAGGGTAGATAACCTGGCCGTCCGTGACGGGGGCTTCCACGACAAGCCCGGCCAGCGCCCCGACCGCCTCGACCACGAGTCTCTTCGGTATTGCCTCCGCGGTCCTGACGGGAAGGAGAGGCAGTATGCCGTCCCTGACCGGGACCGTGGTTGTCACCACACGTCGGGGGTCCCTGAACTCCTCTTCGGCGTACTTCACGCCGACCTTGCATTCGTTTCCGCTGACCCCGAGCACCTCGCCTTCTTCCTCGGTGAGCTCGAGCGCACAGCTCAAGGGACAGCTTATGCAGACGAAGTTATGCTTGTTCTTCACCCGCTACCACTTCCACCGTAATCTCCCGCGCGCCCCCGGCGCCAGCGAAGTCGACCGCCGACGCGCTCTGCTTGATCATCTCGGGCGGACGGACCATCCTGTGCTTCTTGCCGGCAAGAAGTCTGCCGTCGGCGAGTATCCTCGCCGCCACGGCGCGCTCGGGATGCTCCACCCTGAAATAGAAATCGATGTCGCGGTCGAGGTCGCTCACGTACTGCGGCACCACGTACTTGACGTTCCTGCCGGGCACCACCCGCACCGGCGCTTCCTTCTTCCTTCCCTCGAGTACGTACTCGGCCGCGCCCCGCCCCGCAACCTCGGCGCTGTGGGTGACGTAGTCCACGAGGTCGAACACGTTGACCACGTTGCCGCAGGCGAATATGCCGTCGACCGAGGTCTCCATTCGCTCATCGACGAACGGCCCGCCGGTCACCGGGTCGAGCTCTACGCCGGCATGCTTGGAGAGCTCGTTCTCGGGGATGAGGCCGACGGAGAGGACCAGCGTATCGCAGGGAACGCGGCGCTCTGTTTCCTTGATGGGTTTGAGGTCCTCGTCGACCCGGGCCACCGAGACTGCTTCCACCCTTTTTCTCCCGTGGATGAAGGTCGCGGTGTGCGAGAGGTGCAGGGGAATGTCAAAGTCGTTGAGGCACTGGACCACGTTCCGGGTCAACCCGCCGGGGTGGTCCATAATCTCGTACACGCCCTCGACGTACGCGCCCTCTAAAACGAACCTGCGGGCCATGATGAGGCCTATGTCGCCCGAGCCGAGGATGACTATCTTCCTGCCGGGCATGAGGCCCTCGATGTTGATATCCCGCTGCGCCGCCCCCGCGGTGATGACCCCGGCCGGGCGGAAACCCGGTAACATGACCTGGTGCCGGGTCCTCTCCCTGCAGCCCATCGCGAGCACCACCGACTTCGGCTCTATCTCGATTATCCCCTCGCGGTCGTTGACCACGGTGACCCTCCGGTCGCCGGTCATCTCCAGGACCATCGTCCTCAATCTCACGTCGACGTTCGCCCGCTCGACCTCGTCGATGAAGCGCTGGGCGTACTGGGGACCGGTTAGCACCTCCTTGAACACGATGGAGCCGAACCCGTCGTGGATGCACTGGGGCAGTATTCCGCCGAGCTCTATATCCCGCTCGATGAGCATTATGTCGTTCAGGCCGGCCTTCGAGGCCGCGAGGGCCGCTCCCAGCCCCGCGGGGCCGGCGCCTATGACGGCCAGCTCCGGTTTTCTGGTCTTGTTCATCGTTCCGCCTTGAGAAAGCTCTTTGTCTCCCCCGCGAATAGCCAGGACCCTTCTCCGTCCTTGGTTATTTCGGTCACCGGAACGCCAAGCTCTCTCGCGAGGATCTGCGCAATACGGTAGTGGCAGAAACCGCCCTGGCACCTGCCCATTCCGATCCTGGTCCTGCGCTTTACCGCGTCCATGTTGGTCGCGGGTATGATCGCATGGATGGCGTTCACGGCCTCCGCCTCCGTCACGTACTCGCACCGGCAGATCACGTGACCGTAGCGCGGGTCTTCCTCGATGAGCCGGTCGCGTTCCTCGTTGTCGAGCTCCGCGAACCTGGGTGGCGCGGGCCTCTTCGGGTTGTAGTCATCCCTTCGCCGCCGCGGAATGCCCAGGTCGTGGAGGATCCCCATCACCATCTCGGCGATGGCGGGCGCACTGGCGAGGCCCGGCGACTGGATTCCGGCCACGTTGACGAAGCCGTGCGCCCCTTCCGAGGCACCGATCACGAAGTCCTCCTCTTCGGTTGCGGCGCGTATCCCGCTGAAGGCCGAGATCATGGCGGCACGCGGAAAACCCGGTAGCAGGTAGTAGAACCTGTCGAATATCTCCTGTATCTCATCGGCCGAGATGGAGGTGTCGTATTTATCGTCGCCCTCGATGGCGGTGGGGCCGAGCTGCAGGTTCCCCTCCAGGGTAGGCATGGCGCCGCCGCCCTTGCTCTTCTTCTCTACCTTGCCGTGCATCCTGAATTCCGACACGCTGCTTCTCACGTAGTCGCGCGTGACGTCCCTGTCGAACAGGAGACTCGCCCCCTTGCGTGGGTGTATCCTGAAGCCCCCGGCGCCGGCCATGTCCGCCACCTCGTCGGCGAAGACCCCCGCGGCGTTCACAACGAGGGACGTCTCGATCTCGCCCCGGTCGGTGACGACCACCCTTACCCGGCCATCCTCGACTCTGATATCCGTGACCTCCGTGTTGAGGAACAGCTTCGCCCCGTTCTGCACGGCGTTCTCCGCCAGCGCGATCGTGAGCTTGTACGGAGCGACCATCCCGTAGCTCGGGTCGAAGACTCCCGCGACGGCGTTCCGGGTAACGTGGGGCTCCATGCGGAAGATCTCTTCGCGGGAGAGGATGCGCTGTCCCTTGATGCCCTTTCTCCAGGCGCTCGCAAGGATGAGTCTCGGGACGATCCTCTCGAGCAGAAAGTTCACCACGGGCCCGGGCAGTCGCCCGGTGATGCTTTCGGGCAGGGTGCGCGGGGTTATGACGATAAGAAGGCCATGGCGCTGGAAATCTACGCCCAGGTCCTTCACGAACTCGTCGTATAACCTGTTACCGCGGACGTTGAGCTTCTGTTTAAGGGTACCGTACTTCTCCCCTATGCCGCTGTGTATCTCGGCGTTGTTTGCCTTGGTGGTGGCGTCCGAGACATCGCTCTCTTTTTCGAGGATAACCACATCGGGAGTGTACTTCACGACCTCCCTTGCCACCGAGCAGCCGCTCACCCCGGCTCCGATCACGACTACCTCCGCGGAACGCGGAAGGTCAGATTGCTTGTCTTGCTGCATCATGAAAACCTTTTACGCTTGACTCTGAACACGTCTGCTAAAGACAAGTACGCAACACTGAAATCAGGGATATATTATGCCAGTAGAGCGGTGCTGGCAAAAGGAGGAGGCGCGCCCCGGACCTCCGCGAAGTGCTCCATTTAAGTGGTCCCTCCCCTATGGTGCCCTACCCGCTAACCTGTTCGTGATAAGATGCCGGCGTTGGAAGCGGTATCTGGAGGATATCGGTCAAGAGGCGAGAGCCTGCGGAGGGTGAGGCCGACAGCAGCCGCCCGCGTTCGATGACGTATTCGGATGTGGAGTCCGCCTGCTCTGCCATCAACGCTATGGAACGGTACTTCGAGTACAGGGAGAGGAGCTTGGATCATGGCTCCCGAAGGCGCCCGGAACGAGTATGACGTCATAGTGGTCGGCGCTGGATTCGGCGGCCCGGTGGCGGCCAAGAAGTGCGCCGAGGCGGGCCTTCGGACACTGATGCTGGAACGTGGCGGAAGGGCCGGCGAGAAGGTCATCTCGGGTTTGACCATACCTTTCTACGGGTTTCTCTTCGGCCCCGAATTTATTCGAGACGGGAACCCCCCTATAGAGAGACCCGTTGACGGCATAATCAACTACATCATCAAGGACATCGACACGGGAGACATCGACATCGAAGACTCGCTCAGGCTTCCGAAGCCGCTATCCCCGGTGATAGCCTTCGGTTACAACGCCTACTGTCAGCCGTTCTGCGAGTGGGAAGCGGAGAGGGCGATTGAGTCCGGGGCGGAGCTCAGGACTTCGACGGTTGCGGTGAACGTCTTGAGAGAGAACGGATGCGTAAGGGGCGTAGTTACCGATGCCGGGGACAGCCTCGGCGCGAAGGTAGTGATAGACGCCGAAGGGTGCCAGGGCCTGCTGGCGATCAAGGCGGGGATACGGGAGAAGTACCCGCCCGACACCATATCGCTCGCGGACGTCTACGACTACGAGATGGCCAAGGAAGATGTGGACAGGATATTCGGCCACACCCTCCGCTTCTGCTGGGGCTGGGACGAGCAGCGGGTCGCCCCCCCGCTGGGTTACGGAAACGGCCTGATGGTCTGGCCCTACAGGAACAGCCTGCACTTCATCCAGGACCAGTGCCTGAAGGCGGAAAGCGGAAAGGTCCCCAGCCTGAAAGACTTCGACGAGTATCACAGGAACATCACCACCAGGGTGCCCTGGTGGAAGGACGATGTCGCCCCACACATCAATTTGAGGTCGCGGATGTGGGACGGCTTCGAGATATACGTGGGGCTGGATGAAGACCTTCGAAATATGCCCAACCACACGGACGGCATGATACTAATCGGGGACGCAGCCGGGCTCGAGAGCACCGAGCTTTGCGACGGCGTACCAGCAGCCTGGTTCTCCGCGGAGATCGCGGCCGATGTCGCAATCGAGGCAATAAGGGCAGGTGACACGTCCACCTCTTTCCTAAAGCGCTACGACGAGCGGATAAGAGCCCATCCGATCATCCAGTGGTCGATATCCCGCACCAACAGGCACGACCTCCGTTACGCGCAACGCGACCACGACGAGAAGAGACTCAAGGCACTCATACACAACGGCTGGGGACTGGGCGGCTTCACCCACATGAGTACCCCGCTTGCAGAGACGATGCTTGGAGCAATCAGTGAAGATCCCGCAATCGTCACCAGCTGGATAAGGATGTACTTCAGGTACTTCTACAACTGGCTATACGAGCGCTTCGGTGAACATCATGGTGAGCTGCCTGCCGTTTCCTCCGGAACTCAGACCGCGGGACACAGAGCCTTCAAACGGAGCCTCGAGTCTCTCGACAGAGTGCTCGAGCGATTCAGCTCCCCCATCAAGAGGGCGGCCGCTTTCGTTGCCCCCGCGGCCGTTATCGCAAACCCGGTCATGAAGGCACTCCTCCCGATTCTCGAGCCGATGTACCTGGTCCTCGTGAGAATCCTCGAGCCGGTGACCGACCCCCTGAGTAAAAAGCTTATCGACTTCGTGAAGCGGGCCGACCCCTCGATGTTCGATTCGCCGCGAAAGAAGGGAGTTCGAGATGCCAAAGACTTTTGAAGAGTTTCCCGGGGTGGAATGGGTCGAGGGCGCCGGTGAGTTCATAAAGATCGACGAGGATAAGTGCAGCGGCTGTGCCGGCTGCGTGAAGGTCTGTCTCGCGGGATGCTACGAGATATCAAAGAAGAAGGCGCGCATCAAGAGTCTCGAGAAGTGCATGGAGTGCGCCGCCTGCTGGTTCGTGTGCACCGAGGGCGCGATAGACTTCTCCTGGCCCCCCGGTGGTACGGGGTACAGGAGCGATTGGGGCTGATACCCGTGGCTGATAACTATGACGTATTAGTGGTCGGAGCCGGTTTCGGCGGGCCGGTGGCAGCCAAGAGGTGCGCGGATGCAGGCCTGAAGACCCTGATGGTCGAAAGGGCAGGCGTCCCGGGTGAGAAGGTCGTTTCGGGGCTCGTGATCCCCATCTACGGGTTCCTGTTCGGGCCCGATTTCATAAGGGACGGCAACCCCCCGATAGAGCGACCGATATGTTCGGTCGTCAACCGCATGGTGAAAGGCGGCCAGATATTCGATACGGACCGCTCGCTGAAAGTTCCAAAGCCTGTGGCCCTCGGCTACGCCACTTACTGCAAGCCTTTCTGCACCTGGCTCGCTGACAGGGCCGTCGATTCCGGTGCGGAGCTCCGAACCGCGACGACAGCGGTGGACGTAATTACAGAGGACGGGCGGGTGAGTGGAATCGTCACAGACTCAGGCGAACGGATACGGTCCACTATCGTCATCGACTCCGGGGGAACCCAGAACCAGCTCTCGATAAAGGCCGGTTTGAGGAAGAAGTTCATTCCCGAGGCGATCGAGCTCTACATGCTCTGGGACTTCGAGATGACCAAGGAGGACGTCGACAGTGTCTTCGGCAACAGCATGGAGTTCTTCCACGCAATGCCCGAGGAGAACATAGGTGCGCCGCTCGGCTACGGGTCCACGCTTTACTTCTTCACTTACCGCAACAGCATCCATCCAGGCCTCGGGCAGTTCCTCGTGACGCGGGGCGAGACCCCGAATGTGGCCCGGTTGCTGAGGGAGTATTTTGATAACTTCACAGATAAAGTGGAACGCTGGAAGCGAGAAATAGCTCCCAGGGTGAAGCTGAGGTCCGTACTGTGGGACGTGTGCCCCATCTATGCCGGGCTTCTGGAGGAAACGAGGGAGATGCCGATATACGGCGACGGTCTTTTGATAATCGGAGACGCAGCGGGATTCGAGGCATCCGCTTTCGGAGACGGTGTTCCCAACGCCTGGTTCTCAGCGGAGATCGCGGCCGACGTCGCAATAGAGGCCGTGCGGAGAGGTGATATCTCGAGGTCGGTACTTGCGGCCTACGAAGAGAGGATAAAGGCTCATCCTTTCATTATGCACACCATAACCGACTTCCGCCGCTGGGACATGCGCCGGCTCCTTTTGACAAGGGACGAAGCCGAGTTCAAGAGGAAGGTGAGGGACCATTGGGGCATCGGAGCGTTCAGGTACGGCAACATGGGCGGACCATGCATGAAAGCTGCTCGTGACATGATCAAGCAAAACCCCACTGTGATTAGAAGCTGGGTCAACATGTTCCGCAGGTACTTCAAGAACTGGGAGAATGAGAGCTTCGATCGGTTATCGACCGATCAGCGCTAGCCCGACGTTCCTCCCACTTTTACTACTACAACTATATTTTATCGAATAGGGTTTAATGTCATGACACGGCTGCTCAGTGGACAGAGGGCGATGGATGAAAGGGCCGAACGAAAAAGCAACGGGGAGACAAACGCGCGGCGCGCTGCTTCCCTATCTGTTGATATGCGTGGCTCCGGTTTTATGGGGCTTGAGCGGGGTGCTGGTGCGCTGGGCCGGGCTCCCGGGCAAGGAGTACATCATCATATTCTGGAGGTCGTCGTTCGCACTGGCGTTTTTCTCTGTGGTGATTCTCACCGCACGCAACGTGACACTCTTCCGGCCTGGTTCGAGCCCTGTCCTACTGGTATCGAGCGGCCTCACCACAGCCGTCTATACCATCTGCGCGTTCAAGGCCTATAACCTCATCGAAATCGGTCCCGCGACGTTCATCATCTACCTCGCCCCGATATTCGTCGCGCTGCTCGCGCCGCTCGTGCTTAAAGAGAAGCTCGAACGCTCAACAATCCTCTGTCTTGCCATCGCACTCACGGGTACGGGTCTGCTCTCCTGGGGACAAACCGGCGGCTCGGGACATTTAAAGCTCGAGGGTGCGCTGCTCGCGCTCGCCGGCGCCGTGTGCTGGGCCATCCTGATGCTCATCTGGAAGAAGCTCCGCGAGACGCACTCCCCCCTTACCATAGGGCTGTGGACCAACGGGGTATGCGCCATCGCGTACGCTCCGTTCGCGATTCCCCGTACCGGCATCATCACCGCGAAAGGCTGGGCATCGATCGCGGTGTTCGGTATCGTTGTAATAGGTGCAGCGGGACTTATCTTCATGTACGCGATCAAGCGTGTGAAGGCGCAGGACGCCGGACTCTTATCTTACATAGAGCCGGTGAGCGCGATGCTACTTGGCTTCGGTCTGCTGGGCGAGGTGCCGCACTGGCAGGACTTCGTGGGGGCGGCGCTCATAATCGCGGCCGGGGCGCTCCTCCTGCGGTTCAGATGGGGCGCCGCCGAGACCGCCGAGGTGTTCGACGCGGCCAAACGCCGAGGAGCTCACACATCCTTGACACCAGGGAAACTCCCTGGGTACAGAACCCTCGACATCCTTATGAACATGTTGCGGTAGGCCGCGCGCTCCATAGTCGATGCCGGCTCAGCGCTCAATTTGTTGAATATATTTATCATGGTGGCCCGGCGGGATGGGACGCGGTACATCTCGGTCCTGTAACCGAATATCGCCCCGCTGAAACCGATGTAGCCGCCGCGCCACTCTATGCCGAGCCCTGACTTCTCCCCAATGGGAGAGTCGGTCTCGTCCACCCACCTGAGACGCTCTTCCTGCATCTTCTTGCTTATCAATGTCCCATCGGCGAGCGCCCCGGCCCACGTCCTCAGGTCGTCGAGGGTTGATACCATCGCGCCCGCGGTCCAGGCCCATGAGACGTTTTCCCTCGTCACGTCCGCGATCTTTCCGTCGGACGACTCGAAGTAACCCTCCGAGTGCGGCCCGGGTATCCCTGTGCCCTCAGGGAAAAAAGTGTTCTTGAGGCCCAGCTTGTCGATTGTCCGATTCTTTATCTCCGACTCGGCCCTGTGTCCGGTCACCTCCTCGATGAGTATCCCCAGAAGGATGTAGTTAGTGTTCGAGTAACGGTAACCGCCGCCGGGAGGAAAGTAGGGCTGTCCTCCGGTCACCGCGAAGTTGACGAGCTCGCGGGGCGAATACTGCTTGAACATGTCCTCGGAGAGGCTCCGGCCGAAGGCCCCGCTCTGCGTGTAGTCGAAGACTCCGCTCGTGTGGTTCAGAAGCTGCCTGATGGTGATGCCTTTGGCGTACGGTACAGTCGGGGCGAACCCATCGAGCTTCTTATCCAGCGAGAGCTTTCCCTCGTCCACCAACTGGAGCACTGCGGTGGCAACGAAAGTCTCGGTGATGCTCCCGATCCGCACGCGGTCCGACGTCTTTATCGCCCGGCCTGTCTTGATGTCGGCCTTACCTTTCGTGAGGACCCAATCGCCACCGGACGTCCACACGCCCGAGATAACCCCGGGTGTCTTCGTCTCGGCCACGGCCCTGTCCACCGCGGCCTTCAGCCTCTGCTGCGTTGCCTCGCTGAGCGATCCGCACGAAACGCAGGCAACGAGACAGGCTAGGAGCAGTACCGCCACAAGCGCGCATATCAATGCACGATAAACACAAAGACCACAAAACCTTTCTGGCAAGCCCCCAGCCACAGGTCTCCCCCCTCAAACAGATGTATATCCAAATAATAACCCCTAGGGTTACGTCGTGCCTGCGGCATGGATTTAAGACCCATGCGGCATCGATTGCCGATTTTGCGTATGATACTGAGTGATTTAGCGAGACTGGAGCTATGAAAGTACTTTTCGTACATTCAGAAGAGGATAATTTTTCTACCGAGAAGCCGCTGGAGGGGCTTGACCGGGTGCAGTTCGGCATCTCCTACATCTCCTCGCTCCTGAAGCGGGAAGGGCATGAAACCAGGCTGGTGGTCCCCACCCGCGAGAACGACGGCATAGTGGACGAACATGTCCGGGATTTCAACCCGGGGTTGATCTGCTTTACCTCCGTCTTTACCGAGTTTGCCTTCCTGTCCGGGGTGGCCGAGCGGGTGAAGAAGTCGCATCCCGAGATCTTCCTCCTTGTCGGCGGTCCCCACGCATCCCTCAATCCCAACGACTGCCTGAAGTCATCGTTTGACGCTGTCTGCGTCGGCGAGGGGGAGTTCCCCACGCTCGAGCTCGTGGAACATTTAGAGAGGGGTCTGTCTCCCACGGGAATCCCGAACCTCTATTTAAAGCGCGGCGAGAATATCGAGAGAAACCCGACCAGGCCTTTTCTCCGGGACCTGGAGGGGCTGCCCTTCCCGGACCGTGACATGTGGGTCCCCTGGGTCGCAAACCCGCTCTCGCGCCCTTCGGTCCTCGTAGGCCGCGGTTGCCCCTTCCAGTGCACCTACTGCTGCAACCATGCGCTCGGCCGCCTGGCCGAAGGCCGGTACGTCCGCCTGCGGTCGCCCCAGAACATCGTTGACGAGCTTATCAGCATAAAGTCGGCCTTTCCTTATCTATGCGAAGCCTACCTCGAGGTGGAGACGCTGGGGGTGAATCTCGAATGGGCCCTGGAGCTCTGCTCGCTGCTGGAGCGCATGAACTCCGAGTTCGAGATACCGATAGAGTTCGGTTCCAACCTCAGGGTGACCCCCAACAGCGACTACGAAGAGCTATTCGCGGCTTTTGCGAGGAGCAACTTCCGCTTCATAAACATCGGCCTGGAGTCGGGAAGCGAAAGGCTGAGGAGGGACGTCCTGAAGAGGAACTACTCCAACAAGGACATAATAAGCGCGGTCCAGGCGGCCAAGAAACACGGCCTTGAAGTAGGCATGTATAACCTCATCGGACTTCCCGGGGAGACCAGGAAAGACTTCCGTCAGACCATCCGCGTCACCCGCGCCTGCCAGCCGAACTGGTTCCTCTTAAGCGTCTTCTTCCCCTATCCCGGGACGGAGCTGCACGACACCTGCCTCGAGCTCGGGTTGCTCGATATCCCCCCTGACCCGGGGCTCGAGAGAAGAAAACCGGCGCTCAACCTGCCCGGGTTCAGTAAGAGACAGGTGGGAAGAAGATATAGATGGTCACCCCTCCTCTTCTACGGAGGCCACAGGCCACTGAAGGAGATACTATGGCTGGTGTTCCTGTCCAAGATATCCTCGAGTCGCAGGCTCCTACGCTACTGGCGAGCACTCAGCAGAAAGCCCTATTCATGAGGGTAATCATAAAATCCCCTGCCGCTCTTCCGCCCAAGCGACCCGTCTCTAACCATATGGCGCAGTAACGGGGGCGGGAAGTAGTTTAAGTTGCCCGTGTCCTCATATATAGCCGAGGCCCAGTCAAGGACATCGTCCAGGCCCATGCTGTCGGCGAGTTCCAGCGGCCCCATCGGGAAGTTGAAGCCGAGGCGGGAGGCTCTATCGATGTCCTCGGGCACCGCCACTATCGTCTCCACCATGCGCACCGCCTCCAGCATGACAGGGACCAGGATCCGCTTCATTATCATGCCCGACCGCTCGCTGCGTTCCTGCTCGGTCTCCTCCTCCCTGGAGCGCGCCTGAATCCCGGCGAGCCCATAACTTGTCCTCTGTCCCGTCGAGTAGTCGTAGAAACCCTTGCCGGACTTGCGCCCCAGAAGGTTAGCCGCGACCAAGCGGCGCATCAACGGGGGCGGGAAGAACCTGGGGTCGCCGGTATCATCGTATATGGCCATTGCCGTCCTGAACGATACGTCTATACCGGCATTGTCCATGATGAGCATCGGCCCTAACCCCGCATCGGCACCGAAAGTCGCGACCCTGTCTATCTCCTCGGGGGTCGCCAGACCCTCGTCCACCATGCGGATTGCTTCCAGGGAACCCGGCATGGCAACGCGGTTCGCGATGAAGCCGGCGTGGTCCTTCCGCACAAGGACCGTCTCCTTGCCGAGGCTGCGCGCCCATGCGTCCGCGCTCTCCACCGTCTCCTTCGAGGTAAGCAGGCCGCCGATGATCTCGCACAGTCGCATCACCGGGACCGGCCCGAAGAAGTGGGTGCCCACGACCTTTTCCGGCCTGCGCGTGGCCGAGGCGATCGAGGATATCGAGATAGCCGATGTATTCGTTGCCAGGATGGTGCGGGGTGGGCATATCTCGTCGAGCCTCGCGAATACCTCTTTCTTCAACTCCAGTACCTCGTGGACGGCTTCTACCACGAGGTCGGCTTCGCGGGCCTCTTCGAGTTCGGTTGTGGTGGTCAGATTCTCGAGTGTTGAATCGTACTGCTCGCGGCTTATCTTCTCTTTGGAAAGGAACTTGCCGAGCGACCTCTTTATTTCCTCGATACCCGCTTCAAGGCGGTCGGCGCCCACGTCGCCCATCTTGGTCTTGTAGCCCGCCAGAGCGGCAATCTCCGCGATGCCGTTCCCCATGAACCCGGCACCCACGACGTAAACGTTCTTTATTTCCATCCTAGCCCCCTGACTTTTTCTTGCTTGGATTACATTATTCTAAACCACCTGAAGCTCCCGAGACCATTCATTCTGACTGTTATCTTCGGGCTTTCACCTACACGCGTATCGCCGTAGAATCACAATAGACAGATAAGAATCTTCAATGGAGGCGACTTGCCATGAAGGAAAGAAAAGGGCTCGCATGGAAAGTGACGACGGCTGTCTGCGCGGTGCTGCTCGCCAGGGCCATCGCGGCGATCGTAGTCCTCGTGGTTTCATCTAACGACACGAAGAACAAGGACAAGGCCAGGATTGCCGGCCTCGACAAGAAAGTCATCGACCTTGAGAAAGAGGTCACGAGTCTAAAGGCGGAGAACGCCGCGCTGGCATCCAGTGCCACGAGCGCAACCTCGAGCGCAACCACCGAGCAACCGGCAACACAGAGCGACGAGGAGATCGTCAACGCGATGGCCCTCGCGAGGGCGAAAGAGGCGAATCCCGACATACCGTGGTCCACCGGCGGCACCAAAGTCATAGGCGATTGGGCGCGGGTGGGGGTCGGCGCTCCCCGACAGTACAGCATGCAGGGCGATAGTATGTACTTCCATAAAATCAATGGCGAGTGGACCTTCGTGGACCAGGGGACCGGGTTGACAGCGGGCGACATCCCGGGATGCCCGGCGGAGCTTTTTAATCCCTAGGGGATAAGCGGCCCGAAAGAGCCCTAAGAATCACTTCAAAATAGTCCGGAACCCCAGCATCAAGCGGGGGTTCCGCTCTGTGGCAAATCCTCGCAATCTCTCTTGTCCGTTCCCGATCGTCTCCTCGCCTGAGAATCTTCCGCATATTCAGTTTTCGCTCCGATTTGCCGAGACACAGATATGAAGGACGTGTCCTTGATATTTAGCACATAGCACGAACGCTTCGGTGTTATTCGGAGGGGAGTAAGATGCGACGCTTGAGGATTTCCAGCGCTTTGTTTTGCGTGCTCGCATTGACACTCGTCAGCGCCAGCATGTTGACGGCGGGGCCGTCCGCGGCCGGCGGGGAGACAGGACAGGGGAAACTCCCGGGAAGGCCCGCAACGGGCATGTCGGAGGAGTATGTCCCAGGCCAGGTGATCGTGAAGTACAAGGCCGGTGTGAGCGCGCAGAGCAAGAGAAGCGCAATGACCAGAGTCGGGGGAGCGGAAGTGCTGAACGAGTTCGGCCCGCCCGACGGGGAGAAATCCCAGGTCGTCGAGCTCAAACCGGGAGTCTCGGTGGAACAGGCGGTAGCCGAGCTCAAGGCACGGGGCGACGTCCAGTACGCCGAGCCCAACTACATCTACCACGCCACGGTAAGGCCGAACGACCCTTCATACGGCCAGCAGTGGGGGTTCAAGAACGACGGGCAGAACATCAAGGATACGACCGGAACGGCGGGCGCGGACATCAAGGCGGAGAGCGCCTGGGACATCGAGCAGGGGAATTCGAACCCGGTGACCGTGGCGATAATCGACACCGGGTGTGACTTCACGCACCCCGACCTGGGCTCGAAGCTGCTCGGCAACGGGTACAACTACGCCGGAATCACACAGACCGCACTCAACTGGGCGGCGCCGGCCGGCAACTGGGAGAACTGGTACTTCGCCCAGTCCATCAAGGGAACGGGAGGTGTGCTGTCTCACATTGGAATAGCGGCTCAGAAAGTCGGCAGCCCTTCTGAAAGCATAGGCGTCGGGATCGCGACAGGCCTGCCCGCCAACCCCTCCTCCGAGATACCTGTACTGGGGCAATACACCATATCCTCCTCAGAGGTCAGCACAGCTGGCAACGAGATCTACAAGCAGCTAGACCACTCGGTCACCCTGCAGGACGGCGTGACATATTACATAGTGATTGTGGTCTACAGTGCAAGCTTCTCCAACTACTACAACCTGTTCTACAACAACGGGACGCTGCCGGGTGGTAACGGCCCGGTCTACCCGGATGGCGTCGGCTGGTACTACAATACCACGCAAGGGTGGCAGCAAGGCCTCTGGGACGATTACTACTTCAGGACGAACCCCAACGACAAGCCCCGCGACGACGCCGGCCACGGCACCCACTGCGCCGGCATCACTGCCGCTGCGACAAACAACGGTGTCGGCGTGGCCGGCACCTGCCCCGGGGCGAAGATACTCCCGGTGAAGGTACTTGATACGTCCGGAAGCGGTAGCAATGAGAACATAACCAGCGGCATCTATTACGCGGCAAATCAAGGAGTCCAGATAATAAGCATGAGCCTGGGGGGTGGGGGGCAGTCCCAGGCCATGCAGGATGCCTGTACCTACGCCTACAACAAGGGCTGCACGATCTTTGCCGCCGCCGGCAACAACGGCGATAGTTCCATCAGCTACCCGGCCGGTTACAACAACGTGATCGGAGTGGGGGCGACCACAAACAAAGATGAGAAGGCCGACTTCTCACAGTACAACTCGAGCGTGGACATAAGCGCGCCCGGCAAGGACATATACGCCACAATGCCGACCTACCCGGTGACCAGCACGGCAGACGGAAGCCACAGCAATAACTACGACTACCTCTCCGGTACGTCGATGTCATGCCCGATGGCGGCTGGTGTAGGGGCATTGGTAAAGTCTCACGAACCCTCCCTGTCGAACGCGGAGGTCGAGAGGCGGCTGGAGAACACGGCCGACGATTTGGGTGATAAGGGACGGGACGACAAGTTCGGATACGGCCGTGTGAACGCGGCCGCCGCGCTGAGCGGAGGCCCCAAATTTTCCTGGTACCTGGCGGAAGGAACCACCGCCTGGGGGTTCGATACCTACATATCGATAGAGAACCCGAACGGCTGCGGTGTAAATGCTGACATCACCTACATGACAGGCGCGGGCGCGCAGGCCGGCCCGTCCGTCTACCTGCCAGCGTTATCGCAGGCCACGGTATCTCCCAAGGACACCCTGGGAAGCCAGGACTTCTCAACGCAGGTGACCTGCAGGGAGGGCCTCGGCATTGCGGTAGACAGGACGATGACCTGGACAGGGCCGGGAGCCCCCTCGGAGGAGGCGCACTCCTCAGTGGGGGTGACCGCGCCACAGACAACCTGGTACCTGCCCGAGGGGTCCGCCAACTGGGGATTTGAATGCTGGCTTCTCATACAGAACCCAAATACTTCTGAGGCCACCTGCAATGTGACCTACATGATAGAGGGAGCAGGACCACAGACCGTCACAAAGAAGGTACCCGCCAACTCCCGTAAGAGCTTCAACATGGCAGACGACATAGGGAGCAAGGACGCCTCCATAAAGGTGGAAAGCGCCACCCCGGTGATCCCGGAGAGGGCCATGTACAGAAACAACAGGCGCGAGGGACACGACTCGATAGGCACAACTTCTACTGCTTCCGATTACTACCTGGCGGAAGGGACCACGGCCTGGGGATTCACAACCTACGTGCTAGTACAGAACCCGAACAATTGCACCGCCAACGTTACGGTTACCTACATGACGACAGCCGGGGCAAAGCCTCAGCCCTCCTTCCAGATGCCGGCCAACAGCAGAAAGACAATAAAGGTAAACGATGCACTGCCGAGCTCGGACTTCTCCACGCTGGTTCACGCGGACCAGGGCATAATAGCCGAGCGTGCGATGTACTGGGACAAGGGAACGGGCGAAGCGTGCCACGACTCAATCGGCATGCCCGCCGCGCATACCACCTTCTACCTGCCCGACGGGCAAACCTCGAACGGCAGGGAAACCTGGACACTGGTACAGAACCCCAACTCGTGCGACGTGACCGTGGAGATCTCCTACCTCACCCCCAACGGGCAGGGTGACGTGGTCTTCCAGGACACCATAGGGGCAAACAGCCGCAAGACCTACTCGATGGCGGACAGGGGTATAGACGGCAGGGCCGCGGTCATGGTGACCTCAAAGACCTCCGGTCAGAAGATCATGGTAGAGAGGGCCATGTACTGGAACAACCGGGGTGCCGGCACCGACACCATCGGGGGGTATTCGGACTGACAAGTAAAATGCGACACCGGTGCCAGGCACAAATGACACATAGGGTCGGGCGAAATCGCGGCTAACAGGGAGGCGGAAGACGGACAGGATAATGGCAAGCCCGTTCTACGCATGGAGCAGGGGCATCGGCGCGGCGTGCTCGGCGTTCGTCGGCCGGTGGGCCCAGCAGGACTCGAACCTGCGACACGTAGATTATGAGTCTACTGCTCTGCCAACTGAGCTATGGGCCCTCACAGACCAATCTGTGCTCAATATTTTACTTCTTTGTGATTCCATCTGCACGGATTGCGGATATGTGTTCGCGACAGCGAGAGGTTCATGCGGGGAGTTGTCCGGTGGCTGGTCAGCCAGTCGTAGCTATCCCCTGGCACCGTCCTCACGGAAGGTCCACATGAGAACACCGGCCACGGCCGCCGCAGCCGCCCCGAAAAGAAAAGCCGCGCCCGGGCCGATAAGCTGCCACATCACCCCGAATATGACGCTGGCCAGTAACTTCGACACACCGTCGGCGGTCTGGAAGATCCCGAAGGCGGTTCCCTTCATCTTTGGCGGCGAAAGGTCGGCCACGTAAGCGCTCAACACGCCCTGGGTCAGCCCGTAGAACACGCCGTACGCGGCAAACAGGAGCCAGATGAACACCTGTCGGTGGGCAAAGGCGAATCCCAGGTAGATGAGGGCGTAAAGAAAGAAACCCACAAGAAGCGTCTTCTTCCGCCCGATCCTGTCTGAAAGCATCCCTCCCGGAGTAGATACGATGCTGTAGACGATGTTGAAGACCATCCATATCAGCGGGATCATAACGACCTTGACGCCGAGCTTCTGGGCGCGAAGAAGGAGGAAGGCGTCGCTCGAGTTGCCAAGCATGAAGACGACGACCACCAGAAGCAGCATCTTGAAATCCCTTCCAAAGCCGGAGAGCCGCAGCCCCGGGAACTTCGCCTCCGCCGCAGAGCTCTTCTCGCGCAACGCGAACACTATCAGGCCGACCGCGATGATTCCCGGTACGAAGGCCGCCAGGAACACCCAGCGGTAGCGGGCGTTACCCTGGCCGCGCAGGAGCCACATCAAGAGGAACGCGAGCCCCGGTCCTATAACCGCGCCGAGCGTATCCATCGCCCGGTGGAACCCGAAGGCCTTGCCCCTTATATCCTCGCCCGTTGTATCGGCTATCATCGCGTCCCTGGGGGCCGTCCGCAGGCCCTTGCCTACCCTGTCCAAGAAGCGGACAACCAGTACCTGCCAGGCGGCGTCGGCTGCTGCGAAGAAAGGCTTGATCACAGCCGAAAGTCCGTAGCCCGCGAAAATAAGCGCCTTTCGCTTGCCAACGCGGTCCGATATATAACCTGAAAAAGCCCTGAGGATGCTCGCGGTGCCCTCGGCTATGCCCTCGATGACCCCGATAAACGCAACACCGGCGCCGAGCACGCTCGACAGGAATATAGGGAGCAGCGGGTATATCATCTCGGAGGAGGCGTCCATGAAGAGGCTGACCAACCCGAGGACCTTGACGGTCCTGCTCAAGCGCTTGTCCGGCCTGGCCTCTTGCTTTTCGTTCTCCAAGTCAGGCACCCTCCATTACCTCTTCCCAGAGCTCCCGTATGCGCTTACGCGCCGTCTCGAGCGCACGCCTGCCCGCCGGGGTCGCTCGGTAGTACTTCCTCCTCCTGCCCTCCACAATCTTGTCCACCCTTTTCAGGTAGCCCATCTTTTCAAGCCTGTGCAGGGTCGGGTAGAGGGTGCCGGGGCTTACGTCGTAGCCGTGCCGCGCCAGCTCCTTCGCTATGTCAGTACCACAGATCTCCTCGGCTGCGGCATGGTAAAGGATGTGTATCTTTATGAATCCCGCGAAAAATTCTCTTTCCATGACATTGATATCGCACTACGATATCGCGATATGATATTTTATTAGTACAGAATCGTCAAGGTATCGATTGCAGCGACAGGGGGCGCGGGGATAAAATTATAGAACTGATTTGTTGAAAGGTTTTCAAGAATCGCGCTGGAAGGAGAGCATTGGCTCAAATACAGGGCAGCTGGTGCCCGATCCGATCGCCGCAGATACCCGGGGCAAGAGTCCCATGCGAAGATACCTGCGCCCTTTACATTACCTCGTCTAAACTTCCACCCAGCCATAGCTGCGCGCTGACGGCCATCGGGATATACGCCCTCCAGCGTATCGTAGTCCCCAGCCAGGAGAAGAGCACGCCGCCCGCTGAGGGCGGCGGCAGGCCAGGCACTGACGACGAACTGTAACAATGGCAAAGATAGGTCCGGCAGAGAAAAAAAGAAAACCCCGCACCCCCGGTGGAAAGGTAAAGCTGGGTCAGAGGGCGCTGGACAATTACAAGGCAAGGCTCACAAAGGGGTTACTCGGTGTCGGCCTGGGCGAGGGCTACATCGTGGAGATACTGAACTACCGCACCAAGAGGGTGCTCAGGCGCGAGCTGTTCGAGGAACCGGATGAAGCCCGAGAAGAGATGGCGAGGGTCAGGAAAGACATCGACAAGATGACTACGGGCGAGTTCCGCAAGAAGTACCTCCAGCCCGAGGCCTGAGGACTCCGCCCGGATGGTCATTCCGTAAAATCCTTCTCCTCCCCTTTCACATCGTCGACGACCATCCCGCTGACGTTCAGGGCGCTGTCGCCGGCCATCTCCGTCCCTCCCGATGCCGCGCCCGCCCGCGTCGGCTCCGACCAGGTAAAGGCCCTCGATCGGCATCCTGGGGTCGGGGCGGTTCTTCCCGACCTGCCGGTAATCCTGGCAGAACCCTATCACCTCCCCGAGTTCACGCCCTGAAATATTCGCGATATAGTCCGTCCCTGTGCGGATCTTCCAGACAAGGTGGTCATCGATCCCAGGATGTAGCCTCCGCACTTTGTTACAATTAGCCGGTGATTGAGATGAGAAAAAACCTGATCGAGAGATGGCGGGCCATCAAGAGGAACAGGGCCAACCTCGCCCTTCTGATCGCCGGCTGTGTCCTTCTAGTGCTGGCGCTCGCGTGGCGCTTCGCGATAGCACCTTCTGTCAAGGTCGTCGCGAGCGACTTCGACCAGCTCTATTTCTATGAAGGGACACTCACAACTTATATCAACCCGCCGGGCCTGCCCGTCCCCGCGGGAGGAATGCCTGCCCGCAAACCGGTGATAGTCGAGAGCCGGGTGTTCAGCCGTTTCGAGCTATGCACTCCAGGCACCTCGGTCGTCGAGGAAGACACCAGGCTGCTCTCACGCGAAACCGGAGAGGAGATCTCGAAGTTCAAAAGGGTCTACGCGATAGACCGAAAGACGGGAGAGATGGTGAAAGGCAGGGGCTCGGACAGCGACCGAGGCGGCTATTACATCGTCTTCCCTTTCAACACGCCACGTGCGCGCGTACCGGTCTGGAGTGAGCTCACCGGGAAGACGCACCAGGCGAACTTCGGAAAAGACTCAAAGCTCGAAGGCCTTCCAGTCTACGAGTTCGCGCTCGAGTACCACAACGAACCCGTCGCCAAGGCACCCGAGGGTTCCCCCGCCGAACTCACCGGCCGACAGCTCAAGGACATCCTCCAGATGCCGGACCTGTCAATCAGCGACGAGGCCATCGTAAAGCCCTCATACCTTGGAGGAGCAGTGGCCGATTTCAGCGTGGAGCCCAATATGGGAACCATCGCGCGGATGGGCGGCGCCCAGCAGACCGTGTCCCTGCAGGCCGGCGGCGAGGGGTCGGGCTTCATGGTCACGAGGCTTCTTTACAGGCTGGAGTTCTCGCAAACGAAGAACAGCGTGACGCAGACGGTCACCTTTGCCCGCGAGGAGGTCTCGAAGTTAAGACTCCAGTTCCTGTACATACCACTGCTACTGCTGGCGCTGGGGATCGCCTGCCTGCTGGTCGGCCTATTTGCGGGAATAAAGCGCGAGTTTCATGCGTGAAAGTGGGCATCGGTTACCTCTCGGCGTTTTTGAAAAGCGACGGGCACGGGGTCGAGCTCATCCACCTGATAAGACTTGTCAAGCGCTGAAGGAAATGAAGAGGGTGCTTAAGAACAACGGGAGGCTATTCCTCTGTGACATGAGCGGTGAGGGAATCCTCGCGCGCGTCATGCTCACCTACGGTAGGCTGTGCGCCACCGACAACCACTACTTCGACCGGGCCTCGCTGCAAGAGCTCGTTCGCGCGGCTGGATTTGAGACTACCGGCGCGGCCATAATGCACCGCTTCCCCCCGGCACTGCTCATAACGGCATACAAGCAAGGCTAAACCAGCCGTTTGCGCCCCCGTATCGGCTATAATCTCCACGTGTTCGTAAAAGCTTTCGGTGCCGCTTTCGGCTTGAACTTCATCGCCGAGTTAGGCGACAAGACCCAGATCGCCATACTCACCCTGTCAGCAAGGTACGGGTTTGTACCCGTGTTCATTGGCGCGGCGCTGGCCTTCGTAATCCTCAATGCGCTGGCGGTAACGGTCGGGGCAATCATAGCCGAGTACGTCCCGGAGACGGTGATAAGGTACCTCGCGGCCGCCGTGTTCATAATATTCGGCCTGCTCTCCTTCAGGCCGGAGAAAGAAGAGGAAAGTGAAAGGACGACGAAGAGCCCGCTCCTCACTTCACTTCTGGTCGTGGCGCTGATGGAGTTCGGGGACAAGACCCAGCTCTCGCTGGTAGCCCTGACATCCAAGTACAGGGCGCCGATAGCCATTTTCCTCGGCGGCACCGCCGCGCTGTGGATCACCTCGCTTATCGGTGCCCTCGTGGGCGAAGGGCTGGGCAGTGTCATCCCCTTCAAATGGGTGCGCATCGCCTCCGGCGTCGTTTTTATCATCTTCGGGATATTAATTGCCTTCGGTATCCTATAGGCGCGGGCATTAATTTGGTAAAATGTAGCGAGCACTCTGACGCTAAGTGACGAGGAGAGGGCTACATGGAGTTTGAGCGGCATTTCACTCGTTCGGATCTGGAAAGGCTTTTCGACGAAAACTTCTCCTTACCCGATGACTTCATGTTCGGCGTCGCGAACGCCGGGTTCCAGGTCGAGGGAGGCTTCAACGGGCCGGGCGAACCCCTCAACAACTGGGTAGAGCTCGAGCGGGCCGGGAAGGTCGAGCCGTCAGGCGAGGCCATAAGGTTCTGGACCGACTACCCGGAAGAGTTGGAGATGGCAAAAGGCATGGGGCTGAACGGCTTTCGCCTCGGGATAGAATGGGCGAGGGTCCAGCCCACGACCTCCCCCACGATCGGAAAGGCCCCCCCGTTCGACCAGGGCGCGATAGAGGCATACTCCGACATGATAGCCGCCATCATGAAGGCCGGCATGGAGCCCGTCGTGACGCTCCATCACTTCGTCCATCCTTACTGGCTCGGCCTCGACTTCTGGCTGGAGAACCAGAAGCTCGAGCTCTTCGAGAAGTACGTGGAGGTCGTGGTTGGCAGGATCGACAGCCTCCTCGTGGAGAAGCACGGGCTTCGCCCGATCAAGTTCTGGGTCACCATAAACGAGCCGAACGTGGTCGCACTGGTATCTTTCTTCGTCCGGGCATTCCCGCACCGGCAGGCGGGGATCCACAAGGCCCTGCTGGCGAGCGGCAACCTGATCGACGGCCACTGCCGTGCCTACGACACCATCCACCGTGTCTATAAAGAGAAGGGGTGGGAAAAGCCGAACGTATGCTACAACACGGCTCTTATCTCCGAGTATTACCTCGACAAGGTCATGGCCGACCTGCTGAACGCGCGCCGTAACGGGGTGGAGAAAAAAGACCTCGAATCATACCTCGAAAGAGGGCGGGAGGCATGGAACGAGGAGGTCGGCCGCAGCCCCGAGGTGTACCGCGCACCCTGGGTGAACCGACAGTTGGAAAAAATCGCTACAAAGGTCGCCTGCCGCGTCTTTAACCTGGAGGACTACAAGAACGGTATCGAGGCAATCTACTCCTCGCCGGACCCCAACAAGCTCGACTACCTGGCAATCGATTATTACGACCCGTTCCTACGTCAGCTGGTCAAGGCGCCCAGCCTCCAGGACATGAAGGAGAAACGGCTGTCGCCGCAGGCGGAGCTCTGGGAGCAGGTGCTGAACCCGAGGGGTATGTACCAGTTCATGAAAGCCTGGCTCATAAACGGAGAGGGCCTGCCCCTCCATGTCCTCGAGAGCGGCATGTGCTACAGGGTCCACAAGGGAAGGGTCGAGCCGAGGTGGGACGGCGCCACAAGGGACAAGTTCCTGCAGTGCTACCTGTATGAGACGATGAGGGCTCTAAAGGACGGCCTGCCGGTCAAGAGCTACTTCCACTGGACGATGGTCGATAACTACGAGTGGGGCTCGTACGAACCCCGTTTCGGGCTCTTCACCGTTGACAGGACCCGGACCCCTGTTAAGATAAGTTCGGTGGATGCATGGGGAGTCAATGCCGGAAAGGTATTCGGCGAGCTCATAGCGGCACTGAGAAGCAGCGACTGCGAGCGGATGATCGAGGCTTTCTCGAGGGATTACTGGTAGGCACGTCACGGTAATGCTTTAGGCCCGCGACGGCGGGCTTATAGCAGATGTGCTTAGGCACTCGCCATGGATGCAGACGAAACGTTTAGCGTGATCATAGTAGAGGACGACCCGGTCACAGCGTCCGTGGTCAAGCGGATGATCGAGACGAAGTTCTCTGCCCGCGTGGTAAAAGCAGGAGACTGCTCCGCCGGCAGAACGGTGCTATCGGAGAACCCGTGCGATATCGTAATCCTCGATTACCAGCTGCCCGACGGCGACGGGCTTTCGCTCATGGAAGAGATAACATCCTCCGACGACCACCCGGCGGTGATAATGGTGACCGGCCGCGGAAGTGAATACGTCGCGTCCCGCGCTCTCAAGATGGGCGCCTCCAGTTACCTGCTAAAGGACAAAGATCTCACCACGACACTTGCCGAAGCTGTTGCCAAGGCGCTCGCGGAGGTGACATCAAGGCGCACCAACGTCGCCCATGAACTCGAGCGACAACGGCTGCTCTCCATCTTTGAAAGCATCGACGAGCCTGCCTACGTCACCGACCCGGAAACGTACGAGATCCTCTATGCGAACGGGGCCATGAGAAAGGTGTTCGGCGAGGTAATCGGACAGAAATGCTACAAAGCCATGGAGGGAAGGGACTCACCGTGCCCGTTTTGCAACAACGACAAGATCCTCGGAGAGAACACGGGCCGGACCTTCATCGAGGACTTCCAGAACCACCTCAACCAGCGCTGGTATCACTGCATAGACAAGGCCATCGAGTGGCCCGACGGAAGGCTGGTCTGCTACGAGATAGCGGTGGACATCACCGAGCGAAAACTCGCGGAGGAGAAACTGCTCGCGTTGAACAGGGAACTGGATGGATATGCCCACGCCGTGTCACACGACCTGAGGAGCCCCCTCGCCTCCATTATGGCGGCCAACAAGACGCTCCAGTACATGCTCAAGAACCCCGTGCCCGAGGACGTCGGCACCAGCATAGACGAGCTCATCGAGATAATAGACAGGAACCTCGAGGTCTCGAGAGCGCTCATCGAGGACCTGCTGGTTCTTGCCGAGTCCGGTCAGGTGCCGCGGGAGGTCCAGGATGTGGACGTCGACGCGGTGGTGAACAGGACGCTTGACGAGAGGGCTGAGGCCATCCAGAAAAGGGGCGTCAACATGGATGTCGATGACGACCTCGGTCAGGTATTTGCCAACCAGACCCACGTCTATCAGCTCTTCTCGAACCTTATCGCAAACGCAATCAAACACAACGACAGCAAGAATCCTGTCGTCAAGGTCTCGCATCTCGGTGACGATGAAAACGGAGGACACCGGTACCTGGTAAGGGATAACGGCTCAGGGATACCCCCGGAGGCTTTCGACCAGATATTCGTTCCTTTCTTCAAAGGCAAGACCGGCGAGACCGGCATCGGGCTCGCGATAGTCAATAAAATCGTCGGGGTCTACGGCGGTACCATCAAAGCATACAACGACAGGGGCGCCTGTTTCGAATTCACCTTGATGGACGCCGCGTAATCGCCCTCTCACCTTTACGGACCGTGTTCTCTATAAAATAATCGTGCCTCTTCCCCCCCATTGTGGTACGATTTTTCCTGTTATGTTCAAAGCCAGCAACAAAAGGAAGGCTGAGACCGGAGAATATGAGCTCGGTTGTAAAGAAACGGCGCAAGAAGATGCGCAAGAAAAAACATAAGAAACAGCTCAAGAAAAACCGCCACAAGAAGAAGTGACCAGCGATGACACATGCGGTGCCAGGCACGCATGTGTCACGCCCGCGCCTAGAGGAGGACGCTGAAGTCTCCCGAGGCGTTTTTGTTTGCCTTAACGCCATTCACCTCGACCTGGAGGTCAGGCGGCGCCTCTGAAGCTTTTATCACGACGTCCAGTGCCGCGTCGATGTGCTTCTCGACCTCGAGCATCAGTTTCTCCCCGTAGCGGTGCGTCCTCCTGACACGGCAGCCGTTGATGCCGAAAGCCTTCATCCTGCGCACGTCGATGAAGATATCGCCGTAGTGCCCCTGGGCGTAGGCCGCCGCGAAGCATGCGCTCCCCGTCCCCCAATCCGACTCCAGGTAGCCCGGGGTCCGGTCATCATATCCCAGGTGACCGTAGTTCTCGGCGGTCGAGCCGATCTCCTCGCCCGGCACGTTCCTCATGTTGCCGGGCGCCACCCTCCGGTTCTCATCAAGGTACATCGTGGTGAAGGAGGCCCGCAGCGCGGCGATGCCCCGCTCCATGTAATCCGGATTACCGGTGAGCCGGTAGTAGTCCATCAAGACCGGGACGAACAAGGCCTGCCGGGCATCGTTCCACTCGGCATCGGTGTTCATCGACGCGAAGCCTCCGAAGGCGTTTATGGACAGGAACGGCGGGTCCCAGACCTGCTGGAAAAGGCAGAGGTGGTCGAGGACCTCGCGGCCCAGGTCGAGGTAGGCAGGGTCGCCGGTCCCCAGGTGCAGGAGCCTCAGAGCCTCGGCCGTCCAGTACATGCTCATCGCGTTCTGTGGGTACGAACCTGTGAAGGCATCGAACATCCCGAGGCGCTTGGAAGAACACGAGTAGAAGGTCTCGTAGTCGAACCATTTCTGCCGCGGTATTACCTCTTCCGCCAGGAAATCGGCGGCCCGGCGCGCCGCGTCCAGGTAGCGTTCGCTTCCGTCAAGTAGATAAAGCATCGCGAGGAACATCGCGGGGCAGGCCGCGGTCGCGCTCTCTTTGAGGGCGGGTGAGACCTCCATCCTGGCACCGGACGGCCGGACCCAGGCCGGGAAGGCACCTGAGGAAAGCTGCACCTTCAGCAGGAACTCCGCGAACTCACGGCAGCGGCCGAGCAGGCGCGGGTCTCCCTCGTGGTCGGCGAACCAGAGCGCCATATAGTAGGCCGTCGTCGAGCAGTCGGCCGTGTGGTACCAGTCGATGTGCTTGAACGCGCGGGTCCCCCTGTTCCAGTAGATCCCCTCCTCTGTCGTGTAGCACACGGCCGGGAAAGCGCCTTCTTCCCTCGGGGCCAGGATTGCGAGGTTCTTGACTGCCAGCGCGTTCTCAAGCAGCTCGTGGTCGTTCCACTTCCTGGCGAACCAGTACGCACCGTATGCGCTCCTCAGGTTGTTGAACCAGGACTGAAAGAGGATCTGCGGCGGCACCTTGGGGGCGTACCGGTATACTACTTTTTCAAAGATGCGGCCTCGCGCGGCGCTCCCTGTGAGTAGCTGCACCCCCGCCCTGAAAAGGACAAGCTCGACATCTTGAAGTCGGAGGTAACCGCGGAGTTCCCTCAGCCCCATGAGCCTGACGCCCCTGCGGTTGACGAGATGCTGGGCCACCGTGCCGCCGCACTGCTGCCCCTCGAGCTCGAACCGGCGGAAGAGATCCGACCTCTTGAAAGTGCGCGCGAAACCGGCCGAGGCGTAACGGTCGAAGCTCGTTACCTGAGGTAATCCCGATGATAGATACCGGCGCCCGAAGCGCTCCCACAGGAAAGACAGGGCATCCTCCCTGTCAAACCCGTCGCGGTCCATTATCAGGTAATAACCCAGCAGGAGAGGCTCGCCTTCCCTGACCGAGAGCTCCTTGTTGAACGTGCCCTTGAAGAAGACGTGGCCCTTGGTCCTGGTCCGGCCGATCCCGAAGCATACCGCGGGCGAGCGGTTCTCCCCGCCGGATAACACGAAATCAAGGTAGTACCTGGCCGGGCCGCTTTCGTACGCCTCTTCCAGAAGCTCGAGGTCCGGTATCAGGGCGAAGAAGATGTCCCCCTTACGCATCATGACGACGGGCTGGCGGAAGACGTGGTCCGCTATCACCATGTCCGGCTTCGGCCTCAGGTGCGGCACATACCAGTAATCGAGGCCCTCGGTCGGGGTTGTGCCGGGGGCGGCGACAAAGTCGTAGCGGTCGAAGACGCGGTTGACGCCGGTGTCCCCCGTAGGGGTCAGCCTGTGGACCACGTGGACTATCGGCCCGTCGCCCTCCAGCGCCACGCTGCTTTCAATGTCGAACACGGAGCGCGTGTCGGTCATGGAGACACTGCGGCCGTCATCACCAAAAGCCGCGAACTCGATCCGCGTGGTAGAGTCATACTCCTCGTCGCCGCACAGGAGCCGCGGGAAAGCCGCGCCCTTGTGGAAGTACTTCACCTGGCGCGCCCCCAGAGACGCGGCGGGCAACCACAAACCATCCTCGCCCGGCGTGTGCAGTGAGACAAACGGATGGACACCGGGCTCGTTGAACTCGATGCGCAGCCTGTCGTTACCTATTGTCACTCGATCTTCGTCCAACTCTCTCCCTTACGTTTCCGTGACTCCATGAGCTCCTCCACCTGCGCCCGTGTAGGCATCGACGGCTGTGCCCCGAAGACGGTGACGGCGAGCGCGCCGGAGGCGTTCGCGAACCGCATTGCTTCTGTAAGCTCCATCCCTTCGCCCAGCGCGGTAGCGAGCGCCGCGGTGAAAGCGTCACCGGCGGCCGTGGCATCAACCGCCCTCACCTGATGAGCGGGAAAGTGCCAGGCGCCCTCCCGCGTCACCAGGAGAGACCCATCCTCCCCCATCTTGACCGCGACGGTTGGAATACCCTCACCCACGATGACCTTTGCCGAGCGGAGGGCCGTCTCGATATCCGAAACCGGCTGCCCCGTCAGGGCTGCAAGCTCGCTCCGGTTCGGCGAAACGACGTCGAAACCCCGACAGTAGCTTATATCGACACCCCGTGGGGGGCCGGCATCAAGTATCGTGACCACCCCGTGCTCCCTCGCCCTTTTCGCCCCTTCGCTTATCACTTCGACCGGGATCTCGAACTGGAAGAGTATCGAGTGGACCTGGCTGTAATACCGGTCAAGCGAGTCCAGGTCCTTAACGGAGAGCTCCGAGTTAGCCCCGGGGGCGACCACGATCGTGTTGTCCCCCGTCTCTCTCTCAATCACTATCAGAGCAACACCTGTCTTTGCGCTCTCCGTTCGCTTAATCAGGGATGACTCGACCCCACAGGACTCGAGGTTTTGGAAAAGTAGATCGCCGAAATGATCAACCCCGATGCGTCCGAGGAGGAAAGTGCGGTTTCCGAGCCTCTTGGCCGCTACCGCCTGGTTCGCTCCTTTTCCGCCCGGCACCATCTGGAAATCGCCCGCGCAGACGCTCTCACCTGGACCGGGTATCACGGGAGAAAGGACAACCATGTCAAGGTTTATGCTGCCAACGACGATTATGCCTCCACCCATCGGCTCCTCCCCCGTGGCCTATTCGTATCATAACAGAACAAGGCCCGCTCTCAGCCGACATAACGGGCCATGTTTTATACGCCTTCGCGCGAAAACGATTAGACTATTGTCAGTCGGACCCGGGGGCATCATGGCAAAGTTTCTCATCGGCACTTCAGGGTGGGTTTACGAACACTGGAAAGGCGTCTTCTACCCCGAGGGCATGCCCCAATCGGAGTGGTTCGGTCACTACGCGAAGAGCTTCGACACCGTCGAGGTCAACTACTCGTTCTACCGGCTTCCCTCCAGGCGGACGTTCGAGAACTGGCGCGAGGGCGCCCCGCCCGGTTTCGTATTCACCGTGAAGGCGAACCGCTACATCACCCACGTCAAGAAGCTCAAGGACGCGGGCGACGCCGTGAAGAGGTTCTATGAGAATTTGTACGGCCTCGAGGACAGGTGCGGCGCGGTCCTGTTCCAGCTTCCCCCGCGCTGGCACGCCAACGTCGAGAGGCTCGAGGAGTTTCTATCACTCGTCCCGAAGAGGTACAGGCTCGTCTTCGAGTTCAGGGACGAATCGTGGCTCACGCAAGAAGTAGCGGACCTCTTGCGCCGGCACAATGCCGCCCTCTGCGCCGCCGACAGCCCGTTCCGGCCCGGCCCCCGCGACGTGACCGCGGACTTCGTCTTCTACCGCATGCACGGCGGCCACGGCCGGCAGGCGCCTTCGTACGGCCAAAAGGAGCTTCGCGCCCTCGCGTCCGAGATCGCGGTGCACCTGGCCGCAGGCCTGGACGCGTTCGCATACTTCAACAACGACTACGGGGGGGTCGCCGTAAAGAACGCGCTCTCAATGAGGGCTATGATAGAAGAAAAGGCGGGTGTTTGAATTGCCTGAACTTCCGGATGTAGAGGTGAGGAGGCTTTATATTGAGAGGACGTCGCTAGGCCGCCCCATCGAGCGGGTCGCGGTCCTTGACAAGAGGGTGCTTTCGGACGTAACCCCGGCGTCCCTCGGAAAGGGCCTGAAGGGCGCGACGCTCTTAGAAGCGAAAAGGCGAGGCAAGTATGTATTAATGCCGACAGACAGGGAAAGCACGCTCCTTCTGCACTTCGGCATGTCCGGCGAACTCCTGCTTGCCGGGAAAGGTGAGGAAAAGCCGAGGTGGAGCAGGGTCGAGTTCTATTTCAAAGACGATACCCGCCTGCACTACATAAACATGAGGCTCATCGGAAAGGTCGCCCTTTACCCCACGACAAGCGAATCCGAGATCCCCGACATCGCGAAACTGGGTCCCGAGCCGCTCGATCGGAGTTTCACTTTTAAGAAGTTCCGCGCCATAGTAGGCGGGCGCGAAACGACCATTCACCAGGTCTTGATGGACCAGGAGCTGCTGGCCGGAATAGGCAATATCTACTCCGACGAGATAACGTTCCAGGCGGGCGTCAGGCCGGACCGAAAAGTCAAAGATCTCACCGATGATGAACTGCGGCGCATATACAGACAGGTGAAGCGGGTGCTCAGGCGCGCAATCGCACTCGGAGCGGAACTGGACGACCACGCAGATGAGTTTCTAATCCCGAACCGGGTGCGGAACGGCGAATGCCCTCGGGGCCACGGGAAGCTCGTGAAAAAGAGTATCGGTGGAAGGAGCAGCTACTTCTGCCCCGTGTGCCAGAAATGATGGGGTAGAAAGCAGTTGCTCGATTTACAAAAGAACATATAAATCCATCACCTTTTGTCCCTGGGATTGCGGGAAAGACGGAGAAGATAATTCCTGTCACAGGCTACTGGTAAAGTAACAGAGCAAGCCGAATCCGGTGAGAATCAAGCCGGGTTCGGTGTGGAGGCTCGCCGGGAGTCCCCCGGAGAGGATAAACGCGCGTGGAGAGGATGTAAGACCCGCTCGAGAGAGTGGGCGGACCCCGGTGAAGCGCGAACCGAAAGTGGCATAGGATGCCATATTTCGGAGAACGGTCCCTACTCGGTCATGAAGGGCACTATCCGTGCGCCGCCGATCATCGTCGACATTATGTATATCTCGGCGGCGCGCTCGACGATCTCCGCCTTCAAGAGCGCGTCCTGTATCCTGGGGCCAACAGCCACCACGCCGTGGTGGGCGAGGAGGCAGGCGTTGCGGCCTCCGAGCGCTTCGACGGCGTTGCGGGCAAGGTCCCGGGTGCCCGGCAGCGCGTACTCGGCCAGCTCCACTCCCCCACCGAGCGCGAAGACCTCTTCCTCGAGTATCGGAGGTATGCCCTTGCCGGACACCGCCACCGCCGTAGCCATCTTCTGGTGGGTGTGGACGATGCCGCCGACGTCCGGGCGGGCCTCGTATATCGCGAGGTGCATGACCACTTCAACGGAAGGATTATAGCGGCCCTCAACCTTTTCGCCGGCCATGTCCACGACGCACATATCCTCCGCCAACAATAGGTCGTATTCCATGGAAGACGGCGTGATGATGACGAGGTTGCAGTCGTGCACGCGGGCGGAGCAGTTGCCGCTGGTCCCCGCCACCAGGCCGCGGCGTTCCATCTCCTGCCCGGTCCTCAAGACTTCCTTCATCGCCTCCATGACCATCGGCTCCATGAGATACTCCTTTCAAGATATTGGAGACGTGGCTAGTCTAACACGAATAAAGGCGACAAGCCTCAGTTTCGATCGCGGTCATCTCCCGCATTTATATTTACAACCTGCCAAGGTGCGCAGGGTTGACAAGCCGGGGGGGAGCCCCTACAATTCCATCATGTTAGAAGTTTCAGGCATTGTTGAGAACTATAACTTTTGGTGGGGCTCTCAATAGGGGTCCTCGCCGGCGTGCCTGAATAAATAATCGACAGGTAAACCGCGAACCCTCAAAAGGTGTGGTCGCGGTTTTTTGATGCCGTGACTCGTTTCACGGCTTTTTTATTTGCAGAAGGAGTGAATTCGTTGGAATGCCTTACGAGACCATTGAGTGCAGTCTCACCGTCCCTCGAGGCTTTCGAGGCGCTCGCGGGACAATACAGCCTTGCGATGGTGACGGCTGAGACCGCAAGCGACCTGGAAACGCCTGTATCCGCCTTCATGAAGCTGAAGGAAAGCGGGCCCTGCTTCCTCCTTGAGAGCGCGGAAAGCGACAAGATGTGGGGAAGGTACTCCTTTCTGGGCTTCGAACCGATAACGCTCGCACGGCTCGAGGGCGGCCACCTGATCGTCTCGAGCGGAGAAGCCGAGAAGGTAGTGGATGGCGATCCAGTCCGGGGCCTGTTCGAACTGGTGGAACGCCCTGAGGTGTTCATACCGATCGAAGGGGTTCCATTTCTCGGCGGAGCCGTAGGCTACTTCGGCTACGGCGTGCTCGAGCACCTGGAGAAGGTCCACCTGAGCAAGAACGAGGCCGTGCCGGAGATGATGTTCATGGTGCCGGGCCGTCTTGCCATCTTCGACCATCTCCGCTCCCGGATAATACTCTGCGCCATCGCCAGGGTCCCCGAGCAGCGCGATGCGTGCCGGGTGGAATACGAGCTTGCGATTGGCAAGATAGACAGGATGGTGGCGAGCCTCGAGGCCCCTCTCCCCCACGGCCGCGGCATCCCGCTGGGATTACCCCGGAGCGTTGACGGGCAGAAGGAGGCGGATTCAAGCGCGGCGGCCGATGATTTCGACCGGTTCGAAAGCAACGTGACGAGAGAGAAATTTGAGGAAATGGTCGACAAAGCCAGGGAATACATCCTGGCGGGAGACGCGTTCCAGGTCGTAGTATCACAAAGGTTCAAAACCGCTTACCCGGGCGACCCCTTGTCGGTTTATAGGGTCCTGCGCTCGGAAAATCCTTCCCCGTACATGTTCTACCTGGAACTGCCGGGCCTCCACCTCATCGGCTCGTCGCCGGAGCCCCTTGTGACAAACCGCGGGGGCAAGGCGGTGATAAGGCCGATAGCGGGCACGAGGCCAAGGGGAAGCGACGGGCCGGAGGACGAGCGACTGGCCAAGGAACTGCTGGAGGACCCCAAGGAGAAAGCCGAACACATCATGCTGGTCGACCTTGCCCGCAACGACCTCGGGCGGGTCTGCCGCCCCGGGACCGTCAAGGTTACCAGGCTGATGCAGGTGGAGAAGTACTCGCACGTCATGCACCTGGTGAGCGAGGTCGAGGGTCATCTGAAGGAAAGGTACGGCAACTACGACCTCTTGAAAGCGGCCTTTCCGGCCGGCACCGTCAGCGGCGCGCCAAAGGTAAGGGCCTGCGAGATCATCGAAGAGCTCGAGGGCGAAGGGAGGGGCCCGTACGCGGGAGCGATCGGCTACCTGAGCTACTCCGGAGACATGGACACCTGCATAACAATAAGGACTGTGCTCATCCACGAAGGCAGCGCAACAGTCCAGGCCGGGGCCGGAATAGTCGCCGACTCGATCGCCGGCGAGGAGTGGCTGGAGACAAGGAACAAGGCGCTGGCCTTGATAAGGGCGGTCAATATTGCCGGGGAGATGTACCAATGAAGGCAAAGGTTCTTATCCTGGACAACTACGATTCTTTTACGTACAACCTGGCGCAGTATCTCGAGGAGATGGGCGCCGAGGTTATCGTATATCGCAACGACGAGATAAGTGTCGCGGGCGTTCGCAGGCTCGGCACGAGCCACATCGTTGTTTCCCCCGGACCCGGAAGGCCGGAGAGCGCCGGGATCTCCTGCGAGCTCATATCGAAGTTCGCGGGGGAAGTCCCCATACTGGGGGTGTGCCTCGGGCACCAGGCGATAGGGCTCGTCATGGGAGGCCATGTGGTCCGGGGGGCATTCCCGGTGCACGGTAAGACCTCCCTTATATATCACGATTCAAAGACGATCTATGAGGGGATACCGAGCCCGCTCGAGGCCACCCGTTACCATTCGCTCGTTGTCGATGCCTTAACCATCCCAGAGTGCCTAGAGGTTTCCGGGACCACCGATGGTGGGCTCGTGATGAGCATCAGGCACCGGGAACTGCCGCTCGAGGGCGTCCAGTTCCACCCTGAATCCATCCTGACCGAAAGCGGTCGGGAAGTCCTTTCAAACTTCCTCCAGATCAGCGGTTAAGGAGTGTATGCGATGTTGAGAGAGACGCTTGAAAAGATCACCGGCGGGCAGCACATACCGCGTACGGAGGCCCGAAGGACCGCCAAGGCGATCCTTTCAGGTGAGGTCCCAGACTGCGCCATCGCAGGGCTCTTGGTCGCGCTAAGGATGAAGGGCGAGTCCGTTGAGGAGATAGCGGGATTCGCAGATGGGATGCGGGATATGCAGGTCTCCATAAGTCCACAGGCCGAGCCGCTCGTGGACACCTGCGGGACAGGTGGTGATGGAAAAGGAACCTTCAACATCTCGACCATCGCTGCGATCATCGCTTCCGCCTCCGGGGTCGCTGTAGCCAAGCACGGCAACAGGTGCGTCTCGTCCAGTTGCGGGAGTGCCGATGTTCTCGAATACCTCGGTGTCGATATCAATATGGAGCCCGAGAGGGTCAAATCCTGCATCGAGCAGGTGGGCATCGGTTTCTTGTTCGCTCCAACGTTTCATCCGGCGATGAAGCGCGTGATGGAGGCAAGGAAGGCGCTCGGAGTGCCGACCATCTTCAACATACTCGGCCCACTTACAAATCCCGCAGGCGCCGGCGCCCGCGTCCTGGGGGTAAGCCGCGAAGAACTTTTGCCGCTTATCGGGGAGGTGCTCTGCGAGCTCGAGATCGAGAGGGCGTTCGTGCTGAACGGCAGAGACGGAATGGACGAGTTCTCGCTCGTCGCCGAGACGATGGTGTGCGAGGTGCAAAGGGGGAAGATAAGCAGCTACGTCATCTCCCCGGAGGACATCGGCCTCAGGCGTTGCGAGCCCGGGGAACTTCTCGGTGGCGACGCTCGGCGGAACGCCTCGATCTTTAAAGAAGTGCTTTCGGGCCGCGAGGGCCCGCGGCTCGACATCAGCGTCGCCAACGCGGCGTTCGCAGTGCAGGCCGGTGGAATCGCCGACTCCCTCGCCGACGGCGTTCGGATAGCGCGGCAGGTGGTGGAGTCGGGTGATGCGATGCGCAGGCTCGAGATGCTCGTGTGTTTCTCAAAGGATGGAGGGGATGGGAGTGTTCCTTGACGATGCGGTGAGCGCGGCAATTGCTTCATCCCGCAAAAGGATGGAAGCGGCACCGGCGGCATCTCTGGAGCGCGCGCTCGCGGGATGCCCCGAGCCGCCGGATTTCAAGACTGCGGTGTCTCGAGGCGGTGGCGGGGTGAAGATAATCGCGGAGGTAAAGAGGATGTCGCCGTCCGCGGGGTCGATAAGGGAGGAGGTTCGAGTCGCCGAGCTGGTCCGCGCATACCGCGATGCGGGCGCAGCGGCCGTCTCGGTGCTGACATCCGACTACAAGTTCGGTGGCACAATAGCGGACCTGGTTGAAGCCGGAAGGGAAAGTGATGTCCCACTGCTCCGCAAAGACTTCATCGTCGATCCGTACCAGGTACTCGAGTCCAGGGTCTATGGCGCTTCAGCCGTCCTGCTCGTGGCGGCCGCACTCACGGTTGACCGCATACGGGCGCTTGAAGGGTACGCGCACGAGCTCGGGATGGCCGCACTGGTGGAAGCGCACGACAGGGCCGACCTGGAAAAGGTGCTTGATGCCGGGGCTCTCCTGATAGGCATAAACAACAGGGATCTCGCAACGCTCGATGTGGACCCGGGGACCACCGAGCGGCTGCTGCCGCACATACCCGAAGGCCGTACCGTCGTCAGTGAAAGCGGGATCGGAACAAGGGACCAGGTCATGCGCATGGAGGAACTGGGCATCGACGCCCTGCTGATCGGCGAGGCACTGATGAGGGCGGGTGAACCCGGGGCCATGCTCAGACAACTGCTCGGGGAGGTGGACGAGTCATGTGGGTCAAGATCTGCGGGATAACGAAGCTCGAGGACGCGGTTTCCGCAGCCCGTTTCGGCGCGGACGCGGTGGGATTCGTCTTTGCCGATAGCCCGCGGAAGGTCACGCCAAAGCAGGCAAGGAAAATCGCCAAGGCGATGCCGGCGGGCCCCGAGAAGGTCGGTGTCTTCGTAAACCGCCCCCTCGATGAGATAGAGGAAATCGTCGAATACTGCGGCCTGGACCTCGTCCAGCTCCACGGCGACGAGGACCCCGCCTACTGTTCGATGCTGGGGGAAAGAGCGATCAAGGCCCTGCGCGTGAGGGGAAGCACCGATCTCGCTAAAGTCGACAAGTACCCCTGCCGCGCCGTTCTGCTCGACGGCTACGAAAATGCGGGTCGCGGGGCCGACGACAGTGGTTTCGACTGGAGGATGGTGAGCGTGTTCGATGCCGGTCTCCCGATAATCGTCGCCGGGGGCTTGACGCCCTATAACGTCGGCAAGGCGATAACGACGGCGCGTCCGTTCGGCGTGGATGTATCGAGCGGTGTCGAGGCCGCGCCGGGGATCAAAGACCCGGTTCTCATCTACCGTTTCATAGAGAAGGCGCGAAAGGTCGATTACGAGGTGAACGGGAATTGAGTGAAGAACAGGCAACAGTTCACGGGGGCGAGCGCAAGGGATACTTCGGTGATTTTGGCGGGCAGTTCGTGCCCGAACCGTTGATGTCGGCGCTATTCGAGCTGGAGCGTGCATTTTCACGGGCAATGAGGGACTCAAATTTCTCCGAGCGTCTGGACCACCTGCGAAGGGAGTACGCCGGCCGCCCGACGCCCCTGTACCTCGCCGGGAACATGACGGAGGAACTCGGGGGCGCCAGGGTCTACCTGAAGCGCGAGGACCTCTGCCATACGGGATCGCACAAGATAAACAATACGCTCGGGCAGAGCCTGCTGGCCGCCCGCATGGGCAAGAAGCGCTTGATAGCGGAGACGGGAGCCGGTCAGCATGGTGTTGCATGCGCAACGGCGGCGGCGCTGATGGGCCAGGAGTGCGTCGTGTACATGGGCGAGGTGGACATCGCGAGGCAGGAGACGAACGTCTTCCGCATGGAGCTCCTGGGCGCCCTGGTTACGGCGGTCAAAAGCGGCAGCAGGACTTTGAAGGACGCCATCAACGAGGCCTTCAGGGACTGGGTGACGAACCTCGAGCGCACTCATTACTGTATCGGCTCGGTCGTCGGGCCCCACCCTTTTCCGATGATGGTGAGGGAGTTCCAGTCCGTAATCGGCAGGGAGACGAGCCAACAGTGCTTAGCGAAGGAAGGTCGTATGCCGGATACTCTTGTCGCCTGCGTCGGTGGAGGCAGCAATTCAATCGGTCTCTTCTCGCCCTTCATCGGCGCCGGGCCGCTACTCGTCGGGGTAGAAGCCGGTGGCCGGGGTCCGGGGCCGGGCCAGCACGGAAGCAGCCTCGGACTCGGCGAAGTCGGCGTGCTTCACGGTGCGATGAGCTACCTTCTTCAGGACGAGTACGGTCAGGTCACAGAAACCCACTCGGTCTCCGCAGGTCTGGATTATCCGGGGGTTGGCCCGGAGCATTCATACTTGAAGGAGAGCGGACTTGCGACCTACACCACCGTAAGCGATACGGAAGCGCTCGAGGCGGCTCGTTTCCTCTCCCGAACGGAGGGTATACTGCCGGCCCTCGAGAGCGCGCACGCGGTTGCGTACGCAATGAAAGAAGCCCCGCGAATGAGCAGGGACAAGTTCATTGTCGTGTGCCTCTCCGGCCGTGGTGACAAGGATATCGACACGATAAGGAAAGAAGGCTGAGATGGCCGGTCGTTTGCGAGGCCTGTTCGATGAGCTGAGAGGAAAAAGGGCCGCGCTCATAACCTATGCAACCGGGTATTACCCCGACAGGGGCGCAAGCTCCGGGGTGATACGCGCGATGCTCGAGTGCGGCGCCGACGCGGTGGAGATAGGTCTGCCGTTTTCCGACCCCGTGCTTGACGGAAAGGTAATCCAGGAGTCCTCGAGGGTGGCGCTCGAGGCTGGGGCGAATACCCCCCGGATCCTCGAACTTGCAGAAGAGCTCAGGGCCGGCACTGAAAAGCCCATCATGCTGATGAGCTACTACAACCCTGTTTTCAAATACGGCCTTGAGGGTTTTGCCAGAGACGCCGTCGAGGCCGGTATTGATGCCGCCATCATCCCCGACCTGCCCATAGAGGAGATGTCGCCCTGGAAGAGAGAATGTGACTCGGCGGGCCTCGAGACGGTCGCTTTCTGCTCCGTGACCACGGACCGGGACAGGATCAAGCGTGCGGGTGAGATGTCGAGCGGTTTTCTCTACTGCGCCTCGCTCCTCGGTACAACCGGCCCCCGGGAAGGGGTCTCAGTCGAGCTTCCAGCCTTCATCCAGCGTGTGAGGGAGAACACTTCCTGCCCCATCGCGGTAGGACTTGGGATCTCCACCCCGGAGCAGTGCAGGCAAATCGGCAGTATGGCGGATGGTGTCATCGTGGGGAGTGCACTGGTGCAGACTATATCCGGCAACGGCCGAGACCTCAAGGCGCTCAGGGCGATAGTCCGGGAAATGGCCGCGTCTCTTGCATGAAATCCTTTTGACGCAGGACCCCGCCTGCCGTAGGATAAAACCTCTATCCCTTACATGCTCAAGGAAAAGACCTTGTCCAAGGAAAATAAAGGCCCTTTTCTCATCGGGCTTGACCTGGGCACCACCGGAGCCAAGGTGGGCATCATCGATCGCTCCGGCGACGTGCTGGCAACCGGAACCGTCGAGTACGAGACGGCGACACCCCGGCCGGGGTGGGCAGAGCAGGACCCCCGGGACTGGTGGGAGGCTTCCGCCGAAGCCATAAGAAAGGCCGTCAAGAAAAGCGGGATTAACGCGGCGTCGGTTTCCGGCATCGGCCTCTCCGGGCAGATGCACGGCTCCGTATTCCTCGACTCGGGGGAAAACGTCATCCGCCCTTGCATACTCTGGTGCGACCAGAGGACCGCCCCGCAGTGTGAACAGATCACTGAGAAAATCGGGGCGAAGAACCTCTCCGAGTGGGTGGCGAACCCCGCCCTTCCCGGGTTCACAGCTCCTAAAGTCCTGTGGCTCAGGGATAACGAGCCCGAGAGATACGCCGTTGTTAAAACCCTGCTCCTTCCCAAGGACTACATCAACCTGCGCCTTTGCGGCGAGCTCGCCACCGAGGTATCGGACGCTTCCGGAACGCTCCTTTTCGACGTAAGGCGGCGCGCCTGGTCCGCTGAAATACTCGAGAGGCTGGAAATACCGGCGAAATGGCTCCCGCGCGTATATGAGTCATTCGAGGCGATAGGTACCGTGACGGATGAGGCAGCCAGAGTAACGGGCCTTGCCTCCGGCACCGTCGTGGCCGCGGGAGGCGCCGACAACGCTTGCGGCGCCCTGGGGATGGGAGTGATCTCACCAGGCGACGTGGCCGTGAGCATAGGCACGTCCGATACGGTCCTCGCCCCCGCCGGCGAACCCCTGGTCGACCCGGAAATGAGGCTTCACTCCTTCTGCCATGCCATCGGCGGGACCTGGTACCTGATGGGGGTGATGCTTTCCGCCGGCATGTCGCTCCGCTGGTTCCGCGACCAGCTCGGGGAGCCGGAACGGACCTTGGCGCTGCAGCAGGGCAAGGACCCATACGAGCTTCTCTCCAGAACGGCGGCCGAATCGCCGGTCGGCTGCGAGGGGCTCGTATTCCTTCCGTACCTGACCGGCGAGCGCACGCCGCATGCGGACCCGTACGCCCGGGGTGTCTTCTTCGGTCTCGACCTCACAAAGACGCGCGCACACCTTGTCCGCTCGGTGATGGAGGGCGTGACCTTCGGCCTCAAAGACTCCCTCGAGATCATGCGCGGTCTCGGCGTTCCGTTTAAAAAAATCGTCTGCGGCGGAGGTGGAGCCAGGTCGGAGCTGTGGAGACAGATCCAGGCCGACGTCTTCGGGCTTCCAATCGAGACCGCCGGGGAGAGTGACGCGGCGATGCTGGGCGCCGCCATCCTCGCCGGAGTGGCGTCAGGGGTGTTCACCACGGTCGAGGAAGCATGCCGCTCGGCCGTCTCTTTCAACGAGCGTATCGAACCGGACCCGGCAAACAAAGAGGCGTACGAGCGAGCGTACGCCCGCTTCCGCTCCCTTTATCCCGCACTGAAGGATGCCTTCAAGAAAGCGTGAGATCCTTTTTCGCACACAAAGCGGTCGGGGCCGGGAGTCTCATCCCGGCCCCGACACTCAAAAGCCCCCGGGTGCTCCGCCTACTCCCCCAGCTTCTTGTCGGTCTTTATCTTCGCAGCCGCATCTTTGGCGGCTTGAGTTTCCTGCTGGGCTTTCTGCGCCTGGGTGAGAAGCGCCGTGTTCTGCTGGATGAAAGTCGTTATCTGGGTAACATCGCCGGACTGGATGACGGGCATTATCTTGGCAAGAATCTCTTTGCCCACGGTGATGGCATTGATGGTTGCGTTAACCGCCTTTATCATGGCATCCGCATACTCCGTATAGCCCCCAACGTTCAGGCCGGCGAGGTCATCGTACAGCTTCTCTACGCCCTCCAGTTCCGTTATAAAGGCGTTCACCGATTCCCCGGCCTTCGTGATCGCGGCGGAGTTCTGTGTGAGGACGGTAACGTCACCCGTCACGGCGGGAGCGAGGACCTGTGTCAGAGTGTTGGACAATTCCATCAGCTTGGTGTCAACCACCTTCCAGGCGGCGTCCGCCTTCTTCATGGCCTCCTTCGCCTTGGCGGTGTTGCCGCAGCCGGCCAGCGCGAAAGCGGTCACTCCCAGTAGTACCGCCATGATAAGCACAAGAACCTTCCTCATACCAACCTCCCTTTCCTCTGGCTGCTTCCCTTCAGCAACCGATGACCTGTGATTACTACACGTATTAATTCGACAAACCCGGTCCATCCCCTACTTCCGCTTTCCATCACAGGCGATTTCCGCCGGGGCCACCGTGCAGGGATTCTTGCCTTTTCCACCCTTTATACGTAAATATTGTGTAACCTTCTATCGTGTAACGATCATTAGTCGGCCAAAGGAGGGCGCGGGAGTGACCAGGAAAGAGTTTCCAGACATAGTGCGGGTCATCGTAGAGGTGCCGAAAGGTTGCCGGAACAAGTACGAGTACGACCACGAGAGCGGGAAAATAAAGCTGAGCCGTGTCCTCTTCAGCGCGGTCCACTACCCGGCCGACTATGGCTTCATTACCGATACGCTCGCGGAGGACGGCGACGAGGTTGACATCCTGGTCATGATCGAAGAGCCGACCTTCCCGGGGTGCCTGATCGAGGCCAGGCCCATAGGGATGCTGAAGATGAGGGACGATAAGGGCCCCGATAACAAGGTCCTCGCCGTGACGCTGGAAGACCCCCGGTGGAGCCCTGTAGAAGACATCCATGAACTGCCGCCGCAAATATTAAAAGAGATTGATAACTTTTTCCTCACCTACAAGAGGCTCGAGGCGAAAGTGGTCGTGAGCGACGGCTGGGAGGACGCTATAAAGGCGAAGGAATACCTCAAAGCCACCGCGACTTAACTCTTCGCTACCGGGGCCGCATTAACTGGAGGAAAGAGTGCAGATAACAGCTACATGACCAGGGACAGGATTATGCCAGAGCTTGCCGACATCGACCTCAAAGAAGACGCCCGCGAAAAGCTATTCCATAGAAACGCAGTGGAAGTAATACCCGGTCTCGTGTAGAATACGCGGCGAAAAAAATAAAGCAAGTGCGGTATGTCAGGCGCTCTTTTGAGCGGCACCCAGCCGGATGCAAGGCTGGGTCTTTTTCTTGGAGGGGTAATGCCGGGCAGACGGATATTGATGGTGGATAACTACGACTCGTTCACCTACAATCTCGTCCAGTTCCTGGGGGTGCTTGGAGCGGACCTGCTCGTGTTCCGCAACGACCACGTGACGCTGGCGGACGTGGAGCGCGAGAAACCTCACGGCATCGTCATCTCGCCGGGGCCGAAGGCACCTGCCGACGCGGGGATAAGCAAGGAAATAATCCTCGAGTTTGGCCCACGCACAAAGACGCTGGGGGTATGCCTGGGGCACCAGTGCATCGGAGAGGTTTTCGGGGGCAAGGTGGTGCGGGCCGAGAAGGTCATGCACGGGAAGACCTCACCTGTACAACATGACGGGCTTGGCGTGTTCACCGGAGTCCTATCGCCGTTCGAGGCCGCCCGCTACCATTCGCTCGTCGTCGATGAGGAATCGCTCCCTGAGTGCCTTAAGGTCACCAGCCGGACCCCGGACGGCGTGGTCATGGGAGTCAGGCACAGGGAATACCCGATCGAGGGGATACAGTTCCACCCGGAGTCGTTCATGACGGAGCACGGTATGAAGATACTCGAGAACTTCCTGGAGGCGCAGTAGAAGTGGAGCTGGAGCTTCAAGCTGTCGCGCTTTCCGACGCTCGCGAGATGTTGGAGATCTTCGACGAACTAGCTTATCGACCCTATTCATGTTTTCTGGACAGCAGCCTCCTCGTGCCCCGTCTCGGGGACCATTCCTTCATCGGCTTCGACCCGTACCTGGTCCTTACAACGAAAGGTCACGATACCGCGTTCCGATATCGCGGTGGTGAAGAGACGGCTCATAGGGCGAACCCCTTTGATGCGCTCCGGGCCGCGCTGAACAGCCGAAGACTGCCCGAGGAGGCTCGCCCGCCGGGACTCCCGCCTTTCATCTGCGGCGGCATAGGTTTCCTGGCCTACGAACTAGGGCGGGTCATCGAGAAGCTTCCCGGGGCAGCGGTAGACGACCTGGGATTGCCAGAGCTCGCCTTCTGTTTCTTCGACAGGGTGATCGCCGCCGACCACACGACAGGTGAGAAAACGCTCATCGTCGCCGTGCCGGCCGGCGAGGACCCCGAGCCGCTAATCGCGGAATCGCTCTCGCTCATAAGACCCGGCGCCCCGGGTGGCGCAACCGGCGGCCCGCCGCAGGCCGAGCCCGGCACCCAGCTCGAGTTTTATTCCGGTTTCACGCGCGCGGAATACGTCGAGGCCGTTCGCAAGGTAAAGGAGTACATACTGGCTGGGGACATATACCAGGCGAACCTCTCCCAGCGCTTCAGCGCTCCTCTTCTCGAGCCGGCCTGGCAGCTTTACCGGCGCCTGCGGCGGCTCAATTCGGCGCCCTTCAGCGCCTACCTCGACTTCGGCGACTTCGCCGTCGCCTCCTCGTCCCCGGAGCGCTTTCTCAAGGTGTCCGGCCCCCGGGTCGAGACCCGCCCGATAAAGGGCACCAGGCCGCGCTCAGCGGACCCCGTCGAGGACGCGCGCCTCAAGGAGGAACTCCTTTCAAGCGCGAAAGACCGGGCGGAGCTGTCCATGATAGTGGACCTTGAGCGGAACGACCTCGGCCGCGCCTGCGAGTACGGGAGCGTCGAGGTCGAACAGCACGCGGTCCTCGAGTCTTACGCTACCGTCCATCACCTGGTCTCTACCGTCGTTGGAAACCTGCACGAGGGAAGGGATATGATTGACCTGCTCAGGGCTACTTTTCCGGGTGGCTCCATTACGGGGGCTCCTAAGATAAGATCGATGGAGATAATCGACGAACTCGAGCCGACCGAGAGGAGCGTCTATACGGGCGGCATCGGCTGCCTGGGGTTTGACGGCAACCACGACATAAATGTCGCGATCCGTACGATGATAATAAGCGGCGGCAGGGTCCACTTCCAGGTCGGGGGTGGCATCGTGGCGGACAGCGACCCGGAGGCCGAGTACCAGGAGACCCTGGACAAGGGCAAGGCGATGTTCGAGTCGATCACGGGGTCGCGGTAGCGGCATGAAGCGGGCAACTCGGAGTCATGGGGCAAAGAAAGCACGTTGAAAAGGTCTTCCTGAACGGCGAGGTGGTACCCGTCGGCGAGGCATGCATCCCCGTCGATGACAGGGCGGTGCTTTACGGCGACGGCATTTTCGAGACGGTGAGGGCCTACCGGGGCCAACCTTTCCGCCTGGAGCGGCACCTCGAACGCCTCGAGGACGGTTGCAGGCTGCTGAGATTTGAACTGCCGTACAGAATCGAAGAGATAGCGGACGCTATCATGTCACTTTTAGAAGAGAACGGCCTCAAAGGACCCGACGACTCTTACGTCAAGATAACCCTTACCGGCGGTCCTTCGACAGGACCGAAGATGCTCGAGCGCCAGGGCCCAACCGGCCTCTTCATCATCGCGCGGCCTTACGAAGGTTACCCGGAACACCTCTACCGTGAAGGTGTATCGCTGGTGATATCCGGGATCAAGAGGAACTCCAGCTCTCCGCTGTCATCGCTCAAGAGCTCCAACTACCTGGACTCCCTGATCGCGCGGCAGGAGGGGATCGACCAGGGGGCTGACGACTCCGTGATGCTGACGACGGCGGGAAACCTCGCCGAGGCGACCTCGTCCAACCTCTTCATGGTGAGGGAGGGAAACGTCTTGACCCCCGATATCGGATGCGGGTTCCTCCCGGGTGTAACCAGGGAAGCCGTTGTAGAGCTCTGCGGAAAACTCGGTATCACCTGCACGCCGGTGATGGCCGGCACCGACGTGCTGCTATCCGCCGACGAGATCTTCCTCACCAACAGCCTCATGGAGGTAATGCCAGTCAGGCAGATCGCCCGCAGGCAGGTCGGTAAGAAGTGCCCCGGCCGCGTGACGGCCAGGCTCGCCAGAGCCTACCGCGAACTGGTCGCTCGCGAACTCGGCTTCCAGGTTTAGGCCGGGCTTAATGATTGTTAATGATTGACCGCTTCTTGAAGGCTTAAAGGGAAACCCGTAGACTGATATCTAAAAGGAGAAGTCAGACATGAAGGAAGAGAAGATAAAGAAAGCGGTACGGGAGGGCTACGCCGAGGTGGCTAAGACCGATAGTACCTGCTACACAGCGCCGAGTTCCTGCTGCGGTGGCGCCGATCTGGCGAAGGACATAAGCAGGAACATAGGGTACACGGATGAGGATATTGAGGCGGTCCCTGACGGCGCGAACCTCGGCCTCGGGTGCGGCAACCCCGTGGCACTTGCTTCATTAGAAGAAGGGGATGTACTGCTCGACCTCGGCTCGGGCGCCGGCTTCGATTCGTTCATCGCCGCCAGGCAGGTCGGTAGAAAGGGGCGGGTAATCGGGGTCGACATGACCCCGGAGATGCTCGACAAGGCGAGGGAAAACGCGAGGAAGGGCGGCTACGACAACGTCGAGTTCAGGCTCGGCGAGATAGAACACCTGCCGGTCGCCGATAACTCGGTGGACGTCATCATATCGAACTGCGTCATCAACCTGGTCCCGGACAAGAAGGCAGTTTTCAATGACGCTTTCAGGGTGCTGAAGCCTGGCGGACGGCTCATGGTCTCCGACATCGTGCTGTTAAAAGAGCTGCCCGCCGCAATCAAGGAATCGGTCTCGGCGTACGTGGGCTGCCTCGCGGGAGCGGTAATGAAAGACGAATACATCGGCGCTATCAAGTCCGCCGGGTTCGCCAATGTGGAGATAACCGAAGACAAGTCCTTCCCCATCAAGCTCATGGCGAACGACCCGACCGCGAAGGCGGTCATGGAGAACATGGACATCCCGCGCGAGAAGTTAGCGGATGTCGCCGACTCGGCCCACAGCATCAGCGTCCGCGCGGTCAAGCCTTAAAGAAGCCAGAACGGTTTCTCTGGTCCAAGCAGACCTTCTCGGTATTTCCTGTTGACATGGTATTGATTCAATGTTAACCTTGTATTGATTTGTTAGGCATGCCTAATTATTGAGCAGGTCGAAATGGATAAGGCAGGGATAGAAACCAATCGAGAAAACCGGGGGGCGCAGGCGGGGGCCGGGCATCAACATAGACACCGTTGTGGTACGCGCGTCGTTCAGTTAAGGGAGCTCCAGCCGGGAAGCCGCGGAACGATACGCAGGCTTTCCTGCAGGGGAAAGCTGAGAAGGCGCCTGATGGACATGGGCGTCGTAGCCGGCACGCCGATAGAGGTGGAAAGGGTCGCGCCGCTCGGTGACCCCGTAGAGCTCAAGATAAAGGACTTTCACCTCTCGCTTCGCAGGCAGGAAGCCGGCGACATCTGGGTCGAGGTGGAGGATGAACAGCCCCGGTGAGCTGATGCCCCTCGCGTTCATGCGGCGGGGCGATGGGGGTACCCTGGTCGAGATCCGGGGACTGAAGCACCGGGTCGGTGACGTGGGACGAGCGCTCGGCGAGCAGAAAGGGCGTTTCTTTCACGCGGGCCGCGGGCACCGGCTCGAGCACCGCCTTAACAGCATGGGCATCATCCCAGGCGCGGCGCTGAAAGTCATCCAGAACAACGCGCCGGGGCCAATAATCGTTGCCGTCAAGGACTCCCGGCTCTGCCTTGGGAGAGCGATAGCGGGAAAGCTTATGGTAAGACCCGAAGGCGAAGACTCCCCGAACGGGCCTGCCGGGTAGGCCTGGATGTCACGGGGCGTGGCTTCGAACGAAGGTCAAATAACCGCAGCACTCTCCGGCAACCCCAACGCCGGAAAGACCACCATCTTCAACAACCTGACCGGCGGCCGCCAGCACGTGGGCAACTGGCCCGGCGTGACGGTCGAGAAAAAAGAGGGCACGGCCCGGTACGGAGACTACGAGTTCGAGGTCGTTGACCTCCCCGGCACCTACAGCCTGACCGCCTATTCACTCGAAGAGATAATCGTCAGGGATTTCATGACCCTGGACAAGCCCGACCTGGTGGTTGATATAGTCGACGCCAGCAACATCGAGAGGAACCTCTACCTCACCACCCAGCTCATCGAACTGGGCGTCCACGTGGTCATCGCCCTCAACATGATGGATGTGGCCTCGGCCAGGGGCATCAACATCGACGTCGAACTGCTCTCCGAGCTCCTCGGCATCCCCGTGGTTCCCACGATCGGGCTGCGAAACAAAGGAACGGAGGAGCTCAAGGTAGCAATCGTATCCACGGTCATGGGAGAGGCCAGGTTCCGCGGCATCCAGGTCAACTACGGCAAAGAGATCGAGGAGGAGATCTCGAAGCTCCAGGCAGTGATCGAGCAGGACGAGCGCGTTTCGGGTGAGTTCCTGGGTAATTACAGCAGCCGGTGGATCGGGGTCAAGCTTCTCGAGGAGGACGAGAAGGTCGAGGAGGACGTTTCAAGATACTCGGAGCCCGGCTCCGCACTTTTCAGGCAGCTCGAAGCGAGCCGCGACCACCTTTTCACGATCTTCAGCGAGGACATCGAGACCGTCATCGTGGACAACCGTTACGGTTTCGTGGCCGGTGTCGTCCGCGAGGCGGTGGAAAGAGAGTTCGAGGAGCCGGTCACCCTGTCGGACCGCATCGACCGCATCCTCACGAACCGCATCCTTGGTTTTCCCTTCTTCGCCCTTTTCATGTGGCTGATGTTCTTTCTCACCTTCTTTCTCGGGAAGTTCCCTATGAACCGGATCGACCACCTGATGAGGGGGCTTGGGAACCTCATAAACACGAACATCACCTCCCCTGTCTGGCTGCGCTCCCTGCTGGTCGATGGCGTGGTCGGCGGGGTCGGCTCCGTCCTCGTGTTCCTGCCCCAGATCTTCATTATCTTTATCTGCATATCGATACTCGAAGACTCCGGCTACATGGCCAGGGCGGCCTTCATCATGGACCGCATAATGCACTGGCTGGGCATGCACGGCAAATCGTTCATACCGCTCTTGATGGGCTTCGGCTGCAACGTCCCGGCGGTGATGGCGACCAGGACCCTCGAGTCGGAAAAGGACAGGATGATCACGATACTGGTGAACCCCCTGATGTCCTGCACGGCGAGGCTCCCTGTCTATGCCCTGTTCACGGCGGCCTTCTTCGCGGCGCACCAGGGCACCGTCACCTTTTCTCTTTACCTGCTCGGGATAATACTTGCCGTCAGCATGGCCAAGCTCTTCCGCCGATTCCTCTTCCCGGGTGAGAGCGAGCCGTTCGTCATGGAGCTTCCCCCTTACAGGCTGCCCACATTCAAAGGGACCTTCATCCACATGTGGGAGAGGGGCTCGATGTTCCTGCGAAAGGCCGGGACGATTATCCTTGCCGGCTCGGTGGCGATATGGATACTCTCCTACCTCCCACCCGGCGTGAAGTACGGGAGCGGCGCGAGCCTCGCCGGAAAGGTCGGCCACGTCCTCGAGCCGCTCGTCAGACCCCTCGGCTTCGACTGGAGGGCCGCCGTCGCGCTCCTTTTCGGCTTCGTTGCCAAGGAGATCGTGGTGAGCACATACGGGACGCTCCTCGGCGTCGGTGAGAACAGGGCCCTGATAAGCTCCGGGCTGCACGGGTTCTTCACGCCGCTGACCGCGTACGGGTTCATGGCCTTCACGCTGATATACACGCCGTGCCTTGCGACCATAGCCGTAATAAAGAAGGAGACCGGGTCCCGGAGGTGGACCGCCTTCGCGGTCGGTTACTCGCTGGCGCTCGCCTGGATCGTCGCTTTTGTCATCTACAGGGTCGGGCTGCTCTTCGGACTTAAAGGGTGATTGCATTGCTGGACGAGATAATGAAAGAGATAGATAGCGCCAACGGGCCTGTCACGGTAAGGGAGCTTGCCAAGAGGGTCGGCGTCGAGGAGAGCGCGCTTCCGGGAATGCTAGAGTTCCTGGAAAAGAAGGGCCGGCTTTCCCTGGTACGCGCCGGCGAGTGGAAGGAATGCCGGACGATGGCGTGTGAAACCTGCGCCCTCCGAAGGTTCTGCCCTGAAAGTGGGAAGGAAGGTGCAGAATAATGGGGACAACCGCCTTTGAGAGATACCTGGACGTCATCTACGAGATAGAAGCGGACCGGGGAGAGGTCAGGGTAAAAGACATCGCCGCGGCGCTCGGGGTCTCTTACCCCAGCGTCTCGGAGATGGTGGACCGGCTCGTCTCGGAGGGGCTTGTTACGCACAACAAGTACCAGCACATCTCGCTTACAGCCAAAGGTAGAAGGATCGGCAAAGGGCTGGACGAGAAGCACGAGGTCATAAAACGGTTCTTCACCAACGTGCTGGGAGTGGACGAGAAGGTGGCCGACACCGACGCGTGCGAGATAGAGCACGTCATAAGCGACCAGACGCTCAACCGGCTGGTACGCTACCTTGAATCGATCCCCGAGGCCAAGGACAGCAGGCGCCGTTAAACCTCAGGCATCCCCGCCTCCGAAGAGCTTCTGCGCCTGCTTGTAGCTCGGGCAGTACTTTGCCTTCCAGGGGTCCTTCGAGTATGCGATGCACTTCCGGCAGCATATAGAGAGAAGCGACCACTGGCTGAGCGCGAAGAGCACCAGGTATGAAAGCAGGAGGCGCGGCTTCCTGATCGCCGCCAACATCGGCATGTACTGCAGGACGGCGACCGAGCCGCCCTCGGCGAGGATACCCGCGGTGTCGAGAGTGCGGTCCGGCTGCCGCTCGAAAAGGCGCGCCGCCCACTTGCCCAGGTAGTAGAAGTCGCACGCTTCACCGTACCTCTCGCACCGGGTACAGATCAGGTACTTGCATAGGGTGAACCATGTGACCAGCGCGGCAAGCCAGAGCGGAAGCCACTTCGGGCGCCTGCGTGCCACCACGTAGCCGCCGAACGCCGTAGAGGCGATCCCCGACCCGATCAAGAACTTCATCCGGCCGGGGTCCGGCTCCGGCCACTCACCCTCACAACCGCATCCGCAAACAGCCTTCGCCTCTTCCATGATCAAGCCCCCGTCTTCTTCTTGGCCGCGGTCTTCCTGGCGGCCGCCTTCTTCGCCGCCCGGGGAACCAGGCCGGCCTTCATAGCGTAGTTCAAAAGCGGCATCGAGAAGTTCTCGGGACCGTACAGGATGCCCTGGATCCTGGGCATGTACAGGTACATAAGCGCCCTGTTACCGAGGACTACCTCGGAGAACTCCCGGCCTATGTCGCTTGATCTGTTGAACGTCCACGATACATCCCCCGGCATCCAGTTTATGGCGCCCTCGATGACGTTCAACTTGAACTCGGCGAGCTGCGGCTGCCGGTACTGGTATAGGTTGCACATGAACTTCATCTCACCGAGATGACCCGTCGGGGCCTTCTCGCCGGAGACGGTAAGTATCCTCTCGCCGTCACGCGAGAGGTCGCAGGTGACTCGCCTTTCCGTGTCGCTGAACTCGATGCCGGCGAGGAATTTCGGGTAGTTGTAGAAATCGATCCCGGCGCGAAGCGCTATCTCCGTGGTCACGGGCAGATGGTATACGAAAACGCTGTACATTCGGGCGAAGTACTGTCGGAGCAAGTTGTACCCGGGGATAGGCGCGTAGTACGGGGAGTTCAAGAATATGCCCATGGAGAACTCGTTGTAGGGCTTGATGTCGGTATCGTAATACTCGAACGCTGTCAGGGTAACCGCCCCCACGCCCGGGAAGACCTGCGCGGGACATAACCGCACGTCGGGGAGCATGCTCTTGAGCTTTAGAAGATTCGCGGGAAGCACGATGGTGAACATGCGGGCGTCCCGGTAGAAGATCGGGAACATAGCGTTGCCCCCATCGACCTTCAGCTTCACCTGCTCGATGCCGTCGAAGAAGTCGTGATGCACCTTGACCACCTCCAAATATCTGCGGATAGATAAGTATATCACCTTAAGCCTCGTTGGCTCTTGGACCGCAAGAAGGGGGCAGGTCTTGTTTTTTGACTTTTAGTAGTCAAAACTTGTCATTTGGGTCCGAAAGCAAAAAACAAGACCTGCCCCCACCCTTCAGGAGGGAAAGATGTCTTCAAAGGTATATTTCGCAACTGCGGGGGGACACCTAAAACAGGGGCCTGTCGATAAGATACGAATGCTTTTCGACGCCGCGGGCTTCAAGAACGTCGTGTCCGAGCGTGACCTGGTCGCGGTGAAAACGCACTTCGGCGAGAGGGGCAACACCACTTTTATCTCCCCGGCATACGTGAGACCTATCGTGGAAGAGATCATCTCGTGCAACGGGCGACCGTACCTGACCGACACGGGATGTCTATACTTCAGCAGCCGCGCAAATGCTCGCGAACACCTTGTGGTGGCCGCGGAGCACGGCTTCTCGCCTGAAACTACGCTTGCCCCGGTGCTCATCGCCGACGGCCTGAGAGGGTCGGACGTCACCCCTGTCGAGGTAGGCCTCAAGCACTTCGAGAAGGTCGATGTGGCATCCGGCATCCACGACGCCAACAGCCTCATGGTGATAACCCACCCCACCGGCCACGCCCTTACCGGCTTCGCCGGGACAATCAAGAACCTGGGAATGGGTGCGGGCGGGCGCTACATGAAGATGAACGTCCACAACATGGTCAGGCCTTCGGTGGAGAGCGAGAAGTGCGACCTGTGCGAGGGGTGCCTGGAGAACTGCCCCACGGAAGCCATCTCGGTCGTTGACGGCGAGATAAAGATCGACAGTGACGTCTGCTTCGGCTGCGGGGAATGCCTGGCGATGTGCCCGAACAGGGCGATAAAGATCAACTGGATGGGAGACCCGCTGGTCGCGCAGGAGAAGCTCGCGGAGATAACCTGCGCTGCCTTGAAGAACAAATAGGGGCGCGTCGGGTTCTGGTGCTTCCTGATGAACGTGACGCCCTCCTGCGACTGCTGGAACTTCAGCACCGCACCCATAGTCAATGACATCGGCTTTCTGGCCTCGCTCGACCCCATTGCGATAGACCAGGCCGCGGCAGACCTCGTCAACCGCTCCACCGCTGCGTCGCAGGCGGAAAAAGAAGCGCCCGACAAGTTCCTTGCCCTCACCGGCAACCGCTGGGACCGGCAGCTCGAAGACGGCGAGGAACTGGGCCTCGGGACCAGGGACTACGAGCTGGTGCGGATCGGGGATTGAGGCAACCCGACCGTAACATAAATCCTGTTTATTCTCGACGGAGGCAGCATGCAGACAATACTCGCGATAGCTTTGTCAGTTGCAGGCACTGTCTTTTTAACTACGGCGCCTAACTGCAGAAGGTGGCCGTGGTCAAGCTGCCGAAGATAGAGCTCAAGCTCAAGTGATCTGTAGTAAAAGCGTTAAACAGAGGACCGCCGTAAAACAAGAGAGAGACCCACAGAAGGAGATCCATCATGCAAAAAGTGGTAAGGACGGCATGTCTCGCAACGACCCTCGCCCTGCTTCTCGCGATTACCGCCGTGTCTGCCACACCCAGTACAGCGGCCGAGAAGCGGGTGATAATGTGCGGCAGGTCAGTGATGGAGGGCTGGTTCGAACACTGGGGGTGGGACTGGGATGACTCGCACACCGTCTCCCGCAGTGGCTACACGCTCCAGCACGGCAAGCACCTATCGGGCCTTGGAGAAATGGTAGGCATCTTCAGCGAGATCTGCGACGCGGTGCCCGCCGGGACTAACCCGGTGATGTTCTTCAAGTTCTGCTTCGCCGATTTCAACGAGGACAACCTCGACCAACTGCAGAACATCGCCAACCAGGTAATCCAGACGGCTCAGAACCACGGGCTGAGGCTCATAATCGGTAATGCGCTTCCGGTCATCGAAGCAGAAACAAATCCTGTAATTGTTAGCGAGCATCGTGCCTACAACGCCTGGCTCGTCGAAAGGGCAAAGCAGACCTCGAACGTATGGATATACGACATGTACGGCGTGCTGTCCAACAGCGCGGGGGCCTTGAAACCGGAGTACCAGACAGGTAACTCCCACCCGAACGACGCGGGATACAACGCGCTGGACACGACATACTTCCCATTCCTCGACTCGGTGTTCGGAAGCGCGCCGCCTCCCCCGCCGCAGGTCAAGCGCTCCTGGTACTTCGCCGAGGGGACTACCGACTACGGGTTCGAGGAGTACCTCTGCATCCAGAACCCGACCGCTTACACCGCGACCATCGACATCACCTACAACACCACGAACGGGCCCCAGAACCGGCAGCCGCTTCAGGTCCCGGCCAGGTCCAGGCAGACAATCAGGGTGAACGACGAGGTAAAGCCGACCAACGTAAGCACTGTCGTGAACTCCGATAAGCAGATCGTCGCTGAACGCGCTATGTACTGGGACGGCCGCAGGGGAGGGCACTCCAGCATCGGGACGGCATCCCCGGCGGGTTCGTGGTTCCTCGCGGAGGGAAGCACGAACTGGGGCTTCGACACTTTCATACTTATCCAGAACCCATCGACCAAACCGACCACTGTGAATGTCAATTTCCTCACCACCGGTGGGCCGATCCCCATGAAGCCCTTCACTGTCGCGGCTGGCTCGAGGCACACCATCAACGCGCGCGATGAGATCGGCTCACGGGATTTCTCTACAAGCGTGGCAGCCACCGAACCGATCACCTGCGAGCGGTCGATGTACTGGAACAACGAGACCGGGAAAGCGGGACACGACACCATCGGGGTGACGAAGGCCACCTACAGCAACTACCTGGCCGAGGGCTGCACTAACTACGGTTTCGACACCTATGTGCTGATAAGCAACCCCAACAACGAGGTGAACGCCGTCCAGGTCACTTACATGACACCGAACGGGATCGAGCCGAGGGTTCCCATCACGATGGAGGCGAACACCCGCTTTACCGTGCACGTTAACGAGGACCTGGCCACGGCCAGGGTCCCTCCGACAGATGTCTCGATACGTGTTGTCGGGAACTACCCTGTGGTGGCGGAGCGGGCCATGTACTGGCAAAACAAGGGCGGCGGGCACGACTCGATAGGGTACATGAGCAACTACTGAGTCGAGAGTTATTTAACTAGGAGCCGAGCAACTTGCTTATGCTATCCATGAACTCCACGTCGTCAAAAGGCTTGCGGAAGTAGCCGGCGCACCCGAGCGATTGTGCCTGCTCCCTCATGTCCTCGTCGTCGAACGCGGTCAGGAATATCACCGGTATGCTCCGCGTGGAGAGCGAGTGCTTCAAGCGGTCCGTCGAGTCGAAACCACCCCCGGCGGGCATCCTTATGTCCATAATGACGAGGTCGGGCTTCCGCTCGTGGGCCACCTCATAGACCTCGACTCCATCGTAGGCCCCGACGACTTCGTAGCCGGCCGCGCGCAGCCTTATGGAAAGCGCGGTGACCAGGTCCCTGTCATCATCCGCGACCAGAATCAGTTTCTCGGCCACAATCCCCTCCTTACCCTATCGCATGGGCGTCAATGAGCACCGGACTCGTTCTTGTGCGCGGGGAGCGTAAAGTGGAATGCGCTCCCCCTGGCCTCGAGGCTTTCAGCCCACAGCGTGCCACGGTGAGCCCGCACGATCTCACGGGAGATGGCAAGGCCCAAACCGGCCCCTTCCTCCACGTAAACTTTGTCTCCCTCTACACGGTAGAAGAGCTCAAAAATATTCCCGAGGTCCTCGGTGGGCACACCTATACCGGTGTCCTCCACCGAAATCATTATCCTTCCCTCGTCCCTCGGTATGTAGCCGACCCTAAGTTGGACCGTACCCTGCTCTGTGAACTTGATGCTGTTGCCTGCGATATTCGCGATCACCTGCGCGATCAGGGCCTTGTCAGCGTACACAGGCGGCAGGTCATCGGGAACGGACACCTTGAAATCCAGCCCCTTGTCCTCGGCCTGAGCCTCCAGGCGCTCAAGCACTATGCCGATGATCTCCCTGATGTCGGCCTTTTCCATTTTGAGCTTCAGGGGTCCCGAGAGGATCTTGTTGGCGTCGATCAGGTTCTCGACGAGGTTCCGCAGGCGGAAACTGCTCCGCTTGATGACATCGACGTTCCCTTTCTGCTCCTCGTTCAGCTGGCCGCCGAGGCCGTCCAGAAGTATGCCGACGTACTGGCCTATGGCCGCGAGCGGCGTCCTGAGGTCATGGCTCACGTTGCTTATGAAGGTCTTGTAGATCTTCCCGACCTCCTCGTCTACAGTGACATCGGTGGCGACCGCCAGCCTCTCGAGCTCCCCCGCCGAGTTCCTTATATCCGCGGACATGAACCTGTAGCTCTTCCCGTTCTTCAGGACCGAGCGCCACCGCCCGGAGCCCTTGCTCTTGCCGCAGACCTCGCACGGCTCATCCCTGTCGTGAAAAACACGGTAGCAGGTGCCGCCGCGCATCCCTTCGCCGAATATCTCCTCGGCCGCCCTGTTCATGTAGAGTATCTGGTATTGTGGGGTGACCACGTAGGCGGGGTCCGCCATGTTGGCCAGTATCCCGCGAATCTGCCTGCCGGTATCCTCGATGACGCGGTTGGACCAGGCGATGCACCTCTGCTTCTGCCCTGTGCTGAGGGAAGCCAGGATCCGTGGTAGGGGGTCCTTTCCCAGGGGTTTGTACAGAAAATCGGCCGCCCCTTCCGCGAGGCTCCTGGCGGCCAACTCCCCCTGCCCTCCCTGCACTATGACCGCGACCGGCATATCTTCAAGGCCCGACTTCCTCAACCGTTCAGCTGGAGTCGGCTCATTGGGACTCGAGTCCTCGAGATCCCAAAGAACGAGGTCGCAGTTGAAATCAGCGACTCTCTTTACGCCCGCGGAGTCACGCGGCACCGCCACGAACTCGAACCCCGCTTTCTCGAGGGCGCCCGCGAGCATGCCCTGTTTACGACCGCTGCCTACGGATTTGGATGGCGGTCTGCCCACGGGTGTGCTCCCTCGAAAGCGGCCGCCGCGCGCAGGACCGCCGGCTCGTCGTACCGTCGCCCCACTATCTGGAGGCCGACCGGCAGGCCACCGGCAGTGAAGCCGCAGGGTATTGACGCCGCAGGCTGTCCCGTGAAGTTGAACGGGAAAGTGAAACCTATCCAGGAAGCCGGGTTCTGCTCCACGCCGTTTATGGTTTCCGGTCCCAGCATCCCGCCCTCTTTCAGGTCGAAAGCCGGGCACGGGGTCGTCGGCGTGAGCAGGAGGTCGTACTTCTCGAAGAACTGCCGCATTATTCCCCACATGTCCTCTCTATGGTAGCCGACGCGGACCATGTCCCTGCCGTTGAAGGCGTCCTTCAGGTCGAGAAACGGCCCGAAGAGCGTATACATCTTCTCCTTTGCCTCTTCCAGGTGGTGCTCGTGCTCGGCGGCCGTCTCAAGGATTACGAGTACCGTGAGGTCCTGGGCCATGTCGGGTATCCCCGGGTCATCCTCGACGACCTCGCAGCCGAGCTCCTCGAAAGAAAAGGCCGCCTTCCTGGTGAGCTCGACGACCTCGGGCTCGACCGCGGAGACGGCCAGGTCGGACGTGTAGGCTACCTTGAGGCCCTTGATGCCGCCCTTTAGCGACTCGAGGTAGTTGACACCGGAAGCGGGAAGCGACATGCGGTCACGTTCATCCGGTCCCGCCATCACGTCCATCATCAGGGCGGCGTCTGCGACCGTCCTCGTGATCGGTCCCTCGGCGTTCATGCTCTCCCATCCGTGGTAGGGCTTAGGCCCGCAGGGTATGCGGCCGAAGTGCGGTTTTAGTCCAAAGCTGCCGCAGAGGCTGGAGGGGATACGGATCGAGCCGCCACCATCGTTGCCGACGGCAAGTGGGCCAAAACCGGCGACCACCCCGGCCGCCGCGCCGCCGCTCGAGCCGCCGACCGTCTTCCTGGTGTCCCACGGGTTCAAGGCCGGGCCGAAGATGAGGTTGTCGGTCACCGCGACAAGGCCGAACTCCGGTACGTTAGTCTTGCCGAGTATCACTACCCCGGCCTCCTTGAGCCTTTCCACCAGGACCGCGTCTTCATCGGGGACGTAATCCTCGAAAAGGCGGGAACCGAAGGTGGTGCGGATGCCCCCGGTACATATAAGGTCCTTGACGGTCGCGGGTACCCCGGCAAGCGCCGCCGCCTTGCCCTTCTGGTACGCTTCCTCAGCCGCCCTGGCCTGCTCCATGGCTAGGTCGGCGGTGAGTGTGACAACCGCGTTTATCTTCGGGTTCACTTCATCGATACGCTCGAGTACCGCGCGCGTGACCTCCACCGGCGAAAGCTTCTTGGACCGGTAGGCGTCAAGCAGCTCTACGGCGCTCATCCAGCACAGCTCTTGCTCGCTCATGAAAAACCTCCCTTTTTTAGTGTCAGGTCTTGTTTCTTGCTTTTCGCGCGGCTTGATGGGACCGGGCATCGTGAAAGCAAGAAACAAGACCTGACACTCTATCTAGGTTGTAGGGGTCTCCCATGGGAAGCCGACCTTGCGGGTCACCTTCGTCCTCTTCTCCCTGATCGCGGGTTCCTGGTAAGCGGTCATGGTGAGGATCTTCCGCGCCTGCTCAGGGTAACCCGCTATGAACCTGAGCTCGTCCTCGGTCAGCGGTTTCTGCGTCAAGACGTTCGCCAGGCGAACGAGGTCGAGGATCTCGCGCGCCTCCTCGTCCGAGTGGAACTCTATCTCCAGCCGGTCGTAGACGTTGCGGAAACCCTTGATGCCCCCGTACGCGCCCGTCGTTATCATCCGCCCGGTCTCGATGATCTCGGGCTCGCCGCGGCCGAGCTCCTCGTAGTCGTAGAGCTCGTAGTTGCGCGCTTCCTTCAGCGCGCCGTCCGCGTGTATCCCCGACTCGTGGGCGAAAGCGTTCCTGCCGACACCGACCTGGTTCACCGATATCGGCACGTCGAAGGCGCGCGCGGCGTACTTCGCTATTCGCCAGGACTGTCTGAGGTCGATGCTGGGGTCGAGCCGGTAGCGCCCCTCCATCCCGGCGGACTTCTTCAGTGCCAGCAGGCAGGCGATAAGGTCGGCGTTTCCAGCGCGCTCTCCGATGCCGTTTATCGTGGTGTTTACATACACGTCCACCCCACCGTCTATGGCGCCCTTTGCCCCCGCGAGGGAGGTCGCGACCGCCATGCCGAGGTCGTTATGGCAGTGGACCTCCATCTCGATGCCGACTTCCTCCGCTAGCGTCCTCATCCTCTCGTAGATGGTGAACGGGTCGTCATACGCTACCGTATCGCAGTAGCGCACCCGCGTGGCGCCAGCCTCCTTTGCCGCCCTGGTGAACCGTGCGAGGTCATCGATGCCTGTGCGTGAGGCGTCCTCCGCGTTCACGCCGACGGTCTTGAACCCGATCTCGACGGCGCGGGTCAAGGCCTCCGTCATCATGCTTATGACGTCATCGAAGTTCTTCTTGCCCTTCCACTTACCGTTGATCATCTGGGGCGATGTCGAGATGGAGATGTTTATGTGCTCGAGGTCAGGCACCATCTCGCGGGTCAGCTCGACATCGGGCTCGATAGCCCTGAGCCACCCGGAGATCCTCGCCCGCTTTATCGCCCCTATATCGACGAGCTCGAGGTTCCCCTGCAGGTAGCTCGTCTCGTGGTTGGTGGTGGGAAAACCCGCCTCGCTCTGGAAGACGCCCATCCGGTCCAGATATATGTTAATCATGGTCTTCTCGAGCTTAGCGAGTCCCAGCTGCGAGGTCTGCACGCCGTCGCGGTTGGTGACGTCGATTATGTATATCGTGTTATCGGACATCGTTTGTTGCTCCCATCCCCTATTAACCGCGGTAGACAGCCGCAAAGACAATCCGGAGGGGGCCTCCTCAAGCCCCGCGCTTCATTTCCACCACGCAGCGATACATTATATCAAAGATCTCCGGTATCTCATCGACCTCGAGAGAGGATAGCGCGATGCGCATGTCGGTGTCACCCTCGGCTATCACGCCAACCCCGTACTGCTCGAGGAGCCGCACCCTCAGTTCCTCCGCGTCGGTACCCTCGAGCCGAAGGCACATGAAATAACCGGAGTTGAACGGGTAAGGCTCCCAGACCTCGGCGTAGTCCGGGTTAGCAAGCACCTCCCTCGCTCTGAGCGCCCTGCTCTTCATCAACTGGAGCTTCTCCCCGACCTGTGCCGCGAATTCAGGGTCACCCATGGCCTCGAGAAGGATCGACTGAGAAAGCTGTGGGCAGTTGGAGATGTTGCCCCTTATCGTACCCCCCACCTTTTTCTCAAGCGCTGTATAAACCTCTTTCTCCCGACCACCGGCAAGCGTGCTGAAAGTGATGAAGCCGACGCGGAACCCCCACGCGTATATCTCCTTGGTCGCGCCGTCGAGCTTGACAGGGAACAGGTGCTCGCTCTCGCCCGCCAACAGCCCGAAGACCGACTCGGACAGCACGTCATCGTCGTAGAAGAGACCGAAGTAGGCGTCATCAACCACCACCACGGCATCGCGGCCGGGGCCCGTGACTGAAGTAAGCGCCCGTACCAGCTCCTCGGCCTCCTTCTTCCTGATCGAATACCCGGTGGGGTTGTTCGGGAAGTTGAGGAGAAGGATCGCCTTTCCCTTCTCGGACAGGACCTCGTCGAGCCGGGCAGTCATCCCGTCGATGTTGAACCCACCCGCCCCCGTGAAGAACGGGAACGTCCTGATATTCGCCCCACGACGTACGCCGTAGATCATCCCGTAGTTTCCCCAGAACTTGTCGGGCAGCAGGACAACATCGCCGGGATCTACGAAGAGCTCACCCGTGATGGTGAGCCCGTGGGTTATGCCGCTCGTGACGACCGGCAGGCTTATCTCCCTGCCGGACAGGGAACGGTTTTTCCTGAGCATCTCGCCCAACCAGGCACGCCGAAGCCCCGGGTTCCCTGTGGAAGGCGCGTAGTCGATCGCCTGGTCGGGCGAAAGCCCCTTTGTCTGCCCGGTGACAGAGTCCAGGTGCATGGCCTCGCCGCCCGACCTGGCGATCCCTATGGTCGCGTCGTACCGGTATGCCTTCTCGCGGGCCTCCGCGGTCTGGGTCAGGATGCCACGCGGGAAATAAAGCTCCTTCCCGAGCTGCGAGAGCACCCCGAAGAGCGCGGGACACGAATCCTCTATGATGGCGTTTAACTCAGAGGCCAGTGGGTTCACGGCATCCTTTCAGGTTGAAGAGATTCTGGCGGCCTTTCCGCCCGTGGAATGATCAATCCAACCGGCCGACAACCGATGGATTTCGTAATGAAAGTATTGCCCGAACATGCCAAGAAAATCAAGACGGGGCCTTCCAGAGTCGGGTCGGGTCTTGAATCGTGCAACATCGGTGCCAGGCACTATTGTTGCAGGAGCCCGGTCTCAATAAGAATTCACGATTCAAGACCCGACCCCCTCCATTTTCACCGCGCAGACCTTGAGCTCAGGTATTCGCGACACCGGGTCGAGCGCGTCGCTGGTCAGGACATTGGCGGGGCTCTCGGCGAAGTGGAACGGTATGAAGACCTCGCCGCGCTTCACCCTCTCGGTAAGACGGGCCTCGAGGGTTAGCTCCCCCCTGCGGCTTGCCACCTTCACACGCCCACCGTCGGATATGCCCAGACCATTCGCGTCGGCGGGGTTCACCTCCACATAGGCGCTGTCGACCTCGCGGTCGAGAGATGGCGAGTTCCTGGTCATAGTGCCGGTATGGTACTGGAACATCATCCTCCCCGTCATCAACGTGAACGGGTACTCGTCATCCGGGAGCTCGGCGGGTGGCCTGTACTCAACGGGGTTGAAGCGACCTTTCCCGCGCGTGAACTGCCCCTCGTGCAGGAACACCGTGCCGGGATGGTCCGGCGTCGTGCACGGCCACTGCAGCCCCAGTGTCCCCAGGCGCTCGTAGCTGATCCCCGCGTACTGCGGCGCGAGGGACGCCATCTCGTTGAAAACATCCTCGGGCGAGGTGAAATCAAAACCTGGCGCGCCCATCGCGCGGGCCAGCCCGCATAACATCTCCCAGTCGGCAAGGGCTTCGCCCGGAGGCTCTACCGCCTTCCGCACCCGCTGGACGCGCCGCTCCGTGTTGGTGAACGTCCCGTCCTTCTCCGCCCAGCATGCCCCGGGCAGGACGACATCCGCGAGCTCTGTCGTATCCGTCTCCATTATGTCCTGCACGACGAGGAAATCCAGGTTCTCGAGCGCGGCGCGCACGTGTGTTATGTTGGGGTCGGAGACGAGGGGGTTCTCCCCCAGGATGTACATGAACTTGACCTTGTCGCTCGCGGCCGCTTCCATCATCTCCATCAGGGTAAGGCCCGGCTTACGCGGAAGCTCCCTTCCCCATGCCCCTTCGAACTTCCTCGCCGCTTCATCGTCGTCGACCCTCTGGTACCCCGGATAGAACTCGGGGAGTCCCCCCACATCGCAGGCGCCCTGCACGTTGTTCTGCCCGCGCAGCGGGTTCACGCCGGTGGAGGGGCGGCCGACGTTGCCGGTCAGCATTGCCAGGTTGGCAAGTGCCTTCACGTTGTCGGTGCCCGAGGTATGCTGGGTAATGCCCATGCAGTAGATTATCGCCGCGTTCCGCGCCCCGGCGAAGGCACGGGCGGCTTTGACCAGATCCTCTGCAGGAATACCGGTTATCTCGGACGCCCATTCCGGGGTGCAGCCATCAAGCGACCGCTTGAGGTCCGCGAAACCCTCGGTGCGCGAGGTCACGAACTCCCTGTCGAAAAGGCCCTCGTCGATGACGACCTTCGCGAGCGCGTTTATGTAGGCGACGTCCGTCCCCGGCTTTTGCGCGAGGTGCACCGAGGCATAAGGGCTGAGCTGTATCCTCCTGGGGTCGAAAACTATAAGGTCCGCGCCCTTCCGCACCGCGTCGAGAATCTTCCCGGCAATGACAGGGTGCTGCTCGGTGGTGTTGGAGCCGGTTATCATTATGCAGTCGGCACCGGCCAGCTCGTTTATCGAGTTGGTCATTGCCCCGCTCCCGAACGCTGCCGCCAGACCGGCGACGGTGGGGCTGTGTCACAACCGGGCGCAGTGGTCGATGTTGTTCGTGCCGACCACGGCCCGGGCTATCTTGCTGACCAGGTAGTCCTCTTCGTTGGTGCACTTGGCGGAGCAGATGAAGGCGGCCGCGTCAGGCCCGTGTTTCTCAACGGTATCACGGAGCCTGCCCGCGACAAGCGCCAGCGCCTCTTCGACCGGAACGGCCTGCTGCTTGCCGCCCTTGCGCACAAGCGGCCTGGTAAGCCGCCTCGGGCTCTCCACGAACTGGTTTGCGACCCAGCCTTTTATACACAGCGTGCCGTCCGATACCGGATGCCCCTTCTGGGGAAGGACGCCTGCGAGCCTGCCGCCCGATACTTCGAGCAGCATCCCGCAGCCCGTCCCGCAGTACGGGCAGACAGTCGGCACTGTACGGTAGTCGGTCAACTCTCCTCCTGCATCTGTCTACTCCAGGTCCTTCTCGGTCCCGAGGACCGCGAGAGGGCTCTTCTCCTCCAGGCTTCGCCCCGGCCTGTAATCGAAATTATCCTCGACGACCCTGCCGACCTTGCGGTAAAGCGTGCGCAGGGGGATCCCCATCGGGCAGGCCTCCTCGCAGAGGCCGCAGTCGACGCACCTTCCCGCCATGTCGAGCGCCCTTATGAGGTGAAAGGCGGGCCGGGCGGGCGGAACCCGGCCCCGCTCGACCATCTCGGCGTCCTCGAGGGCGCACTCCTTGCAGTAACACAAGGGGCACACGTTGCGGCAGCCGTAGCACTTTATGCAGGAGCCGAAGCGGGAGAGCCAGAAGTCAAGCCTCGCGTCCGCCGGCATCCGGTCCATCTTTTCAACAAGCGAGTAATCCGGGACGCCCTCGACCCTCTGCCCATCTACTATCTCTGACGGGTAAGGCTCCGCGCACCCGCACTCGCGCGCGAGGTCCCCTTCGCACGCCAGCCCCAGTATGACAACGCGGCCCAAGTCGACCTGCCCCTGCTTGGAAAGCTCGATGAGGGACCGCTCATCGCACCCGCGAGCCACGACCGCGATTCGAACCCCGGGGTCTTCCGTCTGAAGGCGCCGGACGATGGAAGCGATCGGGTATCGCTCACCTTCGGGGTAATCCTCGGCCATATCCTCGATGCCGGCGGCCGTGAAAAGGTGCGGCAGGTGGCTCCCGCCGACGAGTCGGCAGCCGAGGACACCGTCGACCTCGCCTTCAAGCAGCTCCCTCGCCTTTTCCTTGATCGACAACGCCCCTCCTTAAGCCGGCTCGAGTGTCTCGAGCGGCTTGAAAGCGTTCCTGATGCGCTCCCACTGCGCGGGGTCTTTCTCCCAACCCGACCTCAAGGGGCTCGGCCCCGCCTTCTCGACCTGCTCGGTGAAGCCCTTGATGACGTCCGCGAACTTCTCCCCCTCGGCGGCGGAGACCCACTCGAGCCGGAGCCGGTCCTCGTCAATCCCGATGAACTTGAGGACGTCGCGCATCACCTGGAAGCGCTTGTATGTCATGTAGTTACCCTTTATGTAGTGGCAGTCCCCGATATGGCAGCCGGCAATGAGCACGCCGTCTATCCCCATCTGAAAAGCCTTGATGACGTGGTAAGGGGATATCGTCCCGGTGCACATCACGCGTATGTCCAGCACGTTCGGCGGGTACTGGAGCCTGCTCACACCGGCCAGGTCGGCCCCGGCATACGAGCACCAGTTGCACAGGAACGCGAGAATCCTTACCTCGCCGTTATCGTTTTCACCCATATTGCTACCTTTCAAGCGAGCCGCACGCGGCCTCTATCTGTGCGAATATCTGTTCCGGCTTGAAGCCTAGCAGGCGGTTAGCGCCGGAGGTGCAGGCGGCCGCGCAGGCGCCGCAGCCTTTGCAGAGCGATGGATTGACCCTGGCCGTCCCCTTTGTCTCGTCAAAGTCAATCGCCACGTAACTGCAAAGCTCGATGCACATCCGGCAGCCGGAGCAGATCTCCTCGTCGACCCAGGCCACAACGCCTTCCGTTACGACACTGTCCTTGGAGAGGATGGACTCCGCCCTGGCGGCGGCGGCGCACGCGCTCGCCAGGCTCTCGCTTATCGTCTTCGGGTAGTGGGCAAGCCCGGCTACAAAGACGCCGTCGGTGGCGAAATCGACCGGGCGCAGCTTTACGTGCGCCTCGAGGAAAAAGCCGTCGGAGGTGAGCGGCACCTTGATCATCGGCGAAAGCGACCGGGCGTCGGGGTTGGCGACGATCCCCGCCGAGAGGACGACCAGGTCCGGTGTGATGACGATGTCCTCGCCCCTCATGTTCCGGTCGGCTACCCTGAGGAGGAGGTTCCCGAAGCTGTGCTCTACGGCCGGCGGCGTGTCCCCGTCAAAGCGGATGAAGTCGACACCGCTCTCCCTTGCCTCGAGGAAATAGTCCTCTGCAAAGCCGTAGGTGCGCATATCACGATAACAGACGTGGACAGACGTATCCGGGCTTAGCCCCTTGAGCGCGATCGCGTTCTTGACGGCCACCCCGCAGCAGATCTTGCTGCAGTAGGGGTGCTCGTCGTCCCGCGACCCGACGCACTGTATCATGGCGACACTCCTGACATCAGAAAGCGAGCCGGGGTCCTCGTGTATGCGCCTTTCGAGCTCCCTCTGCGTGATGACCCGCGGGTCGCGCCCGAAGAAGTACTCCCCCTCCTTCGGCCGGTACTCTTCTCCGCCGGAGGCGACGATCACTACTCCGTGGTCGATCTCAGCGGGGCCGTCGGGTGTCTGAACAGTCGAATGGAACTTGCCGATATATCCGTCAACGGCTGTGACCTTTGAATCGAGGAACAACTTTATCTTTTTGTGACCGGTGACCCTTATGACCATGTCTTTTAGATAATCCTGGACATCCGCGCCCTCTATCGTCCTCTTTATGTGGCGCATGTTGCCCCCGAGCTCACTCTCCTTCTCGACAAGGTATGTCTTAAACCCCGAGTCCGCCAGCTGAAGCGCGGCCATCATCCCGGCGGCCCCTCCCCCGATAACGAGCGCATCAGGGGTAACTGGAGACACCCCCTCAACGAGCGGCTCGAGGAGCGCGGCCTTCTCTACACCCATCTTCACCAGGAACTTCGCTTTTTCCGTCGCCTCCCCGGGCCTGTCCATGTGCACCCAGGAGCAGTGCTCCCTTATGTTCGCCATCTCGAACAGATACTGGTTCAACCCGGCCGAGCGCATCGTCTCGCGGAAAAGAGGCTGGTGGGTGCGGGGCGTGCAGGAGGCGACCATCAGGCGGTTGAGCCTGTGCTCCTTCACGATTTCCCTTGTCCACTCCTGCGCGTCCTGGCTGCAAGCGTACAGTCGCTCATCGGCGAATGCGACCCCGGGAAGCCCCCGCGCGTATTCCACGACGGCGGGAACGTCGACGACGCCCCCGATGTTGGTGCCGCACCGGCAGATAATGGCGCCTACCCTCGGCTCCTCGCCCGCCACGTCCCGCTCCGGTGGGTGCTCCTTGTGAACGATCAGTTCGCCCCTTGCCGACCGTATGCCCTTCGAAGCTATCCCGGCCGATGCGCTAGCCTGCACTACCGAGTCCGGTATGTCCTTCGGCCCCTCGACCGCGCCGCAGACGTAAACGCCGGGACGTGAGGTCGCAACAGGGAGAAAAGAGTCAGAGCCGATGAAGCCGTGCTCGTTCAGCTCGACACCCAGTGTATCGGAGAGGCGGGCCGCGTCGGACTCGAGCCCCACCGACAGCACAACGAGGTCGAACTCCTCCTCGACCATTTTGCCGTCGCCGTCCGTATATCCGACCAGCATGTTCTTTGAAGGCTGCAGCTCCTTCGCGTAAGAAGCGAGGCAGCGCACGTATCGGACCCCGATCTTGTCCTTCGCCCTCTGGTAGTACTCCTCGAAGCCTTTTCCGTAGGACCTCATGTCGACGAAGAAGATGGTCGGCTCGATCTGAGCGGAATGCTCCTTCGCGATTATCGACTGCTTGGTCGCGTACATGCAGCAGACGGACGAGCAGTACGTGTTGCCGAGGGAGGAATCGCGGGAGCCCACGCACTGTATGAAGGCGAGCTTCTTGACCGGACGCCCGTCCGACCGCCGAACCACGTGTCCACCGGTGGGCCCGTTCGCGACGAGTATCCGCTCGAACTCAAGGCTCGTCACAACGTTGTCGTAGACGCCGTAGCCGTACTCGGCCCTCGCCCGCGCGTCGAAAGGCTTGTAGCCGGAAGCGATGATTATGGAGCCGACCTCGAGCGTCTCAACGCGCTCCTGCTGGTCATAGTCCACCGCATCTGCCGGGCAGGCCTCCTTGCAGTCACCGCACTTCCCCTTGAGAAGGTAGAGACATCTCGTCGGATCGATGAAGGCGGCGCCCGGGACCGCCTGCGGGAACGGGACCCTGATGAGCGGCGCACGGGCGAGCCCGGCGTTGTAAGGGTCCTTGACCTTGACCCTGCAGTGCTCGGTGCATATCCCGCAGCCGGTGCACTTCTCGATATCGACGAAGCGGGGGCGCATCCGCACGTCCACCTTGAAGTGTCCGGGTTTACCGGCGACGCTCAAAACATCAGTAAGCATAAGGAGGTCAATGTTCTCGTTAGAGCCAACTTCCACGAGCTTCGGCGAGAGTATGCACATCGAGCAGTCGTTTGTCGGGAACGTCTTGTCGAGCTGGCCCATTACGCCGCCTATCGAGGGGCCCGAATCGACAAGGTAGACCCGGTAGCCCATGTCGACGAGGTCGAGCGAGGCCTGGATGCCCCCTATGCCCCCGCCGATCACCATGACCGCGCCGGAGGGCTTCCTCCTGGGGCGCGCCGTCCTCTTACCCGCGGGCTTCCTCTCCGCCATCTATCCACGCTCCGGGGTCAGCAGTTCCAGTTCCTTCATCAGAGGCACGGGGCTTATGATGTGGCGGGCGAGGCGCTTCTCGACGCCGGCCACCCCGAGGGCGAGACCCAGGAGCTCCGTGAAATAAAGGACCGGCATCCGGTGCTCGATCTTGAAGGAGAAACGTCCGGGCTTCTGCCTCATCTCCAGGTTGGCCGCGCACATGGGGCATGCCGTGACTATGCAGTTCGCCCCTGCTTCCTCGGCCCTGATGAAGAGCCTGTTCACGAGCCTCTCCACTATGTCCGTGCGCGAAAGCGACAGGCTGCCGCCGCAGCAGTCCGTCTTGAAGGACCACGGCCGCACCTCTGCCCCCATCGCCTCGAGCAGGCGGTCCAGGTCGGTCGGGTTCTCGACCGAGTCGCAGAAACAGAACTCGGGGGGGCGTACCAGCAGGCAACCGTAGTAGGGGACCGCCTTGAGGCCCGTGAGCTCGGCCTTCATCCATTTCTTGATGCAGGCAAACCCGATGTCGTTCACCAGCACGTCCAGAAGGTGGCGGATCTCTCTGTTGAAACGGGGGTCCGCGCGCACCATATCCTCGACCCTGCCTGCCAGCGCCTCGTCGCCGTTGATGCGCGCCTGGGCCATCCTGAACCTCGAGTAGCAGGCGGCGCAGACCACCAGCAGGTCCTTTGAAAGGAGGTTCGCCATCGAGAGGTCACGGCCGGGCAGCGCCACCGAGAGAAGGCCGTTGGTCATGTGGGCGGATGAGGCCCCGCAGCAGTTCCAGTCCGGAAGCTCCGCAAGCTCTATGCCCAGCGCCTTGCAGACGGCCTCAGTGGAAAGGCCGAACTCCTCGGCTGAGCCCGACTGCGAGCAGCCCGGGAAATAGGAGTAAGAATGCGCGCTCACTTCTACGTCCCCCCCTTCGACTCGCGGAATATGCGCCGGACCGCCTGCCGGTCCCTCGTCGTTCGCGGCAGGAGCTTTATCTTCCGCTTCGCGAGCATGACGGCACCGAGGCCAAGGTCATCGAAGAATCGGTGGGAAAGCGCCTTGTATGCGCCTATGAGCACCGGTTCGTTCGTCTTCCCGGCGAGCTTGATCCCGGCAAGGAAAGAGGTATGGAAAGCGGCGATCTCGGGCTCGGCCGGGATGACTCCCTCGCTGACAGCCATCCGCCGCAGGCCGTCCATGACCCCGGCTATGTCTATCTCGTTGGGGCAGCGGGTCGTGCAGGTCTCGCAGGAAGCGCACAGCCAGATAGTCGAGCTTCCCATCAGGCGGCCCTCCTGTCCGTAGATGACCAGCCTCATGACCTCGTGCGGCAGGAGGTCCATAGCAAACGCGACGGGGCAGCCCGCGGAACACTTCTTGCACTGATAGCAGGTGCGGACCTTCTGGCCGGTCTCGTCCTCGACCCTCTTCTCAAGCTCGGCGTTCAGTCCGGTTATCATTTCGCTTTCCTTTCGCGCGGCTTGAAAAAGCCTACCACAGTGGCGCGCCGAATGGATTGATTTCCGGCAACGGGACCCGCATGCATGTCTCGTCGGAACGGTGGTGCAAAACCGTTCCCGAAAAGGTATTATGTTAGCAGGCATAAGCGGAAGGAGGGTGGTTCAAATGACGGAGAACCGGGCGCTCGAGATTGCCTGGTACGGCCATGCAATGTTCACCATCTCGGGCGGGGGCATCACCGTTGCGTGCGACCCTGTCCCCCCTGAAGTCGGCTACACGTACGACCCGGCGGAGGCGGACGCGGTCCTCATCTCCCACGAGCACTTCGATCACTGCTACCTGGCGGGTATCAAAGGTTCCCCGACGGTCATAAGGAAGGCGGGAAGCTCGAGGCTCGACGGGATCGAGGTGACCGGGATAGCGACATTCCACGACGCGAAAGGCGGAGCCGAGCGCGGGCCGAACATCATCTTCACCTGGGAGCAGGCCGGCTTCTCCCTCGCCCACTTCGGGGACCTCGGCCTGATGCCGGGACCCGAGATACTCTCGGGCCTTTCCGGTCTCGACATCGCGATGATACCGGTAGGCGGCGTCTTCACGATCGACGGAGGGCAGGCCGCCCGATTTGCGCAAGACCTTGCCCCCGCGATAGCAATACCCATGCACTACAAGACCCTTGCCTGTTCGTTACAGATCCAAGAGCTGGGAGCGTTCACGGGCAGCTTCTCCGGTCCCGTCCGCGAGGTCGAGGAGAGGCCGATTGTGATTACCCGCGATGCCCTTCCATCCACGACCGAGGTCTGGGTCCTTCCTTATCAGTAACGGGGTCATTGACAGAGGGGAGGTACGACGGTTGAACTGGCGGACACGGCGGGGCTTCTCGCTGAGGGCCGCCCAGAAGGACACCGACGCCTACCGGGACCTGATCGTCAAGGTGGCCGGGTACAGCGCCTGCTTCACGGACCTCGGCAAGCCGATCCAGGAGGACATCATAGACCGGTACGAGTTCGGCGCCCCGTGAAAACCCACCTCACCGGACCCTCCTGCTATCATTAACGCATGGCATACGATCTTGACTCCGATATCGGGATACCCGGGCCGGTCCTCGCACTGGGTGAGAGAATCGCGTCGGCAGGCGGAGAGCTCTACATAGTGGGCGGGTGGGTCCGCGACCGCCTGCTGGGCAAAGATACCCTGGACATCGACCTCGCGACGAACCTGGCGGCTGAGAAAGTAAAGGAGGTCGCTTCCAGCCTCGGCTCGATTTACGACCTCGGCGAGAGGTTCGGAACCGTCGGGGTGAGGGCGGGAGAGTACAACCTCGAGATAACGACCTACAGGCGGGAGGAATACACGCCCGGCTCACGGCACCCGAAGGTGACCCCGGTGGTGGGGATCGCGGAAGACATCTCCCGCCGCGACTTCACGATCAACGCGCTCGCGTTATCCGTCGTACCCGACCCCGGTCGGCTCGTCGACATGTTCGAAGGGATAAAGGATCTAAGGAGCGGGGTCATAAGGACGCCCCTTCCACCGGCACAGACGATGGCCGAGGACCCCCTGAGGATGATGAGGGCAGTGCGGTTCGCGTCCCAGCTCGGATACGATATCGATTCCGGACTTCTCCAAGTCCTGTATGAAAAAGCCGGACTCCTGGACACGATATCCCGGGAGAGGCGAAGGGACGAGCTCGAGAGGATCCTCGTGTCTCCCAACCCCGACGGCGGGATAAGGACCCTGGTCGCAACCGGCCTCATGGGTTATGTATCGCCGGAGGTGGCCGCTCTGAAGGGCGTGGAACAGCCGCCCGCATACCACCGCGCGGACGTGCTCGAGCATACTCTCATGACCGTTGCGTACCTCGAGCCGGATCCGCTCCTCCGCAGGGCCGCCCTCTTCCACGACCTCGGAAAACCACCCGCCAAGGTCACGGAGCCCAAGACGATGTTCCCCGAGCACGAGAAGCTGGGCGAGGCGCTGACACGCGAGGCGATGCGAAGGCTCCGCTACAGCAACGATGACATACAGAAGACTGCCTTCCTGGTCCGCCGGCACATGAGGCCCATCCACTACCGGGGCGACTGGAGCGACGCCGCGGTCAGGCGCATGATAAGGGACTGCACGCTCATGAGGGACAACGAGGCCGTCGTGCCCCTCGCCGCCGTTATGGAGCTCGCGCGGGCCGACATCCTGGCGGGAAGCCTCGACACGGTAGACGCAAACCTTGCCCTGCTCTCGGAGCTCTCGGAAAAGGTCGAGGCTGTCCAGTGCGAGCATGCGCTCGAGAGGATAACCTCTCCGCTCGATGGACGCGAGCTGATGAAGCTCTTCGACCGCGGGCCCGGTCCTTGGCTAAAGGCGGTCAAGGCTTACCTGGCCGACCTCGTAGTCGCCGGAGAGCTCGACGGGGAGGATAAAGAGGAAGCCGCCCGCAGGGCCCGGGGATTCCTGGAAGACACCGGAGGATAGAGCCGCCGCTTCACGAACGGCCGCTCAAAGCCCTGTCATTCATATCTTTGTCCCCGGCTTTCTCTGCTTTGTAACGCTTTTTAAGCTCGGCGAGAAAGTCGCGGTTCATCGATTTCCACCTGGCGATACCGTGGTGGGCATAGACGCTCATAGCCATCTCCTTCCAGCGGAAAAACATCCCCAGCTTCCAGCACTGCCACAGGGAATAGAACTTTCTCATCGCCCGCAGGGATGCCTCTCTCTGGAGTTGGAAGGCGCTCATCTTCTTCGGATAGAAGACGACATGATGCCCGCTGAACTTGCTCCAGTCATTGACGAAGATACGATCCTGACTGCACATCTCCCTGTAGAATTCAGTGCCGGGAAGCGGTGTGAGGATAAGGAACTGAACCGTGTCGATGCCGGTCTTTTTTGCAAAACGCACCGTCTCCCTGATGGTGGCCCGGTCATCCTCGTCCGATCCCAGCACGAACATGCCGTGGACCTTTATCTTGTGCTCATGGATCACCTTTACCGCCTCTACGATGTCCTCTACCGTCTGGGATTTGCGGTAAGACTCCAGGGTGGCGGGGTTGATCGACTCCAGGCCCAGGTAGAGGAAGAGACAACCTGTCTCGCGCATCAGCCGCATCATCTCCTCGTCCTTCACGACGTCCACCCTGGCCTGGGCAGTCCATCGTGGAGTTATCCCCTTCTCCTTCATCTCTGTGAGCAGTTCCTTTGTACGGGAAGGGGACGCCGTGAAGTTGTCATCGTAGAAAAAGAAGGTCCTTTTGGGGTTGAGCGAGTAAAGGTGCTCGAGCTCAGCGATAATGTCATCGGTATCGCGGAACCTGTACCTCCTCCCGAACATGCCAGTGACGGCACAGAAGGTGCAGTTGAACGGGCAGCCCCGTGACGTTACGACCGGAACGATCCTTGACTTCTCGCGGCCCTCTATCAAGGAAAGATCAGGCCAGGGCAGCGACGACAGGTCCTCTATGCGGGAACGGTCCTCGTTATGGTGGAAAGTGCCCGCCTCCGTGTAGGAAAGACCCGGAATTCGGGAAAGGGCCCCCTCCCCTGAGGACAGGTACTTGACCAGCTCGAGGAGTGTCTCCTCCCCCTCGCCGCGCACAACGAAATCGGCGCCTTTCTCGAGCGCCTCCTCCGGAAGGAACGAGACATGCGGGCCTCCCATCACGACTGGAATGTCACCAATTTGCTTGATCCTGCCAAGAATGCCGTAAGCTTCAGGGGCGGTCGAAGTGATGGTGGAGATCCCGACAAGGTCTGCTTTGGAGATCTCGTTCCAGTTGACCCTCATTGTCTCCTGGAAGTAGATCTTCGGCCTTATTCCCAGCTCCCTCTCGAGCAGCGCTCCGAGGAGCGGGAGGCCCAGCCGCGGGAGCTTGAACCTCGAGAATATGTGGATGCCGGGCGACCTCGGCTCGATTAAGACGACACTGTTGATCTCACCCAATTATTACTCCCTCTACATCCGTCATCCACTCGAGTATGTGCTGGTAAGCGTCCTGCGCCACGTTGGGGCCCATGACGAGGTCGGTATGTCCGTAACCGGGTATCTCAACGTACTTCTTCTGGCTGTTCGCTACGCGTTCATAACCGAAACGCTTTACCCCTCGCGAGTATACAAAATCCTTTTCGCCCGCGGCACCCAGCATAGCGCCTAAGCCTTTTTCAGACTTTGAAGCATCCACTGAATCTCCTCTCCGCCTCTATCCGATCCGAGCAGGAAAGATTATATCAGACACGGGGCGGGTAACCACAAGCGTTGCCTCGAGGGGTCGGCGGTAAAATGATGGGGTCACCTGTCTTGTTTTATGCTTTTTTTCGTTCCGTAAATGGCGAGGTCAGTAAAAAGCATAAAACAAGACCCCATTATTCGTCGCAGGGCTTGATGTCAAGGACCGGCGTCCCGTCTATCGCGTCCAGGTCGCGAACAGTCAGGACGGCGCCCTCCACTCCTATAAGTTCCACCACGGCAAGCCCGATGGGGTTCGGCCGGTAAGGCGCCCGAGTACCAAAGACGCCTCGCTCCGGACGCGAACGGTCGCCCCTTGGATGTACGACGAGTCGGTAGCCCTCGGCCTGGTCGAAGACGAATATCACGTAAAGGCGCCTGTAGTTCTCGATCCTGTAGAGCCCGTCAACGTACTCGTCATTCAACCTGATGCGGCTTACGGTGCCCTTGAAGACGTCGGGGTCGTCCTGAATCTCGGTAAAATCGCTCTCCACGTAGCCGATAGGCGCGAACTCGATCATCTGCCCTCCCGAAACTTCCCTTTGCTGCGGCCCGTTTAATTTTATTAGTCACCAGCTTCCCTGACAAACCCGATCGGATACCAATATAATAAATCGTCTACATTTAAAGCCACCGCTTAAGGAGGTAACAAGTTGGAGAAGAAATACCCGATGTTCACGGAAGAACACGATATGCTGAGACAATCGGTAAGGGAGTTCGTCGAGAACGAGGTAACACCTTACGTCGATGAGTGGGAGGAGAAGGAAGAGTACTCGATGGACGCCTTCCGCAAGATGGGAGAGCTCGGCCTGCTGGGGCTGCGCGTCCCTGAGGAGTATGGCGGCGGCGGCACCGACTACTGGTCGGTGGTCGTCCTGTTCGAGGAGCTCGTCAAGAGCGGCTGCAGCGGCTTCCTCACCGCCATCGGCGTGCACACGGAGGTCGCGATCCCGGCACTCGTCCACTTCGGTACCGAGGAGCAGAAGCAGAAGCACCTGGTCCCCGCCGTCAAAGGCGATACGCTCGGCGCGCTCGCGATAACCGAGCCCGAGGCGGGGAGCGACGTGGCCTCCATAAGGACGACTGCGGTCGAGGACGGCGATTCCTACGTCATCAACGGTAACAAGATATTCATAAGCAACGGCGCGCGCGCCGACTGGGTCATAGTGGCTGCAAAGACGGACAAAGACGCCGGGTACAACGGGATAACGGAGTTCATCGTCGACAGCAAGACACCCGGCTTCGAGGTGAGCCGGAAGCTCGACAAGGTGGGGCTTCGCTCGAGCGACACAGCGGAGCTCTTCTTCACAGACATGCGCGTGCCCAAGGAGAACATGCTCGGCGAGGTCAACAAGGGCTTCTTCCAGATAATGGGCAACTTCCAGCCGGAGCGCCTGCTCGTGGCCGTCGGGGCCTACGGGGGCGCGGAGCTTGCGCTCAAGATGGCCATCGACTACGCGAAGGAGCGCCAGCAGCTCGGCAAGGCCGTATCGCGCCACCAGCACAACGCCTTCAAGATCTCGGAGCTCGCCACGAAAATCGAGGCGTCAAAGGAGCTCACCTACCGGGCCGCGGACATGTACAACCGCGGCGTCGACTGCCTGGTAGAGGTATCCATGGCGAAATGGTATACGACGGAGGTGGCGAACGAGGTCACTTACAACGCCATGCAGCTTTTCGGCGGGTACGGCTACATGATGGAGTACGACATCCAGCGCGTGTGGCGCGACATGAGGGTCATGACCATCGTGGCCGGAACGAACGAGATCATGAAGCTCATAATCTCAAGGAGCATCGGTCTCTGAGCCTCATGGCTCCGGGCCAAAAGGAAGGATGAAGAAAAACCCCTTAACCTGTCTAGCCTTCCTGCTCACAGCGATAGCGGTCTTATCGCTAGGCTGCGGGAGAGGCCCCACTGTCTCTTTCAAACACGACTCTGAAGTCTCCGTCCTGAACGTAGAGGTAGCAGAAAAGCCTCAAGAGCGGGACCGGGGGCTTACCGGGCGTAAGGGCCTCCCGGCCGACGGCGGCATGCTCTTCGATTTCGGACACGAGGTCGAAACGGCCTTCTGGATGAAAGACACCTCGATACCCCTGTCGATAGCGTTCATCGGCTCAGATGGAAAGGTGCTCGCCATCAAGGACATGGTACCGTACGACCTGGCCGCGGTTGAGCCTCCCGGTGAGTACCGCTACGCGGTAGAGGCCAACAGGGGCTGGCTCGGCGAGCATGGGATCCACCCCGGGGACAGGGCAACGATAAACCCGTGAACAACTCACACAGAAAAAGGGCCCGGCTCGGCCGGGCCCAAATCCTTAAGCATTTATTTGCTCAGCTATAGAGCTCCACCACGGCGTTGGATATCGCTACCTCTCCGCGCTCGGTGGTCTTGACCTGGAAGATGATCCTGCCGCCCTCGTCCCACATCTCCGTGACGATCGTCTCGCCCGGGAAGACGTGCCTTGAGAACCTCACCTTCACCGATTTGAACTTCTCGGGGTCGTTGTCGCAGTAGGACTTGAGCACCGCGCGGCAGGCAAAGCCGAAGGTGCACAGCCCGTGAAGTATCGGTTTCTCGTAGCCCGCCATCGACGCGAAGTTAGGGTCGGCGTGCAGCGGGTTGAAGTCGCCGCTCAGGCGGTACAGAAGCGCCTGCTGGGGAAGCGTCTTCATCTCGACGACCTTGTCGGGTGCCCTGTCCGGAGGCTCGTTGCCGGCCGGCGGGCCCTTCTCGCCCCCGAAGCCGCCCTCCCCGCGTATGAACGTCCCGAAGACGTTGTAATAGACCACGTCGCCCGCTTCGTCCTTGGTCTCGGCCTCGAGCTCTATGAGGGCCCCCTTGCCCTTGTCGTAGATGTTCGCGACCCTCGGATACGTCGTAAGCTTGCCCGCCGTGGGTACGGGGTGCTTGCGGATCTCAAGGTACTGCTCCCCGTGCAGCAGCATCATCAGGTTTATCTCCACGCCCTCCACGGCAAGAAGGCCCATGAGGGCCGGGAACGGCGGGATCACCCCGAACGACGGCAGCACAAAAAGGCCTGGGTCGTTCTCGTAGACGAACTTCAGCTCCTCCGGGTCGGTCGGGTCGGTGCCCGCCCCGACGCCCAGCGCGTACAGCATGACGGCCTTCTGGTCGTACTCGTAGGCGAGCGGTGTCAGCTCGGCCCCGAGCACTTTTGAGATGTCTATCGGCATGCTCCACACCTCCGTTTCAATCGAGCTTCATATGGCTGAGGGCATAACCGGTCTGGGCGGTCGCGGAGTCGTACTCGGAGCCACCCTCGAGTTTCGTGATCTCGCCGATCTTCGCGGCTATGTCATCGACTGTAACGCTCGCGGCATCATCAAAGAAAAAGCCCGGCCCCTCGACCACCGCCGCGCGGCTGAAGTACCCCGCACCGGCAATCATCATCGCCCCGGAGAGCTCGCACTGCTCGCTCACCAGGTAGGCCGCGACCGGGGAGACGAACTCGGGCTTCAGTTTCTCCACGACCTGGGGAGGCATAACGGTCGCCGTAAGGCGCGTACCGGCGACGGGCACGACCGTGTTCGCCTTGATATTGTATTTCGCGCCCTCGAGCTTCACCGAGTTCATCATGCCCGCTATGCCGAGCTTGGCCGCAGCGTAGTTGATCTGGCCGAAGTTCCCGTAAAGTCCCGCCGACGAAGCGGTCGAGAGGATGCGGCCGTAACCTGCCTCCCTCATGTGAGGGAACGCCGCCTTGGTGCAGAAGAACGTCCCGGAGAGGTGCACCGCGATGATGAGGTCCCAGTCCTGGATCTCCATCTTCATCATGCTCTTGTCGCGAAGGATACCCGCGTTGTTGATGAGGATGTCTATCTTGCCGTATGCGTCGATCGCGGTCTTGATGATATTCTGTGCACTCTCCCACTCCGAGACGCTGTCGTAGTTAGGGACCGCCTCCCCGCCCGCCTCCTTGATCTCGTTCACGACTTGCTCCGCCGGGGTCGAGCCGCTGCCTGTGCCGTCCATGGCGCCGCCGAGGTCGTTCACCACCACCTTGGCGCCGCGGCTCGCGAGCAGCAGTGCGTGAGCCCGTCCGAGGCCGCCCCCCGCGCCGGTCACAATCGCGACCCGGTCATCGAATCTTATCTCATCAGCCATTTCCCATCTCCTTTCCTCTTATTTACTTGACTTATGAGCAATGCTGTCCAAGAAACGTATTCTACAACTATCCAGCCCCTGTTGCACTACGTGGGGCCATCCCCATGACCCACAGATGATAGTATATAAAGGAATACTCTAACAACAGGTGGTGATTTGGATGTACAAAGAGCTTTTTGACCTGACGGACAGGGTGGCTATCGTCACCGGCGGCAGTCGCGGCATCGGTGAGGCCATAGCGCTGGCGCTCTCAGAGTTCGGAGCTAAAGTCGTCCTCTCGAGCCGCAAGATCGAAGGGCTGAACGCCGTAAAGGAGAAGATCGAGGCGCAGGGGGGGACGGCCCACTGCATTCCCGCGCACATGGGGGACCTCGAATCCCTCCAGGCGGTCGTGAACGGCACACTCGAGGCTTTCGGCACCATCGACATACTGGTCAACGACGCGGCGACCAACCCGATATTCGGGCCGGTTACGGAGGCAGAGGAAGCCGCCTGGGACAAGATAATGGACGTGAACCTCAAGGGGATCTTCTACCTCACGAAAGCGGTCGGCAAGATTATGATCGAAAAGAAAAAGGGAGCGATAGTCAATATCAGCACCGAGGCGGCGGTGCGTCCCGCTCCGTTCCTCGGTATCTACAGCATCAGCAAGGCCGGGGTCGACATGGCCACAAAGGTCTTCGCCCAGGAATGGGGTTCCTTAGGGATCCGCGTGAACGGTATCGCGCCCGGGCTCGTGCAGACGAAGTTCAGCCAGGCCCTCTGGGCCAACGAGGAGATACGGAGACAGGCACTGTCCAGGGTACCGCTCGGTCGCATTGCCCAGCCCACCGAGATAGCAGGTCTCGCGGTATTCCTTGCCTCCGACGCCGCGAGCTTCATAACCGGGCAGACCGTCCTGGTTGACGGCGGGTCTATGACCCTGTGAGAGCCGACGAGGGAAGAGACCCCGAATGAGGCTTGGCACCTGTCTCATTTTTCTGTTCATGCTCGGGCATATCGTAACGGGAGAGTACAGCCCGATCCGCCTCTTCCTCATGAGGATTTTCGCCCGCTATATCGAGGTGCCGCTCCTCCACCTTTCCTACCTCGCCTGCGTCGGAAGGCTCGAGTTCCTCTCGAAGTTCTTCCTCACCCGCTGGTTAATTCTTTACCCTATCGCGTACCCGTTCGGTCACTGGAGCGACACCGGTCGTCCTGTGCCGCTCGACGATCTGGTCAAGATGGTGGAGGGCCTTGAGGGAAAACTGGCCGTGGGGCCGTGCCGCTGCCGGGTGGGCCATAAGGCATGCGACCACCCCATGGAGACCGACATCGTCATAAAGACCGGAGCGGACGTGTGGCTCGAAGCTTTCCCCGATGAATACCGAGTGATAGAGAAAGAAGAAGCGGTCCTGATCATAAGGGAGTGCGCGGAGCAGGGCCTCTTCCACATGGTCTTCCTGCACTGCCTGGTGGGCGGCGCCGTGAACGAGTACGTCATCTGCAACTGCTGTACAGATGGCTGCGTACCATACATCCTGAACCGGAGCCTCGGCCAGCCTGTCTACCCACTCATCAGGGGCGAGTGGCGCGTCGAGGTTGACCCTACACTCTGCCGAGGATGCGGCGAGTGCGTCTCGGTCTGCCCCTTCACCGCCCGGCGGCTGAAAGACGGTGTTTCGGAGGTGCTTGACTGCTACGGCTGCGGTCTGTGCGCCGCCCGCTGTCCGGCCGGGTCGAGCAAGATGGTAACGAGGACGCCCTAGAGCCTCGACCTCACTGGCCCCAGCGGTTTCGCTCCTGCTCCCGCGGCCTTACAAAACCCTCGAGGAAGCCCCAGCCGTAAACAGCAAACGTTATCAGGCAGGCGGGAGCGTGCAGAGCCCAGGCCGGGTCCTTCCTCTTGAGGTAGCCCCTTACCGATTGCAGAAGCAACGGGAATACGAGCAGGCAAAATACCACGAACTTCACGAGTCCGCCCTTTTTCATCCTGCTCCACGGGTAGCTCCGCATGCCGAGAGAGCGGTAGTAATGAAAGTCCCTGGCCCTGCGCAGTTGTTTGCGCGCAAAAGTAGCCAGCCCCTGCCCGTAGAGATGTACGATACCTGTTTTGACCTTGGCAAAGCGGTCGTGGCCCCGCACGACTAGTTCATGTATTACGTCTATGTCGAAAAGGTAATCACCGATCTCCAGCGATTCCAGGAGGCTCCTCCTCACCATGAACCCGTTCGCCCCCATTGTCGGCAGTGCCCCGGACTCAAGGCGGACCTCCAGATAATCCCCGAGGTCGGTCGTCTTTATATCGAGACCTGTCCAGCGGCCCGAAAGAGTACAAATACGGTCATAGTTCTTGAGGAAATAGCAGAGCGGGTCGTTCATACCCATCAGGGCGCAGTACCTGGTGAGCGCCGGGTCTGTCCGGCGGTGCTCGTACTCCAGAGGTTCGGAGCCCGCGATATCCGGATCGGAGAAAGGAGCGGTCATCCGCTCCAGCCAATCGGAGCCGGTCAGGATGTTGTCGCTGTCCACGAGCGCGATGACCTCACCCGAGGCAACCTTGACGCCCCTTGCCTTGCCGGCCTCCCCGGTCCTTCCCGGGTTATCGACCACGACGCATCCGTGAGCCTCCGCAACCTTGAGCGTATCATCCGTGGAGCCGCCGTCCGCCACGACGATCTCCACCGGGCCTTCATATTGCTGCCGCTTGATACTCTCGAGACATCCGGGGAGGGTCCTGCCTGCGTTCAAGGTCGGGATGACGATGCTTACGCTTGGCTTATTACCGGTCATTCGCTCGCTCAAGTGCCCTCTTCGCTCTTACCCGGAAACTCGAGCCGGTCGTAGACCTTATCGAACAAGTTCCCCGGAAGCCCAGCTGTCACATGCGACGGCTCGTTTCCACCCCAGGCGATGCCCCCCGTGCAGAAAAACGAGACGTTGGCCGCGCCCTCAAGGTATGGGATCACGGTGGAGTTGCGGCACATCGACATATCGCCCATGTTGTTCTTGATGATTCTCTCCATGGCGCTCGACACTCTCCGGCTGCGGAACGCAAATCGCGTGAACCTGTCCCAGGAGTTCCATCTCCGAAGCCCGGCTAGGAGCCTGTTAACACCGTATGTGACCTTGACCTTTATGCTCCATCCGCTCTCGCCGACCCCCAGAGCGGTCTTCCCGATCTCTCCCCTGTACCTGCTCACCAGGTCCGCCTCGCCTATGGCTTCGGTCACTGCCCTGAGCTGCTCGGGGCGACCCCGCAGGATGACGACGTCGGGCTTTGATCCGGCGCGAAAGCGCGGTATGGGCGCGATGCAGTAACCTGCGAGGGGCTCCTCCATCCGAGGCTCGATCCCCTTCTCGAATTTGCTATCGGGCTGCCTTAGCCCCAATATCACCGGCGACCACCTGCAGACATCGATCGATTCCGGGGTCACCAGGATTTCCCTGCCCGAACTCGCGTGCCTGATAGCCTCGCAATAAGAAGCTCCGCGGAATACCTCGATATCCTCAAAGCCGTCGAGCGACCTCAGGACCCTGACACCGATGGGGGGGACCTCCAGCTTTATGTCACCCATCGCGCCCCCGTTTAAAAGACGTCGGCAGTTCGCTCACTACTCTATCTTCTTGAACATCTTCCCGGGAGCGCCGCAGATCGGGCACTTGTCCGGCGCCCCTCCCTCGACCGTGTTACCGCAGACCTGGCAGACGTAGTAGTCGACCTCCTCGTTGGTGCCGAGGTCATCGAGGGCCTTCTGGTAGAGCCCGGCGTGGATTTCCTCGACCGCGTTAGCGTTCCTGAACGACATCGCGGCCTCCTTCTCCCCCTCCTTCTCCGCCTCCGCTATCATCGCAGGGTACATCTTCGTGAACTCGTGCGTCTCGCCGCTGATTGCCTCGTTCAGGTTGGCGCCCGTAATGTCTACGCCCTTCATGACCCTCAGGTGCGCGTGCGCATGTACCGTCTCCGCGTCCGCCGCCGCCCGGAAGAGCTTCGCGGCCTGCGTGTAACCCTCCTCGTCCGCCTTCTTGGCAAACGCCAGGTATTTCCTGTTAGCCTGGGATTCCCCCGCAAAGGCTTCCTTCAAATCATCATCTGTTGACATCTCGACTCCTTTCTCGCAGGCAGGCTCCGTTTCGCACAATTATATCCCCTCACGGCCACCGGCGAGCAAGATGGAATCTCCCCGGCGCCTTGATGGTCATCCCCTTGCCCTAGTGACAAGAACGAATATGGCTTATAATTCCCTCGGATTTCGCTTGGCTGGCCTGCGGTACAAAGTCAGGGGAAGGGCATGAAAAGCGAAGGAAGCAGACGGGATATAAAGGGCCTTCTGCGTAAGTGGGCAAGATATGCCTTAGGCATTATTATCGAGTCCGCCGCGGTGGTCGTCATATCCCTTTCCGCACTGCTCGTACTGCTAATCATCAAGGCAATGATGACATGATCCTTCGTCCTTCTAGCGATGACCTCAAACTCATCGGGTGGGGCATCGGCAGGGTCATCCTCGGTATCGGACTGATAATGATTGTGCCCCTGGCGGTCGCCATCGCGTCCACCGAGTGGAACACGATCCTGGATTTCCTGGTCGGCATAACCGCCTGCGTCACTTTCTGGCTGATCATGGAGAACACCTGCCGCGTCAAGAAGGACCTCACCTGGTTCCACGGGATGATAGTCGCTTCCGCCGGCTGGCTTATTGCGATGATGTTCGGCGCCATCCCGCACTTCCTATCGGGACACTTTAAGGCCTACCTCGACGCCTGCTTCGACCTGATGAGCGGCTACACGACCACCGGGCTCATCATGCTTCAGGACCTCGACCACGTATCCCACGGCTTGAACATGTGGAGGCACCTGCTCACTTACGCGGGCGGGCAGGGGATTATCGTAATCGCGCTCACGTTTCTCTTCGCGGGAACCGCCGGGGCATTCAAGATATACGTGAGCGAGGGCAAGGAGGAGCAGCTCCTGCCCAACGTGGTCCGCACCGCCCGCGCTATCTGGATGATAAGCCTCACCTACCTGGTGGTAGGGAGCCTCTTCCTCTGGGTCGGGATGTTCATCGAAGGGATGCCGGCCGGCAGGGGCTTCCTGCACTCAGTCTGGTTATTCATGGGGGCGTGGTCCACCGGAGGTTTCGCCCCCCAGAACCTCAACCTGCTCTACTATCACAGCCTGATAATCGAGATAATCACGCTGATAATCTTTGTGATAGGCTCGTTCAACTTCGCTCTGCATTATTCTGTCTGGACCGGCAAGCGCTCAGAGATATGGAAGAACATAGAAGTACGGTCTTTTACGATCACATCGCTCATCGCAACCTTCATGCTGGCTATCGGCTTCTCAAAGATGGGGCTCTACACCACACTCACGGAGTTCTTCCGCAAGGGATATTACAACCTGATCTCGGGGCATACGACGACCGGCAACAGCACCGTATACGCCACTTCTTTCTACAAGGAGTTCGGGTTCATCGCGATGTGGGCCATCACCCTCGCCATGTGGATAGGTGCGAGCGCCTGCTCCACCGGCGGCGGCTTCAAGGGCCTGCGCATGGGTATTGTCACAAAGTCGCTGTGGGGGGACATTAAGGGCCTCGTGTCCCCTGAGTCAGCCGTGATTCGCGAAAAGATACACCATGTAAGAGATATATGGTTGGACGACGCCCTGGTGAAAGGCACCATGCTGGTCATCATAAGCTACGTGGCGATCTACGCAGTAGGTGGCCTTTTGGGGACCATCTACGGGTACAGCCCGTCCGTCGCGTTCTTCGACGCCGCCTCCGCCGGCAGTAACACAGGTCTATCTGCAGGTCTTGCCACACCCCTCATGCCGACCCTCTTGAAGGTGTATTACATCTTCGAGATGTGGGCGGGAAGGCTGGAGTTCATGTCGGTCTTCGCCTTGTTCGGCCTGTTCATCGCACTGGTGCGTGGCAGAGGAAAGGGCAGAAAGCGATGAAGCGGTATCCACTTCTGCTGATCAGCCTTGTGATCGCAACTGCGTTCCTCTCTCTCGCAATCGTCTACGATAGAGCTGAGGCGGACACTCGCATTCCCATTAAGGACCTCATCGAGAACATGAAGAAGTACGATGGGCAGACTGTCACTATCGGGGGTGAGGCTATCGGTGACCTGATGGTCAGGGGAACCCACACATGGTTTACGGTGGACGACGACCCCTACAGTAATAAGAGCATCGAAGCGGGTGGCCAGTTAGTGGGGATGTCCAATATGAGTATGTCAGTCTGGGCTGAGAAGATCGACTCCGAGGACATAAAGATACTGGGAGGATATAAGAACAAGGGAGACCGGGTCATGGTGACAGGGGTCTTCAACAGGGCATGCCACGAGCACGGCGGGGATACCGACATACACGCTTTCAGTGTGGAGGTTATAAGACCCGGCTATCCCTTCAGTCATCACTTCCAGTACGGCAAGCTCTTAGCGGTCCTGATCCTCGGCGCCCTTATCATATTCCTGTGGGACTTGAGGCGTAGTAGAATCAAGAAAGCGATACGAGAAGGATAAGGAAGGGCTTTCTGGTGCACGTCATCGTCGCAGGCTGCGGAAGAGTCGGTTCGCAACTTGCACAATCACTTTCATACGAGGCTCATGACGTTGTGGTAATCGACAACGACGCCAGGTCCTTCAGGCGCCTGGGCGGCACGTTTAACGGGATAACGCTGGAAGGGGTGGCCTTCGACGAGGAAGTGCTCGGCCAGGCGGAGATCGAAAGGGCGGACGCGTTTGCCGCTGTCACGAACTTCGATAACACGAATTTCATGGCCGCGGAGGTGGCAAAGAGCGTCTACGGTGTCCCGCGCGTGATGGCGCGCCTTTATAACCCCGACAAGGAGCTGACATTCTTCAAGATGGGAATAGACTACGTGAGCGGCACTCCCTTGATCGCTGAAAGCATCAGGGAAAAGCTGTTCCAGAGAGAGGAAGTAATCGTACAGGACGAGAACACGGACGTGGGGATTCAAGTCGTCGAGTTTTCGGTGCCGCCAGAAGCGGATGGGGCGCCGGCCGGTAGCCTTGACCACGGGGTCAGCTCCAGGTTGATTGCCCTGCTGAGGAACAACAAGGAGATGGCTTGGTCCGACGAGACCGCCCTGCAGCCCGGTGACCGGGTTGTCACGACGCTCAGAAAAGAAGGCTGGCAGACCATCAGAAAGGTCCTCGGGCAAAACCTCGCGTTGGGCGCCGCAAGGCCTGGGGCTGAAAAACCGGTTGTCACGGCTGGCCGAAGTGAAGCGGGTGAGGAAAAACCGATAAAGGCTATAATTGGCGGGTGCGGCAGAGTGGGCTCGCAGCTTGCATACATCCTCTCAATGGACGGCCACGATGTCACCATCGTGGACCAGGACCGTGCCTCGTTCAAGAGACTGCCGGCGTCGTATTCCGGCAGGGTACTCGAGGGTACCGCGTTCGACGAGGAGACCCTGATAAAGGCGGGGATAGAGGAAGCCGATGCGTTCGCAGCGGTCACCAACTTCGACAACACTAACCTGATGGCCGCGCAGGTAGCGCGGCACGTTTTCCAGGTCCCTCAAGTGGTAGCGCGCCTTTACAATCCGGACAAGGAGCCGACTTACCAGGCACTTGAGATCAACTACCTGTGCGGCACGAAGCTGGTAGCACAGGTGCTGATGGAGAGGATGTTCGAACCCAAGGTGAGCATTTGCGCCAACTGCTGCAATAACATTCTAAACATCATAGAGTTCGAGTGTCCCGCGGACTGGGAAGACAAGAACCTCAAGTGGATAAAGGATAAACTCGGGGTGAAGTTCGCGTTCATCGTCAGGAGGAGCACGGGCTACCTGCCCGACAACAACTTCCGGCTGAAGAAGGGGGACTCCATCACCGCGCTTGCCACCGAGCGCCGGGTTCATAGGCTGGAGAGATACCTGAGAAACCACTAAAGGGGTGAGGAAGATTAACATAGTCATCAGCGGCGGAGGAAAGGTAGGTTCTTTCCTCGCGAGGCAGCTTTCAGAAAAAGGTCACAATGTCGTGGTCATCGAGAAAAACGAGGCGATCTGCGAGAGGCTCGCCACCGGCGGCTCCATGCTCGTGATAAACGGAGACGCCTGCGACTATCGGTACCAGGAGGAAGCCCGGGTCGACAGGGCCGACGTCTTCGCCGCGGTGACCGGGGACGACGACGACAACCTGGTGGCCTGCCAGCTTGCGAAGACCTCGTTCGATGTCCCGCGGACGGTGGCCCGGGTGAACAACCCCAAGAACGAGCGGATCTTTAACCTCATGGGGATCGACGCGATATCAAGTACCACGGTCATCGGCCACCTTATCGAGGAGGAGACCACTGTAGGCGATATCATCACCCTTCACATACTGCAGAAGGGAAAGCTGGCAATCGTCGAGGTCGATGTGCCCGTCGGCGGCGGCAGCTCGTGCCAGAAGATGATCAAGGACCTGGGGCTCCCGCAGGGATGTGTCCTCGTGTCCATCATAAGGGGCGACGAAGTGATAATCCCGCACGGCGAGCACATCCTCCAGCCCGGCGACTCGGTGATCGCGGTTACCGGCGTTGACAAAGAGGAGAGGTTGAAGAAGATCCTTACCTCGTGATCCCCGCCGTCGCGCCGCCCCTTCCGGGTCAGAGCCCGAGATCACTCGACGAACTGGCCGGTCACCATGTAGCGGACGCTCTCCCCGATGTCAACGGCGTGGTCCGCGACCCGCTCGAGGAAACGGGCTATCATGACCACGCGGATAGTCAGCTCCAGCTCCTCCTCGCTCTCCCTGTCGTAGCTCGTCAAGAAGGTGCGGTTGATCTTATCGACGATATCGTCCATCGTCGAGAGCTCCTCGGCGAGCTTGACGTCATGCTGTTTAAAGGACTCTATTGCGCTGACTATCATCTTGCTGGAGCGCTTGAACATCTCGTCCATGTTCTCTTTTATCCACGGGGACAGGGTATACCCCTGCAGGTTCTTTATCGCCTTGCAGATGTTCACGCAGAGGTCCGCCACCCTCTCCAGGTGCAGGGCAAGCCGCGTGATGACGATGATCGTCCTGAGGTCGATGGCGACCGGGGCCTGGCGTGCCAGGAGCTCGATGCCGTTCTCCTCTATCCTGACGACGAAATCATCTAGTTCATCGTCAGAAGCGATGATATTATCTGCAAGCTCGTTGTCAAGATTCTGGAAGGCGACCCTGGTCCTCTCGAGCATCTCGACGGTAACGTTCGACATCCTCAAGAGATCAAGGTACAACTCCTCCAGCTGCTGATGGAAGCTTTTCCTTACCTCCACGAATAACCCCTTTGCCGCAAAGTATACCCCTATCCGAACCTTCCCGTTATATACCGCTCGGTCCGCTCGTCCTCGGGGTTGGTAAATATCTTATTTGTTTCGTCGTATTCAATCAATCTCCCGGGCTCCCCCTGTACCTGGACCAGTATGAACGCCGTGTAGTCGCTCACGCGGGCCGCCTGCTGCATGTTGTGGGTAACGATCGCCATCGTATAGTTCTTCTTGAGATCCGCCATCAAGTCCTCGATCATCTGCGTTGCCACCGGGTCAATAGCCGAACACGGCTCGTCGAACAGGATGACCTCCGGCTGGACGGCTATCACCCTGGCGATGCAAAGCCTCTGCTGCTGGCCTCCAGACAGGTTCAGCCCCGACTCCTGCAGGTTCCCCTTGACCTCGGCCCACAACGCCGCCTTTTTAAGGCTCTCCTCCACTATCCCGTCGAGTTCATCCTTCTTCTTGACACCGATGAGCCGTGGCCCGTACGCCACATTCTCATAGATGCTCTTGGGGAAAGGATTCGGCCTCTGGAAGACCATCCCTACTCTGCGCCGCAGCTCTATGGCGTCGTATCCCGGACGATAGATATTATCGCCGTCGAGCGTGACCTCGCCCTCTATCCGCACTCCTTCTATCAGGTCGTTCATGCGGTTAAGACACCTGATGAGTGTGCTCTTCCCGCACCCCGAGGGGCCGATTAGCGCCGTTATGCGCCTCACGGGGATGACGAGTGAGATATCCTCTATGGCCTTGAAGGAGCCGTAGAACATCGAGAGGTTCTCAAGCTCCATCCTGTTCTCAAGTTTTTCCACTGCTCACCCCAAAAGCTTCTTTTTCTGGTAGCGATTACCCGCCCATCTAGCCAGTAAGTATATGACGAATACCATGATTAGCAGCAGGGCCGCCCCGCCATTGACGATGCTCTTCCAGTCCGGCACCCCGGGCTCGGCCTGGATGGCCCAGATGTATCCGGCCAGTGGCGCCGCGGTGTCGAGCGGGTTTATCGGCACGTTTCTTATGAAGACGCCCACAGTATAGATAATCGCGGCGGACTCTCCCACCATCCTTCCAATAGGAAGGATGGTCGCCGTGATAATGCCCGGTAGCGCGCTCGGGATGACAATTTGGCGGATGGTGGTCCAGCGGCTCGCGCCCAGGCTCATGGAGGCCTCGCGGTAGGTGTCGGGAACCAGCTTGATAGCCTCTTCGGTACTGCGCAGAAGTATGGGTAGGTTGAGGATGGCGAGCGTGAAGGCTCCGGCCATCAGGCAGTAACTCCAGCGAAAGGTGGTCACGAAAAGCGCCAGGCCAAACAACCCGAACACGATGGATGGCAGCGTTGCCAGCGAGTCCAGGCAGAACCTGATGAAATTATTGAGCCGGCCCTTCTTGGCGAACTCCGCCATGTAAATGGCGGCACCGACCGAAATGGGTAGCGAGATAATTATGGTCAGAACCACCAGGTAAAGGGTCGAGACTATCATGGGGAATATGCCGCCCCCCGCCGTCATGGCCTTGGGCTTGCCGAACAAGAACCTGGGGTTGAGCGCGGTTAGGAGACCCCGGCCCAGCACCTCCAGGATGATGAATGCAAGGATGGCTACGGTGATGATGCCAAGCGTCCAGAACACCCATGTGGCTATGCGGTCGGCGCGCTTAGCATTCATGCCGCGAGCTTCCTCTCCCTGGAGACGAACCTGATGATGAGGATGAGGAGCATGGCGAGCAGCAAGAGCACCAGCGCCATTGCGAAGAGCGCCGAGCGGTGGTCGCCCGGTGGCGCCTCGGCCATGTCGGTTACGATGCGCGTGGTCAGCGTGCTGGTTCGCCCGAACAGCGAAAAGGTTATGGCCCTGGAGTTACCTATGACCATCTGCACCGCCATGGTCTCGCCGATTGCCCTGCCCATGCCCAGGATGACGGCGATGAGGAGCCCGTCCCGCGCACTCGGCAGCAGCACCTTATAGATGGTCTGCCAGCGCGTGGCGCCCATAGCCGCCGACGCTTCCTTCAGCTCCTGTGGGAGAGACTTCATGGTCTCCGCGCTAAGCGTGGTGATGGTCGGAAGCGCCATGACCACCAACACCAGCACAGCCGCGAACACCCCGTAGCCCGCCGTGCCGGTTACCCGAGCCAGAAACGGCACCAGCAGGATCAGCCCGAACCAGCCGATGACCACAGACGGTATGCCGGCGAGCAGCTCAATCCCCCGCCTTACCACTTGGGCTGTCCTCTCCGGTGCGATCTGGTCGAGGAATATGGCTGTCCCTATCCCCAGCGGCGCGCCCAGCACCATCGCGCCGAACGTGGTCAGCAGTGTCCCCCAGATAAAACCGAGCATCCCGTAGTGGCCGGTCTGCGGGTTATAGTTAGTCGAGAAGAAAAGGTTGCCTATACCGACATCCCGGATCGCGGGAAGGCTCTCCCTGAAGATGAAGAGGAAGATGACCAGTATCGCGAGGATGGATATTGCCGCGCAGGCGAACATCACCAACCGGACCCAGTACTCGCGGTCCGCGAACGCCGCTCCCTTTGCGCCAAGGGCGCCTGCCGCCCCGCCGTTTCGCACGCTCATTGCTTCAACACATCCCTCACCGGAATGTACTCCTGGCTGACTACTTCGTTCTGGAATCTCTCTGAGAGCACGAAGTCAATGAAGCCTTTAGCCGCGCCACTCGGTTGCCCCTTGGTGAACATGTGCAGCCACCTCGCCATTGGATACCGGCCAACAGTCGCGTTCCCGACGTCGGGAGGGACATTGTTCACCTTTACCGCCCTCACATAGCGGTTGATAAAACCGTAGGAGAGGTAGCCGATTGAGTTCTTGGTGTTTGCGACCGTCTCGCGTACCACACCGTTGCTCGAGCACTCGATGGCCGAAGGTTCCGACTCGACGGGGCGGTCCTTGGTTGAGCCGAGCGCCTTTTCGTCGAACATCTCGCGTGTGCCGGAGGCCTGGTCGCGTACCACCACCACTATCTCCTCGTCGGGACCGCCCAGGGTCTTCCAGTTCCTGACCTCGCCGGTGAAAATAGCCTTCACCTGGTCGCTGGCAAGGTTCCTGACCGGCACGTTCGGGTTGACGATGATGGCGATGATATCGAAGGCGATCTTGTGGTCTACCAGGCCCCAGCCGGTTTCGTCTCCCTTGAGCTCGCGGGAGCTGTTCGCTATGTTGACGATGCCGCTTTTCAGCTGGGTTATGCCGACGCTGGAGCCCCCGCCCTGAACGTCGACCTTGGTCCTGGGGTTGGCGTCCATGAACTCGATTGAGGCCTCCTGGATGAGGGGGAGCAGGGTGGTCGAACCTGATACCCTCACCCTTCCCGAGTAGCGACCCCCAGCGCTCGTCGACTTGCCGCAGCCGCAGGCGAGGCTTAAAAGCGCCAGTGCTAGAGCCACGACCAGAGCTTTCCTCCGCGCTTTCACGGGCACCCGCTTCATTGTAGGCATACTTTTCACAGACAACATTTAACCAGCACAGGCTTAACTTTGGGTTGTCGAATGGGAGACAAAAGGTTAATTTTTGGAAAAAACCGATAAAGGAAAGGTTCCTTCAGAAAAGTGACGTAGCCTTGGGCAGTGCCAGGCGGAAGGTCGAGCCGTAGCCCAGCGTGCTATCCACGGAGATACTGCCTCCGTGAAACTCCACGATATGCTTGACGATGGAAAGGCCCAGTCCCGTACCGCCCGTCTCCCTCGAGCGCGCCTTGTCGACACGGTAGAAGCGCTCGAATATCTTCCTCTGTTCCCTGTCGGGGATACCGATGCCGGTGTCGGAGATGCTTACCGTGACCTCACCTTCCCCGTCCTCTGCGAATATCTCGACCTTTCCGCCCGGCCGGTTGTATTTTATTGCGTTGTCGAGGAGGTTGCCGCATGCGGTCTTTATGAGCTTCCGGTCTCCGTTGAGAACGGTGCCCGCCCCCGCCCTGCTGAAGATGACCTCTACCTCGCTTCGGCCGGCCAGGTCGCGCTTCTCCTCAACTACCTCGTCCAGTAGTTCGTTGACGTCGAAGGATTCCTCCTCCAGAGCCAGCTCGTCAGACTCCACGCGGGAAAGGATCAAGAGGTCCTCGATTATGTCGACAAGGCGGACCGATTCCCTGTCCAGGTCCGCGACAAAACGGTCCGCCGCCTGCTTTTCCTCCCAGGCCCCTGCAAGCAGCGCGTCAATCACCGCCCGCAGGTTCGCGACGGGCGTCCGTAGTTCGTGCGACACGTTGACCACGAAATCGCGTCGCATGCGCTCGAGCCTCCGCCTCGTAGTGATATCCTCGAGGATGCAGATAACGCCGGACGCGGAACCGCCTTCGCTTCTGATCGGGCTCGCCTGCACCCTGAGGGTCCTCCTGCGAGGCAGCGAGATGCGCACCTCTTCGCTCACCTCGACCCCCCTCCTGGAGCGCTCGATGGCCTTGTCGATAGCCGGGGTGTGGTGGATCTCCGTGAACGCTTTTCCCAGGGCGTCGGCATGGCTGGTGCCGAGGATCCTCTCGGCGACCGGATTGATGAGCTCGATCTTGCCATCCCGGCCGACCACGATTATCCCGGCGCTTATGTTCGCCAGTATCGTCTCGAGCTTGTCCTTTTCATTTGCAAGCAACTCGTAGTTCCTGCGGACCCTCAAGGCGATGGTGTCCATGTCCGAAGCGAGTTCCTGCACCTCGGACAGCCTGGGCTGCGGCATCTTGTCGAGCTTGTTCTCGACAACAAGCATCTCAAGGGCCCGCCCTATTTCCCTCAAGTCGGAGGAAAGCGTCTTCTCCGTCCAGTAGGTCACACCGAATAGAAGGGCGAGCAGGAAAGCAAAGCCCACCAGTGTGACAAGCCAGGCGGGCGCGGAAGGGCTTAACGCTACGATCAAAATAACAATCACGAACACTAAGGAGGCGGCTACGGCGTATCGAAAAAAGAGGGTTCTCTTGAGGCTCTTCATGTCACCGGCCCTCGGGGGCGTCAAGCTTGTACCCCATCCCCCTCACGGTTTTTATGTAGCGTGGGGCGGCCGGGTCCTGCTCGATCTTTTTTCTGAGGTGGCGGATGTGCACGTCCAGGGTCTTGGTCGACCCGTAGAAAACACCCTCCCAAACCTGGTTGACAAGGTACTCACGAGCCAGCGCCTTCTCCGGCTTGCGCATGAAAAGCTCGAGCAGCCGAAACTCAAGTGGCGTCAGATGCACCGGGTTCCTTTTTAGATATACCTCGTGCTTCTCGAGGTCCATACTTATGTCTCCCCATTCCAGCGCTCCGGAAGGAGCCTCGTTATCTCCTTCGACTCTTCTTAAAAGCGCTTTGATCCGCGCGATCAGCTTCCGCATGTTGAAAGGCTTTGTCACGTAATCATCGGCGCCCATCTCGAGACCGAGCACTTCATCAATATCGGAGTCCTTTGCGGTGAGGATGAGAATAGGCACGAAAGATGCAGCCCTGATCCTTTTGCAGACCTCCAGTCCGTCCATGGTCGGGAGCATGAGGTCCAGCAGGATGAGGTCAACGCCGCCGGTTTGAAACCTCTCCAGTCCAAGCGCCCCGTCGCCGGCGACCTCGACCTCGTAGCCTTCCTTTTCCAGCGTGTATTTGAGGGCCTCCGCCAGGGGGACCTCGTCTTCGATTACAAGGATTCTTTTCACGTGCACTCCCCTTGACGTAATAATAGTAACATCTAAAGTGCTTCATTGGTGCCAGGCACCAATGAAGCACTTAATACTCGACCGCTGCTTAACCCGAGAGTTTTACAGCTGACACCCCTAACTATATGATTTCATAGGCCTGGGCTGGAAGCGGTGACACCAGCGCAACCAGGCGTATCAAGGAATTACCGCGTACCGTTTCATGGAGGTGAGTTTATGGCGGCGCAGGAGAGAATCGTTGCGAGCGTGGTGGTCCCCTTCGACTATACCTACAACTACCGGGTCGGCCCGTACCTGGAGAGATACATCCAGGAACTCGGGGTCAAAAAGATCATGGCAGTAAAGTGCGAAGGGTGTGGAAATGTAGTGGTCCCGCCGCGGAAGATCTGTGGTGAATGTAAGCGCGTGATGGACGAGTGGGTGGAGGTAGGGCCCGCGGGGACGGTCGAGAACTATACGGTCGGGCACGTAACGTTGAACAAGGGCCTCGCGGAGCCGGCCGATCCCCCGGTGATGCTTGCCCTCATCAAGCTCGACGGAGCCACCTCGCTCCTTGCCGGCGAGGTCAGGAGAACCGAGCCGGCCGAACTTAAGAACGGCCTTCGAGTGAAAGCGATATTCGCAGACCCGGCCGAGAACAACCTTTCGGACCTCGACCACTTCGAGCCGGCGGGTTGAGGAGGTGAAGAGATGGATAGAAAAGTCGCAATAGTCGGCCAGGCCCAGACAAAGCACAGCGAGGATACGGGGATGCCGCGCGAGCGCATGTTGTTTGAACTGGTAAAAGGGCTTTTCGGCCAGTTCGGCATGACGCGGCACGACATCGATACATTCGTGCTTTGCTCGAACGACTTCGAGACCGGCCGCACCATAAGCAACGTCTTCGAGGACACCCCGGTGGGCGCCTACATGAAGGACGAGACAAAGGTCGAGGCTGACGGAGCATGGGCTGTCATGTACGCCGCGACGAGGATCCTTTCGGGGATCTACGACACCGCCTTGGTGGTAGCGAACAGCCTCGGCGGCTCCGAGTTCAGGCCGTACCTGATAATGGACTACCAGCTCAACCCCACGTACGACCGGCAACTGGCGCTCATCAACGAGCCTTCGGCAGCCGCCTTTCAGGCGCGAAGCTACATGGACAAGTACGGCATGACCGACGCCTATCTCGACATGATAGCGGCCAGGCTTCTTCGCAACGCGGCCAGGAACCCCAACGCGCTGCGGGCCAAGGCGGACGCGACCCCGGAGTACGTCGCGGGGTCGGAATATCTGTATGAGCCCCTCCGCAAGCTGCACTGCTACCCGTTCACCGACGGCGCGTGCGTCCTTCTGCTCGCCTCCGGGGAGAAGGCGAAGGACCTCACCGATAGCCCGATCTGGATAAAGGGCCTGGGCGATTCGATCGAGTCATACTATCTGGGCGAGCGGGAACTTTTCCGTTCCCCTTCAGCCAGGCTAGCGGCTGAGAGGGCGTACAAGATGGCCGGCATCTCGGACCCCAAGGGCCAGATAGACGTCGCCGAGGTCAGCGCAAAGTTCACGCACCAGGAGCCGATCATATGCGAAGCTCTCGGGCTTTTCCCCGAGGGCAGCGGGGGCGAGGTAGCCGAGAAGGGGCTATCCGAGATCGACGGCGATATGCCGGTCTGCCCATCCGGGGGTGCCCTTGGAGCGTATCCATTCAGCGCTGCAGGAGCGATCCGCGTCGCCGAGTGCTTCCGCCAGTTGACCGGCAGCGCCGGAGAAGCCCAGGTGGCAAACGCCGGTACCGCGGTCGCGCACGGGCAGGACGGCTTCTGCGCCCAGCACAACGCGGTGATTGTCCTCACCGTGGAGGAGGGATGACAAATGAGAAACGTCGCTATCATCGGGGTCGGCTATACCCCGGTATTCGTCAGCAAGCGGAAGGACGTCAATATCGTCGAGATGATAAGCGAGGCGGTGGACGCCGCCTTTCGCAACACTAACCTTACCCCTGACGATATTGATTCCATCACCTTCGGGAACATGCAGACGTTCGAGGGCCTGAACCTCCCTCATCTCTGGGCGGCCGATCACATAAGCGCCCTCGGCAAGCCGACAATCCGCATAAGCACCGGGGGTACGACGGGCATGTCCACCCTTCAGGCCGCCTACTACCAGGTGGCTAGCGGCCTATACGACGTCGTGATGGCGGTCACGTGGGAGAAGCAGTCGGAGGGCGACAGCCAGGTAGGGCTCGCCGGCATCGTGATGCCGGAGGTGATGGTCATGGTCCAGAATGGAATGGATCTCTTTGGCGGAAGGGGCATAGGAGGAATGGGAGGAGGCTCTACGGGTGCAGCCTCCTACCAGGCGACGAGCTACCTCCACCACTCCGGAGCCTCGCCCGAGCACATCGATAAGATGGCCGCGCTCGAGCGCACCAACGCCTCAAAGAACCCGTACGCACATCTGCGAAAAGCCACGACAGTCGAAGACATACAGGCGACCCCCTTCATATCCTGGCCGCTTCGCTACGGGCACACATGCCCCACGAGCGACGGCGCCACGGTCGCCATCGTCGTATCCGAGGAAAAGGCCGCGAAGCTCGCCGACCAGGCGGCATGGATAAACGGCGTTGCCTGCTGCGCTTCCGACCCGACCACTGCCAACCTCATCGAGGGGCAGATAACAGACCCCGCGGAGCAGCAGCCGGCCCGCATCGCGGCGGAAAAAGCGTTCGCCATGGCAGGGATAAAGAACCCAAGAAAAGAGATAGACATGGCCGAGCTTTACAACGGGTTCGCCCACCAGTCGCTGATGTGGCTCGAAAAGCTCGGGCTCTGCAAGGAGGGCGAAGCCCACAAGATGCTGGACAAGGGCGCCCTCGACATCGACGGGGAGCTGCCGACGAACGCGAGCGGCGGTGTCTTCTCGACCAACGCGATAGGCGCGTCCGCAATGAACCGTCCAGCCGAGTGCGCACTGCAGATAATGCGCAAGATCGAGGGCGGGCACCAGATACCCAAGAAGGTGAGGAACGCGCTTGCCCACGGCTGGGGCGGACTGTTCCAGTACGTGACGGTGATGATCATCAGCGACGAGCCGCGCAAAGCTTAGTGAGACCGGAGGTGGCTGAAGTGGCATTTGAAATGGGACCGGAGACGAGACAGGTGCAGGGGACCTGGGACGTCACCACTTACAAATACAAGATTGACGGCGGGGGGATGAAGCTGCTCTGCGATGCCATGAAGGAGAAGAAGATACGCGGCATCCGCTGTAACGAGTGCGGGACGGTCTACGTTCCGGCCCCCACGTTCTGCCGCAAGTGCCATGTCGATATCGACGAAGTGGTGGAGGTCGAGGACTCAGGCGAAGTGGGAACCTTCGCGGTGGAGATGGCGGATATGCGGGGCAACCCGATAGAGAAAGAGCGGATCTCCGCCCAGATCAAGCTCGACGGGGCCGACACCTGGTTAGGCGGGACGATCGAGGGCGTCGACTGGCATGACGTAAAGATCGGGATGAAGGTAAAGGCCATCTGGGTTGACAACCCCGAGGGCAGACTGAGTGATATAGATCACTTCGAACCGCTGTAAAATCTGACGAGCGCGAAAAACCTGATACGGCGAGGGAAGCTTCCATGACTGGCCGGTGGCGCCGATCAGTCGGCGGCCAGGGAAGTTTCGTAGGTCTTCACAAAGCTATCCATCTCAGGTGTCATCAATCGTTCAGGGCGCCGGACCCCGTCGAACTCCGCGTATTCCTTGAAACGGAGTAACGGCCATCCCCTTCCCCGCGTCGCAAGCCTCAACTTCAGCTGAGGGTTAACCATTACCGGGTGACCTACCGCCTCCAGCAGCGGCAGGTCGCTGGCGCTGTCCGAATAGAAGTAGCAGTCGGAAAGGTCCGCGCCGTGGGCCGCCGCATATTCCTCCGCCATTGCGAGCTTTCCCTCCATGAAGGCGGTGGGACCTTCCAGCTCACCGGTTATGTGGTCCCCCTTCACCGGAATGGGAGTGGCTATCACATCGTCGGCTTCAAGCTGTGCCCGTACCCTTTCAGCGATGTACTCGCCGGCGGCGGTGGCCACGACCGCGCGGTGGCCTTTCTCCTTGTGCTCCCTTATGAGGTCAACCCCTCCCTGGTAAAGGCGCGGCATTATCGCTTCCTCGAAGCTCCTGTCCATCAGTTCTATCATCTTCAGCACCGTGTACTGCCCCATCATGTCGAGGACCTTGCGGTAGACCTCGCGGCGGGGAAGGCGGTTCAGCTTGTAAAGGATCGAGTACCAGGCGACCCAGAAGAGACCGCTCGCCTTCATGTAACCCTGCCTGACCATCGCGCGGGCGTACAGGCTGCCGTTCGAACCGTCGAGCAGGGTGTGGTCCAGGTCGAAGAACGCTATGACATTCTGCCCGGAGTCCATCATCATCCGCCTGTCCGCTCCAGCATGTCGGCCGCCAGCGTCGCCATCCCGCAGTCCTTCACGCCGTAGCCCTTTCCGCTGTGCGAGTTGTAGAACTCCCTGAAACCGTTCCGATGCGAGATCTTTACATAGAAGAGCAGGTGCATGATAGGCCCCAGGCCCCGCGGCCCGGGTAGCCCCGTTATCTCGTCGTTGACGGGGCCCTCGTTCGTACCCGCCTCCAAAGCGTTGACTATGACCACCAGCCCGTCATCAAGGAGGCCCCTCTGTACGCCCATGTAATCCGCCTCGCGCGCGAGCTCCGGGATGATCTTATCCAGGAAAGCCTTGTTACCGGTCCTCCCGTAGGCCTCCCAGCTGGTGAAGTACAGCATGCATCCGTCGGGGAACTGCGTGGAAAGCAGCGTGTACATCTCCTCCTCCGCCCGCCGTCCGTCGAAAAGGCTCATCACGATGGCCTGAGCACAGGAATCCCAGTAGTACTGGAAGGTGCTTTTCTGAGCGTCCGCTGCGAAGTAGACGTAATCTCCGCTGCGCCTGTCATTCTTTTCGAGGACTTTCCTTGCAGCGTTCTTGATGTCCCGCCCCAATCAGGCCCCCTTTTTATCGGTCGACACAACGACAATTCTACATAGAACATCGGAAGGGCACCACAAAAGTTGAAGGGGGTCGGGGTTAAGACCCGACTTCTCTCACGCGGGGCGGAGGGCGGCAACCATCACCTCTAGGAAAAACTCGCTTCGCTTTTGTTGCTGGTATCCATCGAGGTCGAAAAAGGTGCTGAAGGTGAAGGCCTCGTGAAGCCGCACCATCGCATAGGCCATCAGCTTCGGGTCGGTCTTCCTGAGCACACCCTCCTTCATGCCCTGCTTTAACATCTTCGCCACCTTCACGATTATCCTGTGCTCGAAGTCGAGCGCAACCCGTCTCGAGGACGCGCCGACGCCTCCCACTCTGTCAAGGACACGAGGCTGTCCCTCTTTCCCTTGAAGTAAGTTTAGACGGTAGGTTTGGTTATGCCGGCCTCCGCCGCGATCTCATCCATGGTCGTATTCTTGTATCCGTAGCGCTGAAACAGTCGCCTCGCTGCGTCGAGGATAGCAGCCTGCCGTTTTTCCTGTCTTTCCCACAAATCACGGGTGTCAAGAAGAGATCTGTAGAACAAGGTAACGTTCCAGGGTAGAAAGCAGTTGCCCGATTTATTGAAGAACATATAAATGCATCACCTTTTGTCCCTGGGATTGCGGGAAATACAAAGTAGATAATTCCTGTCACAGGCTGCTGGTAAAGTAACAGA
>Ga0066794_10000001_pt1 | contig 155303 bp, 151 predicted proteins | sample PersoiDNA2013190_FD_70945 | JGI IMG/M metagenome (GOLD analysis project Ga0066794, IMG submission 70945) | Permafrost soil microbial communities from the Arctic, to analyse light accelerated degradation of dissolved organic matter (DOM) -... | ecosystem: Environmental > Terrestrial > Soil >... | reverse complement strand
CCGAATGTCAACACACCGTTAACCACTATGTCCGCTGCGACCGTGACTGTCATACCCACCGGGATATCTGCCATGACTGCCACCCTTTCTGGAGAAAAACCAGTATCATACGGTATTCCCCATATGCCTCCTCCAACGCCGATATCCTATCACGAATCAGGCCTTTCCGGCATGGTTGCCCATTGTACCTTCAGCGCCCTAGCCTCTGAGAGCCTCCAGGTCGGCCTCAAAGCCCCGCCCAGGCGTATCACAGCACCTCGGGCAGCAGTCCAGGACCCGCTATCCTGGGGCGCCGTTGACGAACAGTGTCGCACCCGTGTCGAGTGCGAGTAGCAAGCGGTCACCTTTTATCGCCGGGTGTCTCGGGATCTTCGGACTCGTCATAATCGTCTCTACATTCTTGCAGTGGGTGTCCGCCACGGGCGGCTACTTCATCATCAGCTCTAACCCCACCGGTTGGGATTTCATGGTTCACGGAGGAAGCACGGGATTCGGCAATTTCGCCTACATCTCCGCCGGAGGTGTTCTGTACTTCAGCGGCTTCTGGTCGCTCGTATTGGGGCTGGCCGTCATCAACGGTGCTGTCCTGCTGTTCATGAGAATCGGCCTGGGCGGCATTGGCATAGACGTAGTCCTGTTCCGGCTTATGTCCGTTTGCTCCGTTATCGCGGGTGAGCTGGGGCACAGGGTTTTGTGAACCGATGGCATCCGGAGCATTACTCTCTGGTAAAATATCCTCATTGGCGGCAGGGCGACCTGAGGGGGGGTTCGATAATGGCGGTACAAAGAGTGACGGTAAATAGAATCGCTATCGAGGACAGGCCGGGAGCACTTCAGGAAGTACTATCTGCGGCAGCTGATTCTAACTCAAACATCCTGCACCTGGCTGCATTTTCCGTTGGCGCCGGGAAGGGTGAGGCATACCTCGTGCCGGATAAAACCGAAGCTTTGGAGGAATATGCACGGTCAAAAGGGATGGAGCTAGAGGAGTATGCCGGCTTCCTGGTAAGTGGAATGGACAGGAGCGGGATCGGCGCAGAGGTCACAAAGCCGATCGCAGACGCGGGAGTGAGTATTGTTCTTAGTTCAGCGAACGTGGTAGGTGGAGATTATTATCTTCTGATAGTCGTGGAACAAAAAGACGCAGAATCCACCGCGAAGGCACTTGGCGTCTGAATCGCTTTGGCCTATATTCTATATCCATCAAGACCGCTGTCGCAGGAAACGACCGCTTTAGGCACACTTCTTGACAGCAGATAAAAGAGATGCGTTGACGGACATGTCCATGCCTTGTGAAATGAGATAATATTAGCGCGGTAATATCAATGATTATGGTTGATTTGTGGGCGCGTAGCTCAGTGGGAGAGCGCTTCCTTGACGCGGAAGAGGTCGGTAGTTCGATCCTACTCGCGCCCACCATTCTTTACAGCGACAATCACTCTTTGGGCTATGCCGAAGACAACCTGGGGACATTCACATGGCTGAAGAAGGCCTAATAGACATAACGCTGGCTGACGGGGCAGAGGTGCGCGTCAAAAAAGGCGTGACAACTCTCGAAGTGCTCAGTTCGGCAGAAAAGCCGCTTCCGGAGAACGCGGTTTTGGCCGAGATAAACGGTGAGACCATTGAGCTGTCGCGCCCGCTGAAATCTGGAGGAACCCTTGATATCCTCGGATTCGATTCTCCTCGTGGCAGAGAGACATATCGACATACAGCGTCACACGTTATGGCGCAGGCGGTAAAGCGACTCCACCCGGATGCGAAGCTCGCGATAGGACCCGCTATAGAGGATGGCTTCTACTACGATTTCGGGCTTTCGGAGCCGATCAAGGTCGAGGACCTCGGCGCAATCGAGGACGAGATGCGCCGCATCATCTCTGAGGATATCTCGATAGAGAGGCGCGAGATACAGGTAGTCGAGGCGATTGAGCTGTTCCGGGGGCGGGGAGAGGATTACAAAGTGGAACTTTTGGAGGGGATAGATGAGGACCCCGTGACCGTGTACAGCCAGGGGGACTTCATCGACCTCTGCCGCGGGCCGCACCTTCCCTCCACCGGAAGTATCAAGGCATTCAAACTCCTCTCGGTGGCAGGAGCTTACTGGCGCGGAGACGAGTCGCGGGAGATGCTGCAGAGGATATACGGGACCGCTTTCAACAGCGAGGAGGCCCTCGAAGAGTTCCTCCGGAGGCGCGGAGAGGCGGAGAAGAGAGACCACAGGCGCCTCGGATCCGAGCTCGATCTCTTCTCAATCAGAGGGGAGATTGGCCCGGGCCTGGTCATATACCACCCGAAGGGGGCGGTCCTGCGCACCGTCATCGAGGACTTCTTGAAAGTAGAGCACGCGAAAAGGGGATACGAGCTAGTGATTTCTCCCCACATCATGCGCAAGGATATCTGGGAGACGAGCGGACACCTGTCGATGCAGTATCCTATGTACTTTTTCGACATAGAGGGTCAGGGCTACGGCATTAAGCCCATGAACTGCCCGGCACACATATACATCTATAAGTCGAGGACACGCGGTCACAACGAGCTTCCCATCAGGTATTTCGAACTCGGGACCGTTTACCGCCACGAGCGCTCCGGCGTTCTGCACGGGCTCTTAAGGGTTCGCGGTTTTACTCAGGACGACGCGCATATATTCTGCACAATGGACCAGGCCGAGCAGGAGATCAACGACGCAATCCGGTTCGCGTTCGAGGCACAGCGTACATTCGGATTTTCAACTTTCCACGTAGCGCTCAGTACACAACCGGACCAATCCGTTGGCACCTCGGATGACTGGGAACGCGCAACCGGCATTTTGAAGCAAGCGCTTGAGGACCAGTCGCTTGATTATGTTGTGGACGAAGGAGAGGGCGTCTTCTACGGGCCGAAAATCGATGTGAAGCTCGAGGACGCGCTCGGAAGGCTCTGGCAGGGGCCGACCATCCAGTTCGACCTACAGATGCCGCGGCGTTTCGGCATGGCATACGTTGGAGCTGACAATCAGGAGCATACGCCCGTTATGATACACCGCACCGTTCTCGGAAGTCTCGAGCGCTACATAGGGATACTGATAGAGCATTACGCGGGCGCTTTTCCACTCTGGTTGGCGCCTGTACAGGTCGAGGTACTCCCGATAGCCGACAGGCACGTAGAGCGCGCGAACGAGATAATGAAGAGACTCGAAACGATGACTATTCGCGTCACCGTCAACGAAGAAAGAGAAACCACCTCGAATAAGATAAGGAAAGCCTGGCGCATGAGGGTTCCTTACATGGTCATAGTCGGCGATAAGGAAATAGAATCGGGGAAAATAAGCGTGAGGTCGTTGGCCGGGCGTGACGAGAGGAACGTCGACCTTGACGGGTTCATCTCAGAGCTTCGCGAAGAGATAGCGTCCAGACGTTCGCTGGAAGTGTAAGCGTTGGAGATTATCTGGACCCCGTGGAGGTACGATTACGTGAACAGCGTGGACGAGCGTGAAGGCTGCATCTTCTGCGAGAAGCCGGAGGATGAGAACGACCGCGAGAACCTTATCGTTTTCAGGGGCAAACGCTGCTTCGCGATACTCAATCTTTTCCCTTACACCACGGGCCACATCATGATAGCGCCGTATGTACACACCGGCACGATAGAGGAGCTGGAACCGGAAACCCTGACCGAGATGATGGTCCTGGCTCAGCGTTCCATGAGCGCAATCAGAGAGGCCTTCGGGCCGGACGGGTTCAACCTGGGGATAAACATTTCGCGGGCGGCGGGAGCAGGGATAAAGGACCACGTGCACCTGCATCTCGTACCTAGATGGGCCGGGGACTCGAACTTCATGGCGGTGATTGCGGAAACCCGTGTGCTTCCGCGCACGCTCGAAGACGTGTGGCTCGCCCTGAAGGACAAGATCTAGGACTCCTCTTGTTCCTTCTTTGCGCCGGCGATTATCTTCCCTGCGATATGGTCCGGGACTTCCTCGTAGTGCGATAGCTCCAGGGAGAAGACGCCCCGGCCGCCTGTTATAGAGCGAAGGTCTATAGAGTACCGTGACATCTCGGCGAGCGGGACCTGTGCGCTTACCACCTGCATCTTACCTTTTGGCTGCATTCCCAGGATCCTCCCGCGCTTCGAGTTGAGGTCGCCTATGACGTCGCCCATATATCGGTCCGGCACGGTGACTTCCACATCGATTATCGGCTCGAGCAAAACTGCGTCGGACTTGCCGACGCCCTCCCTGATCGCCTTCGACGCGGCCATCTTGAACGCCATTTCAGATGAGTCAACGGCATGGAAGGAACCGTCGTACAGCGTCACCTTGATATCAACTATGGGATAGCCGGCCAGGTAGCCGTCCTTCATGGCTGCGACTACTCCTTTCTCAACACCTGGAATATACTGTCGCGGGATCGCGCCGCCGACTATTTTGCTCTCGAACTCGTAGCCAGCGCCCTTTTCGAGCGGCTCCAGCCGCAGAAATACATGGCCGAACTGGCCGTGACCTCCGGTCTGTTTCTTGTGTTTACCCTCGGACTCTACGTTCTTGCGGATCGTCTCCTTGTATGGGATCCTGGGTACTTCAGTCTTGACTTCGACACCGAACTTGCGACGCATCTTCTCTACCACCACGTCAAGGTGGCTTTCACCCGCCCCGCTTATCAGGGTCTGGTTTATCTCGGTCTCCCTTTTTACCATCAGCATCGGGTCTTCCTCGCGCAGACGGCCCAGAGCGGTTGACAGCTTATCCTCGTCACCCTTGGTCTTCGGCTCAACCGCCAGCGACATGACAGGAGCCGGATATTCGATGCCTGGCAGCAATATTGGATCTACCTTGTCGCAGAGAGTGTCCCCCGTGAATGTATCCGCGAGCTTCGCCACCGCGCCCAGTTCACCCGCAGCGAGTTGCGCAACGGGCTTCTGGTCCTTTCCCATCACCTGGAAGAGCTGGGCTACCCGCTCGGTCTTGGCTCTCGTCGAGTTCAGGACCGTGGAATCGCTTTTGAAAACGCCGGAGAAAACGCGGAAGTAGGTCAGCTTGCCGACATAAGGGTCCGCCAGTGTCTTGAAGACGAGTGCGCACATCGATGAATCCGGAGTGCGCGTCCGCGTGATCTCTTCCTTACTATTCGGCTTTGTCCCCAACACTTCGGGAAGATCTGAAGGGAGGGGAAGGACTTGAACAATGAAGTCGAGAAGTTGAGGTATCCCGGCGCCCTTGTCCGCGGAACCGCACAGGACAGGGATGACGGTCCTCTCCGTCACACCCTTCTTAAGGCCAGAGGCTATCTCCTCGCACGAGATCTCTCCTTCTTCGAGGTATTTCTCGAGCAGCGCGTCATCCGCCTCTGCGACAGCCTCGACGAGCTTCTCACGGCTTTTTGTGAGGGCTCCCTCGAGCTCACCCGGCACTTCGATCTCCTTTCCCTTTCCCTTTCCCTCGTACTCGAAGCCCTTTCCGCTCACCAGATCCACTATTCCTCGGAAGCCGTGCTCCTCGCCTATGGGTATGTTCAATGGGACGACGTTGCCACCCAGGGTCTCCCGGATGTCCTCCATGGTCCGCTCGAAGCTTGCCCGCTCGCGGTCTAGCTTGCTTATGAAGAAGAAGCTTGGAAGAGCGAGCTCGGCGGACCGCTCCCACAAGATCTCGGTCTGGACCTCCACGCCGTCCACGCCGGAGACAACAAAGGCGCACGTGTCCACCACCCTGACGGCCGAGATCGCGTCACCTGCGAAATCCAGATAGCCGGGTGTGTCGACAAGAGTCACGCCTGTTCCTTCCCACTGAAGTGAGGCCAGAGCGCAGTTGATGGAAATCTTGCGCTTTATCTCGTCGTCGTCGAAGTCCATCGTCGTGTTTCCCTGCTCCACGTCACCCATCCTGGTTATGGCGCCCGAAGCGTACAAGAGGGCTTCGGCGAGAGTGGTCTTACCAGACCCTCCGTGGCCGAACAACCCGACGTTCTTAATAGTCTTACTTCCCGATGCAGTCACAATATGTCCCCCTGTTAATAACGTTGGAAACGGATTTTAATTATAACGTATTAGATACAACCGTAAAGCGGTGGAGGTTTTGCGAGGCGGCTGCCCTTGCAAGGGGGCATTACGTGTTTTAATGTGAAGCGCAGATCAAGATTGCCGAGGTCTAAATATGCGATTGAACACAGCTGGCTCCGCCGTAGTCGAGTCGGTTGAACCGGGCTCGGCCGCCGGTGAAGCCGGTTTTAGAAGCGGAGACAGGATTCTCAAAATAGACGGCAGGCCGCTCAGGGACGTGATTGACTGCTACGTTCTCCTTGCCAATGGGGATGTGCATAGTCTGAAAGTAGAGCGAGGGTCAGAGCTCGTGGAAGTTTCTCTGGATGCCGCGGTTGGCAAGATTGGCATCCAGTTCGAAAGCGCGGTATTTGGAAAAGTCATGACGTGTAACAACCAGTGCATCTTCTGTTTCGTGGACCAGCTGCCAACAGGCCTTCGTGATTCGCTATACGTAAAGGACGATGACTACCGTCTGAGCTTCCTGGAGGGCAACTTCATAACGCTTACGAACCTGGGAAAGGACGACTTGAAAAGGATCATAAACGACAGGCTCTCACCTCTTTACGTTAGCCTCCACGCGACAGACCCGGCACTGAGAAGAGTGATATTCGGGAACGACGGCGCAAACCGTGCGCTGAAGGTGCTGGCCGCGTTACTGGAGGAGGGGATAGGGATTCACATTCAGATCGTTTTGATGAGGGGTATAAACGACGGCGCGAAACTTGGCGAGACCCTTGAGGATATAAGCTCGAAGTACGGGAGAGTTTCATCAATTGGCGTCGTTCCAGTGGGCATCACCTCGACGGTACGCAGGGGATTACCGGGTAAAGCGGGATATGACCGCGGTTCCGCCGCGGATGTGCTGTCACAGCTCGATGAATGGCGAAAGCGATTAGGCGATAGGGGCCCATATGCAAGCGATGAGTTCTTCTACCTTGCGGGTGAAGACCCTCCACCGTCATACTACTACGGGGAATACCCCCAGGCGGAAAACGGTATAGGACTCGCAAGGATGTTCATCGACGGCTTGGGTGGGGCAAGGATGAGAACAGATAACTTGTCGACTCTTGACAGGACCGTCGTAGTCACCGCTCCCATGGGTGCGTGGGCGCTCCAACCTCTCGGGCTGGAGAGTCTTGGAGTGAAGCTGATGATATGCGATAACTCACTTTTTAGCGAAGGGGTAACTGTGGCAGGTCTTTTGGCGGGAAAGGATGTGGCGCGCAAGTTAAAAGAAACACCCGGGATCAAGAGGGCGCTGGTCTCTGAGTTCGCTTTGTCAGGGGGAGATTTCATCGATGGCAGTTCCCTCGCGCAGGTATCCTCTCAGTGCGATGTCGAGGTCATACCGGTTTCACCGGATGCGAGCTCTCTGATCAAGGCCCTGGTAAACGACAGCGGTGATGACCAATGAGGTCCAGCCTGCCGGTAGTAGCCATAATGGGCAGGGCAAACGTTGGCAAGTCCACCCTTTTAAACCGCCTTTCCGCGCAGATGACCGCTATAGTCGACCCGACCTCCGGCGTAACCCGTGACCGAAAATACGTGACCGCCCAGTGGAGAGACAGGCAGTTTGTGCTTGCGGATACGGGAGGGGTCGGCATCGACTACGAGGGGTGGCTCTCGCGGGAGATCGAGCGCCAGGCGTTCTTCGCAGCGGAAGAAGCTGCTGGCGTGGTCATGGTCGTGGATGTAAATACAGGTGTGACAGAGGATGATGAATGGCTGGCGCGACGGCTCAAGCGCATGCGATCCGGCGCGCTTCTGGTCGTGAACAAGGTTGATCACGCGAACCTTGAGCCGGAGGTAAGCCGGTTCTACGCCCTCGGACTGGGGGAACCTATCGCCATTTCAGCGGAACACGGTCTTGGAATAGGAGACCTCCTCGACCGTCTCATTGAACTTCTTCCGGTTGTGGAGGCTACCGAGGAAGTGCCGGAGATCGCTGTAGCAATAGTAGGCAGGCCGAACTCGGGAAAATCGTCGATCCTCAACCAGCTGGCGCATGAGGAGAGGGCGCTGGTTCACGAGCAGCCACACACGACAAGGGACACGATAGATACCATGGTCGAATTTGATGGAAAGATTTACAGGATACTCGACACCGCTGGAATCCGCAGAAAGAGAACCGGTATCTCCGACATTGAATACTACAGTTCGTTGAGGACTTTCCGCGCTATAGATGCGGCAGATGTCGTTTTAATGGTTGTGGACGGTTCCGAAGGTCCTACCGAGCACGACCAGCGCATCGCCCGCATGATTGACTCGCGGGGGCGGGCTGAAGTTGTTCTGTTAAACAAATGGGATCTCGTTGAGAAGGCGCAGAAGTCCGTAGAAGTACTGGAAGCCATCTCTCATAAGTTCCGCTTCGCGCCCCACCTCCCGCTCTTGCGGTCCTCGGCTCTCACAGGAAAGGGAATTGAGAAAGTCCTGCCACTTGTGGAACAGGTATACGACCAGTGGAACACCCGCATAGCCACCCCGGCTCTTAACGAGTTCATCAGCCGCGTGAAGCTCTTGAAGCCGCCTCCTTCAAAAGGAGGCAAGCAGTTGAAGATGTACTACGCTACTCAGGCCGGTGTCGCTCCTCCGACGGTCGTCATCTTTGTGAACGACGCCGGGATTGTGAAGCCTGACTACAGGCGTTCCCTTGCCCGACAGCTGAGACAAGAGTACGGATTCTGGGGTAGTCCCTTGAGGGTCCACTTCAGAACCGCAAAAGGTAAAGGTGTCCGTTAGGCAAGGCATGCGAAATAAGCGATTGTTACAGCATATTCCAGCTTATTTTGCAGGAGGATAAGGGGATTTGTTGAAGTCTTGACAAGGTTAAAGACTTATTGAGAAAGGGGGTGTAGTACTTGACTAAAAAAGAACTCGCGGGTGAGGTTGCAAAGAAGGCCAAGCTCTCCAAGAAAGACGCATCGGCCGCGGTGGACGCGACCCTGGGGGCTATAACCGGCGCCTTGAAGAAGGGCCAGAAAGTGCAGCTGGTTGGTTTTGGGACTTTTGAGGTGCGCAAGCGTAAGGCGCGCACAGGAATCAATCCCCAGACGAAGGCTAAGATAGAGATCGCAGCCAGCAAAACGCCTGCCTTTCGTCCCGGCAAAGCCCTCAAGGGGTCCGTCGGTAAGAAGTAACAGGGAAACATCTTATAGAATTTTCATGGAATCGACATAGGTAGGCCCTCGCGGGGTTTCCCTGTCATAACACCTTGCGTACGGGTCCGTGCAACAATGGTGCATGGCACCATTGTTGCACGGCTTTGCCTCCAGAAACCCATAAAACAAGACCAGACCCCTTAATGTAATGTTAGAATGTCATGTACGTGTATGACATTTGAAGTAATATACGGGGCGTGGCGCAGTCAGGTTAGCGCACTGGTCTGGGGGACCAGGGGTCGCCGGTTCGAATCCGGCCGTCCCGACCAGCATTGGTGTTCAAGGTTCATCTTGTTTGTGGGTGACTGTATAACCTTGATTTGTTTCAGAAAAAGGGCCTAACATAAAGCCCGGCCTCTCAGGCCGGGATCGGCGAACCGGGCTGAGAGCCCGGTCTTAGGAGAAGCGGATGGCGAACTTCCTTACGATGCTGCGAATCGCGGTCACGCCGGCTTTCGTCGTGCTGATGCTCCAGTCTTCTTCCCACCCTTCTTATAAATACATTGCACTCCTTGTATTCATTTTCGGCGCGGCGACCGATTGGGCAGATGGGTTCGTGGCCCGCCACACCAACTCGGTGTCCAAGTTCGGCATAACCGCCGACCCGCTTGCAGACCGCATCTTCATAGCCGCTACGTTGATTACGCTATACGCAAGAGGGATCCTTCCTCTATTGTTTCTCGTTATCGTCCTGGGACGTGACGTCATAATGGCTCTCGGTTATCCAATCCTCGGGAAAATCGACCCCACGAAAATAGCAGTACACTGGACGGGAAAAGTGGCTACTGCCTTGCTTTTTGTAGCGTTAGGCTTGCTCATACTCTCACCCTCTACGTCGGGCAGCAAGGTCTCGTTCGAGGGCTACCAGTTCTTATCGGGAACATCATGGCAGACGTACGGGCTGTGGCTTTTCATTATTGGAATGTGCTTCTCCCTTGTATCCGCAGGTGTATATGCTTCCAGGGCGGTCACTCTGATGAGGGAAGGAAGGGGAGTGTCACAGGAGCCTTTGACGGAGGCACCCGATGAGCTCTGATGATAAGCGCATAAAGGCCGTGGTAATGGCTGGAGGCCAGGGAACGAGACTCCGCCCCATGACGAGCAACCAGCCAAAGCCCATGGTCCAGGTTGCAAACAAACCGCTTATGGAGCATATCGTCGAACTACTCAAGCGACACGGTATCAAAGAGATCGTCGTGACGCTTCAGTTCTTGCCCACTCTCATCACGAACTACTTCGATGACGGATCGGGGTGGGGTGTAAATCTCAGCTACGTGACCGAGGTGAGTCCGCTGGGCACGGCAGGCAGCGTCCGTAACGCTCATTCTTTCCTCGATACACAGTTCCTGGTGGTCAGCGGTGACGCGCTTACAGATATCGATCTGGGCGGTGCCATCCAGTTCCACAAGGACCACAACGCTATGGTGACGATTGTGTTGAAGAAGGTCGAGAACCCGCTCGAGTTCGGCCTTGTCATTACTGACAAGGAAGGGAGAATCGTCAAGTTCCTTGAGAAGCCCAGCTGGGGAGAGGTCTTTTCTGACACGATAAACACAGGGATTTACATAATCGAGCCGGAGATCCTTAACTTCGTACCGGATGACCGGTCATACGACTTCTCGCAGGACCTTTTCCCGCAGCTCCTCGAGGATGGAGTGCCGCTTTACGGATATGTGGCCGAGGGCTACTGGTGCGACGTCGGAAACCTCGAACAGTACCTGTCCGTACACCGGGACATCCTGGATGGCCTTGTGGACATTAAGATTCCCGGACATCGACTCGAGAACAACGTCTGGCTCGGGGACGGGGTAGAAATCGACGATAGCGTGCAGATCAAGGGTCCCGTCCTCCTCGGCAATCACGTGAAGGTGGAGCCCGGGAGCAAGATCAGGGAATACTCCGTAGTCGGCAACAACGTGGTCATAAAACGCGAGAACTTCATACACCGCGTCGTGATAATGGACAACACTTACATCGGGCCGTCCTGTCACGTCAGGGGCTCTGTGGTGGGTAGAAACTGCGATATAAAGTCGGGTGTGAGGATAGAGGAGGGTGCTGTCCTTGGCGATGACTGCCTCATCGGTGAAAACGCGATGATAAACCAGGGTGTTCTGATCTTCCCGTTCAAGACCGTCGACTCACAGGCCACTGTCAGCACCAGCATAATATGGGAATCCCGCGGAATGAGGTCGCTTTTTGGGCAGATGGGGGTCTCGGGGCTGATAAACGTGGACGTCACGCCGGAAAAGGCGGTGAGGCTGGGGATGGCGTACGCCTCCTCAATTCCTTTGAACTCCCAGGTCGTCACGAGCAGGGATGGGACGCGCTCGGCGCGCATCATAAAACGCGCCTTCATGACCGGGATCAATGCCTCTGGAGCACATATCAGGGACCTCGAGGTAAGCGCTATTCCGATGAACCGCTTTACAGTGGCGAACCACTGGGGTGCAGGCGGCGTCGACTTCAGGACCAGCGAGTGTGATCCCCAGTGGTTGGATATCACCTTCTTCGACGAGGAGGGCAGAGACCTCGACCAGAATGCACGGCGAAACATGGAGAGGATATTCACACGGAACGACTTCAGGCGAGCGTTTCTGGACGAGCTCGGCGAGATATACTACCCGGCACGCGCAGTCGAGGCGTATACGCGCGCCATTGAGGAGAAACTCGATATCCCCCTGATCCAGGAAAGGCAGTTCAAGGTTGTGTTCGACTACGGGTACGGAGCTGCATCACTCATCCTTCCTGAGCTTCTGGGAAAGCTGGGCTGCGAGGTGTTAAGCCTCAACGCCTTTACCGCTGAAAAGCGCCTTCTGACAGCGAGGCCTCCGCGCGAGGAGGCGCTCAAGAGGCTGGGCGAGGTTGTCGGGAGCTTTAACGCAGACATGGGTCTCCTTTTCGATAACGGGGCGGAGAGGATATCGGTTATCGACGAAAGCAAAGAGGTGATAGAGGGCAGCGACCTTCTCGCATTGATGACCGACCTGGTGACACAAAATTGGCCCCCTGGCAAGATAGCAATCCCGGTGAACCAGCCGGCATTCATAGAAGACGCCGCGATAAATAGGGGGTTCGAGGTCATCAGGACCAGGGTGGACCGCTCCAGCCTCATGGCAGCCGCCCAACAGGAAGATGTGGTGTTTGCGGGCGCCGGGGACGGTGGGTTCATATTCCCAGACTTCATGCCCGTCTGCGACGCGATGATGAACTTCACCCGGATGCTCGAGATGCTCGCGGCTACTGGAAAGACACTGGGTAAGTTGAAGGCGGATATTCCCGCGTACCACTTGATGAGGCGGGAGATCGTCACATCCTGGGGGAACAAAGGAGCGGTCATGAGGCAACTTCTTGAGATGCACCAAGCTGACGGCTTAGACACGACCGACGGCATGAAGATATCCTGGGACAGGTCTCGCTGGGTTCTCATCCTTCCAGACCAGGAGGAGCCGGTCCTTCACCTGTATGCAGAAGGCAATGACGAAGAGGACTGCCGCGAGATACTGGACCGGTACGAGGCTGAGATAAAGAAATCTTACCCGTGACGCTTTTTATTTTATCTGTGGTATTTTCATTCGGGAGGTAGCGTGGTTACAAATATCGCCTTCGGGACGGACGGATGGCGGTCGAAGGTAACCAGGGACTTCACCGATGTCAACGTTGCCACGGTAGCAAAAGCCATTGCCAGTTTCCTGCATAAGAATGGGATGGCACATAAGGGGTGTGTCATAGGTTACGACACAAGAGCTCATTCTGAACCGTTCGCTGATGTAGTTGCAGATATTCTTGCGACAAACGGGATCACCGCGCTGAAGATGAATACTTTTTGTCCTACACCGCAGACCGCGTATGCTGTTATGCATGAAAAAGCTGCTGGTGCAATTATGCTTACAGCAAGCCATAACCCGCCTGAGTACAACGGCATAAAGTTCATTCCGCACTACGCGGGGCCCGCGACTGTAGACATAACTTCCGAGATAGAACGGGAGATACGGGATGTCACCGGGGATGTTGCTGAATCGTTTTCAAAAAGCCCGGCAGCCGATGTGAAAGACCTCGACGTCAGCGGAGCGTATATCGGCCAGCTACTGGGGCTAATAGACCGTTCCGTCGTAGAGAAATCGGAGATTAAAGTGCTTTTCGATGCGATGTACGGTGCCGGACAGAACGTATTTAAAAGCTCTCTGGAGAAGATCCAGTGCTCGATAGTCCCGCTTCACTGCTCCGTCGACCCGGATTTCGGGGGGCTGCTTCCCGAGCCTATAGAGGCCAATCTTGCCGAATGCCGAAGCGCAGTCTTGGAAAGCGGAGCGAATATCGGCGTTGCGCTGGACGGTGACGCAGACCGCTTCGGTGTACTAGATTCAAAAGGGGTTTACTTAAGCCCGAACAAGGCGCTTACCCTGATACTATGGTACCTCACTGAGTACAAGACCACTGAAGGTGCGGTCGCGAGAACAGTGGCGACCACGCACATGCTTGATACCATAGCGGAGCGCAAAGGGTGCCGCGTATTCGAAACGCCGGTCGGCTTCAAGTACATCGGTCAGCTCATGCGCGAGGAGAACATAATACTAGGCTGTGAAGAGAGCGGGGGTATGAGCATAGCGGGACATATTCCGGAAAAAGACGGTCTTGTGGCAGGACTCATACTTATAGAGATCTCAGCGCGACTGGGAAAGCCGCTTTCCGCCCTGCTCGATGACATATACGCGGAGTACGGCCCATGCTACGACGAGAGAATAGACGTGGCCGTTCCCGATGACCGGAAAATATCTCTTCTCGAGTCCCTGCGAGAAAATCCACCGGTCAGGATAGGTGAAGAGGAGGTTGTGAAGACGGACCTGCGTGACGGGGTGAAGGTCATAACGAAGGAACAGACCTGGCTGCTTGTGCGGGCGTCCGGAACCGAGCCTCTTGTGCGTCTATACGTTGAGGCCCGCAGCAGAGCTGCCTTCGACAAGGCCCAGGCTTCAGCGGTTAAAATAGTGAAGGGGAAACATACGTAGTCGACCGGGGAAGTGTTTGACATGGAATACCTGAAGATGTGCTGCGTGGTTCCACATCCACCTATCCTGGTACCTGAAATCGGTGGGCCGGAGGTAAAGAAAGTAAAGAAGAGCACCGAGGCGATGATCGATCTTGCCGGACTGATAAAGCAAGGCGACCCCCAGACGCTCGTGGTGATATCTCCGCACAGCCCCTTACACAGGGACGCCTTCCTGGTGCAAACGGATAAATATCTGTCGGGTTCTTTCTCCATGTTCGGTGCGCCGCACGTCATGATACAGTCGACCACCGACACGAAGCTTGCGGAAGCGCTGTACGGGGCAGCCGACTCGAAAGGTGTCCCTGTCACAAGCGGCTCCGCCAGGTGGGATTCTGGCGGCGGGGGAGGTAAACTGGACCACGGAATATTGGTACCGCTATATTTCCTCGCTCCTAGTTCGTTCAGCCTTCTGTGCATATCCATATCGATGCTCTCCTACTGGGACCACTACAGGCTCGGAACCGCGATACGAGAGGCCGTCGAGAGTACTGGCCGCAGGGCCGTTTTAATAGGGTCAGGGGATATGTCACACAGGCTCAAACGGGGAGCGCCGGCTGGATACAGCCCTCGCGGCGAGGAGTTTGACAGAGACGTAGTACGTATAATGGAATCCGGCGACTACGGAGCACTCTTCCGCCTGGACGAGGACCTCGTCGACGAAGCCGGTGAATGCGGACTGCGTTCGATCTTCACTGTTGCCGGCGCTGTTGACGGGTACGCTGTTGAAAGCCGGGTAATCTCATACGAAGGGCCTTTCGGGGTCGGCTATATGGTCGCAAGCGTCATTCCGGGCGAGCAAGACCCCGACAGAAGATTGTCTCACCCGGGCAAGGAGGTCTGAAGAAGATGACTTCAAAAGAGCCCGAGAGCCCTCACGCCAGGCTGGCGAAGATAGTTGTCGAGTCATACGTCCGGCAGGGCAAGGTCCCTGACGTGGACGACGCCACGTCCGGACTCGAGGACAGCCGGGCGGGAGTGTTCGTATGCCTGAAGAAGGGCGGCGACCTAAGGGGCTGCATAGGCACAATAGAGCCTACTGCACGCAACATCGCCGAGGAGATAAAAAACAACGCGATAAGTGCCGCGATACGAGATCCTCGTTTCCCGCCGGTGGGCCCGGACGAGCTGACGAAGTTGGCCTACTCCGTCGACGTGCTGGAGGAACCCGAGGGCATACCCGATATAAGCTATCTTGACCCGAAGGTCTACGGCGTCATCGTGCGCGGTACCGGCGGGCGCTCCGGCCTTCTCCTGCCGGACCTCGAGGGCGTTGACGCGGCAGAGGAACAGGTAAGAATAGCCATGAGCAAAGCGGGCATCCAACCCGGTGAGCCTGTAGAGCTTAAGCGTTTCAAAGTCACCCGGCACGACTGATACCACATTGGAAGTCTCCCGCCCGAAGACAAAAGCTGACATCACACTCCTTGCCATCTTAGGACCGACCGCTGTGGGAAAGACCAGTGTGGCCGTTGAAATCGCACCGGTCCTCGAAGCAGAGATAATCTCGGTCGACTCGATGCAGGTCTATCGCGGCATGGATATCGGCACCTCAAAACCGACGGAAGAGGAGAGGCGGAAAGTGCCGGTTCACCTGGTAGACGTGGTCGACCCTTGGACGAGCTTCTCGGTAGCCACGTATAAACATATGGCTGAAGAGGCGATCGCGGACATATTCTCGCGCGGTAAAATGCCCCTTCTTGTCGGAGGGTCAGGACTATACTTTCGGTCAATCGTAGACGACCTCGATTTTGCGCATGCGGCTCCCGACATCCAAACCCGGAAGAAGATCGAGGCAGAGCTCTGTGCAGCGACTTCAGCCGAGCTTCATTCACTGCTAGAGCAGGTCGACCCGAAGGCGGCGAGCGATATACCAGCTTCTAACCGGAGGCGAATGCTACGGGCATTAGAGGTCGCCGGAGCAGGAACACGCCTTGTCTCAGAAAGGCAGCGCTCCTGGACAGAGTTTCGTTCTGCTTACGACATGACGGCTGCCGGGCTCGAGATGGACCGCGCTCTCCTCTACAGACTCATAGACGAGCGCGTCGACAACATGGTCTCGCTCGGGCTTGAGGAAGAGGTGAAAGGGCTGATAAAAGGAGGCCTGGCCCACGGCTCGACTGCGGTAGAGGCGCTAGGTTACAAGCAGATGATCGATCTTCTTGCGGGAAAGAGGCACAGGGAGGAAACGGTAGATGATATAAAACGTCACACCCGCAACTACGCCAAAAGGCAACAGGCCTGGTTCAAGAAAGATCCCCGCATAAGGTGGTTCCGCGTTGAAGGCAGTGCAGGCGCCAAGCTAGAGGATATCGAGCAATCGTTTCAAAACACCTCGCAGCTCGTACTTGAATATATGATGGATAAACTGGAGAATTGAATGACGATGGAGTTTGCCAAGTACGAAGCGACCGGCAATGATTTCATAATGATCGACGGCCTTTCGGGAGAGCAAGAGCTTTCGGGAGACCTCGTACGTATGCTGTGCGACCGCCGCAAGGGGGTAGGCGCTGACGGCATCATAGTAGCGTTGCCGTCAGCGGTGAGCGACCTCAGGATGCGCATCTTCAACGCGGACGGCAGCGAGGCAGAGATGTGCGGGAACGGGATCAGGGCTCTGTTCCTTTTCGCTTTGGACAGCGGAATCCTGGAAGGCCGCGCGATCAATATCGAGACATGCGCCGGGGAGAAATCAATAAAGTCCAGCGGAGTATGCGGTGACGAGACCGTGTTCACCGTTGACATGGGAGAGCCGGCCTACCTCCGAGCCGACATTCCGATGGACGGCCCGCCTGACGCGGAAGCGATCGGCGTAGAGATCCCGCTCGACGGGCAGGCCCTCGAGGCAACCTGCATCTCGATGGGCAACCCTCATTGTGTCCTCTTCGTTGAAAACGCGGCGGAATACCCCGTAGGTAGGATCGGGCAGCAGGTTGAGAACCACATCCTCTTTCCCCAAAGGACAAATGTCGAGTTCGTGGAAGTCCGCGACAGGGAACACCTCATTGTAAGGGTATGGGAGCGCGGGGTCGGCGAGACGCTTGCCTGCGGAACCGGGGCTTGCGCCGCCCTGGTAGCCTCTAAACTGAATAAGAAGTGCGGAGACGGAGCGACGGTGATCGTTCCCGGAGGGCTGCTGCAAGTGGGCTGGGAAGATGGGCCCGTCCTACTGACGGGTTCCGCGAGACACGTGTATGACGGAATGATTGAAATGGATGAGTAAGGATGAGGTTCTCAAGAAGGCTCGAGAGGATACCACCATACCTCTTCGTTGAGGTGGACAGAAAGATCACGGAGAAGAAAGCGGCCGGAGTCGACGTCATCAGCTTCGGGGTCGGTGACCCTGATGTACCGACTCCCGAATCCGTCATCGAAACGCTTATAGCCGAGAGCAGCAACCCGGAGCACCACCGCTATCCATCCTACTTTGGCCTCACTGTGTTCAGGAAGGCCGCCTCTCGCTGGTTCGAGCGCCGGTTCGGGGTCAAGCTCGACCCCGACCGCGAGGTACTGCCGCTTATCGGTTCCAAAGAAGGTATAGCCCATCTTGCGCTCGCGCTTCTCGACCCCGGGGATTTTGCCCTCGTTCCAGAGCCCGCCTACCCCGTCTACGAGATGGGTACGATCCTCGCAGGGGCAGAACCCCACTTCATGCCGCTCAGGAAGGAGAACGCGTTTCTGCCGGACCTCGGCGCGGTACCGGAAAAAGTGGCAAGGCATGCGAAGGTTCTATGGATCAACTATCCGAACAACCCGACCGGGGCAGTGGCCGAAGAACCCCTGTTTGCAGAGGCAATCGAATTCGCAAAAAGACACGACATCGTGCTGGCCCACGACAACGCCTACTCCGAGATAACCTATGACGACTTCGAGGCGCCCAGTCTGCTGCAGTTCCAGGGCGCCAGGGACATCGGCATAGAGTTTCACTCGCTCTCGAAGTCCTTCAATATGGCCGGCTGGCGCATCGGATTCGTCTGCGGTAACGCACGGATAATCGAGGCACTCGGTACGGTCAAGACCAACATCGATTCGGGCGTCTTCAATCCTATACAGCTTGCCGCTGTAACATCCCTTGAAGAGGAAGCCGGGACCGCTACAAGGATGAGAGACATCTATCAATCCCGCAGGGACTACCTGGCCAAAGAGCTCTCCGGTCTCGGCTGGGAGATAACCCCGCCCAGAGGCAGCATCTACGTATGGATGCCGGTGCCGTCCGGGTTCGATTCCGTCGGCTTTTCAACGCACGTACTTGACAGAGCCGGCATATTCTTCACCCCGGGCAACGCGTACGGTCCCTCAGGGGAGGGGTACGTCAGGATATCGCTTTCAGTCCCGGATGAAAGGATCGAAGAAGCGGTATCAAGGCTTAAGGAAGCGTTCCCGAGTTGAGAGAAGCAGGCTCTCGCCAGGAAGAAGCCGAGATCGCGGTGCTGGTAGCCATTCAACTCCCTGGCGATTCTGACGACGATACCTCTGATTCCCTCGCCGAGCTGGGTGCTCTTGCCAGCACAGCCGGGGCGGAGGTCTCGGTTTCCATCACGCAAAAGAGAAATCGGTACGAGCCGGCAACCGCCCTGGGAAAGGGTAAGTTATCCGAGATAGAAAGGGCGATTCGGTCGACAGGCGCTCAGCTCGCGATATTCAACAACGACTTGACCGTGACACAGCAAGAGCGGCTCCAGTCCTTGCTTGACATAAAGGTCATCGACCGGACCGCGCTTATCCTCGATATATTCGCACAGCACGCCCACACCAGCGAAGGCAGGACGCAGGTGGAACTAGCCCAGCTCAATTACCTGTTACACCGCATCAGGGGGAAAGGGATCGAGCTCTCCAGGCTTGGCGGCGGAATTGGGACCAAGGGGCCAGGGGAGACGAAGCTGGAGGTCGATCGTCGGCGCATCAGGGGGCGGATGCGCAGGCTTGAGAAAGACCTCACCCAAATGGAATCAGTGAGGGACACCCAGCGAAAGCAGCGCAGGCGGGCCGGCCTACCGTCCATCTGTCTCATCGGATACACGAACAGCGGAAAGTCCTCTCTCCTGAACCGCCTGACGGGAGCAAACGTGCTGGTCGAAGACCAGCTTTTCTCGACGTTGGACTCCACCACCAGGAGGCTACTACTCCCGGACGGGCAGAAGGTGGTCGTATCCGACACGGTCGGCTTCATCCGCAAGTTGCCACACGAACTTATTGCCGCTTTCCACTCGACGCTTGAAGTGGTAAGAGAGGCTGACTTGCTGATACACGTGGTTGACGCAACCGCTGACCAGACGATCGCCGAACATATGAAAGCGGTGAACGAGGCGCTCTCCGACCTGGAAGCTGCGGAAATCCCGGTTATTACGGCATTTAACAAGGTAGACCTTCTCGAGTCCGGGCAGGCCGACTACATCAAAAGGGGTTACCCTGATGCACTTTACGTGTCTGCGCTTACCGTTGAGGGAATAAATGCGCTTATGGAAAAGATGGGAAAGCGGCTTTCGGGGCTCAAGAGCGTGACACTGCTTGTACCCGTTGCGAAGGGGGACGTCTTATCAGCACTCTACCGGGATGGCTTCGTCATGAATAGCGAGGTCGAGGACGAGTGTATCTCTGTCACTGTAAACCTCCCGCCTGAAAAGCTTGAAAGGTACCGCCGCTACATCTCATAAGATACATAACAGGCCAATAATTACCAATTATGATTTAACCTTAACTATAACCTGAGAAAAATAATTTCCTTGACTCCCGCTCAAACGATGGCCGAATCAGATCTTATTCGGCCAGTTGAACCACCCTGATGGTTATACAACAAGTTCAAGTTATTTGGTCCAATGATTTAATCTGCAGTAAGGCTGCATGTGCCGCTTTCACGTTCAGAAGGCTCCCCCTGATCAAGAATCGAGGTCAGAAAATAGGACCTGAATGCACCCTCGAGACTGGATTAAACCTCAAATAAACCTTCATTCCACATGAAAAGTCTTGACCCACCGGGTAGAGAATATTTATGTTAGATTCATCTTGACAGCACTTCATCTTGTGCATGAAAATTGCCTGCAGCACAAGATATTGTTATTGGTGACGGCAGTCTTTTATGGAATCAACCTGGGAATAAGGGGTGTAGAGACTTGGCTGAAACGGTGGCTTGTGAGGCGCAAGATGAAGTGTCCGTTTTGTGATAACCCGAAAACAAAGGTGATAGATTCAAGGTCGATTGAAGACGGATGCGGCGTCAGGCGCAGGAGGCACTGCCTGAAATGCGGGTCGCGTTTCACCACCTTCGAGCGGCGGGAGAAAGTGCAGGTAGTGGTGGTCAAGCGCGGGGGAAGCACGGAACCATACAGCAGGGAGAAGCTCGCAACAGGCATGTACAAGGCCTGCAACAAGCGGAATGTCCCCGCGGAAATGATAGAGAGCAGCGTAGACCGGATAGAGGAAGCGATAATGAAAACCCCGGAAAAGGAGATGTCCGCGTCAGAGATAGGTGACATGATGATGGCGCACCTGCGCCAGATAGATGAAGTCGCATATCTGAGGTTCGCGTCGGTCTACAAACGGTTCCGCGATGTCAGCGAGTTCCACAAGGAACTTGGTGAGCTCATGGCCGAGGAAACGGACAGGTCCGTCTGAGCAGGGGATGGAAAGGAGCAGGAAGTGACACCTCGTATACAGATACTCAATAACCACGGCTACTTCTCTTACTCCCCGGCTGGTGACACTACAGACATCGCCCTGCAGGTAAGCACGACATCCCAGGAGGAGATAAACCTCTGGGACAAGCAGAAGATCGTTGACAGTATCATCCTCGAAGCCGGCGGAGCTCCTGACCTAGCTCAGGAGATAGCGGACAGCGTCGAAAAGAACCTCGTAGCCACCGGGCAGACCCGCGTGACTACCTCCCTCATAAGAGAGTTGGTGGACCTGGAACTGATGGAGCGGGGTCTGTCACAGATGCTGGAGAGGCATACCAACCTGGGTCTGCCGATGTTCGACGTCGAGAACATCATAACCCAGGCCAACAAGGAGAACAGCAACACCACACACAACCCTGAATCGATAAACCTCACCATAGCGGAATCTGTCCTGAAGCAGTTCGCGCTCGCCAGGATATTCTCAGAGGACATCGCGCGGGCCCACTACGAAGGCGATATCCACCTGCATGATCTCGGTTTCTGCGTCAGGCCATACTGCGGCGGCCACAGCCTGGAGTACGTCAAGAAGTTCGGCCTGAGGCTACCCAACATAACGAGCACCTCCAGCCCTGCCCGTCACCCGGACGTCCTGATCGGCCACATGGTCAAGATGGCTTCCACGCTCCAGTCGTACTACGCGGGAGCTATCGGCTGGGAAGCGGTGAACGTGTTCTTCGCGCCCTTCCTCGTCGGCCTCCCGTACGAACGTATAAAGCAGCTCGCACAGATGCTGATATTCGAGTTCAACCAGCTGGCGGGAGCCAGGGGCAGCCAGGTCGTCTTCACCGACTTTAACCTCTACTGGAACGTGCCGCGGCATCTGAAGGACGCGCCTGCTATCGGCCCGGGAGGTAAGGAGACCGGGAAAACTTACGCAGAATACAGCGGGGAAGCGCAGGCTTTCTTGAAGGCACTCTTCGAGGTCTACCTCGAGGGGGACGCGATGGGGAAAACCTTCGTTTTCCCCAAGCCTCTCCTTCACATCAACGAGGATTTTTTCGAGGCGGAAGGCTGGGAAGAGTTCATGGACCTCGCCTGCGAGGTGGCGAGCAGGCAGGGGATCACTTACTTCGTTTTCGACCGCGGAGACGAAGTAACGGTATCCCAGTGCTGCCGGCTCAAGTTGACGCTTGATGAAGTGGATCTCGCCAAAGCGCTGACGCCTGAGAAGATGAGATTTTCCGCGCTTCAGAACATAACGATCAACCTGCCCCGCCTCGCTTACAGAGCCCAGGGAAGCGACGAGATGTTGTTCAGCGAGCTGGAGAAGACCCTCGAGATGGTCGCGAGGGCCCACCTGCAGAAAAAGAAGTTCGTCTCGAGCCTGATGGCGCTCGGCAAGGAAGGCCCGGTCTCGCTGCTGACCATGGAAAACGACGGCGAACCGTACCTGCAACTCGACCGGCTGACTTACCTTGCCGGGCTTCTGGGCCTGAACGAGCTTGTCCAGCACCACAAGGGCGAGCAGCTCCACGAATCCGACGACGCCCTCATGTTTGGACTCAAGGTGATCGCCCACATGAACCTGGTCTGCGAGAGGCTCTCCGAGAAATACGGCATAAACCTGGTGCTCGAGGAGTCGCCAGCCGAGTCCAGTGGATACCGTCTTGCCAAGCTTGACATGAAGTACTTCCCGGCTCAGGCGAGAAAAGTGGTAAAAGGGAACCTGGATAGCGAAGAGTACTACTACACGAACAGCATACACATGGCGACGGATGCTCCGATCGACTACATAGAGAGGGTGTGCAAGCAGAGCCTGTTCCACCCGTTGATAAAAGCCGGCGCGATTATCCACATCTGGCTGGGCGAGCACATGCCGCCCCCGGCCTCAATAAGGAAATTCGTGGAGAAGACGTTTAAGGAGACCAACAGCGCGCAGATAGCCTTCAGCCCAGAGTTCACGGTGTGCAACGACTGCTGCCGGACCAGCCGGGGACTCTTGGATGAGTGCCCGCAGTGCGGGTCCGAGGACATCTACGGGATAACACGAATCGTCGGCTACTACTCAAAGGTCTCCACCTGGAACAAGGGAAAACTTGGAGAGCTCAGACAGCGTAGGCGGACTGCGTTGATTGGAGGGAAAAAGGATGATGCTGAAAGTGTTCGTCAAGGAAGATTGTCCCAACTGTCAGGCAGCTAAGGAGGTTGCACAGCAGTTCCCGTTCAGCAGGTTTTATGACCTCGACAACAGCGATGGCCTGGCCGAGGCGGCATATCATAGCGTCCTTTGTACGCCATCAATGGTACTGGTGGATGAGAATAACACTGTGATCCATTCGTGGCGCTGCCACGTACCACGGCCCGCCGAGATAACCAACTACGCCGCGTGACAAAGGCGGTATAAGCACTGTCGCTCGAGGTTAAGTTCATCAAGATAGACCCTGAAGCGCCCGGCCCGGAGTATGCACACACCGGCGATGCGGGCTGTGATCTCACCAGCCGGATAAACGCGGTGCTGGACCCGGGGGAGAGGGCCTTGGTGCCGACCGGGATAGCTGTTTCGATACCCGAGGGTTTCGCCGGGTTCATTCAACCGCGCAGCGGACTGGCCTCCCGACACGGAGTGAGCATCGTCAACACACCCGGCCTGATAGATTCGCATTATCGCGGCGAGATCAAGGTGATACTCGTTAATCTGGACAGGAACGAGCCGTTTCGGGTGAACCGGGGTGACAAGATCTGTCAACTGGTGATCCAGAAGGTGGAACAAGCCCGGTTCACCGAAGTCGAAAAGCTCGACCCCACCAAGCGCGGCACGGGCGGTTTCGGTTCTACCGGGAAATAGGTCAAAGGGAATGATCGGCATCCAGGGCGGGTCCCCTTTCGATGAACCCGTTAACATCTTGAAGTCCTCTGACCCCGCGGTGGTCGCTGAAAAGGCTGCAGTGACCTGGGAAGCGACGGGGGCGAAGGAGGGGCATTTCATCGTGCCCGTGATCAACGGAACCGTCCTGGTCGATTTTCCTGACATCGCGGTCCGGTCATCCGATGACCTCGAGACTTTCCCCATAAAGCTCCTGACGCTCATCTATCTCAGCAACACGGACGGCACACCCCCGTCCGGTTCGTGGGCAGCCTACAGGGAGTTCTCGGGGGGTCGTTTCTACGAGCCTGTGGTGAAAAGGACTGTGGAAGATACCCTGGCAAGCGCGTTCGGGAGCGACCTGGATGCATTCAGCGATGCAGCCGAATCGCTCAAAGGAACTGCCCGGGAGTTTGGCGACGCTGCGTATTCCTTCAGTCTTTTTCCCCGTGTACCGATCTGTTTCATCATCTGGAGATCCGATGAGGAATTTCCGGCCCGCGCCAGCGTCTTGTTCGACTCAAACTGCCACCACCATCTGTCGACCTTCGACCTTAGAATGGGCGCCCAGGAGATATCCGGCAGGTTGATCGGAAGGCGAAAGTAGGAAAGATCCCGGCGGGCGGATTGTCAAGGGTCAGCTGTCGTCCTCTTCTTCCTGGTCGTTTTCTTCTTCGTCCTCCGGCAGGATTCGCGGCATTGTAAGGTCGAGCTTGACGCTACGACGGATGTAGGCGCTGAATATCAAGGGGATCAGAAAGAGGAAAAGGACCGCCACTAGAAGGATCAGCCAGCTTTTGCCGGAGCCTTTGACTACCAGCTTCTTTCCTCCGGCCCCGTTACTTTCAATCCCGAACAGATCGCTGGTCGAGAACTCCGAAGGTGGCAGGAGTTCGGTTCCGTTGAGCCGCTCGTCGAAAAAGCGGTCCCAGCTCTTCCCCGTCGCCCCTTCTAGTAACTCCGTTATATCCACCATCGTGTACGTCGCTCCCTGGAAGTGGTCGAATTTCTTTGCGAGTTCGCCCAGAAGCCAGTCTATGTCCTTTTCGCCTTTCGTCTGGTCCGCGAGTCGCCTGGCAATGGATGCGCCAAGCACGGCTCCTTTTTCCTCAACCAGCGAAGAGGCATTGGCATTACGCTCGGCACTGATGAGCGAGGTGCTGAGAGATAGAGGATTACTTACGTAATCGAGGTATACCTGTGAGAATTCCCTATACGCCAGACCACTTTCGAGAAGACCGGCCTCGGCGGCCGCGCGATATGCGTAGAACGATGGAATCCCATTCTGGAACCACTGCCCTCCGCCCTTTTCCGAGGGGACGATCATCCACCTGTTCCACAGCTCGAATATCGAACCTGAGGCGACTGCTGCTGACTCTCCGCGCAGCTTACTGGCCCCGTTGAATGTCAGGACAGAACTGAACAACCCGCTTGCGGCAGGTTCTGTCAGACCGAAACGTCCGACACCTGAAACCAGTATTGACAGCCTGGGAAGACCCGAGCGAGGCCCCATAGTATCGCTTATCCGGCCAAACAGGACCGTAAGATCATCGACATACTGCTTCCTCTGCTCGGGGGTCAGCGCCCGATAGTCGGCGGTGAAGCCTACCGTGATTCTGCAGTCGTTACAGTCTTTTACGAGGGTATCTATCCGGCCCATCGCAACGTAATTTTCGAGAAGACGTGTCTCGCCATTGACCTTGAACGAGTAACCTTTCTCCAGTCTTTCCCACGGGGCCAGGACGGTATGGCCCGCGCCGGGATTGAACTCGACGACGTAGTCATCGGTGATAGGTGAACGAGTCTCGGGACTTCGAGGGCATATGAGCACCTGTGAGGCCTTGAAAACCTGTAGGTCGGGGAGAATTATGGGCAACGGGGGTTTAGCGTTTCTGGAAGCCTCTCCGGAGCTCTGAGCGAGGTTCTCGGCTCGGAAACTAACCCGATATGGGACTTCGATCTCCACCTCGCTATTCGCGGCAACGCTGATGCCGCCGCCGGGGGTCACAGGCTCGACCTGGTATTCAGGTCGCGGCTGAACACGGAATTCCACCACCGGGGTGGCAAGGCCTTCCACTGCGGAGCCGCTCGGCTCAAGCGGTTCCAAAAGTGCTTTCTCTCCCTTGCGAAGCATAAAGCTCAACGTGACCTCAAAACCCCCTGGCGCCGTCACATCCGCTCTCAACTTGTACTTCACCCCGCCATTCGGCGCAGACGCTGAAGCAAAGGATGTCATTAGCAGGCAAGATGAGAAGAGCGCCAAAAGGCACATCACGGCAAGAGCTTTTCTATTCGAGCCGGCGTTCAAAGCAGACATCAAAACCTTTCGAAGCTTATCCATGGCAGGCAGTATACCAGAATAGAAACCGGGCGGTGGGGTAGGGGAGGGAATCAGCCGCCTCTCTCCTTGGTGGCCCGGGCCAGTTCAACTTTTTTCACATACCGCAGGCTCGGCGCCTGGCATGCCAGCAGTATGATTATTATTCCTATCGCAACAGTAAGAAAACTGCTTCCGTAGACGACGAATGATATCGAGAAGTAGTCGGTCTGCTGCAGGCCCATCGCGAACTTTCCGACCCAGACGCCCAGGATGAACCCCGGGATTATGGAGAAAAGACCGTATATGACGTTCTCAAGCGTTGTCATGGCGGAGATCTTCCATGACTGAGTGCCGATGGTCCGGATGGTCGCGATCTCACGTTCTCTCTCGAGAATATTGATTGTTATGGTATTGAATGTGAGTGTGAAGGCCATGATCAGCGCGAATACGAGCATCATGGAGACGATTATGTTCATCAGGCTAATATAGTGCTCGACCTCGCGCTTTATCTCCTTCAGATCGATGATGGAGGCCATCGCGGGGATCTTCTCAAGCCTTGAGCGCACTTCTTCGTAGTAGCCGGGCCTCACCTTGACGTAAAAACCACCCCTGCTCATCTGCCCGTATGCCATCAGATTGAGGGCTTCATCACGGGGCAGATAGACGACGTTGCCCATCGGCTCCTGGATAAACTGCCCCACGAAAAAGTTCTTCTTGCGCCAGGAGGTGGAAAGGGTCACCGTCTGGCCTACTTCCAAGCCTTTCTTCGTGTGGAACCACTGGTTTAAAAGCACGTGTCGGTCCTCGACCTTCACTTCCTGTTGAGTCGGGGTATAGAACTTTCTCATGTTGGTGTCCGGCAGAACCCCCATCATCACCGTATCCGCCGAATACCCGTCCCAGCGTATCTTCACGTTATAAGAAACGATCGGCTCGACGCCCTCGACGCCCGGGATCCGCTTGATCTTGCCGATGGTGGCGGCGTCGCGGCCTTCCAGGAATACCGCCGCCATGTCAAAACGGTTGTTGGCGTTAAAGGCGCGGTTCATGGCGTTATTGATCGAATCGAGCGTTCCCAGGAAGGTCAGAACGAGCATTGTCGAGAACACGAGGCCGAGGATGGTGAAGACCGTGCGCCGCCGGCTCCTGAACATGTTCCTGAAAGGCAGCTTGATAAACAACGGAACGTGCGACAGGGGAGGGAAGACTCTTTCGAGTAACGGGCGGTGGAATCTCTGCTCGAGCATATCACCGCGCATCGCCTTCGCTGGATCGATGCGCGACGAGCGGAAAGCGGGCATGATCCCGGCAAACGCGCAGAAGATTATGGACAACGATACACCCTCGAAGACGACCAGCCAGTAGATCTTTATGCTGACCAGCGGTATGCCGATGGTGCCCGCGTATGCGCTTGTGATCAGGAAGGAAAGTCCGTATCCGGCGACCGCCCCGAACACGGCCCCCAGTATCCCGATGATGAGCGCGAAAGATAGATAGTGTGAGAGTATCTGTTTTTTCGTATAGCCGGTGGCACGCATGACACCGATGAAGGGCCTTTGGACATAGACCAGCCTGGAAAGCAGTATGTAAATGCTGAAACAGGCGATGGCGATAAAAAGCAGCGGGAAGAACAACGCGAAGCTCTTGAAACCCTCGAGGTCCCTTTTGAGCATCTGGTTGCCAAGGTGCTCTTCCTGCGTCAAGACTTCTTTGATGCCTGTATACTTCATTATGTCTTCGACAGCGGTGATCTGAGGCTCCATCTTGCCGGGGTTCTTCACCTTGAAAAGCACCTGGTTGTATTCACCGGGCATCCCGGCCATCGATTGGACGTCGGTGACCGGCATCCACAGGATGGCCATCGTCGTTGCCGAGAGCATGGGGCTGAAATCACCTTTTTCACCTGCCAGAATGAGGTATTCCGGGCTTCCGGCAATACCTATGATCTTCACGGGCACGTCGGCGCCCTTTTCGCTGTACGTCATCACATCGCCCGGGTGCAGGTCGTAGAATCTCGCGAAGTGGCTCTCCGCGATGCAGACCATGCTATCTCCGTCTTTGAAAAACCGTCCCTCCTTGATAAGGAGGTCATCGACCATTGGGCGTTTTGCTGGTATCCCGGTTACCCTTCCCACGAGGTGCTTCTCATTTGTAAGGATGAACGATAAATCCTTTCTCACCCGGGGGGTAACCATTGTTACCCCCTTCGCCTTCTTCGTTCGCTCTACAATATATCTGGGAATCCTCTCGGACTTTACCCGGAAGTCAGCGAAGTTAAGCTTCTCGTACGTGTACTTATATGATGTGTCCAGGTTCCTGTATGACATGGTAGAAGCAACAAAGATCATCACTCCTATAACCACTACAAAAGTTATCGCCAGGAACCTTACTTTTGCGTTCAGTATCTCGCGCATCAACTTTATGCGCATTGAGTTCTTCTCAAATATTTTCATTTATAAATCTCTTTTTTCCATATTACTTTTGTCAATATTCGCACAAATCTGCAATGTTGTGCCTCATTCGAAAAACAGAATCGATTGATTAAGGGGGAAGGGAAGATCAAAAAAGGTATGTCCTATAATATATATTATGTAAACTTTCAATTCTAAGCTAGGTGTACCCTTCTCTCGAATAGGACGCAGTCAAGGAATTACACTGATACGCTGAAATAAAAGGTTGAGCTCTCGTTTTCCCAGGACTCGAACCAGAAATCACCGCTATGAGATTCCACGAAGCGGCGTACAAGCGCGAGGCCCAGGCCCATGCGATTGGAGTCTTCAGTTTTGTAGAATGGGGCAACAACCTTGTCCTTGATCGAATTCGGAATGCCGGGACCGAAGTCCTTGATACAAAAAACAAACCTGCCGGGGTATCTCTTCCAGGAGATGACTATGGGTAGACTCTCCTCTCCCCCGCCGTACTTCAATGGGCGACCAGTATCTTCAATTTCCTCTTCTCGTCGGGACGTGCCATATCAGAGCTCTCGCAATCTGGTTGCTCGAATTGCACTCTTGTGCTGATCGCCGGCCAACGGCTTAAGGTTTAAGGCTTGTCCAGTGCCTCTTTGAGCATGTCGAGGTACTGCTCGTGGAGGAAGTAGCCCATGTCCTGGTCGAACTCGATTATGTTCTCACGCCGGTACTGGTCTTCTGCCCGCCGCGTCATATTCGTCAGTGTAACGGTCAGACTGTGGACATCGTAGCTCTCGTCGTCCAACGTGGCCGCCAGCCCGTCGATTAGTTCCTGGACCATCATGCTGCGCCCCTTTTCGAGAAGAACCTTGATGGCCATGAGCTCAGTCTCTCCGCACTCCGCTACATAACGGTTCAGCTCTTCCTGGGTCCACGTGTCGGGCTGCGGTACCATTACGATCCAGGTCTCAGTCGATTCGACTCCTTCCACGCCCCTGATCGTGGACAGGATGGTATCCTGGAGCGTCTCAAGGTCCGGCCCCCTCATAACGGCAACGAGGTCGCAGTGGCCCGAGACGCCTTCAACCGACGTCACCTGCGGCATGCTGGACATCGTCCTCATCACTGAATCGAGTTTCCCGGCCGCCACCGTGATCAGTACGTAAGCCTTTTTTTTCACGACTTCCCCCCTTGATCAGCACATAGCCTATATCTTCGACACGTCTATCTTTTCTGCCAGCTCCTCCCTCAAAACCCTCTTGAGTACCTTCAGAGTCATCCCGTAGGGCATCTCGCTTCTCACTTCCACGTATCTCGGGGCTTTGTAAACCGCGATGTTCTCACTGCACCAGACGAGCACCTTCTCGCTCGTGAGATCCTCTCCCTTCCTCGGGGTGCAAACTGCGACCACGATCTCCACGCTTCACCGCCTTTTCTTTCTGTCTCAAGATGCCAAGTTCAAGCCATTCTGCATTCCGGCGATATTACCCGAGACCCAATAAAGTATACTATGCCCTGTTTTGGGCTACCATTGACTAACCCGGGATGGTCATATTGGGATAGACTCTTACTGTCAGTCACCTGTGAGGAGGCGTGCTGATGATAGTAATCGGCGAGAAAATCAACGGTACGCCTGCAGGCGTGAGGGAAGCGGTCAATAAGCGAGACGCGGGTTCTATTGCCAGGCTTGCAACCTCACAGGCCGAGGCCGGTGTCGACTACATAGACGTCAACGTAGGCACGGGAACAGGCGACGAAGCTGAGTCTATGGAGTGGGCGCTCGAGGTCGTAAGGAGCGTGACCGACAAGCCTGTCTCTCTTGACTCCTCCGACCCGGCGGTCCTCATAAAGGGCCTGGACCTATGCGGTGAATCTAGGCCGTTCATAAACTCCGCAAGCGGCGGGCTTTCGAAAACGGAGTGCATACTGCCCCTTGCCGCCGAGTATAACTGCCCAATCGTGGCCCTTCCGATGGACGAGTCGGGTATCCCTGATACTCCAGAACGAAGGCTTGAGATATGCCGCCGCATTCTCGAGAGCGCCGTTCGATGGGGCATCCCGGAACGCGACCTTTTCTTCGACCCGGTCGTAATCCCGGTCAGCACCGACCACAGACAGGGGCGCGTCACCCTTGATACGCTTTCTATCATCAAGAGTGAGCTACCTGGAGTGAGCACCATTCTAGGGTTAAGCAACGTCTCCGTCGGTCTTCCAAAGCGTAACCTGCTAAACCGGGCGCTTCTGAGTATGGCAATATTCATCGGTCTAGACGCTGTGTTGATGGACCCTACGGACCAAGGACTTCGCTCCACGGTCTACTCGGCGGAGGTTGTTGCGGGCAACGACGACTTCTGCCGGCGGTACATCAAGGCCTGCCGCCAGAGCGAGCTCAAATGACGACAAACCAACCTTCAAGGGTAGTCATCGGTACCACAGTTATAACCTTGATTGGAATATCCTTCGGCACGGGGGTCGTCATCGCGGGCAGTTTCATGACATGGAGGTCGGACCCGATCCTCGGGTTATACAGCCGGACCGGCTGGCATTTTGATAACATCGTTTCAGGCGACGGCAAAATCTTGCTTATCCTCGGGCTGATTTGCTTCACTTCGTTCATACTCGGAGGTGCTTTACGTCGCAGGGCATTCTACGGTGTCTCCTTTTTCTGCTCCTCGGCGATTTTGGCCCTTGACGTGTACGAGCTGATCTTCCTGTGGGCAAGGCCTGGGGTGGTATCACCGGGAAGCGGGCTTTACGCTATGCTCGGTGGCAGCGTGGTCGGGATCCTCTGCAGCCTGGGGGGTTATTTAATGCTTGGTACGGGCGGCGCAGGTGCAAAAAGACATATACTAGACGAGAGCCCTTAAACGAATTGAGGTGATGAAGTTGGCATTTTGTCCCAAATGTGGCAAGGAATCACAATCCGCGAATTTCTGTCCGTACTGCGGCGCTCAAATGGGAGCGGCCCAGCCACAGGCAGTGGCCCCGACAGGTCCGCCCGCCGCGCCCGGCACCTCGGCAGCGCCGCCTTCCGGTATACCTCAGCCCCCTCCGGCTATAGCGTCTCCGCCCATCGCCCCCCCAGCAGCGCCACCGGGCTACGCAAAGCCGGCCGCTCAACCACAGGGGCCAGGAGTGCTCATTTTCGGGATACTTGGAGTGGCATCAATGTTTCTGGCAGCTGCCGGATCGGTCCTTCCCTGGATAACGGGATCCTTCAGCTTCAGCGAGATCGGTGGTTCTCTGTCCCTCAGCGCCAGTGGTTGGGATAAGGACGGAAAGATCACCATTTTTCTTGCAGTCCTCGCCCTGGCCTTTTTCCTCGTGGGACTTATCGGAAAATCTCGGTGGTCGTTCATAGTCGCTTTGGTCTTAAGCCTGATAGCGACCGCGATCATGATTGTCGACATCTTTGACATCGTGGGCACTACCGGTCTTTCGTTCTCCAACGTCGGCTACGGCCTGATACTGGGAACAGCCGCAGGAGCAATCGGAGTTGTCGCCGGCATAGGCGGTATAGCGGCTAAACGAGCATAGTCAGGAAATGCCGGTCAGACCGCTTATCCAGATAGAAAGAGCCTCCGCGCTGTACTTCCCCGGGTGCTCCTGGTAGTGCCTCATCAGCTTGTTTGCCCTCACCCAAATCTTCCAAGAGTCCTCATCATCCGTTCGACCTTTTCCTTGGCGCCTCCAATGACTGGTGCCCCGTGCCCGGGAAGGAGGGTATCAAAGTCCCGTCTCAGTACCTTTTCCTTGATATTCCAGAACGCCTCATCGACTCCCGGGCTGAACCCGGGCGGCGGCCCCTGCAGAACCCCCTTCTCGTTCCTCAAGGTGTCACCCGAGAAGAGTATGCCCCTTTTCTCCTGATAAAGCATTATGCTCCCCGCTGTATGGCCAGCTACATGTATGACCTCAAGGCCCCCGAGCAGTTCTAGGACGTCCCCCTCAGACAGCCTTCTTTTAACCATGACGTTCTCATACCTGAAAAGCGGCGCCAGGACACTGTAATAAACTGTTCGGAGCACGTCCACTTTGAACATCTGGTAAGGAGCCTTCCCTTCCATGACATCCGCGTCGGCATCATGCGCGGCAACCGTAGCTCCGAAGGCTTCCTTGAGGGTCCTTGCAGACCCCATATGATCTATGTGGTAATGAGTAGCAACAAGAAGATCGGGATAGCTGTTATGATTCTTTCTCAACTGTCGTATCACTCGCCCGGCATCCATGGGAAAGCCAGCGTCAATGAGCGCGGCAGGGTCCCCTTCAATAAGGTAAACGTTTGATCCCTGTGTCCGCTCTACGGCGAATACGCCTGGTATTACTTCCTTCACAATGCACCCCCGTGGCAATATTAGCAGACGGGGGAAGTGTGAGACGCCACGTTGTACGGGCTTTACGGGCATGGACCTTCAGGTCACGACCTTTTTAGAATCAGTATTTCGCAGTCGATCCATTGAACGCCCGTGAGCCCGATCGCCTCCGCAGATCCCCTGGACAGGTCGAGTATTCTCCCTTTCACAAAAGGGCCTCTGTCGTTGACCCTCACGATCACGCTCCGACCCCGAAAAGTAACCTGGAGCCAGGTTCCGAACGGCAATGTGCGATGCGCACAGGTGAACGCGTACTGGTCATATCTTTCTCCGCTTGTGGTTGGCCTGCCGTGGAACTCGTTGCCGTACCAGCTGGAATAACCGGAGAAGACCTGTCCGGTCGAGACAAATCCGTTCTCTTCCGGCATCGAATACACCCGGTTCGGGCTGAAGTTCGCAGGTGCAGGGGTCAAGGTGACAGGTAATTGCATTGCGATTATCTCGCTTGTCAGGTCAGCCAGCCTCTTTCGGTTCGCCGCAATCGTCGCCTCGATGATATCCGGGTTTATACTCCTGGCGAGCCTTGCCTGCTCACTTTTATATTCATTCAACCGGTCCTTGTAGCGCTCGAGCCTGTCTCTTTTTCTACGCTGTTCATTGAATGCCTTCGATTCGCTGGAGACTACCCTGGTCATATGATCGTAGTTTGTTACGAAGTCGGAAATATCTGTTGAGGATATCAATTTCTCGAACCCGCTTATTCGACCGTCAACGTACAGTCTCCGGATGAGCCCGTTTATATCGTCTCTGGACTTACTGATCTCGATCTCCACTCTGTCTATCTCCATGTAGCAGGTCACTATCTTTTCCTCAAGTTCGGCCAGCTTTTCAGAGACAGTGACCCAGTCCTTTTTTGCCTTTGACATCCGATCTTCAAGCTGCGCAATCTCGTTTTCCAGCCGCCTTGCCTCCTCCTGTTTTTGCATTATGCTCTCAGGTACGGTTTGACATACCGCATTTTCGATACCCGTTTGGAAAAACAAAGTAGTAATGCAAAGCAAGGCGGCAACGGTGATGATCTTTAAGTAAGAGATGCGACGCTTTTTCATGGTATGAACCTCAACCGTTATACGGGCTTTGATTTCGACTTAAAACCTATACCTTTTATCGGGATAAAGGTTTATGCAATTTAGCACTTCTGATAAACAACATCAATTATTGAGTTTATTGTGACAATAGGTAAAGTAGTTAACCGTTATTAACTGCTGATGAAAATGAGTGATATTGAGGGAACCTAGCGGTGGGAACTTGACAGCTTCCTCAGTAATTCCACCTTGTCTGACTCGCCAGTGGTGATAAGGATGTCTCCAGAATCAATAACGGTGTCGCCACGTGGGTTTATCACGAAATCGCGCTGGGGCTTTTTAAGGCCAAGAATGCCGACACCTTTAAGATCTTCAACCAGTATGTCCCTTATCGACCTTCCTGTGACGGCTGCGCCCGGTTCGACAGTTATGTCTTCGAGCGTAAGCTCAACGAGCTCCCCGTGAGTGATAACGTCAAGGAAGTCACATATGAGGGGTTTTAGAAGGAGGGCGGCCATATGCCTTCCGCCAACGTTGTGGGGAGAGATAGCCCTGTCGGCACCAGCCCGGTAGAGCTTTGATTCCGTCTGGGCCGAGTTGCACCTTCCGACGATAAAGATGTCCGGTCGGATTATTCTTGCCGTCATGATGGTATACAGGTTGTCAGCATCGGAAGAGAGCGCTGTCACCAGGCCATTGGCCCTTTCAATCCCCGCTTTGCGGAGCACGTACTCTTCGGTCGCGTCACCTTTCACGGCGATAAAACCGTCAGCCCTGGCTTCCTCCACTTCCTGTTCGCCCTTTTCTATCACCACCAGGGAACTGCCTCTTGTCTTACACTCCATCGCCACCTGCTTTCCAACCCTGCCGTATCCGCAAAGTACGTAGTGCCCTGTGATATCTTGAAGCTCACGCAAAACTCTTCGCCTCCCAAACATGTCCAGAAGCCTGCCTTCCAATAACAGCTCCACCACGCTGGTGGTAACGTAAACCACGGCACCGAGGCCGCTTATTATTATTATGATCGTGAAGATTTTGCCACCCTTAGAAGGTATGGCTATTTCACGGAACCCCACTGTGGATATCGTTATCACGGTCATGTAAAGTGAATCCAAGAACCCCCAGTGCTCGATAAGCATGTAGCCGATCGTCCCGATGATGGCCAACGCGAGAAAAATCAAGAGCGCCGTTCTGAGGTGCCAGTATGGGCTGCTGCTTTTTCGCATCTCTAACCCCGCCGGAGAGTAATCATGCTAAAGGAAAGGCAAAAGCCGCTCAGGAAATCGCGCCTGTCTGGGCGGAGAGTTGTCCCCATCAGAGGAAATCCTGAGGCTCGATGTGATCAAGGAAATCGCGGAACCTCTTGATCTCCTCCTCCTCGGTCGTTTCTATCAAGATGCTTGCCTCGTCAAGCACTTTTTCCTCGGCATATATCGGTACGTCCATCCTGACCGCGAGGGCTATCGCATCCGAGGGCCTTGCGCTTATCAGGTGTGTGCTGTTGTTTCGTTGCATCTTGATCTCAGCGTAAAAAGTCCCGTCTATAAGGTCATTTATCAATACCCTTTCAATGCTTACTTCACAATCCTCAAGGACATTCTTGAAAAGATCGTGTGTCATGGGTCGAGCGGTCTCGACGCCCTGCAGGGCAAAAGCGATCGCTGTTGCCTCGAACGCCCCTATCCATATTGGGAGAAAGCGATCCCCCCCCTCCTCCTTCAAAAGTACTATAGGTTGATTTGCGGGTAGCTCAACCCGCACCCCGACAAGGGACAACTTTATCAATTTCATCACCGACTTCTTTATACTCCAACGGAAATTCTAAATCAAATTACCATTTTCACCAGGTTTCCCGTGTATAAATCCGTTTATGCTTTTCACAGTTGCGTTTGCGAAGTACATGCGTATGGAGAGTTGCTCAGTGGGTGGTATTGCTATCATTTGAGCCCAAGGGGTGCTCCAATGATACGACCCATCCAGCACAAAGCGTACCAGATGAATACAAATACACCGGTCAGGAAACCCGGTTTTCTTGCATTTCGGCCCGCCACAGCTCTCTCTGTGTAGATCAAGTTATTATTTAACGAGCAGTCCAGCTTGCCAAGCGGTGTTCCCTTTTTGACAGACCCCTGCACCGCTTTTGCTGTGCCGGTCTTTACCTGGAAAGCATCGCCTGCTCCCTTAACAGAAAGCGCGGCCAGTTCCGACTCGGGGATGACACCCACGTATCTGCGAGGGTAGGCGGAAACCCTGGTGCGGCCAAGGAATTGTCCTTTGCGCGCCAGAACAACCCTGGCGGTAGAAGCAAAACCGTAATCGAACAAGCTGCTTGCATCGACCGCTCTCTGCTCGCTGTTTAGCAAGACAGCGATGAGCGACTTGCCTTCTCTGCCGGCACTCGCGACAAGACACCAGCCGGCCTTCAGCGTATATCCCGTCTTTATGCCGGTAGCCCCTGGATACTTGTCCAGTATCTCGTTGTGGCTCAATGCGGTGCGGGGATACGGGTGTCCCGGCCATGGAATATCGTATTTCCTCGTCGCGACGATCTTCGCCAGGTCGGGATCCTTTAGAAGATTTCGACCGATGACGGCAAGGTCATAGGCGGTCGAGTAATGTCCCGGTTCGTCGAGCCCGTGCGGATTGGTGAAATGGCTTTCGCGTAACCCTATCTTCTCTGCCTCCTTGTTCATGAGTCTGGCGAAGGATTGAATTGACCCGGTCGTATACTGCGCTAGCGCGTATGCGGCATCGTTTGCCGACTGGACGAGCAGCGCGTAGAGAAGGTCTTTGACGGTCAGCTTCTCACCCGGCTCCAGCCATATCTCCTGCTCGCCTATCACCGCGGCATCCGGGCTTATGACGACCTTGTCCTTCAGATTAAGCTGTTCGCGGACGACCAGAGCGGTCATCATCTTGGTGGTGCTGGCGATGGGCAGCTTTTCATGGGCGTTCTTCTCATAGAGCACTCGGCCGCTTTCGGTATCCACGAGTACCGCCGATGCAGCCGATACGCCGGGAGGGCTGGGAGCGGGCCCGGCAGGACCGAGAATCTTCTTCGTACGAACGGCCAGAGCCGTAGAAAGATGAGCATCGCTAACCACCAACAGGCAGGAAACTACGAACAAAAATAAGAGCACCGATACGAAAACGGCCAAGATCCTGGCACGGTTTTTCACAACGAACTTAACGAACCGAGATAGAAGTGCTTTTGGGTTCCGCGTTAAATAGTTCTCATTGTAAGTACGTTTCATAAACTATGAGCCACATATCCATTTATGCAGAACGATAATCCCTTGGTCTTTCGGTCAAGAGTCCCAGAATGGAAATTGTTGAGAGTATAGCACTAGGCTACCAGACCAACAACAGGCCTTGAATCTACCGCTTTTATGATCAATGCCCTATGCCCAGACTCCGTTCAGGAGGCCACTCACTACCAAAAACGAGACAATCGAGATAGCCATTACCATGATGCCGACGAGCCGACCCTGCCCCGCTGCAGGTTCAGATACGAACCGTCTGATTACAAGGGGAAGCATAAACCCGAACACGCCGGCGACCACGATTCCCACGAACAACCCTATCCCTCCGGCGAGCGATGAGCCACTCGACTTCGTCCAGATCATACCCGCGAGAAAGCCGAATACGCCTATCAGCAGCGCGGCGGCCAGTGTAAGGAGGTACTCGCGTGCAAATACCTTTCTCATCTTCTCGCCCCGCATAGTTTCCAACCTCAGGTCTCTGACCGACACGGCAACCGACCATAGTGACACGTCATGCGCGCCCCTCAATGCGAGCGGCACCAGGTATAGAAGCGCGACTGTGGCAGTAATCTCGTTCTTGAAAATCCCAAACAACGCCGTCCCCAGTATCCCCCCGAGGAAAGTCAACAGGGTGCCGGCCCATCGCCTCGGGTTGAGAGTATCGCGAATCGGTGTCCCCTTCTCCTCGAAAGAAACACCGGACAGCTGTGAGAAGTCCTCCACCGTCTCCTCACGTATGACATCTATCACGTCATCAACGGTGACGATTCCTTTGAGCACATGTTCGATATCCAGCACCGGAATTGCCAGTAGTTTGTACCGGGACAGTCTCTCGGCTACAAGCTCCTGGTCGTCCTGAAGATCGGCAGTTATGATGTCCCTTTTCATAATGGTACCCACAAGCTCATCCCGCCTGGCACGCAGTAAGTCTCTCAGCGAAAGCACTCCAGAGAGGTGACTATCACCATCCACGACATACACGTAATAAATGGTCTCAGCCTCGGCGCCCTTCTTTCTCAGATAATCAATCGTCTGTGCCACTGTCATCGAATTCCTTATGGCCACAAACTCGGTGGTCATCCGCCCGCCCGCTGTGTCGGGCTCGTAACCGAGCAGTTCGCTGACGATCGACGCCTCCTCTATCCCCATCAATGAAAGCAACACCTGTGCCTTTTCCCTGGGAAGTGACCCGAGTATGTCCGCCGCTTCGTCTGGAGGCATTATTTCAAGCAGATCGGAAAGGCGCTCATCACCCATCGCCTCCGCAACAGACGATCTCACCAGGGGGAGTATATGTGTCAACACCTCGGCGGCTTTTGGATCCTCGATAAGCGCAAGCACTTTTGCGCGCTGCTCTATGTCAAGTTGCTCGATTATGTCGGCAATGTCAGAGGGATGAATCTCCAGGTACTTCCGATAAGGAACCCGCAGCCTCACTTCATGCGGCATGGGGGATACCGGAGAAACCAGGTTCCATGGCACTATGCGGTCTCCCCTGGCCCCTGCGCGCTCGGCAAGCCTGGGCCGTCCGGACGGTGCAAGTCCCAACCTTCGAAGTATCGCAACCAGGCCGACGTCTGCACCCATAACACGCATCTCTCTACCGGCGCTTGCCAGCCTGATGTCGTTGACCCGTACTATCTTGTAGCCGTCCAGGTCCACTATTTGCTTGTCAAGGAGGTCTCTCGCAAGAAAAATGTCCTCGGGTCCTGGTACGCTTTCCTCGACGGGCTCCCAGACCACGAGCCTGTTCGCCTTCCAATCACCTACCTTTTCCCAGGGCACGAAAAAACGCCGCCGATTCCGGCCATGCCCCGAATTCACCATCACCCCTCTCACCACGGGGAACCTGGCGCCTGGGAAGGCCACTATGTCTTCCAGGTGGCCCAGCGGCTTGCCATCTGCATCCTCTATCCTCTTTCCCAGCATGGCGCTTAAGTAAGGCACAACATGCTCCACTTTCTCAGGGCGATAAAAAAGCCCTCAGGAAGAGGGCTTAACCACCGCCTCTTTCCCCCATTAAATCAAGACACGACCCCTCCCATCGACTTCCTCAGAGGAGCCACGCCGTTCACCATCTGTATTCGTTTGTCAGAATTGTCGCTTTCAGCCATCTATTCCTTCACGCTCGCTTCCCATAATGGAAGTAAGCAAACTGCCACTTTTATATTCTATCATCACTCAGGGGACATCTTCTAGCTATCGCTCTTTTCTGGCTTGTCCTGTCCTTTTCGCTCGGTGCGCTCCCTTTCAACCTCAGACCGTTCAGAACTCTCAACGGGGGCAGCCCCCCCCGGTACATCTATCGGGACGGAGCGGGGCATGTACGCGGCCAGTGCCTCATGGAGAAGCGTCTGGATGAACATCTGCGATACTCCTATTAGATTCTCAAGTTCCTTCAGTGCGTTCCTTTTCGCGTTCGGATCCTTGTGCTGCATCTGCGGCCTGATAATCTGCTCTATAAACGCCGCCTCCCGTGTCACAAACTGTGTGAATATCCGCAGATGTCTTGGCTCGACACCGTACTTTAGGAACTCTTTGGCTATAGTCAGAACCCTCATATCAGCAGGAGAGAAGTATCTCCCCTCGGGACCCTCTCGGACCTTGACTACACCGTATTCGATAAGCTCCTCGATCGTTTCAAGTGCCATTCCAATCTTGGCTGGCGCGAGGTCAAATGATACCGGCACCTCTCCGGTCAGCGATGGCTCTGCATCCTGACCGGACATCATGGCGAGATCTCCAGCAATGACCTTACCTGACTTCAAGTCCTGGATTTTGCGCTTTATCACAGAAAGGGGCAAATATTCCTCACGTTGAAGTCGAAGTATATAGCTTAGCTGCTTTACATGCACCCGAGTGTATTTTCTGTATCCGCTCTGCGTCCTTTCCGGAGTTATCAGGCCCTCTTTTTCGAGGAAGCGGATTTTACTTATTGTTACACCGGGAAATTCTTTTTTGAGGATATTCTGGACTTCGCCAATCCCGAAACTCTTGTCCGCATCAGTCATGTTGAGACACCTTGCCAAAGAACTCTTAACGTTAAGTCAAGCCTTAAAATGTAATATGCGAGAAAAGGACGCCCCTGTCAACAGTTTCGGGATTATTTGCTTAAAAAGATAAGGCGGAACTTGCCGATCTGTATCTCGTCGCAGCTCTCAAGGTCAGTTTCCTCAACTCTTAATTTATTGACATAGCTGCCGTTCAGGCTGCCCATATCTACAATCTTGAACAGTGATCCTGTTCTTCGTATTTCAGCATGACTGCGGGATACAGTGATATCGTCTAGGAATATGTCGCTCTCCGGGTGGCGACCCGCAGTTGTAATCTCCTTTGCCAGCAGGAACCTTGTGCCCGCGCTCGGGCCCCTCTTGACCACGAGCATCGCTGCGCCGGCAGAGAGTTCCTCTTCTGGAATCAGAACCTCCTCCTCTTGTTCCACCTCAGCTTCCACCGGTGTGAATACTATGGTCGTATCACCCTCCTGGGTTTTGGAGCCCAGGTAAGCGCCACATTGTGAGCAATACGCGCTCTCGTCCGGATTGCTCCTCCCACACGCGGGACAAAACATCACGCACTCTCAGTTTCTTCTTGCTCTTCCATCTTGATAACTAGTTCCCCGACCTCTTCCTTGGCGAAACCCATTTCCTTGATAAGCCCGAGTACCGTATTTCGCTGCCCGGAAGATAACTGTTCGAGGTCTATTTTTATCCTACTCGACAGCATCTTCTCCTCCGGCGCTTCCTGCTGGCTCACGGGACTCACCTCCGCCCTCCCCCTCAACAGCCTTTTCCTGCATCCCTCGTTCCCGCTTGCGGAATTTTTCAAGGAGGTTCCGCTTGGTCTTCCTCGCCTGATATTTCTCCCCGGACACTGTGTGACGTTCGCCTATACTGTGGACGTGCCCCTCAGTCGGTGTCCTGATCCCCTCGACTGTGGTCGATCGCACATTCCTCTCGACGTCTTTGTCGCTCATCGTAGCCTCCAGTAGTGTCACCGTTCAATAATGATAACATAAAGATTGCGGGCTCCCTATTGGCCCATTCCGAAATTCCAGTCATTCATTGCGTACTTCGCTTCGTACAGTCTCTCGGCAAGTAATTCCTCTCTTTTGCTCAATCTAGCTGGCTGGATCGCAAGCGATAAAGATCTTGAGAACCCTTCCCGGAAGGCCTTGCTTACGTCCTCCCATGTTACCGCTCTCCCGGCCGCTTCGGGCAGTGACACAAATGCATATTCCCGCTGTACCGCCTTCGCAACTCTTTGGCCTTCTAGAGCGATACTATCAAGTAGATCGGGTTGAACCCTGAGGAATAACGATCCATGCTGCAACACTGCTTCCTTGAACATCCTCTGGGCGCTGCCACAAATCTTCCTCCCCCGCCACTCTATATCCACCCCCGAGGTTCCTTCGAAACACCACGCGGAAGGTTGAACTTCTTTGCCCCGGTGAGATGTCAAACGCCCGGTAATTCCTATTTGAAGAAGAGCCTCCAGTATTCCACTTGCGATAAGTGCGAAATACTGTTCCCTTGCAATCGGCACGCCATGGCGCCGCGGCAATGACAAACTGTACGTGAAGTCGTCCAGGTGAAGGATCGCAAGACCTCCAGTCGGCCTGCGCACGATATCGATGTTCTCCCGTTTGCAGGTCTCCAGATCTATGAATCCGAATACAGGTTGAAACCGCCCTATACTTACGGCTGCAGGTTTAAACCTGTATACCCTCAGGGTAGGTGGGAAACCTGGACCGGCGCTCATGGCCATAGCCTCGTCTCTTGCCATGTTAAAGGCACCGCTATGTTCGCCATCGTCTATGAAACGCCAGGTGGTATTCTTATCGGGAATATTATAGGGGTCCGTCAAGGCTCAGATCTCAACAGTCGCTAGTTGTCCGAGTACAAACGATCGAATGTCCCTGGGTGGAGGGGTGATCACAAGCTTTCGACCTTCTTTATATGATTCCTTGAGAAAGCCTTCCATGGTCCCCCCGCACCGGGCGCAGGCTTCAACTCCCTCTTTTTCCAGGGTCTGCATCCGCGAACCGCAACCATGGCAGACCCATAATTGTTTAAGTCCCGATTCCTTGCCACGCTTGGCAAGGGGCTTACCATCTATCTCAACGATGTCCATCGAATAATCAACCACTGGAGAATTACTTATGTGGGTGCCCACTCCGTAAGCGTCCGCGACACTGTTGTACTCGAGTATCTTATTCTCGTCAATTCCGCCCGAGATGAATATCTTCACGTGATCATAGCCACGTATATCGAGTTCCCATCGAACCTCTTCCATTATCCTCAAGAAGTCACCCCTGCGTGATCCCGGGGTATCAAGCCGGACCGCAAAGAGTTTCTTCCCCAGGACTTCTGCTGCGCACAGGGCTCCGAACTTCTCATCCTGGAAGGTGTCCACAAGGGCGACCCTGTTAACGCTCGGATCGACCGCCTCGTCAAAGATCTCATAGGCCAGTTTTTCGTCTTGGGCGCAGAGAACCAGTGTATGCGACATCGTGCCCGAGGGGACCTCCCCAAGGAGCTCGGCGCTCTCAACTACCGCAACACCGTCACAGCCACCGATGAAAGCGTTGCGTTCTATCATCGGGGCCAGTGCCGGATGCATCCGGCGGGCACCAAAGCTTATTACAGGCCGCCCGGCAGCCGCATGTTTACAGCGTGCCGCACTGGTCGCGATACCTGACGCCTGGCAGACAAGCCCCAGGATGGCCGTTTCGTAGATACCGAAATCCAGGTATTTACCCGTCACCGACATAACCGGTTCTCCTGCCCGAAAAAGCGTTCCCTCGGTGAGCACGCGTACCGTTACAGGTAGTCCGTCAACCAGTTCCAGTACCTCTTCAAGTCCAGCGAAGACGGCCCATTGCCAATCACTTGGCAGAGAAGCGGCACTAACCTCCATAGAGACAAACGGGTTTATGCCCTTTTTTCTGAGTGCATCCGTGACGCGATCGAAATATACGTCTGTGACCTTTCCCTTTTTGATATGTTCCTCTGGCGCTATTTGAAAACCCACGATCCTTCTTCCCTTCTTTTTAGATGACCTCTCCGCCGAAAACCTGCCCGATCTGCTTCAGGGCAAACCGGTGGTCTTCCTCATCCAGCGCGGCAACCCCCTCCTCAACGACCGTAACGGAATATCCGCGAATAATAGCATCCAGTGCAGTCGCGAAGATGCATATATTAGTTACCGTCCCGGTAATAACTACATGCTCGACCCCGAGTTGTACGAGCATCTCGTCGAGTTCAGTTCTAAAAAATGCTGAGAACCGTTTCTTTATCAAAACGTAATCCCCGTTCTGCGGCTCCAGCCCTTGCGCGATTTTTGCGCCCGCGGTCCCTGCAATCGCGTGCGGCGTCCATTTCTTGAACTCGGCGTCATCCGGTTCGTGAGAATCGTTTATGTAGATCACAGGTACGTCTAGTTCGCGGGCTTCGCTCGCCAGCTCCGCAATGCTGGATACGATCTCTTTTGCTCCTGGCACCGAGAGCGCTCCCTCTTCCTCCACGAAGTCATTAATCATGTCGACTATTAACAGCGCGCTCTTCTCCCTAAAAGCTACCATGGCAATCTATCCCCTGCTATCCAGGCACGAGAACTTTGCATGAAGGACTTTTACGACATCTCCCCTTGCCGCATGCCTGCCAACCTCTTGCACCTTGGCCATTACCAGCGAGTCCACGTCTGCTTCAGCAACCGGCAGTAGTATGACCTGGTTTCCCCTCGTACGGCCCACCACGTAATCTCCCTTTTTGGCCGGTCCTTCGACCATTACTTCAACATTTCGGCCAAGTAGCCTGCCAAGCGACTGTACCGTTTTTTGATCCTGCAGGCGGCTTAACCTCATGAACCGTTCCGATTTGACCTCCGCAGGGACTTCTTCTTTCATCTGTGCTGCTTGCGTCCCGTCACGCCGAGAGTAGAGAAAAACAAAGGCAGAATCAAACCCTACCGTCTCCGCGAGATCCAGGGTATCAAGAAAATCCGCTTCACTTTCTCCCGGAAACCCCACGATGATATCAGTAGAAACAACCAGGTCTTTGATGGTCTCACGCGCTTTTCTTACTCTTTCGATGTAATAACGCCTGTCGTGGCCGCGGTTCATGGCCGCGAGAATCCTGTCCGAACCGGACTGTACGGGAAGGTGCAGATGTTCGCACACCTCGGGCCTTTGGTCCATCACTTCCAGGATGTCGTCAGTTAGATCACGTGGATGCGAGGTCTCATACTTGACCCTTCGAACTCCAGGAACGGAGGCGACCGACCGTAATAGCTCCGCGAATGACGTGCACGGGGACAGGTCACGCCCGTACGAGTTAACGTTCTGCCCTAGCAGCGTTACCTCGATTACCCCATTACCGACCAGCGACTCGATTTCAGATATAATCGCGTCCGGAGGACGGCTCCTTTCCTTCCCCCTTACATAGGGGACCACGCAGTACGAACAGCAGTTGTCGCACCCGTGACTCACCGGAACCCAGGCGCGTGCTAGCCGGCCCTGTACGGAAGGAAGCCAATCCGGCATTGCCTTGTCTTTATCGCCAAGGTCACATATAGAACCGTTCCTGCTATGGCGGATCAATTCGGGGAGGCGACTGAGTGCATCTAACCCGAACACGATATCGACAACCGGAGACCTTTCAATGATTTCGTGTCCATGTCGCTCCGCCATGCATCCGCATACGGCGACCAGGGGCGAAGCGCTGCCTGACTGAAGGGCACTGAGGTTACCCCATACCCTGTCCTCAGCGCTTTCTCTCACGCAGCAAGTATTAAAGACGATAATCTCCGCTTTTTCGGCCTTCGATGCGCGCGAATAGCCTGACTCCTCCAGTACCCCGGCGATATGCTCGGAATCGTGGACGTTCATCTGGCAGCCAAAAGTGCGGATAAAGTAAGAATTGGGTTCCATGTCGTTCAGCGAGGACATTACTTCTTGCCGGAAATCTCTTTCGACAACCGTTTTTTCACAGCCATTCCAGTAGCTGCTGCGCCGGTGGTTACAAGTCCCATCTTGGTCAGAGGTGACTTGATCGCTCGTTCCACGGCTCGAGAAGCGTCCCCCACCCGTTCGACCAGTACCCCGGTATCCTTGGTTATCTCCTCGATGCTCTCGAGCTCACGGTTCACGCCGTCCAGTGTTACCTGGGCTTTCATGAGAAGCTCAAAAGCCTGAGGCCTGGTCTCTGACACGATATGGCCTACCTCGTCGAGTGTCCGGCGCAGTCTCAAGAGGACTGGAATCAGTAAAAAAACAAGCATGACTATCGCCACAGCAACAACAACCTGCAGGATCTTTAGTGCCATCTCGCTTCCTTCCCCCTTCAAAATGGTTATTACATTCTAGAACATCTGGCCAACGGTCAACAATGACGATATTAAAGGTCACATCCAACCAACAAATGGGTACCTTTCGATTTTCCAGCCCGTGGTCTCCTTCACGAGACGGATGTAATCTATCTTCGGTGGACCATTCTCAAATTAGACCACGACCTTGGAAATCGCATTATCGGCTGCTGGAAAAGAAACCTGGCTTTTGCTCACGAAGAAATCCTCGGGCTTTTCATTGCCCCAGGCCGCGCGCCAGTTGCCAAGCACCTTCTCCTTGTTTGCGCCCAGGAGCTCGAGCGAATTTTGCCTGTGACTGGAAACGAGCGACCAGATGATAATGTCAGAGCGCGCTCTGCGAGCCCTGTTCTCGAGCAGGCTCAGGCTCTGACCTAACGTATCTACGTTAGCCTCTTTAACGAGGTGCGAGACCAGTTCAAGGTAGCTTTCCAGCGAGGCAAGCGCCGTATTCTCCCTGTTCAAAACTATGCGGTACCAGGACGGAGGACATGTTCCTTCCCTTCTGGTCATAATGTCCTGGACCTCGCTTCGCATTTTGCCTGATGCCGTTGACAGGTTTGTTAAATCAGTGGGCGACTCGGTCCGTGACATCGCCGCCGCTACATTCTTCGTTTCATCCTCGACAGTCTCCCAATCACCTTTAAGGTAAGACTTGAAGCCCTTTACCCGCTGCTTGTTCTTGCTCGAGAGGTACAGGAGGGAGAACGTAAAAACGGCGGCTATCACGAGAGCTGCCAAAACGATAATAGCCAACCTCCGCCGTGACATTGATCGGGAAGTGTCGGCTCCAGATTGTTCGGCCATCAATCATCGTTACCTTCTTCGGCAACGTAGAAGGAGATCGTGATCTTTCCACGGCTTCTCCTGATGCGTGGAAGGCCGGCGGTCCTCAAGTAGTATCTCTCAAGTATCTTACCCACGACCAGCTTGGTCTCGTTCTGCATATCTTCCAGGTCGTTCTTGCCAAGCCTTCGCAATGGATTGCGTACTCGTGTCCTTTCAGCAGCGGGTAGCGTCTTCGTTTTGTTTGCAGTAGAAGAACCGGCTTCAGATAATGCCAGGCTGTGAACAGGCTGAAGCGGTGCCACCTCTTCCTTGAGAACCCTGTACGCGTTTCTCTCTGATATGGGAAGCCCAAGGACCCCGTTGGCAGCACGGGCAAGCTCTCTTGCATCGTCAAGTTTGATGACGCCTGACCAGATGGACCCTTGGGTAGTTTCTCCTGCCTGCGAAGAGAGGTTGCGCATGGTGGCCAGTACATCTGCGAATGATCCAAGGAAAAAGTCTATTCCAGCGGAGTCCACCGACATCTCCAGAAGCACTCGCGGCACGTTGTGTGGCCCTCCGCCGACATCTTCCATACCATCGGACCGCTCCAGCCTCGGCATGGTCGTCTGGTCAGACCGCTCGGGCACCTTACTGGTATCCACCGTCAGGCCTATGGCAGTACCGCGCTCCGGTATTGAGGATATGACGCGGGCATCGCTTACTCTGGAACGTATTGAGAACAGTGCCATGCCCCTTCCGTGCACCCCGTAACGGTCTTCTTCGAAATCCTCGCTCTTCGACGTGACCCTGGGTTCGAATACTAGCTGGTGCATGTCGCCCGGTATGCCGCTACCGTCATCGATCACTGTCAACCGACGGTAACGCCCTTTTTCCTTCTGTGAGGCCACAAATATATTGCGGGCACCCGCGTCACGGGCGTTTCGTACTAGCTCTCTTACTATGTCTTCAACGGATCGGATATCTTGCTGTGCCTGTCGTCTCTCAGCCTCTGCTACCTTAAGACGCACGAAACCATGCGGAAGCCTTTCTTCGATGCGAAAGCGAGCGGTGTCCGTGATGTTTGACACAAAATCCATAATGCTTCGTTCTGCCGAGGAACCGGGCTCATCCGTTTTCATACGCTCATCAGCTCGAGCAGGCTTTCTTACTTTGCATATTCCACGACTCGGGTCTCACGTATCACAGTTATCTTTATCTGTCCGGGGTAGTCAAGCTGTTCCTCGATCTCCTTCGCTATATCCCTCGCGAGTATCCCGCTATGCAGGTCGTCCACCGAGTCCGCCTGGACCATGATCCTGATCTCCCTGCCGGCCTGCATGGCGTAAACCTTCTCAACCCCCGGGAAGGAGTCTGCAAGTGTTTCCAGTTTCTCCAGCCTCTTGATGTAGCTCTCAAGCGTTTCCCGCCGAGCGCCCGGTCGGGCGGCGGAGATTGCGTCCGCGGCCTGTACCAGCACGGCGTCGATGGTCTTGACCTCAACCTCTCCGTGATGAGCCTCAACCGCGTGAAATATTACGTTCCCTTCGCCCAACCTCTTGGCAAGCTCAGCACCAATCAGGGCGTGTGAGCCTTCTACCTCGTGGTCGATGGCTTTGCCTATATCGTGCAGCAGTCCCGCTCTCTTTGGCACTTTAGGGTCAATCCCCAACTCGGAAGCCATGATACTGGCAAGGTGGGCGACTTCAAGCGAGTGGATCAGCACGTTCTGTCCGTACGAAGTCCTGAACTTCAACCTTCCCAGAGCCCTCACCAGCTCCTTATTCAGATTGTGAACCCCCGCTTCGAAGACCGCCTCTTCGCCGGCCTCCCTTATTTCATTCTCGACCTCCGCTTTAGACTTTTCATACATCTCCTCGATCCGGGCAGGCTGAATCCTTCCATCGATAATCAGCTTCTCGAGTGTCAGCCGAGCGATCTCTCGCCTCACCGGATCAAAACTGGACAATATTACCGCCTCGGGCGTGTCGTCGATGATGAGATTTATACCGGTCAGGTTCTCGAAGGTCCGGATGTTCCGACCCTCCCGGCCGATTATCCTTCCTTTCATCTCGTCGGAGGGAAGCGGAACAACTGATACGGTTGTCTCGGCCACGTGTTCAGAAGCACATCTCTGAATAGCAAGCGATATTATCTTCCTTGCCCGCTTCTCGGCCTCTTCACGGGCCCTTGCCTCCTCCTCCTTGATAAACCGCGCGCTCTCGAGTTTAACCTCATCCTTCAGGGACTGGACAAGGTAGTCCTTGGCTTCCTGGGCGGTCATGCAGGCGACTTTCTCGAGGATGCGTTTCTGTTCAGTTGCAGCTTTTGCCAGTTTGTTTTCCTGGGACTTGAGATGCTCCTCCCAGGAAGCGAGCCGCTTGTCCTTCTTTTCCGCCTCCGCTTCTTTTGCCTCAAGGCTCTCCTCTCGTTGCATCAGCCTCCGCTCGAGCCTTTGCAGGTCGCTTCTACGGCTCTTGAGTTCGCGCTCGGCATCGGTCCTCGCTGCGAATATCTTGTCCTTTGCTTCGACCTCGGCTTCACGCTTGATGTTTTCTACCTCTCTCTGCGCGTCAGCCAGGATCTTTTTCGCCGTACTCTCTGCCGTCGTCACTCTTGCCTCAGACAAATATTTACGTGCAAGGAAACCGCCCACAACGCCGAGCAAAAGAGCGACAATTCCAATTATTGCGTAGATGATCTCAATTACCCCCTTTCCATGAAAAAGTGCCGAGCATTACTCGGCACTTCAACATCCTTAATATCATTGACAGTTGCAGCACTTATAAAGTGCCGCTACAGATTAAGGTCTTACTTCGTTTACTCCTGGATGCAAATACCTTATATATCAATGAATCGATATTTCCGTGCCTTGTATGTCCAAATACGATTTTATTCCCGCCCCAATTCTGTGTCAACACGGACTAAAGACCTGACCACTTCCTTTGCCACGTTACCAGGGAAACCCCGCCGCTCGAGGAATCCCGTGAGGTTTCTCTTCATCGCTAGCTCGCCCTGTCCAGACAGCCGCGCCGCTCTGGCCGTCCCAAGCTCAAAAGCCCTTTCGTACTCCTGCTCGTCGGGATAATCCGCCATTACCTCTTCGACCATGTCCCTGGCCAGACGTTTAGAGAGAAGCTTCTCTCGGACACGGTAGAAGCCAAACTGCTTTTCAAGCAGTTCCTCCATGAAAACCCGGGCGAATTCCCTATCGTCAACCAGGCCGCTGCTTTCAAGATAATCGACCACTTTACTGCTAACTCGAGTGCCGTATCCCCACTTGCGCATCCTTTCACGTATTTCACCGCTTGTACGTGGTCTGTAGTCCAAGAACTTTAACGCCCTGTCAAGGGCTTCCCTTTCCCTGGGATTTAACTCCCTGTCGAGCCTACTTTCCTCTGGCACCCTTTTTTTCACCCACGTTGACTTCGGCAGCCTCCGATTCTTTCTCCGGCGGTCCGGAAAGCCCGACCTTCTCCCTTATCAGTTTTTCAATATTGGTGGACGTATTCTGATGCTCGGAAAGAAACTCCTTCGCGTTCTCCTTCCCCTGCCCAAGCTGGTCCTCCTCGAACATGTACCAGGCACCGCTCTTCTTTATTATCCCGTGCACTACACCCAGGTCTACGATGTCCCCTTCCCTCGATATCCCATGCCCGTACATGATGTCGAACTCCGCGTTCCTGAAGGGAGGAGCAACCTTGTTCTTCACTATGCGTGCCCTGACCCGGTTGCCCACTATATCCGTACCCTTCTTTATAGTGTCAATCTTCCTGAGGTCTATCCTCACCGACGAATAAAACTTAAGTGCCCGCCCTCCAGGCGTCACCTCGGGACTGCCAAACATCACGCCTATCTTCTCCCGGAGCTGGTTAATGAATATCACAACGGTGTTAGATCGGTTTATGGCATTAGATAATTTGCGCAGGGCCTGAGACATCAGCCGCGCCTGAAGGCCAACGTGCGTATCGCCTATATCGCCCTCGAGTTCCGCCCGCGGCAGCAGCGCAGCCACCGAATCGATCACAACGACATCTACCGAGGCGCTCCTCACCAACAGCTCCGTAATCTCAAGCGCCTGCTCCCCTGTATCCGGCTGGCTCACCAGCAGTTCATCGATATCAACACCCAGCGCACTTGCATACTGGGGGTCGAGGGCATTCTCAACATCGATGACAGCACTGACCCCTCCACGCTTCTGGGCCTCCGCCACTATGTGAAGCGCTACCGTGGTCTTTCCGCTCGCCTCCGGACCGAATATCTCGATGACCCTGCCGCGGGGAACACCTCCTACTCCGAGGGCTAAATCGATAGCGAGCGAGCCCGTTGGCATGACCTCTACCGCCATGCGGTCGGCTTCGGCCCCGAGTTTCATGATAGAACCTCTTCCAAACTGGCGTTCTATCTGCATCAATGCCATGTCAAGAGAACTCTGTTTTTCCAAAACTCTCACCCTCCCGTTCGAAGTCATTCCCTAACGCCAACCCGTTCTATGATGGAATACTCAGCACCCGTCTTCTTGAGTACGCTGCGAAAAAGTACGATATCGTCAACCTTGAGCATCTTTCCCGGCTCCATCACGCTGTCAATTCCGGGCGGAATCCGTACGGGTGTTTTCTTTGCCCGCCCCACCGTTATGTGAGGCTTGTAGTTTCGCTTCTCCCTCGTGAAACCGAACTTCTCCGCACCTCTTTCAAGATATCTATATAACTCGTCGATCTTTTTATCTTCGTCCTCCGCGCCGACCCATATAACTCTAGCAGAACCCTGTGACGGGAATCCTCCTATTCCTCCCACTTCCAATGTCAGTGGCAGGTATATGGATGCTTCCTTCATGACGTCGATCAGGGTACCCAACCTGTCGTCACCGCAATAACCTATGAATTTGAGTGTCACGTGTAGATTCTCCGGTGTCACCCACCTGACCTCCGGCAACATCGTTGAAAGGCCTTGCGTGATATCCACAACGTACCGCCTTACCTCAGGGCTCAGCGGTAGTCCCATGAAAACCCTTAGTTTTGTGTCACCGTTCTCATTCATTCGAAATAAACACTAACACGTTTTTCATAGCAATACAAGCACATATTCAGTCCCATGTTTCCACTTTAAGGATCTTGTCCCGCGACCCGGAGCCCCGCATTATCACGATGTCACTTCTGGGGATGCCCAGATGGTCTGCAATAACAGCCTTTAGTTCTGAATTGGCTTTGCCTTTCTCGGGAGCTGCTTTAAGGTAAGCCCGATAAGTGCCATCTTCCATCTTTTCAACCCTCGGCCGAGACGACCTTGGAATGACTCTAACCTCTATAATCGTTCCGCTCTTCCAGTCCCTTGAAGCGATTGTAAATTCCCGTATTGTCAGAAGAATTTGTCGATGATAGGAATATGCCGGGAACTGCGTCCCGGCTTAAGCAACCATGTTCACCAAGCTCCCGACTATGTATCTATCACTCCCAGAAAAAGTGCTTCTCCCGCTTGTTCCTCCTGCCCTTTCTTCCTTGTTGACCACGGTCCGTATCCCCTTCGGGCTCCCCGAATTCCGCATAGAGACGATTACGCTCCTCTCCCGGCAGGACTTCATCAATGAGATCTGAGCTCGAGGGCATCTCGTTTTCTGCAACATCGATCCAGTCGCTGCCCTGCGCTACCTGGACTTTCGGCTCTACAAGTTTGCTCTGTAGTCCGGTCCGGCTGGCCACCCAGGGGTTCTCCGCCTTGGCCGCCGGGACTTCTCTCGGCGCCTCTACCGCGGGCTCGATGACAACTTTTTCGAGCTGAGTGGCTGCGCTGTTCTTTAAAGCCGGGGGTGGGGATATCTCTTCTATCGGATGCACTGCCTGTTCGGGGACCTGATGCTCCGGAGTAGCCGGAATGGGGCTCACCTTTGGTGCTTCCACAGGAGAAGCCTGTATCGGTGGCTCCTCGATAAGTACAGGTGCAGGTTCCACCTCAACCTTCGCTGTCTCTGATGACGGCTGGAGCTCCTCTTGAGGTATTTCGCCCTCATTCATGGACTCGAGTTCCTCTACCTGAAGTAGGTGTGATTCCGCAACTTCTCTCAAGCCCTGCATATACCGCTTCTTGATCTCTTTAAGCCTTGCAAAGTTACGCTCGAGTTTCTGCCTTTCGTTATCCGCCCTCAGCATCATTTGGTTGGCCTGGTCCTGCGCGCCTTTAGCAAGGGCGTCCGCCTCATCCTGGGCCTTGGTGACGATCGCTTCAGATTCTTCCCTGGCCTGTTCCTTCACCGCTTCCGCGGATCTAGTGGCAGCCAGTAGGGCACTCTGAAGAGTCGCCTGCATCTCCTCGAACTCCGAGAGCCTTTTTTTCATCTGCTCTATCTGCTGCTTCAGCTCGGTGCCCTCCTGGATCATCCTCTCGAACTCATCGGCGACCAGGTCGAGGAACGAATCCACTTCCTCCTCGTTGTACCCGCCGAAGCGTGCTGTACGGAACTCCTTATGATGAATGTCAAGCGGAGTAAGTGCCATCAGCCCATACCTCCATTATCTAGATCTATCGCTGGGTCAACTCCGCGGCCCGCTTCCGGGCCGCGCCTACGGCATTATCTATCATCTTCGCAAAACCAGAACTTTCAAGCTCCTCGAGCGCGGCCAGCGTGGTTCCGCCGGGGGAAGAAACAGCAGCGCGCAATTCCCCAGCCTCAATCCCTGTCTCCTTTAGCGTTTTGGCCGCACCCCAGAGTGTCTCGCGTGCCAGTCTGCTGGATATCTCCCTTGTCAGGCCTCTTTTTACCCCCGCTTCTTCGAGCGCCTCTGCAAGAAGGAAGAAGTATGCAGGTCCGCTGCCGCTCAAAGCCGTTACGAGGTCCATGCAATCATCTTCGACCTCTACCACTTCACCGATAACACCTAGCAGGTTTTCCACTGTCTTGCGATCCGACCGGCCCGTTCCTTCGTCAATCGCGTAAGCTGTGACCGCAGCCCTGACTCGAGCTGCCAGGTTCGGCATCGCCCTCACCAGGGTCGGTTCCGGACCCAATCTATCCCTTATTGTGCCAAGCGGCAGCCCCGCCACTATGGACAGCACGGTCTTCTCACTATCCACGGCGCCCGCAATCTCCTGAAGCACGACCCGGCTGTCCTGCGGCTTGACGGCCACTACGACCGTCCTGGCCTCACTGGCGGCGGATGTTATGACGACATCAGAGTCTACCCGGTATCGCTCCTTTATTAACCGCGCCTTAGCTTCATCTTTTTCGCTTACAGCGATATCTGAATCCTTCAGAAGCCCGGACTCGAGCCATCCCTTAAGCATCGCCTCACCCATATTCCCAGCGCCGATAAGAGCTACTTCGTACAATTTCTACACCTGATTATTAGAACTGGTTGAAGAAGCCCTTTTCGCGCATCCACTTACGGTCTTCTGCGGATACCTCGATGTTGGCCGGAGTCAGCAGAAATACCATCTCGGCCACCCTCTGGATGCCGCCGTCGAGCCCATATGTCAGCCCGCTCACGAAGTCGATGAGGCGCTTGGCAAGTTCGCGATCGATGTTCTGAAGGTTCACGATAACGGGAGTATCGTTCTTGAATTTGGAGCCTATCTGCTCAGCATCATTGAAGCTTTTTGGCTCAATCACGTGAACCCTTACCGGCGTTTCTGGTACCGGCTGCAGTATCCTCTCGGAACTCCGCCTCCTTGGAACCCTGTCCGAGATCTCCTCGACTGCCTCTTCCCGGGCACGCATCTCACCGAATTCGTCGGGCTCTTTGAGCCCCAACCATTCAGCGACCCTGCCCCAGAAACCTGGCATATGAAAAACCTCCTTACATAGCCCTTTACCCTGACCTTCAATCTATGTCGAAAATGGCCGCCCCCAACCGTACTATAGTCGATCCCTCCTCCACAGCGACTTCGAAGTCACCCGTCATACCCATGGACAACTCTGAGCAGGTCAAGTTTTCCCTAGCATGTTCCAGTTCGTGCCCCAGTTCCCGCAGTTCACGGAAGACCCATCTCGCCTTCTCCGGGTCATCGACAAGCGGCGCTATCGTCGATAATCCTCTTATCTCGATATTCCTTAATTCATTCAGCTCGTCAACTAATCTGGCCACATCCGATGATGATATCCCGAACTTGCTCTCTTCTCCCGTAACGTTGACCTGCAGTAATATCGCCTGTTTCTTCCCTATCTGCTCTGCCCGTCTGTCTATTTCTTTAGCTAACCGAAAAGTGTCGACTGAATGAACAAGACTCACTACACCCACCACGGATTTCACTTTGTTTCGCTGCAGGTGACCGATAAAGTGCCAATCTACTTCCCCTTCAACCCGGTCCATCTTCTCGACAAGTTCTTGTACCCTGTTCTCCCCGAACACTTTGACATCTGCAGCAATTGCTTCCAGGACCTGCTCCGGGCTTCTGTTTTTTGTAGCAACTAGGAGCCTCACATCCTCAGGTTCACGCCCCGCTTTTCGAGCGGCATCCTCAATCCGTGCTCTTACAGCACATACATTGCTTTTTATTGACTTTGTAGTATCTTTCGCCTCGATTTAGCGTTTTCCCTTCATAGCCTTCAGCGTACACACCCTAATAGATTACCCTGAAACCAGCCTCAGCTCGGGGCTCTTCCCAGGTGATCTTAACCTCGGATACCCGTGCCCATCTCGGCCCGTGGCGGCACCATTCTATCGCCCGCTCAACACGTCCGCGTTCTCCCTCAAATACCGCCTCAACTGTACCGTCAGGAACGTTCCTGACCCATCCGTCCAGCCCGAGCGAGAGTGCCTCCTGCCTCGCATCCGCACGGAAAAAGACACCCTGTACCCTCCCGCTGGCAATCACGCGAGCCCTTACCTTTTTATCCAAATCGCCACCTTTGTCTGTTAGAGAATGGCTACAATTCCTGCTTGACGGCCGGTATTTCCCCCAGAACCCCTGTACGAGAAATATCCTTCATCACAACGCGTACATACATCTGCTGAGAATATGTTCTTAATGTTGATACCGGCCTCGACTAGTTGCTGCCTGCATATTGACGCCAGGTCCAACCGCATACTTCCATCGTCCACTTCGACAATGGCCTCATCGCCTATAAACCGTCGGAACCCGTCCGCCACCTCTTTTCCCACTTGAAGACAGCAAGATCCGATACATGGCCCAAGAAAAGCAGTTATCTCCTCCGTGCGACAGCCAGTGTATTCAAGCAACCTGCTGATCGCGGAGACGGTGACTCCATATAGAGCCCCTCTCCATCCCACATGCGCAACGGCTACCGCCCTCGCGGTACCACAGACCATCACCAGCGGAAGGCAGTCGGCGGTAAGAATACAAAGGACAATGCCGGACCTGTCGGTTGCTAGCCCGTCAGACCTCGGAATCGCGGACCAGTGATCCACTCCTCCCCTTCCTCTTTCGAGCTCCCCGACACGCTTCACGCAAGAACCGTGAACCTGCCGGCACAAAACCCAGTCATCCGTTGAAATGCTTAATGCTTTCCCCAGGAGGAGCCTGTTTGATGTTACTGCTTCTCTTTCGTCACCGACGTCGTACGCCAGGTTTAGTCGCTCAAACGGAGGCCTGCTGGTGCCGCCCTGCCTCCCCGTGAAAGCAACGATTATCCCCAAATCTCTTTCGAGGTCAGGCACCGCGATCAGGTCGATACCGTCCCTTTGTACCGCTTCCAGCATGAATTCCGGGAGTCTTAACCCTTGTCCTCCTCCGGATTCTCACCTATGACCTCAAGCATCACTTCTGAAATCCGGTGGTCACGGACCTTCTCAATCTTGAAAGAAACCCCGTGGTACACAAAAGCATCACCGGGAACCGGCACCTTCCCCAGGACCTTGAACACCAATCCGCCAACGGTATCCACGTCCTCGTGGGGAATCTCGAATCCCAAAAGCTCGTTCAGGTCATCCATGTTCATCCGCGCGTCCACGCGGAACCGTTTCGGCCCGACATGCTCGACAAGCTTTACCTCTCGGTCGAACTCATCGAATATCTCGCCCACTATCTCCTCTAGAAGGTCCTCGATGGTGACCAGGCCGACCACAGTACCATATTCATCGACGACAATGTTCATGTGTACCTTGCGCTCCTGCAGCTCCCTCAGAAGCTCCCCCAGCCTTTTTGTTTCCGGGATGAAGTAAGCCTCCCTCACCATGTCTCCCACAGCATGGCCCAGTTGTCCTTTACGAAGAAGTTTTATCAAGTCTTTCGCGTACAGCAAGCCCACTATGTTGTCCACGCTGTCCTTGAATACGGGTATTCTCGAGAAACCGTACTCCATGGTACTATTCAGCGCGTCTTCCGCGGTCGCATCCGCCGGTAGTGTGATCATGTCCGGCCTCGGTACCATCACTTCTCGAGCGATGGTGTCACCGAACTCAAAGACCGAGTGGATCATCTCCTTCTCTTCTTCTTCGATCACGTCGTGCTCCTCGGCGGCCGTGACCATGGTCAGGATCTCGCCTTCATCCGTTACGATCATTTCACCTTTCAACTTTTCTATCCGAAACAGCTTCAAGAACCCAACCGCAATCCACTCAAAAACCAGGGCCAGCGGCCGCAAGGGCTTACTCAGAAATGTTATAGGGCCTGCAACGTACAGTGATACTCTCTCAGAGCTGTGGCTTGCGGCGGCCTTCGGTACGAGCTCTCCAAAGGTAAACAACATGGCCGTTATCACGGCGGTGCCGACGGCCACGCCAACCACCGCATTATGGGTCAGCTTCGTTGTCACCCAAGTGGCAAGAGACGCCGAGGTAAGCTGAACGACAAGAGCCATCAGAAGCAGCGCCGGGAGGAACCGGTCGGGGTCCTTCACAAGCCTTTCCAGCTTTTCAGCGTTGCGAACCTTCTTCTCTGCCAGATACCTGACCCTGATACGGCCCACGCGCATCAATGCGGTCTCGGAAGCCGCCATGTACGCTGCAATCAGGATAAGCACCACAAGAGCAATCAACGCCCAGACGACAGCCATCAAGCACTACTCCTTCTCACCCTTATTGAAAATACTTCGACCCAAGAGTCCCGTTTCCATCGCCCGCATCCGGTCAGCACCTTCATCTGTTTCATCATCAAAACCGAGAAGGTGCAGCAGGCCATGAACCGCAAGCAGGTCAATTTCGTCTTTTTCAGTAATGCCCGTTTCCTCGGCCTGCTTTCTGGCAACGGGCAGGCATATGACGATATCCCCGAGAGGTTCCGGGTAAGCAGACTTGATTCTTCCAACCTCGGCAAGCTCGTTCTCTGCCATCTGGGGAAAAGCCAGGACGTCAGTTGCTTCGTCCGGGCCGAGATACATAAGATTCAACTCCCGGATCCGTTCATCTCCCACAAGTAACACGCTGAGTTCCAACCCTCTGTCCAGACCAATATTTCGCATCAAGCGCCCGAGAAGCCTCTCGAGCCGTCGCACCTTGTGTCTCTCCCAGGGCACCTCAGCACTAACCCTTACCAGCACTCTTCCTCTTTGCTCCCATGCCGCCACCAATAGGGTATTCGACCCTGACGTGGTAAGTGCTTATCAGTATCTTCGTAAAAACCTTCTTTATCCTTGTTATATCGCTGAACGTAAGTTCGCACTCGTCCAGCTGCCCATCTTCCAGTTTCTCGGCAACTATTCGATCGACCAAATGGCCAATAGTAGAAGCGGACGGTAGCCTGAGTGTACGTGCCGTTGCCTCTACCGCGTCAGCGAGTAACAATATGCCAGCGGTCTTTTCCTGCGGTTTTTCAAAATGATAACGAAACCTGCTCTCGTAAACGGGACTATATTTCTGACCTTCAAGTGCCTGCTCGTAGAAATATCTTACTAACCCCGTCCCGTGATGTTGCCGCACAATATTCACAATATCCGGCGGTAGGTTGTTTTTCTCCAGCATCTCTACCCCGTCTTTCACATGAGAGGTTATTACCAGTGCACTCAAGTTGGGGCTTATATCTTTGTGAGGGTTACTTTCCGCCGGCTGGTTCTCAACGAAGAACTGCGCCCTCTTCATTTTTCCCACATCGTGGTAGTAGGCAGCAACACGTGCAAGCATCGGATCACTTCCGACCTCCCTTGCGCCAGCCTCGGCAAGGTTCGCGACCATGACACTGTGAGAGTAGGTCCCCGGCGCTTTCATAGAAAGCTCCTTGAGAAGTTCCTGCTCGGGCGAAGCAAGCTCGAGCAGCCATGTATTAGTCGTGACCCTGAATGTAGTCTCCAGAAAGGGCAGCGATCCCATTGCCACGATCGCGCATATCGCGCCGTTCAAAAAACCGATACCGGTATGTAGAAGTAGATCCTGCCGCGTCTGGGTCAGCACACTCGCCATGAAAGCCACCAATGCGAGCCAGAAGCTCGTGTATAGGCCCGCCCTGCGCAGTTCGTGGCGCGTTGACAATCGAGATACGCTGAACGCCGGGAAAAGGCCCCCCAGAAGGGTGAACGCCGAAACTGAAAAATTTCCCCCTGTGACAACTCCAGCTATAAGTCCACAGGATATGACCATCGTTACAGCAACCACGTTATCGAAAAGGACGGCGGCCATCAGTGCCACAGCCGCGCTCGGCATGAAATACCCCCAGAAAGGCGACCAGCTGCTCGAGGCCACGGTCAGCACTTTCGCAACCGCTGTGAACACAACGATCATCATGCCCATCAACGCAAGGAGGCCTGGATTGTTGAACATATTCGGTCGGTACCTTTTCAAGAACAGGCCAAAAGCCGCCAGTAAGACCATAGTGAATATCGCCATGTACAGGAGATTCATCGCGGTGAAAGTAGGCTGCTTGAACCCCAGGCTCTTGAACAGGTCCACCTCATCGCCAGTGACTATCTCTCCCTTGCTCACTATTACCTCGCCCTGGAGCTTAGTGGTAATTACAGGTTTTACGGCATCCCTCGCGGCCTTCCTGCGCTTATCAGTCTCCCGCTTGTCAAACAGTGTATTGGGTTGTACTAGTAAAGCCACAAGTTCTCCCGTCACGCTTTTCAAAGCCGCATTTTGCTGAGACACATCCGCTGATCTTCGTGCCTTTATGACCTCTTCCTCCAAGTTGTCCTCTGTAACGTCTTCCTTCATCACGCTATCAATAGCCAGGAAGGCCACGTCGTGCACCTGCCTTCGCTGGGCTGGCGAGAGGTCGAGCAGACTGCCGACTACGCTCGATGGCAGTTTCTTCGCTATGTTCTGGTTTATCCGGTCGATTATTTCCTGTCGCCCTAACTGCAACGAGTCTGTTTCTTCAAGGACCCTGAAAAGGTTTTCCAGATTACTCTCGACCGCCCGGACTACCGAGCTGTTATACGAGAAGACCTCCTGGACAGCTGCAGCTGCCGCATCCTGCTGCTCACTTGTCTTGACCTTGTCCACGTACTGCACGGTCCTGGGCGCTATAATCGTCCTTTTGCTCGGTTTGCCGACCTCAACGAGATAACCGAACGGCGATATCTCAATGGACATGATAACAACAAGGAAGACGAACATGACCGCTGCAACCAGCCGGCGCCTGAAAGAAACGGAGGTCTTCGAGAAACGGGCCCTCATGCGGGCCGCCATCTGCAGGTACCTTGTACGATAACCCATATCAACCGTCGGATGGTGCCGTTGTCTTGTCCCGGGACTCGTAATGCTTATAGGCCTCAACGATCTGCTGGACGATCTTGTGCCGAACCACATCGCTCGCATCCAGGTAGACGAACTCGATGCCCACGATCCCGGAGAGTATGTCTCTTACAACCATCAATCCCGAATCCATCTCTTTCGGGAGGTCGACCTGTGTGACGTCCCCCGTGATTGCCGCACGGCTGCCGAACCCGAGGCGCGTGAGGAACATCTTCATCTGCTCGGGGCTCGTGTTCTGTGCCTCGTCGAGGATTATGAACGAATCGTTGAGAGTTCGACCGCGCATGAACGCGAGAGGCGCCACCTCGATAATCCCCTGTTCCATCAGGCGATGGAACCTGTCAGCGCCGAGCATCTCGTACAGCGCGTCGTAGAGAGGCCTCAAGTAAGGATCAACCTTCTGGTAAATGTCACCGGGAAGGAACCCGAGTTTCTCTCCGGCCTCTACAGCTGGCCTCGTGAGGATAAGCCTTTCAACCTTGTGGTCGAGAAGACACTGCACCGCGTAAGCAAGCGCCAGGTACGTCTTTCCTGTGCCCGCGGGACCTATGCTGAAAACGATGGTGGATTTTCTCATCATCTGAACGTAACGTTTCTGTCCGACGGTCTTGGGGCGAATGATCTTCCCCCTCGCGGTCAGCACAGCTTCCTTGAAGACATCGGTTGGCTTGATCTCCTTTCCGCTTTTTACCATATCTATAGCCAGTTCCAGGTTCTCCGGAGTAATTACGAGACCATCCTCCAACAGTTCGATAAGCTCCTCGAACAGCTTGGTGCAGGCTTCGGCTTCACCGGCATCTCCTTTTATCTCGATCTCGTTTCCCCTCGCTACGATCCTGCAGTCGAACGCACCCTCGACAGCCCTCAGAAAACGATCCTGCTGACCCAGCAGTGAGACCATATGCTGATTTCCGGGTACCACGATCTTAACTTTGGCTACATCAGCGCTCACGCGCGACACCACCTATCAGATGTATTAAGCGGACACTCACATCTGCTCCAATGTCTCACGGACCATTGAATTGACAAGCTTACCGTCCGCTCTTCCTTTCAACTTTGGCATCACACGCCCCATGACCTTACCCAGGTCGCCAGGCGAGGAGGCTCCCACCTCGTCTATCGTATCGTTGATTATCCCCCGTAGCTCATCCTCTGAAAGCTGCTCCGGCAGGTAGTCCTCTATAATCTTCAGTTCCTCTGTCTCCCTATCGACAAGGTCCTGGCGATTCCCCTTCTTAAACTCCTCGATAGCCTCCTTGCGCCTCTTGGCCTCCCTGCCCAGAACCGATAAGAGCTCATCGTCGTCAAGATCGCCACGCTTCGCTATCTCCGCGTTCTTGATCTCCGAGAGGATCATTCTTATCGTCGCCACCTTGATCTTCTCACCGGCTTTTAACGAGGGCCCGAGTTCCTGGCTGAGACGTTCTTTTAACTTCATCACCACTCACTTTCCTGCAGTTATCCGGGCGGCCATCTCATGAACCTGCCACCGAGCATGTGGAAGTGGAGATGGTCGATATCCTGACCGGCCTCCTCTCCGGTGTTAACAACCACTCGGTAACCGGTCTGGGAAATGCCCTCGCTTACTGCGATGTCGTTTATCAATGAAAAGATGTCAGCCAATATATCGCATTTGTCTTTGTCGAGACCCTTGATTGAAGGGATGTGCTCCTTTGGAATAATCAATATATGAACCGGCGCCTGTGGGTTTATGTCCCTGAAAGCGATGGCCTCGGCTCGCTCCTCGACTATATCCGTACCGACTTCCTTGTTCACTATCCTGCAAAACAGGCATTCTTCCAACGTCATTCTCCTCTCAGATCCGTGTGGACTATACGACCACTTCAGCTGGCTCCCCGCGCAGCCATCGGGGCCCCAATCCGGTTACTCTCACGGGTATCTTCTTTCCGACGAGTCCCCTGTCTCCATTTATTATCACTACGCCGAAGTTCTCGGCGCGGCCGAACACAGATCCGGCTTCGCTCTCCATCATTCCCTCCACCAATACAAAAATTATACGACCAACCAGACCCCTGTGAAACCTAACGGCGCTTTCGCGCGCGATGCGCCTCAGCTCTTCTGCCCTCCTGCCCTTCGTTGCGGAATCGATTGGATCTCCCAGAAAGAATGCAGCAGTCAATGGTCTTGGCGAGTATCTGAAGACGTGAGCCCTTGAAAAGCCGATGTCCTCCATCAGCGATCTGGTCCCTTCAAATGCTTCCTCGCTCTCAGTGGGAAAGCCCACTATAACGTCGGTTGAAATCCCCGCGTCCGGCACAGCATCACGTATCTCAGCGACGCGCCTTCGGAACCACTCGGGTGAATAATTGCGGCCCATCTCTGCCAACACGCTGTCGTCTCCGCTCTGAAGGGGCACATGGAGGTACTTACGCAAAACGTTCTCCTCACTCATCATCTCGAGCAGCCTGTCATTAACATCGGACAATTCGATGGAACTGAGCCTTACCCACATATCACCCGCATTCTCAATTACTCTCTCGACCAGGTCCTCGAGAGCCGCCCCGCTCTTGGGGTCACAGTAACTCCCAAGATCTATCCCGCAGATGACCACCTCGCCCGCGCCCGTATCCCTCAGCTCGCGCACATCTCTGATCACATCTGGAAGTGCCCTCGATCCAGGCTTCCCGCGCATATATGGGACGACGCAATACGTGCAGAACCTCTCACAACCGTCTTGTACCTTGATCGGTACCCTCACAAGCTCATCGCACCGCCAGGGGATCGGCTGGTCAGCCCGACCTTCTAGTTCAGAGGCTATGGAAACAAGCTTCGACTTTTCGCTGTTTTTCACAACGGCATGAACACCTGTTGTCTTCTGAAAAGTGGCAGGCTCAAGCTCCGGCGCGCAGCCGGTAACGATAATATCCGCGCCGGATTGCGCGCATTTACGCACCGCTTTCCGCGACTTTCTCATCCCCTCAGCGGTCACCGCACATGTGTTAACAACCCACACATCCGGGACCTCACCAGGGCCCGCCTTCCTGAAGCCAGCATCTGCGAACTCACGTTCCATGGAGATTGAATCGGCCCTGTTCACGCGGCAGCCGAGAGTGGTTATCAGGTATGAACGCACCGTCATTTTCTCACGCTCCGCCCGGACTCAAAATACCGTGGTGGTGGCGTACCAACATCACCGCGCAGTAACCTACCGTCTCGATGCGAAGTATCAAGCCGCCCATACCGGCCTTCACGCATCCAAGCTTCTTCAACGACTGTACTTCTACCTCGGAGAAACCACCCTCCGGTCCTACCAGTATTCCTGTCGTAGCCGGGGTTCTTTTGTGTAGAGCATCCACCAGGTTCTGTAAACGTCCTTCTTCCCATAGAACGATGTTCAACTCCCGATGGGACAGCGCCGATATTTCAGGGGGCCATTCCTCCATTTCATCGACTTCTAGATGCCAGACCCTTTTCGCGACCTTGGAAACCTCGCGAGCTATCCTCCTGCAGATTTCCATTCGACTCTCCGGCTTCCCGGAAGAAGGCGTCGGTGACCGCGGTGACATATAAGGGACCACTCTCTCCGTGCCGGTCTCGGCTGCTCGATTGACGGCCTCGCACATATGCTTCAGCTTTGAGCCAGCCTGAACTAGCGTAAGGGCAGGGACTTCTCGCTCAAGTTTTACTCTGGAGTCTATCCGAGCAGGTATTTCATCAGGCGTCACGCTTGTGGTAGTCGCCTTGAACTTCGTGCCCATGCCGTCCCCGACCAGGATGTTGTCCCAGCTCTCGATCCACGGAGACTTTGTGAGGTCTTGAGTTTCATCACCGTGAAGCGTGATGCGACCAACTCCTGTTTCGTTCTCATCGGCAGAGGCGTGAAACACTGGGCTACTCATGTTTGGAAAGGCCTAGCAGTGGGCCCGACTCATTCCCGGTTATACGTTTGCCGGGTCTCACCTTTACGCCTTCTCCTTTCGTATCCCGCGCAGTCTTTCCAGAAGCGCTCTTTGCTCAGAGGTCAGTTTAGAAGGGACCTTGACGTCAACCCTAACCAGGATGTTCCCTTTTCGACCACCCCCGCGCTCGGGGATCCCTTTCCCCTTGACCTTCAGTACCTGCCCCGGCTGAGTGCCGGGGTCTACCTTGAGCTTGCAATCACCGTCCAGGGACTCTATTTCAAGCTCCGTCCCGAGAGCAGCTTCCACCATGTCAATCGCCACCGATGTGAGGAGATCCTTTCCATCCCTCTCGAATACCGGATGCGGCTCTACATCGATTACCACGAACAGGTCCCCGGCAGGGCCTCCGTTGAGGCCTCCTTCTCCCTTTCCGCGCAACCTCAGGCTATCACCGCGGTCCACACCGGGAGGTACCTCTAGCTCCAGAATCTCGGTCATACACCTGCGGCCCGCGCCTTTGCACTGCCGACATGGCTCAGTTATCACCTCTCCCCTGCCTTTGCATGTCGGGCAGGTATTCGAGCTGATGAAGGTGCCGAAAAGACTCTGCCTCGTTGACCTCACCTGACCGGACCCGGAGCAAACATCGCACCTGCTCATATGCGTTCCCGGCATCATACCGGTACCTTCGCATTCTTCGCATGCCGCCAGCCTCTCCACCTCTATCTGCCTGTTTATGCCGCGCGCAACCTCGGCAAGGGAAATAATTATGGTGGTCTGGATATCGCGACCCCGCGCACGAGTCCTCCTGCCTACGCCTCGGAAAAGAGGGCCACGGAAGGCATCTCCGACGAACATGTCGATAAGGTCGGAAAGAGAGGTAAAACCGCCGAAGTCAATCCCTGCATCACGGCCGATGCCGCGAAGGCCAAAGGCATCGTAGTCCCTCCGCTTATCGGGGTCCGAGAGGATCTCGTAAGCGAACGTCAGTTCCTTGAACTTGTACTCGTTATCCGGGTCATGACCCGCCACATCCGGATGGCATTCCTTGGCCTTATTGCGGTAAGCGCCCTTTATCTCCTCGCCTGAAGCAGAACGGTCGACCCCGAGTATCTCGTAGAGGTCCCTGTCTATCTCGCTGCGCAAAAGTGCGCACCTCCGCTAATCAAGAGGACTGAGAAGCCTACGCCCTAGATTCTCAGCCATGAACTCAACCATCCCAATCGTGCGGGCGTAGTCCATGCAGGTCGGCCCTACAACGCCGAGTGAACCGAGCAGCCCGGGGCTTATCGGGTAACTGGTTCCCACGAACGCGCATTTTTGAAGTTCAAGCAGGCGGTTCTCCTCCCCTATCCGTACGGTAAGATGCTTCTCGCGTATCAGGTCCCTTAGTAGGTCTAACAGGAAATACTGTTTGTCCATCGCTTCAAGCACAGTCTGGACCCACTCCGCTCCGGCGTGTTCCATCTCACTTACTATGTTTGCGGCGCCCCCTATGAAGACCCTCTCCTCTATCGAATCCAGATGATCGCGGACCGCTTCCACTGCGATCCTTACAAGTTCCCTGCCGGCCGGACCGAATCTGGAGCCTTCTACCAGCGAACTCGAATCTATATTCTCGAGAACCTTTCCGGAAACGTATTCGTTAAGGTATCGGGCAGCACGCTCCACTGTATTCATCGTGACGGGTTTTCCCAGGTCAGCGAGCATGCGCCCTACCTGCCCCCTCGAGGTTATGACGATCACCATAACGCACTGCTCGCTTAGCCTGACCATGTCAAGGTGCCTTACCATGTCCTCCTGTGTGACCGGGGCAAATACCATCGCCGCGGTGTGCGTTAACCTCGACAGCAGTAGTGATGCCTCATGCATCAATCCCTCGATCTCCCGCGTCCTCGCCTCGAAGAGCCGCTCAACCGCCTCCGCGTCCTTTGGAGAAGGCCTCGTTTGACCCATGAGCATGTCGACGTAGTACCGGTACGCGATGTCTGTCGGCACCCTGCCGGCCGACGTGTGTGGCTGTGTGAGCAAGCCCAGTCTCTCAAGCATCGCCATTTCATTTCTTATGGTTGCCGCGCTTACCCGCAGCCCGCATGAATCGGCCACCGTACGCGAACCGACGGGATTGCCGGTGAATATGTAGCTCTGTATTACCGCCTGCAGTATCCTCTCTTTTCTGCTGTCTATGCCTATGTCCATCCTCTATCCCACCGTTTCACTCTTTAAATAAAGTCTAGCACTCTGCCGCTTAGAGTGCTAACCGCTATGGATTAGCCCGCGCCGTCTTCCCTGGTTATCATCGCGATGAAGGCTTCCTGCGGAAGCTCGACCTTGCCAACCATCTTCATCCTCTTCTTGCCCGCCTTCTGCTTCTCCCAGAGCTTGCGCTTACGTGTTATGTCCCCCCCGTAGCATTTCGCCGTGACGTCCTTCCTGCGGGCGGGTATTGTCTCCCTCGTGATGACCCGTCCACCTACCGCGGCCTGTATAGCTACTTCGAAGAGCTGCCTTCCGATATTTGACTTAAGTTTGCCGACCAGCTCTTTACCGCGTGCGTGCGCCATCTCCTTTGTTACCACTGTCGAAAACGCGTCGACAACCTCGCCCTGGATGAGTATCTCGAGCTTGACAAGCGGCCCCTCTCGAAACCCTGCGAGCTCGTAGTCCAATGACGCGTAGCCGCTTGAACCGCTCTTGAGCTGGTCGTAGAAGCCGGCAACCATCTCGGCGAGCGGCATGAGGTATGATATCTCCACCCGGTTGCTGGAAAGATACTTCATGTCATCGTAGATTCCACGTCTTTTCTGGCACAACTCCATCACGGGCCCAACCATCTCCCCCGGCGTAATCACAAGCAACGAAACATATGGCTCCTCTACCTTTTCCACCTCGTTTGCGGGCGGCATCTCGGATGGGTTGTCTACCATGGTTATTTTCCCATCCTTATCCTGTACCTTATAGACCACGTTCGGAGGGGTTATGATCAGGTCCAGGCCGTACTCGCGCTCCAGCCTCTCCCTCACGATCTCCATGTGAAGCATTCCGAGGAATCCGCACCTGAATCCGAACCCCAGGGCGCGCGATGTCTCCGGCTCATATGTGAAAGCCGAATCGTTCAGCCTCAGCTTCGCCAGGGCCTCCCTGAGCTGTCCATAGTCATTGTTGTCAACCGGGTAAAGCCCGGAGAAGACCACCGGCTTCGGCCTGCGGTAACCGGGCAGTGGGGTTAAGGCTCCATCCGGAAAGGTCGTCAAGGTATCCCCTACCGGCAGCTTGGATATGTCCTTGATCCCCGTTGCCACAAACCCGACCTCTCCAGGCCCCAGGCTCTCGGCCGGCTCCATGTCCGGCGTCAGATAACCTAGGGCGTCCACCTGAGCCCTGGTACCCTCGCCCATCATCGATATCTCTGCTCCTATTTGAAGCATGCCAGAAACCACCCTTACGAACGTTACAACTCCCCTGTAGGGATCGTACGTCGAATCAAACACGAGTGCCCTGAGGAAATCGTCTTTGTACTGGCAAGGAGGTGGTACTATCCTGACGACACGTGCAAGCACCTCTGATACTCCGTCTCCGGTCTTGGCGGAGCAAAAAAGCACCATGTCAGGCTCAACGCCCAGTATTTCGACCAACTCGTCGCGTACCCGCTCGGGTTCCGCGACCGAGAGGTCTATCTTGTTTATGACGGGGACGACGAGAAGTCCGTTCTCTTTTGCCAGGTGCAGGTTCCCGATCGTCTGGGCTTCCACCCCCTGCGACGCGTCAACAAGAAGGATAGCCCCTTCACATGCCGCAAGAGACCTCGAGACCTCGTAGGAAAAATCGACATGGCCCGGCGTGTCTATCAGGTTGAGCTGGTACTCAATGCCGTCAAAATAGTGAGTGAGCCTTACCGCTTGCGCCTTTATGGTTATGCCCCGCTCTCTTTCGAGGTCCATGCGGTCCAGGAATTGCGGGCGTGCCTCTCCCGGTTCTATAGCCCCAGCGATTTCGAGGAAGCGGTCCGCGAGCGTTGATTTGCCGTGGTCTATATGGGCGATGATACAGAAGTTCCTGATTCTCTGGATATCCAGCTTTATTCACCTCACGGCCTATGATAGCAGATTAGAAAAAGGCCGCCGCCGGCCAACGCATCTTGTCGACATCGAACATCCTCTGTGCTAGAATCCTCCGGTACACAGCGGGAAGGTCATAAATGCCGAACATCAAGTCACAGATAAAGAGTATGAAGAAATCCGAGGAGCGGCGCGAGCGTAACCGTGCCATCAAGTCCTCCTTGAAGACACACGTGAAAATATTCAGCACCGCGTATGAAGCGGGCGAAGCCGAGGAAGCCCGCGAGGCCTATAAAGAGGCGGTAAAAGTACTGGACAAGGCAGTCTCAAAAGGAGTAATCCACAGGAACAAGGCGGCCAACAAGAAATCGAGCATGTCGCGCGCTATCAACGCGCTCAAGTAAGCAGCCTCACCCGATTATCCTCGTTATCAGCCTCTCCAGCACAGCGCTTTGATACTCTCTTTCATTCAGGTAGCTACTGGAATGGAGCTCGAGCTGCGCTTGCTTGAAATCCAGAAAAGTTGAGCGAAGTCTCTCTGGGGAGAACCTCTTGGCCTGCCGTATGCATTTACTTAACAGAAACGGCGGTACGCCCAACCTGGATGCCATCTGCTGGTAATCGTGGTTTGCTGCAAGTGATTTCACCCTTGCTATCAGTCGAAATTGCCGCAGCAGCATGTTGAAACCCCGCAACGGGCTTTCCCCTTGCCTCATCAGACAGTTGAAAAGGTAGAGAGACAGGTCCCTGCGCCTGTCGGCGACAGCGTCCACGAAATCGAAGATGCCACGTTCCGCTGAAGGAATGACGATCTGCTCGACCTCTTTCCCCGTTATGAGTTCGCTGTCGCCCGAATACAGGCAGAGACGCTCAATAGCATCCTCGAGATCCCTTAGCTCTCTTCCCACCATCTCCAGCAGCATATCCTCAGCCTCTTTAGATACCGTTTTTCCGCGCTTCTTGAATTCATCTTTCACCCAGGTCTCGATCTTTTGCTGCTTTCCCCTTTGACCAAATGAGAACTTTAGAGCGTCGCCCACCTCACGTGCCTTCCGGAACAGCTCGCTCCCTTCGATCCTTCGAATGCTTCCTGTATCGCGTTGATCGCCCGGGCGAGGGAAATGTGCTACCAGCACCAGTACAGTGGCGGGGTTCGGCGACTCGATGTACTCAGCAAGCCTCCCCTGTTCCTTCCGGGAGATCTTATCCACCTCGCGCGCTATCACCAGGCGGCGCGGAGACATAAGCGGGACCGTCTCTGCCGAATCAATTATGTTCTCGACACCTACCTCGCTGGCATCGAGCACCTCAAGATTGAAATCCGGGTCAACTTCCGACGAAAGGAGTTGCCTGAGCCTCTCCAGGGCTTCCTCCATCAGAAGTTCCTCGTCCCCGTAAATAAAATATACGCTCTTCAGTTTCTCTATGCTCTCGATTCTCTTAGGAGACATCTCTTACCGAGCCGCCTGTACTGCCGTGGCTATCTTTATGCCAGACCCTGTGGTCACGCCAATTCTACCATTCTCTACCGATACCTCTATATCCCCATGCTGGTCTGTCCTGAATACGCCTATTCCACGGTCTTTCAAAATGTCCAGGCATCTAGCAGATGGGTGCCCATACCTGTTTCTGCGCTCAACCGAGATCAAAGCCAGCGTCGGCCCGCACGAGTCAACTAACTCGGGGCCCGCGGCGTTTGCGGCACCCTGGTGTGGGATCTTCAGGATTTCACAGGATAGGTCCGGATGCAGTTCCTCCATTGCCTTCTGTGCATCGACTTCAATGTCGCCGGTCATAAGCGCCCTCGTTCCGAGGAGATCAACCATAACCACGATGGAGCAGTTGTTCAGGTTATCCGGGATCCCCTGAAGGTCTCTCGGTGCATAAAGTACCTCGAGCCTGATTCCTTTCGATATCGAAAACACCTGGCCTTCCCTTGCGACGGTCCGCGGGATTCCCTTTTCCTCTGCCGTGTCCAACAGCTCCCCGTATGACTCGGTCGCGTCCCTGCTGAGGCCCGGATCGACAAGCCGCCCGACAGGTATCTCCCTGAGCACCTCCACCAGGCCAGACGCGTGGTCGCTGTGGGGGTGGCTGGACATAATAAGGTCCAGGCGCCTGACCCCACGTGTCTCCAGCTTCTGCATGATCTTCCTTTCGTCCGGCCCGCCGTCAATGAGCACCGATCCACCAAATCGGTCCTGGATGAGTATCGCATCTCCTTGACCTACATCCAGTGCCACTATTCTGTCCATTGCGCTGAACCCCGGAATCGCCGCACAAGGAATGAACAAGATTAATGGCGCCAGGAGCAATGCTACCAGAGGACGGAACAGCGGCTTTCCACCCCTCGCCCGCACAACAAGCGTAATCAGGCCTACCGCGTATATGAGAAGCGCAGCAATAGCGACCGTGCCACTTACAAGACCTGCCCTGGGAACGCGCGATAGCACCGATGCAAGCCCGAGGACAAACCTGGCAATGTTACCAGGAATGATGGCTGCCAGCCTTCCCAGATGGCTGTTGAGGGCCGATAGCAGGGCGGTAGCCCAGCTCGTTAAGAGCAACGGCCCGACCAGGGGTACCACAAGCAAATTTGCTGCGATCGCGGCCACCGGCACTCCCTCACTTCTCATTAGCACTAGCGGCAGAATCCCCAGCTGCGCCCCTGCGCAAACGGTGAGGGTCGTCCGCAGCCTGCCGGTCTCCTTTAGCCTCGCACGTGCGGCAATCACAATTCCGAGTGCGGCAGCAAAGGAGTACTGGAAACCGGGATCTGATATCGCCCTTGGATTCATGGCAAGGATGAGAAATCCCGCTAAAGACAGGCCAACCAGGGAATCGTAATTCCTTCCCAGGATAGAACCTGAAAAACATATGCCTGCCATGAGTGCAGCACGCATCGCCGAGGGGCGAAAGTTGGCAAGGCCCAGAACCATGGCCGCCATCACTATCGCTCCCATGTACCGCGCCTTCTTCCCTGTACCGAGCGCCGCAAGAATCGCCAGTGCCAGTACTGCGGCCGATCCCACGTGAAGTCCGGAGACAGCCACGACGTGCGATAGCCCGCATCCCCTCAAGTCTGCAAGCGATGCGGAATCCATGTTGCCTGTCTTGCTTAGTGTCACTCCCTCTATGAAGCCCGCAACGTTGAGCGGGAACATGCGCTCATATACACCCGATATCCACGCCCTCATCCCGTTTATTGCTTTTGACACAGGATCCGGAGGAGGACGTCCCCTCTTAAAGGTCTCCCCCGATGCTTCGAGGATAGTAGCGGCGCCTCTGTCAAGCAGCCAGCCCGAGCTCTTTCCCGCGACCGTCATCTTTCCTTGCATGTTCAGGTTGCTGCCGGGAAATACGTAGTTCTCCTTTTCTTTCCAGGCATCGAGCCTTACCAGGAGGCGCTCCCCGGTCTTCCACGTGCGGCCGTATGCACTGACTTCGGACACCGCCAAGAAGAATGATAGATTCCCTGAGTTTTTCACCGGCGGCGAGACCACCCTGCCCGATATATCCACAACGTCGTGATCACGCGAAAGCCTTGGCAGGACTCCGTTTTTCACAGCGGCACCCGCCAGAAAGGAGATTATTATTCCGACAGCCATAAAAGCGGAGAGCAGCAATACGAATCTCGACCTGCCGCGAAACGCGGTCAACGCGAACAGGGACAATAATGCGATGACCGACAAGATGACTATCACGCAAACACTACTGGAGAACCGCCCTACTGTTATGCCGGCAGCAAATAGCGACAGGAACGAGATGTAGGCAGGCCCGCGCAAGTCAGATAGTCACCTGCCCCTTGAACTCTTCGAGCTTGCGCGGCCCTATCCCGTTAACGTTATCAATCTCCTCGACTGTAGAGAAGGGGCCGTTCTTTCTCCTGTACTCAACGATACGCTTTGCGAGTGAAGGGCCGATTCCTGGAAGCTTGTCAAGATCAGACTCGTCGGCTGTATTTATGTTTAGCAGCGTTGAGTCTTCACCCTGCCGGGGGCTGCCTGGATCTGATATCTGTCCTCCCGAGCGAGGCACCAGTATCTTTTGCCCATCTTTCAGTCTCGAAGCAAGGTTGACGTCATCAATTATGCCGTCCGCAGTGGCTCCGCCCGCCATGGAGAGCGCATCAGCCACCCTTGTCCCTTCTGCCAGCTTATACAGGCCGGGCCTTGCCACTGCCCCGGCAACGTGTACCGTGAGCATCCGCTTCTTCTCGCCCGCCGATATGCTTTTAGATTCCTTGATCGAGATCTCGCGAGGCCTTGAACGTAAATAAGCAACTCCAGAGCCCAAAGCGATGAGAACCAATAAGGTAGCGATGACCGCGACCTGGAACTTTGAAAGACCACCCGCTGAACCCGCGAGTAATTTCAGCCGGTCTTTGAGATTCTGGTTCGAGGAATCATCGGCTTGCATTGCTTAACAAGATTAGCACAGCAATGCAAGCTAATCAAGTTGGTTTTGAAGGAAGTCCGGGTTCAGACGACAATGTTCACGATCTTGCCCGGGACCACGATGACCTTCTTGACCTGCCTGTCCCCTATGAATCTCTGCGCATTCTCACACGCGAGCGCCCTTTCCTCCATCTCCTTTGGGCTCATGTCCGCAGGGACCAGCAGCCGTTCTCTCACCTTCCCGCATACCTGGACAACGAGGGTTATCTCCTCCGGCCGCGCCAGGTCCTGGTCGAAAGAGGGCCAAGGTTGAAGGTGAATGCTTTTTTTGTTTCCCAGAGCTTGCCAGAGCTCCTCGCATATGAAAGGCGCAAACGGGGCTAGCATGCTCAATACCGCTTCCACCGCCTCTCGAAGCACCTCAATGTCAGGGGTGGCCTCCGAAGCATAGCTGTATATCCCGTTTATCAGCTCCATGATGAAGCTGACAGCGGTGTTGAACGCGAACTGCTCCACGTCCCGGGTGACATCCCTGATGGTCCGGTGCGTTAGACCGCGCATCACCCTGTGTCTTGCGTCTTTCGTAGAAGGAGCCTTTCCCTGCTCGATAAAGGGCAGATAGCGCTCATAGACCATCCGCCAGACCCTGCGGAGGAAGCGGTGAGCTCCCTCGACACCCCGATCGCTCCAATCCTTGTCGAGCTCCGGGGGACCCATAAAGATCATGTAGAGCCTGAGAGAATCCGCTCCGAGCCTTTCCAGGTAGCCATCGGGGGTAACCACGTTTCCCTTTGACTTGCTCATCTTGGCGCCGTCCTTGGTTATCATCCCCTGGCAGAGCAGGCGCGAGAAGGGCTCCTTGAAATCGATGAGACCGATGTCGTAGATGACCTTCGTGAAGAAACGAGAATAGAGAAGGTGCATTATCGCGTGCTCTATTCCGCCGATATACTGGTCTACCGGCATCCAGTACTCGACCTCTTCCGCATCGAACGGCCCCTTATCCTCATGGGGGCTCACGTAGCGGAAGTAGTACCAGGAAGAATCCACGAAGGTGTCCATCGTATCTGATTCCCGTCTTCCAATGCCGCCGCAGCGTGGGCAAGGGGCCTGCAGGAATGACTCGTGCGTCGCTAGCGGTGATTTACCGCCCTCGCCAAGCTCCAGGTCCTCGGGAAGTATGACGGGAAGGTCTTCCTCGGGGACGGGGACCGTTCCGCACGAACCACAGTAAATGATCGGGATGGGGGCACCCCAGTAGCGCTGTCGCGAGACAAGCCAGTCCCTCAGTCGGTAGTTGACTGCCCTGCCGCCCCACCCGTTGCGCTCTAGGTGGTCGCATATCGCCTCCTTGCCTTCCTCGTTCGGAGTGCCCGTGAACTCTCCGGAGTCCACCATGGTCCCTCCGTCCTCGTAGGCCTCGGGCATTTCCTCCGCTACGAGCTCCACCTCCGGCGGCTTTATGGCAACCCTTATCGGGAGGCCGTACTTCCCGGCGAACTCGAAGTCTCTCTGATCGTGTGCCGGCACCGCCATAACAGCCCCGGTGCCGTACTCCATTATCACGAAATTTGCGGTATAGACGGGCACCTTCTCACCGTTAACCGGGTTTATCACAAAGTCCCCAAGGAAAAGGCCGTCCTTCTCCGCGTCGATCGCGGTACGTTCGAACTCGGTCCTACCGGTGATCCTGGCGCGGAAAGCAGCCACTTCGTCTTCTTTCTCTGTGCCGCTTGTGAGGCGGTCCACCAGCGGATGCTCCGGGGCGAGCAGGAAGAAGGTGACGCCAAAAAGGGTATCCGGCCTGGTCGTGTATATGCGTATCTTCTCGCCGGTCGATACGAGTGTGAAATCGACGTCGGCACCCCTGGATTTCCCTATCCAGTTTCGCTGCATGGTAAGCACGCGTTCAGGCCATTCCTCCAGCAGTTCTATATCAGAAAGCAGGCGTTCCGCGTAGTCCGTTATCCTGAAGAACCACTGGTTCAGCCTTTTAGAGATAACGTAAGTGCCACAGCGTTCACACGAACCATCCGACAGAACCTGCTCGTTCGCGAGGACCGTACTGCAGGACGGGCACCAGTTCGCCGCGGCATCAGCCTTGTAAGCGAGGTCTCGTTCGTACATCTTGAGGAAAAACCACTGGGTCCAGCGGTAGTACTCGGGGTCGCAGGTCGACAACTCCCTCGACCAGTCGTAAGCGTAGCCGAGACGCTTCAAGTCGTTCCTTATAAGGTCTATGTTCTGCCTTGTCCAGACGGCAGGTTGTATTCCGCTGGATATAGCGGCATTTTCAGCAGGCAGGCCGAAGGCGTCGTATCCCATCGGATGAAGAACCGAATAACCGGTCCTTGCGTAGTATCGCGCTACCACGTCCCCCAGGGTATAGTTCGCAACGTGGCCCATGTGAGCCGGCCCGCTCGGATACGGGAACATCACGAGTACGTATTTCTTGGGCCTTGCTGGATCCTTCAAAGCACGGTAAAAACCCTCGGCGTCCCAGAGCTCAGCCCACTTTTTCTCCACTGCCTTGTGATCGTAATCGGGAATCGTTTTGTCTCACCTCCAGACCGCAACGATATTACCACAACGGCAACAAATCGATATATGACGCGCTATAGTTCAGAGTGCAAAGGCTGGACTTCAAGTGCGGTAAGTTCGGGCGACCATGCCTTCCGAGGCTAGCTTGACCATCTCGTGGGCGATTGATTCGATATCGATATCCGACCGCCCCCCGGTCATGATGTACAGGTTCGGTACGCCTAGGAATATCATGAGCAGGATGTTCGCAACAAGATTCGTGTCCATCGGCCTGAAGGCCCCTCTTTCGACACCGGAATCAAGGATCTGCGTAAAAAGCGATATCATCCGTCTCTCGAAATCATCCCAGAGCGCGTAGAGTTTAGGATCAGACATGGACGCTTCGCTGTAATAAGCCTGTATTATGTCCATGTTCTCCAGGAAGAACCTGTAAAAGGTAGAAAGTCCCTCTCGCAGGGTGGACTCCCATTCCTTTTCATCTCTCATTTCCCTGAGGAAGAAGTTCCTGGCATCCTCGTGCAGGTTACCGAGCATGTCTCGAAAGAGCTCGAAAAAGACCTCGTGTTTGCTGGGAAAATACTTGTAGAAAGTAGCCCTTGCGATACCGGCTTCAGAAAGGATGTCCGCTACGGTCGCTTTCTTATAGCCCTTTCGCGAGAACACAGACTTTGACGCATGAAGTATCTTCACTTTTACATCTGCCCTTGCCATTCTTCCCCCAGAAATTGAGTGGGAATTGTCCGCCCCGGGATTCTACCATAATCGGACCTAAGGCGGTATTTGATCCTGTCTCAATTGCCTGTTCCATCGATAAATGATTTAGTCATGCAATCTGGAGGTGAATTCGTGTGGTCCCGCTTGAGAGGTGACCATGTACGGAGCCGGTATGCCCGTCCTGATCGCGGCGTTAACCCTCGCCCGTGAAGGCTGCGCCATCACGGTCCACGACCGCGAGCCCGGCTACGGCGGTTCGAGTCTTTACAACCCCTCGACCTATGTGACCCCCTCGACCACGTCACAACCTCTGATTACATCGGAATCGACATAACGGGTGTACTCCACCCCGTCATAGCGTGCCTCGCGTATTTCCATGAGACAAAGGTCATGTTGTCGGTCTTGGAGTTCTACGCGGTCGAAGGGGGCGACAGGCCAACTAGCCTTGACACCCACCTGTTCAACGAGTGCAAGAAGTTTGATATCTCATTTGAGTTCAACTCCTCGTTGAATAGGGAGGACCTTGAGAACCTTGCGCCCAATATGATTTTCACCTGCGGCCTCTCGCCATCCGCTTGCGAGATGCTCGACATACCGTGCCTCCGCTGGTACGGTTGGATATCGCGTGGCTAGATCGGGATAGGCAGCTACGCGTGCCTGTGGTATGACGGGTCCATCACTGAATACGGTTACCTTTCGGCGGTAAACGACTACTACTTCAACCTGCTCTTCAGCACGCGCGAGATCTGACGCGGATGTCTTGAGAAGTACAAGTCCTTCATGGTGCGAAACGAGGAAATCGAGCACGACAACTGGGAATACGTGTCAGGAGCGGTTCCGCTCGACTCCCCCGATAATCCAAGGCTTTTCTGGAAGGGCACATTTCTCTGCGGCACCGTATCGGGAGCGAGAGAGGTGTCTCTGGCATCGGATAACTGAGTTATTCGGCCTTTTGCACTTTTTCCTCTTCCCCGCTAGTGGGAGGAAAGATACGAGCGGGACCTTTTCTTTTTCGATCTCTGGAGCCGAATAATAAAGCCCAGGCGACGACCCCGATGACCAATACCAGGGGGAAGATTGACAAACCCATGAACAGTGTTCCCAGTTTTTTCACCTTTCTACAATCCATTAAACGTAATAGCCGGTTAGAAGGTTATGAACCACAATCATTAGATCTGACGTCTCTTCCCAGTACGAAGTGTTATTCTATGCAATTATCAGCTAGTGCTACACTAGTAAGCACCGGAAGTTGCCGGTGTATCGGCAGGGAGGCATGGGAGGCTGAACTTGGCGCAAAATAACGAGTTCGAGCATGTGAATGTCACAGCCAACGGCATCAACCTTCACTGTGTCACCCGAGGAGACGGCGACCTGGTCATACTTCTTCACGGGTTTCCCGAGTTCTGGTACTCGTGGAGGCACCAGATACCTTCACTCGCCCGGCGCTTCAAGGTCGTTGCACCCGACATGCGGGGATACAACTTGAGCGACAAGCCGGAAGGCGTCGAGGCCTACAGTATCTCGAACCTTACTGCTGACGTGCGTGACCTTATCACCACCTTCGGGTACAAGAAAGCACATGTTGTCTCCCACGACTGGGGCGGCGCGGTCGCATGGATGTTCGCTGTGATGTACCCGGAGAACCTGGACAAGCTCGTTGTCATGAACGCCCCGCATCCCGCCGTTTTCATGAAGAACCTGAGGCAGAACCCTCGCCAGATAATTCGTTCGTGGTACATGTTCTTCTTCCAGATACCAGGCCTGCCAGAGTTCTTAATAAGGAGCTTCGACTACGCTGCGCTCAAGCGGGTATTCAAAGGTTGGGCGATAAGGAAGGACGCTTTCTCGGACGAGGATATCGAACAGCTCGTGAAAGCCGCGTCCCAGCCCGGTGCCCTTACAGGTGGCATCAACTATTACCGGGCCATGTTCCGAAGCCTTGGATCAGCCTCGGGTCTGACCGGTTTTCCCAAGATAAAAAGCCCTACGCTTGTCATCTGGGCGGAGAACGACAACGCGCTTGGCAAGGAGCTTACCTACGGGTTGGAGCCGTACTTCTCAGATAGCTTGACGATGAAGTATATACCGAACTGCAGCCACTGGGTACAGCAGGAGCAGCCCCAGCTTGTGAACGACTTGCTCCACGAGTTCCTGTAGGGGGATGTCGCCGATGAGAAAGATGGTGTTGACCTGTTCAATGATTATTCTCGCCATCGTCACTGTTGGCTGCGCGGCGGGGCCGACGGAAGAGAATCCAAAAGTCAGCGACTCGCCGGTAACCAGCACCAAGAAAACAGACGGTTTCTCCGTCTCGCTGATCGCGGAACCCAGGGCAGTGGAGTCAGGAGGGAGTGTTTCCCTTACCCTTGCCGTGCGCAACCTGTCGGAAGAACCGCGCACATTCGAGATGACATCAGGCCAGACTTACGATTTCGCAGCCTTCGAGAAAGACGGCAAGGAGGTCTGGAAGTGGTCCTCCGGGATGATGTTCACCCAGGCCCTGGGCTCAGAGACGATCAAAGCCGGTGAGGGCAAGGTCTACAAGGTCTCGTGGCCCACCGCGGGCCTCAAGCCCGCTCTCTATGCCGTGGAGGGTTATTTCCTCGGTCTGAAAGACACAAGGCCTGGCGTTGAAGTCGAGGTAAAAGCGCCAAAGTAGCATCCGGATCCGTGCCGGACCGATCTCATTTCTTCATGACCAGCGCAGTGGCAGAATGCGCGGGGAAGATGTACCGCGGCAGGACGTCACCCGTATCCCCTAAGGACTTTTAATGGTTACAACCTCGTCGCACCTGTAGCGAGACCAGTAGCGGTTCCGCCGCAGTGGCCTTGCCTCCCTGGGCACCACGCCGTCCCGCCAGTTGTATCCATCCGAGTAAGCCCCCCAAGCCAGCGTACCACCGGAGGCTTCATCTCCTTTACGATTTCCAGAAGGTCCTCCCTACGCCGCAGGGGCCCTCTATTCGCCCAGGTCTTTCTTCTTCCAGTATGCCGCCGTAGACGGATCGGCCAATGTTCTCGATAAAATGGCCGTATACCATCGGGTTTATCTCGCACTCCACCTGCGCTGCTTTGACCTTGACACCGCTCTTCATGTACGCACCTCCGGGTTTTCTACATCACAGGTAGAGTTTCTTACCCTCTTTGAGCAAAAGCTCACTGCCCACGAGCACCAGCTTCATATCATTAAGGATAATGTCCATCGGGAAAGATGGGTTGAGCTTCTTATCGGTGGCGAACTCATCAATCCACGAAGCCCACTTCACATACGACAGTCCAAGGTATACCAGAAGGCCGAGTGACCTCCTCCAGCGCTCATAATCAATGAACGACGCTTCAACCATTTCAGTTGATACCATTCTGTACACTTCTATCGCCGAAAGGTGATGCATCCACGAGCTCGCCTCCGTTCCCGGGAAGTCCAGACCCTCGTACTTCTGGCGGTAGACATCGGCAGCCTCCCTGGATGCCGCGCTGAAAAGCCCCGATACCGCCGCTGTGACAAGAGACCTCTCGCGGGCGAAGGCTTCCTTACTGACAAGTGTGTGACCATCCCCTCGTTTCGAAAGGACCGACCCCGCATCAAGGACAACGCCATCGAAGTAAAGCTCACCATGTGGAGACGTCTTGAGAAAAGTCAGTTCCAGGGGTCGAGCTTCATAGCCAGGAGTATCAGTTTCTACCAGAAAAGCCGTGAGTTCCTTTTTACCCTCCTCTGTCTCCCCTGTAACCGCGAGCACCACAAGCAGGTCGGCAACGGGACCGTCCGTCACGAAGATCTTCCTGCCCGATAGCGTGTAGCCTGAATCGCTTTCTTCCGCCCTTGTGTCTATACCGGCCGGGTGTGCTCCTGAATCAGGCTCAGATACGGCAGTTGCCCCTACCCAACGTCCCGAGGCAAGTAACGGTAGATATCTCTCTTTTTGCTCAGGGGTGCCAAAATACTCGATCGATTTCATGCATAGGGCGAGATGTGTTATCCAGGAAAGCGAAAGGCCGAGGTCGCAGCCGAGCCTGGTGAACTCCCCCACCGCTTCAGCAAGCGCCGCGGGAGTACCCCCTGAACCGCCGTATGTCTCTGGCACGGTCATCCCGAGCAGGCCGGTCTCTCCCATTCGCTCCCAGAGCGTTCGGGAGAATTCGCCGTCTTGATAGCGCTCCTCAAGGGTCCCGAAAACCTCACCTGAGGCAAGGTCCTTGATTCTATCAAGTAAAGCGGCCAAGGGGTATCACGTGCCCTGTCCGGTATGGACATACGTCATGCTATGCGCTCGCCGCAGAAGGGCGGCATCGAGGAATACGCCTCTTCCACCCTCACAGCCCCGAACTCTAACCCGAGGCTTCTCTCGAACCCGGCAAGCTCTCCCTTGAGCTGGTAGGTGAAAAGGTCCAACGTCAGTACGTTTAGAGCCATCCTGCAGGGAGTCTCGAATCTCTTGATTCCTGCGTTGTAGGACGAGACCTTGAAGCGCAACTCAGAGGGGCTTTTGAAGTGTGTTGAAAAGAGCGGGAAGATGTTCGGATAACCGTCTTCGTCCATGAGGGTGATGACCTTTATGGACATGATGCTCTCAAACTTCTTGCGGACCGGGACCGGCACAGCCACTCCGCCTGATGTGCTTCCCGACTTCAAGCCGCTCCGCGCGCGAATATCGACAAAATCAACACCGACTTTCAGGAAAGATACTTTCGGGGGAAGCGCGAGCATCTCGCGTATATTGATGGGCGCCACGTTATGTATTCCCATGTACGCGTTATAGCGGAAGAATTCTATGCTGTTGACCAGGTCTATATAGGGTCCCGTGTCCGTCCATCCCTCGACGTCTCCCTTGAAGCCTGCCATCTTGAGCTTCGGCGTTATAGCCAGGCTGGCGACCCGACCGTTCTCGGAAAGGTTCTTCTTCGTCTTGACCATCATGAAGTCGCCGAATACGATTTTACCTTCCTCGGTCGGGGTCTGGCTCACTATCAAGGCCACGTTCACCTCGCCACCGGCCGATGCCGTGGCGAGGAACTTGGCGACCTCTCCCTGCTCGTATATGGCCCTTGCCCCATCCGGCAGGGCTATCCCTTTTGATGACACCCGTGCCCCCGTTATTCCGACCACTGTCACTGTGCCTACCCCCTTCGCCACCTGATCGTTATTCATGCCGGGTCGCTCCGGACCACTGGACATTCCGAACGCTGGAGTCTCCCGCTACCCTCGCCAGCGATTCCATTTCCCCTCTTGTCAGTAAAGGCTCCCCATCAAACTCCCAGGTTAGATCCAGCCTCCTGTATTTCGATCCGCACGTGTTGTTGAATGCCAGGAGGTCGTAACGTTCCACCGATGGGAGCTCATCGTTTATGAAGCGAGATATCGCTCGTATGTTCTCCTCGGAATCAGTGTACCCCGGAATCACGGGAGTTCTCACCCACAGGGGTTTTTCGGATCTCGATATGAGGCGTGCGTTGTCCTTTATCGGGCCCAGCTCGACCCCGGTGATCTCGCGGTGCAGCCCCTCGTCCATCGTCTTCAGGTCAAGCAGAACCATGTCGGAAATATCAAGCAGCCGGGAAAGCACTTCCTCCGGACCGTACCCGCACGTGTCCAGTGCCGTGTTGATACCGGTCTCCCTGCACAGGGTTAAAAGCTCAGCGACAAATCGGGGTTGCATAGTTGGCTCGCCGCCGGATACGGTAACACCTCCGCCCGAATTCTTGTAAAAGACATCGTCTCTTTTGACCTCTTCAAACGCCTGTAGAGGGGTGTACTCTTTTCCCACCACCTCCAGCGCTCCGGCCGGACAGGCATCCTGGCACAATCCGCAGGCGTCACATTTCACCCGGTCTATTGTCATCCCGTCCGGGGTCAAGCGGAGTGCGCCCTTCGGACATTCCTTGAGGCAGTCCCGTGCTCCAATGCACCTGACATCGAACCACATAAGCTGTGGCTGCATGGTCAGGCCCTCGGGATTATGGCACCATTTGCAGCGCAGCGGGCAGCCTTTCATGAATACTGTTGTCCTGATCCCCGGGCCGTCCTCGATGGAGAAGCGCTGTATGTTGAAGGCAATGCCAGTCGCGTCTCCATCCTCTGCAGCCGCTTCCTCAGAGACCGTGTGACTCTCTGGCGATAATCTCATCCTGGATCTCCTTGCCCAGCATGACGAAATACGCATTGTAGCCGGTTACCCTGACCAGGAGGTTCTTGTACTCGGTCGGGTTCTGTTGCGCCTGCTTGAGCGTTTCCAGGTCGATAACGTTTATCTGCAACGCCGTACCTCCGCGCTCACCGTATGCGCGAAGATAAGAGCATAGCTTATCTACCCGCTCCTCTCCTGAAAGCAGGGACGGGCTAAACGATATCGTGTGCGAGTCGCCGTTTGGAGCGCTTTCCATCCCTATCTTGCTGACAGAAAGTGCCACGGCGGTCGGCCCCTTGCGGTCGGTGCCATCGACAGGGCAAAGACCATTTGAGAGGAAGGTGCCCCTCTTGCGCCCGTCAGGCGTTGCCGCTGTCATCGGCCCGTAGGCAATCCAGTAGTTCCAGGATAGATATCCTCCCCTGTAGCGCCTGCCTGTCGGGGTCTTGTGTTTGAAGACCTCCTCGGTCCAGAACCTGGACAGGTAACGCGCCACCTCGTCCGCGTAGTCGTCATCGTTGCCGTACTTTGGAGCCTTGTTGATGAGCGTCTGCCTCAGCTTTTCGTGCCCCTCGTAATTATCCTCGATCGCTTTTATCATTTCCGCCATCGACACCGCCCTGTCCTCGTAGACGAGCTTCCTTACAGCCGTCAGCGAATCGGCAGCAGTGGCGAATGCCACCCCTTCGACCGTAACGTAGTTGTGCTCGGGGCCTGCGTTTGTCACGTCCCGGCCGGACTCGGCACAACCGACGACCATCACGGACAGGTACGGCGTGGGCTCGAAACGTGCCCGTATCGAGTCTGTGAAATCGTAGAACTCGATGAACTTGAGGAGCATGGACCGGAGTTGTTTCTCGAAGGCAATACGGAAATCGTCCCAGGTCTTGAAACCGCGCGGGTCTCCCGTGCGCGGGCCGAACCTTTTTCCAGTCGCCAGGTCCTTGCCGTCGAACAGCGTCAACTCGACCGCCTTTGCGAGGTTCACGTTGACGTCGACGGTCCCTGAACGGTCATTCCCCTGGAGCGTGTTCTCCAGGCAACCGACCGGCGCGTAGTCCCACAGGTCCTCCTCGGGAAGGCCCTGCCACCTGAGCGCCTTTATGGACGTCTCGTCGAAGTTGATCAGGAACGGCGAACCCTGGGATTTCGCGACCATCTCCGAGACCCGCTTTAGCAGGTCGTCAGGGGTGTTCTTGTGGAGCCTTACGTTAGGTTTCGGCTCGAGGAGGTTTATGTCGTCTATTACATCGAGTATGAGCCAGGTAAGATCGTTAGAGGCATCCTCTCCGTCGGGGCCGTGCCCACCTATGGTGATCAGCTGGCCGTAACCGCTTGTTATGCCCCGGGTCCTGCCGACCCGATAGATGAAGTCGTAAGCGTAGTTCGGTTTTATCCAGAAACACTCGAGAAGCTCTTTTGCCTGCTCCTTAGTCATCCGCGCTCCATCGATATCGCTCCTGTAATATGGATACAGGTACTGGTCGATTCTCCCTGGTGAGAGTCCCGGCCCCGGGTAAGACTCCTGGACCATGACAAGCATGTGGATGAACCAGAGCGCCTGGAGGGCCTCGTGGAACGTCTCCGGCGGCTCCCACGGCACCTTGTCGCATACGCGGGCGATCTCCAGCAGTTCCGCGCGCCTGGTATCCTCCTCACACTCGGAGGCCAGACGCCTTGCCTCCCCTGCATACCTTGCCGCAAACTCACGCGCCCCCTCACAGGTGATAATCAGCGCGCTCAGAAACTCCTTGTGGCCCTCGTCACTTGTTTCGGACCTCAAACGCTCGAAGTACGCGACCAATCCCTTTAACCCCTCACGCAGGGTGCGTCCGTAATCCGGTATCAGGTGACCGGGCGTTGCACCGGCGTTCCCCAATCCGTGGGAGTTGAGACTCTCGATCTCATTCATCCATTTCTCCGTCAGCTTCATCCATTCCCGGTTCTCTTTCTTATTGTGGGCCCTCGAAAGGGCGACGTTGAACTGGCCGCCTACTATCAGCTCTCCCTCCAGTATCTGCACCGGCAGGTAGCGCGCTATCACCTCGCGAAAGAACGATGCCACCCTTGTCACGTGCTTCTTCTGCCAGAAATCGGGCGGGAGTTCCACCTTTCTGGCGAGCATTGGCAGGGTCTCAAGGAAGGCCTTGTTGAAAGGTATCAACTCCGGGACGACACCCCACTGCGAGGGAGACCACATCGCGTCCCAATCGGTCCCTGTTGTGAAAGGTATCATCTCGTTCCTGAAGTGATCCCGGCCCTCGATGTCCACGTACTCATCCCTCAGCCTCTTGACCCTTTGCGTGAGCCCAGGAGAGGGGTTCCATAGCTGATCAGCCGTAAGAGCTGCAGCATCTTTCATCGTTGACCTCCGTTTCGAGGGTGCTGACATTTTCAATCAATATACCACAACGTTTATAAGCCACATTGATATATATCTACGTGCACACATACGCCGTGTTGTCGTGAGCTGACTTCCCTGATATCCTTACACTCGCTCATCATGTTATTCAGTCCCGACGGGAGTATAGGGAGGTTGAACATGGAGTACAAGGAAAGACCCTTCGTGATAACGCTTCTTCCGGGCCTGCTCGCTTTTACGGGGCTTACGACCGCGCTTTTCTGGATACTCTTCTTCTCGGGCAAAATAGAGGCCACGGAGACATAGCAGGACGACGCCTTCGAAAAGTCTTTTCCCGTGGCCGACTCCTGGATGATAGCATGCTCGCTCACCGCAGCTCGAAACCTCCTCAAGATGAAACGCAATGTTTTCTTCGCGGGGGCGGCGGCCGCGAGCGCCCTCATATTCCTCGGCTGCATGTACATACTTTATTCACTGGAGAATAAGAATTACTGGCCCCTGAACATCGACCGGGCACAGATGCTGGTGATCCACCTCTGGCCGTCACCCTCGGCTCGGCAACACTTGCGCTCCTGCGGAATAATCGCGACGTCTTTGAGGGTGATTGACCGTTTCTACATCGCCGGATAGTCACTAGAAACCCGAAAAATCGTCAGCTCCGGGAACAGTCCGCTTCGTCGGCGAGACCATTTTCCCGGCGACCAGGGCGGCGGAGACCAATATAACCACGTAGGCGGCGCAAACTATCAAGAAGAGCCATAGACCGCTGAACCAGGTAGCCTTATTGCCGAATGCCCCGGCAGATACTCCGCTTGTACCGGACAATCCAGGCTCCGTGCTTTTTTCTGGCGATTCACTCGATGTACTACCGGGTCCTGCTTCTACATCCGCCTGCAAACTGCCCGCCTCTGCTTTCGAGCCCGCCGTCCCCAGGTCGTGGATCGGCTGTCCCAGTGCTTCCTCCCCCTTGAGCGAAGCCTCCGTTCCTTTGGCGTTCAGGGGGAAATGCTTTTCGGAAAGGGACGGCAGCACCATCGCGGTGGTCAAGGCCGGCTGGGACTCTACCCCAGTCGAGTACCGGTAGTGACCATCAGGGGCCTGAAGCGAATTAAGGAAAGTGACCGGGTTGGCGCCCTGGAATGTCCATGAGGACGACGCGGGGTCATCACCCGCGGCATAGATCGCCCGAACAACGGTCGCTGTTACCTGTCCGTCCGATGCCTTTGACGCCCCAACAAAACCACCGTCTGCGCCCATCCTGTCTCTGAGGAATTTCAGAGCTTTCTTGATTAGATCAGCGTCAGCCTCACCGGACGACACGAGCGCCTCGACGCTCAACGACGTCTGGCGCACGATGTCCGCGTCAGAATCCCCCCACCCACCGTCTTCCCTCTGTTTCGACACAAGCCACTCTGTGGACTTCGCCTGGACCTTCTCGCCTGCCGCGACCAGGGATATTATCCCCCAGCAGTGTTCGTCCAGACTCTTGCCTATCTTCCCGTCATCGCCTATGAGTGCCTTGATGAGAGACACCAGGTTCTTGCCAGAGACGTTGCGCGGGTCTGCACCGGTTTCGGAAAGGGACAGCGTGTATATTTCGATGTCGGCCAATCCAGTGAGCTCATTTGCGCTTGAATAAATGTACTTGACAGCGGCCTGCCCCGCTGCGTACCACCCGGAAGGGTCCGGGATCGAGGAAAACTCGGCAAGGAGGGCCCAGCCGGTCAACACGCCGCTCGAACTCTCGTCCGGCTCGGAGAAACCACCATCGGTATTCTGCCTTGCCTTCAGATAAGAGACCCCCTCGTTCACGCCCGCGTACGCAAGCCCCGATATCGAAGCGACCACAAACGCTAATAATAATGTTACTGCGACTGTAAACCGCACTGACTTCGGCATAATCCCATGGTAAGGCTTTATACTGACGTTGACAATCGACTCCATTTCCCTCTTTTTTTATGGGCCCAAACGTTAAGATATATACTCTTTCCGTTTACCAGAACGAACTTGAGGGGGTTCCTTTTATGCCATGGAAAGCGCCCTACGGCTGCAACCTGTCCGCACCCGATGACCCCGACCCTCAGTCTGGGGGAAACTACCTTTCATACTCCCTGATGCTCTTCAAAACCCGGAAACGGGGTCTCGGCCGCCCCACTTACCCTCCATTCCCCGGTTTCCTTGACCAGGTACACGTAAACAGTAGTCTCTTCCCCGTTCTTGAATCCGACATCCAAGGTTATTTGCGCCCGGCGGTCTCTTATCTGTACACTGCGGGTATTCCATGTCTTTATCCGTCCCTCTAGACCGCGTACATCCGACTCGAAGGTTGCCTTCCCCTTCTCCGTCTGGGTACGAGTGGACAGATAATCCCATGCAGCCTGCAGGTCGCCCGTGTTCAAGGCCTTCATATATGCGTCTGCCACGTCCACGGGCTTTTTGAATACGTCAACAACGGAGATTGTAAGCAATACAATCAGTACGACGATGATGATAATGGTAACGCAGCCGGCGATTATGGCGATTATAGCCCCTTTTGGAAGCCCCTTCTTCGCCTTTTTAGGATCCGTTGTCTGTGGAGAAGCTGGTAGTGGGACCTGTGGTGGCGCAATGACCTTTGCCTGCGCTACGGGAGCTCCACAGCCCGGGCAGTTGGATGCTCCGTCAAGCAGTTCACCGCCGCAGTTTGAGCATGCAGCCATTTATCCTCTCTTCTCCTTCTTCTTTTTCCTGGCCCGTATCGGAGTCTTCCGAAGGGCGGTAATCGTCACTGGTCCGGGGTTAAAGCCGCACTTCGGACAGATGTCTTCCTCTTCGTGGATCTCTTCCCCGCAGTTTTTGCACTTAGCCATAACGCCTCTTCAGGCCGACCATCAGCATGCCGCTTTCCATTTTATCCGAAAAACGCAAGAGAGCGGGCACATATGCACCCGCTCTCTCAAGCTTTCGCTATTTACCTATGCCTGGAGGATACCCCAGGCTTCTTCCTTGTCAACTTCGGTGACAAATGTTATTCCAGAAACATCGGCCGCTTCCCTGGTCAGCGCGGCGATGTCGTCCCTCGTTATGTATCCCAGCGCGAACTTGCGCGCTCCGCACATCAACTGCCGCATCCCCTGAGCCAGCCTCTGGTAATATGTGTAGACGCCGATGGCGCCCGGGTGCAACCGCTCAAACTCCTCACCGTACTGGTCTTGAAGATATGCACCCGTTACAAAAACCTCTTCAAGTGTTGTCCCGTACCTTTCGATATAAACGGGCAGGTCACCGCTAAGCACGCGGTTGCCTATTGTCTTTCCCACCATCGCGGCGGCAAGCGAACCCCTCGCCATGCCTATCGCTTTAACGTACGGAGCCCCGAGCGCCAACCCCTTGAACATCTGGTCCTCGAGGACGAAACCTCCGGCAAAAGCTATGTCAGGCACGAAGTTGCCATTCTTTGCCAGATAATCGACGTATTGGAAGGTGAGGCTACAGAGCTCAACGGTTGGAATTCCCCACTCGTTCATCATGCGCCACGGGCTCATTCCGGTGCCGCCGCCTGCCCCGTCAACAGTGAGAAGGTCTATCTTGTTGTCAGAAGCGTACCTGACTGCCCGGGCAAGGTCGACCGGCCTGTATGCGCCGGTCTTCAGGAACACCCTCTTGGCACCCATGTCGCGCAGTCCCTGTACCGCCTCCGCGAAGCCTTCCTCCGTCACCATGCCTATGCGTGAATGCCTCTCGAAATCCTTTACCCCTCCAAGCTCGAAGCTCTTGACCACATCCGGGTCATCCGGGTCGGGCAGTACGATATAGCCTTTCTTCTTCATCTCTCGCGCTTTTTCGATGAACTTAAGCTTGACCTCGCCGCCGATGTCTTTGGCACCCTGACCCCACTTGAGCTCTACTGTCTGGACGCCGAGCCCCTTTAGTACGTACTCGGGGACTCCGAGCTTGGTGTCCTCCACGTTGAACTGCACGGCAATATCGCCGTAGCCTTCCAGCTGCCACTCTCGGTAAGTACGGATCCTGTTCTCCATGTCGGGGGACGTCTTTATCCTCCCCTTCTCGATTACAGCGTCGTCGTCCATCCCGCAGACGTTCTCGCCGACCGTGAGCATGCAACCCGATATCGCCGCGCCAACAGCGATTCCATCCCAGTTCCTCTTGGCTACGTCGGTCGAACCAAGTCCCGGGATAACGAGCGGTAGCTTGAGCCTGATGGGGTTCTCATTCCCGATGGTCGTCTCAAGGTCTACCTTCGTGAACACCGCGTGCTCGCTGTCGGCCTCAACCCCGTATGCCCCCACGGCACTTCCCATTATGCTGAAGTGCGAAAAATCTATCGGGTAGCTCTTCTCGGAGGCGGCCGTCATTATGCCAAACGGCTGCGGGTAGAGGCACTCGGGCCCCCTGACCGCCGACTTACCTATCTCGCACATCCCGATACAGCCCTCAATGCAGGTAGCGCACATGCCGCTGAAGGGGCTTACGCTGTCGGGCGTCCTGTTCTTTGACAGGGTCGCTGCCGACCTGTTGATCCTCGCGATCGCCATCTTAAACCACTCCTTCTTTTTCAATCACCGGCCGGAAACTCGACTAGCTGTACAGCATCAAGACACGCGTTACACAGCTCACCAGGCTGCATCGGTCCCCTGCATGGAAGCTCACAGACCGGACAAACATAAAGGCAGGCGCCGCATTCGCGACAGACCTCAGAGGCCTTATGAAATGGCATGACGACCTCGCGGTCGATCCCCCTGCGCGCGAACCCTATCGCCCCAGCCCCCATCTGCTCCTTGCACATGCGTACGCAAAGGCCGCACCGAACACAGTGCCTGTCCTCTCCCTTGAACCTGACCTTCTCCACGCCGTATTTCGACGCCAGGCACTGTAAGGTTTTCGAGTTGGGGGTCTCGGCCAACATTAGCTCTATTATCATGTTGCGGGCTCGACGCACTCTAGCCGAGTCTGTCTTCACCTCTATTCCTTCCTGAACGGGGTAGGAACAGGAAGCCCCAAGGCGGGAACGGTCTCCCCTCGTGACTTCCACAATGCAGAGCCTGCAGGCGCTGTACGGTGAAAGCCCATCCATGTAACAGAGAGTGGGGATCTCTACCCCGTAGTAACTGGCCGTTTCCAGGATGGTCCAGCCTTCGCCAGCTTCAACGTGCTGCCCGTCGAGTACAAGTGTTACCACGCCATCACTTCCTTACAACCGCATCGAACTCGCAGATCTCGAAACAGATGCCGCACTTCTCGCACTTTGTCACGTCTATAGTGTGCGGTTTCCTCTTCTCACCGCTTATCGCCTGAGTCGGGCAAGATATTATGCATCGCACGCATCCGTTGCAGGTCTCCGGGTCTATCTCGTAGCTGATGAGCGCTTTGCACACGCCCGCCCTGCAGCGCTTTTCCACTATGTGCTCGCTGTACTCATCCTTGAAGTACTTAATAGTCGATAGTACCGGGTTAGGCGCCGTCTGACCCAGACCGCACAAGGAGGTGTCACACACTACTTCCGCCAGTTCCTCGAGCAGCTCGAGCTTCTCCATCGTCCCGTTGCCCTCGGTCACGTCCTTCACGATCTCCAGCATGTGCTTGAGGCCCTCCCTGCAGGGCGTGCATTTCCCGCAAGACTCGTCGCACAGGAACTCGAGAAAGTACTTGGCGACATCGACCATGCAGGTATCATGGTCCATCACTATCATCCCGCCGGAACCCATCATCGAGCCGACCTCTGCCAGGCGGTCGAAATCAACGGGCGTATCTATCAGCGACTCGGGTATGCAGCCGCCCGAGGGTCCACCGGTCTGTATGGCCTTGAACTTCTTACCGTTCGGTATCCCGCCTCCGATGTCGTATATGATCTCCCTCAGAGTGATGCCCATCGGCACCTCGACGAGGCCCGTATTGTTAATCTTCCCCACAAGGGAAAAGATCTTTGTGCCCTTGCTCTTCTCGGTGCCGACACTTGCATATTCCTTCGCCCCTACTTTGATGATCAAAGGCACGTTCGCCCAGGTCTCGACGTTATTCAGGTTGGTCGGCCGCATATAGAGGCCCTTCACCGCAGTGTGGATGTACTTCTCTCGCGGCTCGCCTACCCTTCCCTCTATAGAGGTCATCAGCGCGGTGGATTCACCACAGACGAAAGCCCCACCCCCCCGGCTCACGCCTACGCTGAAGTCAAGACCAGAGCCCAGGATGTTTTCACCGAGAAGTCCCAGTAACTCGGCCTGCTCAATCGCGTTCGTGATGCTCTGGACCGCCAGTGGATACTCGTTCCTTACATACACATAACCATGGTTTGCGCCTATCGCGCGGGCCCCTATAATCATCCCCTCCAGGACGCTGTGGGGGTTACCCTCGAGCAGGCAGCGGTCCATGAAAGCCCCGGGGTCGCCCTCGTCCGCGTTGCACAGAACATACCTGACCCCATCTGGAGTCCTCGCCTTCCGGCAGGCCCTCCACTTACTCGCCGCGGGATAGCCTCCGCCTCCCCTGCCCCTTAATCCGGCCCTCTCTACCTCATCGATTATCTCGTCGGGCTCCATCTCAAACAGGGCCTTTCTTAGCGCGGAGTACCCTCCGTAGGCGATGTAATCGTCGATCTCCAGGTGGTCCATCTTGCCGTGGGGACCGAGTATCAGTCTCATTTGCTTGGCGTAGAAAGGGACCTCATTCTCATGCACTACTTTCTTGCCCGTTACGGGGTCCTCGTAAAGGAGCCTTTCCACCACCTGCCCGTTTTCAATGGTCTCAGAGACGATGTCGACAACATCTTCGGGGGTAACCCTCTGGTAGAAGATGTTCTCAGGCCTCACTACGAATATAGGGCCTCTTTCACAGAAGCCCCTACAGCCTGTTTCCCTTACGATAACCTTGTCTTCAAGGCCCCTCTTCCTGAGCTCGAAATTGAGAGCTTCATAGACCTCTTTACTCCCGGTCGCACGGCAACCGGTCCCCGAGCACAGACAGACGCTCGTTCTGTCGGCACACCTCGCTTTCTTCGCGGTTTCACGGTACTCTTCAAGCTCAACCGGGCTTGCGAAACGCCAGTCAAGGCCGCCTACCGCTTCAACATCCCGGTATTTCTTCAGTATCCGCGGTACCTTGGAGGCGGTCATGCCCCCGTAGTATTTACCGTCCACCACCATGATCGGGCCCATCGCGCAGGCGCCGAGGCAGTTGACAGTCTCAAGTGAAAAGAGCATATCCTCTGTCGTTTCCCCGGGCTTCACTCCCAGGCTACGACTTATCTCCTCGAGCACACTGGTTGAATTCCTTACGTGACACGCCGTACCTATGCAGACCGTAACGATATGTTTGCCTTTCGGCTTCAGGGAAAAAAGTGTGTAGAAGGTCGCGGCCCCGTAGATATCGGCGATCGGGATCCCCACCAGGTCCGCAACATCCCTTAGCGCCTGCTCGGGCAGGTAGTTGTATTCCTCCTGCACCTCGTGCAGGATAGTGGTCAGTTGGCTCTTCTCAGCCATGTTTCGCTGGACTGCCTCTGCCACGAAATCGCTCATACTCTTTGTGCGTTGCGTTCCCATCGATCCCTTCCCAGGCAAAAAACAGAGACGACAATGTCAGACATCGTCGTCTCTTTGCACACTTCTTTGTACGCCTTCAAGGCAAATATTAGCCGAAGCCCCCGGAGGCGTCAAGGCGAAACACGTGGCTCTACTTCTTACCCACTTCGTCCGCCAGGATGATCGCCTCTGCGATCTCCCTTATGGGCCTGCGGGCATCCATGGACTTCTTGCGTATAGCTGAAAATGCCTCGAAACCGCTGATGCCGCGCTCGTCCATCAGGATATCCTTGGCGCGCTCAAGGAGCTTACGGGTCTCGAGCTCCTCCTCCATCAGTTTCGCCTTGATCACGAGGTTCGTGTTCTCGATCGCAATAGCCGCCTGGTTAGCAACCGTCGAGAGGACCGTTTCTTCCTCCTCGCTGAACTCGTGCGGAACCGAAGTGTAGCAGTTGATCACTCCTGTTACGCGCCCTTTTATGCTCATCGGCATGCTCAGCAACGAACAGAGGTTCTCCTTGACCGCGACTTCTTTGTTGACGTACCTGGGATCCTCTTTGACATCCATTGTAGATATCGGGCGGTTCTCCTTCGCGGCCTGGCCGCTTATCCCCTCCCCCAACCGCGCGGCTGGCTTCTGAAGGTAGGACTTGCTGACTGCCTGCGTGGCGCGTATCTCCAACTCCCCCGTCTGCTCGTTAAGGAGCATCAGCGAACAGATGTTCGAATCCATGACCTTGGCGGTGACAACCACGATCAACCTCAGGATATCATCGACATAAGTGTCAGAGGTTATGGCCTCGCTTATCTCTGAAAGGGCCTCGAGCTTGGCGCTCTTTGGTTTTTTCGACTTCTCCTTCATAATTACGTCTCCAAGCGACCGCTCGAACCTTGTTCTAGAAACGTGCCCGGTGGTATTCGCAAAGGCCGAACATCCCGTCCACCTCGACAGGATTTCCGTTCGGGCCGGCCATGGTACCCTGGAACTGCCCGAACGGCTGGTGGAAATCGGACATGATGACCCCGAGATTGATCCTGCCCACGCGCTCACCCTCAGGCTTGAACGTTACATCCAGGTCCCCGGCCGTGGTGTAAACCCTCCAGGGTGCCATCAGGTTCTCCTTGTCAAACTCGAACCTCGCGGCCGACAACAGGTTTATTTTCCCATCGACCCAGGTGCAGTTCTCGTTGTACTCCTCGTCCTCGCTTATGAAGTTCTGGCACGCGTTCATGCCGATCAATCGGCCCTGTTTGTCGAACCCTCCAAACGTCGCCCACTTCCAGAATGTGCGGAACGGATAAAAGGTCTTCTGAACATCCATCAATGCCACGTGCTTTTCCGGATCCAGGGCAACCTCGCAGTCCCCGATCTCAACGCTTCCCTCGACAGGGCATGCTATCTTGTGCGTGTAGAGAGGCCGGTTGGGACTCACGGGGCTAACCTCGATCAGCGGTTCGAATCGCTCGAGGTCTTCAAGGACCCTGATATCCGCTCTCACCCGCGGCTTCTTGCTGCTTCCCTTTATATCTACGCGCAGTCGGTGAAGACCACTATCCAGACGGTTCTCGTACTCTATCGAGTACCATATGTTACGGAAATAGCATTCTCCGTGCCAGAGCTCACGCGCTACCCGAACCGGGCCGATGGGTGCCGTTCGCGTGTGCTCGAAAAACTCACCTGTCTTCCTGTTATATGAGTAAAAGAACGAAGTGCTCATGAACTTGGCGTCGAATATGACCATTCCGAAGTAGTACTCGTCGTGTATTATCCCGAAGTGCTGCCACTCCTTGAGCCTCATATCCCGTACGAAACGCGGCACATGCCTTCCGCCGATAGTCAGATCCACGTCCAGAAGATTGATCTCCCGAAAAGGATCCTTGAAAGCTCCGTAAGCGGCCACCTTGCCACCGATAACCATGCGACTCGGAGTGTTTTTTCTCTCTCGCATCCCTTCCCCCTTAAAAGCCTTATCGAACCTGAAGCTCTGTAATTATTGCAGTCTATACCCCGATATCATAAGTCCCGCCGCGTATAATCTCCACCAGCCTTCGCCCGGGACCTGCTATAACCGGAAGGTCGTGTCGCTATTTCACTGGGATGTCTTATTTACATGTTTTCATTTATAGGAAGTTAAAACTCTTCAAAAATACCGCTTAACCATCTAATTGTCCGTGCAAAACAATCAAGGAACAATGGCGCTCCGGTAGAAGGTGCTGACAATGGAGTCCACAAATCCATTCAAGATCGCGCAGAAGGCACCTGTTCCTATCTTCATTTAACAGCAATCGGCAGTCTCGCATGGCAATCAATTCCAATAGCCTGACATTTCAATCAGGTTACAGCCTCGATGTTTCGTGACCGTTTCACGTATGTAAAATCCAGGTAACTTGTCACGACGATCTGCTCCCAAGATTCGCAACGGAGGTTGTATAATCGAGTAAACTACAATATCAAGAGGAAACGCTCATCCTGGAGGCAAAGACATGTCTTTCGTAACGGTACCCAACTTACTCTGGTATGGTAACGAGCCAAGGGAGCTCCGCTTTCCCGAACAATGGGACGTAGAAGTGCTGGAGCCTCCCGGTTTCAAGAAGGAGGCAATCGAAGAGGAAGCAATATCAAGGGCTTTTGGTGAGCCGATTGGATGTAAGCCCCTGTCCGAGCTTGCCAGAGGAGCGAAAGAGGTTGTAATCGGATTCGACGATATCACCCGTCCGACGCCGGTAAGAACGGTGCTTCCCTTTATCCTGTCCGAGCTCAGCAGAGCCGGCATACCCGCCGATAGCATCCGCTTCATACCCGCGCTGGGCATGCACGGCGCCATGGCCAATGTTGATTTCAGGAAGAAGCTCGGGGACGACGTGGTCATGAACTATCCCGTTTATAACCACAATCCTTTCGAGAACTGCGACTACCTCGGTGAGAGCCCGAGCGGCATTCCCGTCTATATCAACAGGGAGTTCATGTCATGTGACCTCAAAATCGGGATAGGATGTATCACGCCCCACGTACACGCCGGCTTCGGCGGCGGCGGAAAGCTCGTGTTCCCCGGCCTCTCGGGGGAACAGACCATTAAGTTCTTTCACGGGGAGGTTATGCAGAGGGACGCCCTGAGCACCGGTCTCGGCAACTTCAAGGGGAACGTGATGGTAGACGCGATAGAGGAAGTAGTGAGGATGTCCGGCCTGGATATGAAGGTAGACTCGCTGATGAACGACAGGGGCGAGATCACGGATCTTTTCGTCGGCGATCCCGTCGAGGCCTGGAAGTCCGGCGTTGAGGTCGCCAAGGGCCATTACGCCACGAAGATGAGCCCCACCAAGGATATCGTCGTTGTAAACGCCTACGGCAAGTACAACGAGATGGCGATATGCATGATGATGGCGCTCTCCATCGCGAATTTCGCAGGGTCCACCATCGTGCTGCTCGTTGACGCTCCAGAGGGCCAGGTCTGTCATTACCTTATGAGGAGCTTCGGCAAAGAATACGGCGGCGGCGGCTACATAAAGAGAGGACCTCTGCCTGGCAATATCAAGATGATCGTGTGTTCCTCCTATCCCGACAAGACCATGTGCGACCTGTTCGCTCCGGCCGAAGAAGTAACAGTTACGACGGATTGGGACAAAACGCTTTCGCTGCTTGAAGCCGAGCACCCAGGTAGCGCCACCGTAGCCGTAATCCCTGACGGAACGATGCAGTACTTCCTGACGTAGCATGACGCATGCATCGGCACACAATTCCAAGTCTGAACAACAGCAAGAGGAACAAGTCGAAGGCTGATTAATCCGATGCCGCTGGTGGAGCTGGAGGGATTCGAACCCTCGACCTCTTCCCTGCCAAGGAAGCGCGCTCCCCCTGCGCCACAGCCCCACTCGTCATGCAGTCTGCAGTGGGAATGATAACCTTATTCGTTGGCCGCCTCAAGCGTCAGTCACAACGCCATTCCAGTAATGGGACATCCTGCCAGAGGTGCTCCAGGTCGTAGTAAGACCTTTCCTCCTCTCTAAAGATATGGACGACAAAGTCCACATAATCCAGAAGGATCCATCGAGCGAACCTCTCCCCATCCTTGCGGACGGGCCTGGACCCCTTTTCCCTGAGCTTCTCCTCGATCGAGTCCTTTATCCGCCTGACCTGACGCTCCGTCTTACCGCCACAGATAACGAAATAGTCCGTTATGCCGAGAGACTCCCGCATGTCCATTATGCGTATGTCTATCCCCTTCTTATCATCGGCGGCCCTGGCTACCTCGACGGCGAGTTGCTCTGACGTCAGCAAGTACCATCTCCAGTGTTCAGACGAAATCTCCGGATGCCGGCACTGCAATAAATATGAATACTAAGTAAAGAAATCATCTACTTGCTGGCGTAATCCTTTCCTACGATGATAGTAATATCAGCGATATCCTGGTTCTTGGGATGAGACTCGATTCGGCCCACTTCGAGCTCGTTCCTTATTTTCTCGGCAGCAGACACGGTATCTTTATCATTTGCATAAATGATTATCACCGTGTCGGGGTGGTTAAAATTATCGGCGTTCGCGCTGTTAACTACCTGGAACTTCCCCAGGTCGAGCTGGGAGGAAACCTTCTCGCCAATGCCGGGAACCCCGTTCCCGTTCAGTATCTCAACCCTCGTCCTCCCACCGGAGGGTCCCCGGTAATCTGTTTTAACGTACTTCTTTATGAACGCCGGGAGTCTACCGGCATCGACGGTATTGACCACGGTCTTCTCATAGCGGAACCTCTTCACCGGCACGGTCCCCTGCTGAAACTTGCCATCCTTTAAAATGGCAAATGCCTGCCAGAGCCCGGCCATCTCTGAGCTGGAGGCGTCGCTATCAAAAAGATTTGACTCCTTTTTCATGAAAGGGACGATGTCGTTGAACATGTCAGGATTTCGGAACTTCTCAAGGAACAGCGGCACAAAACCGCTCTGCCTCTTTATCAGGTCAAGCGTCTTGCCTTGTTCGGAATAGGTAAGGTATGAAGCCAGCTCACGCGGGTCCAATCCGTGCTTCCCTGTATCTAGGTCCAGCGAAACGTTCAAGCTGGTGTCGCGGAAGGATTCCTTGCCCGGGACATCGACAGCGTATTCCTTTTGGATTTTACCGAATACGATCGAGAGGTCGCGGTCCGAACCCATGATATAGCGGTCGACCTGAACTCCCAACAGGTTCTCCACCATCACAACCGACATGCTTATTCGCCCCTCATTGAGTTCGATGAGGTTCGACACCAGGTCCTGGCCAACGCCGGGCAGGTTGACGAGCATGTCGTTCGGGAAATATACCAGGCTTCCGCTATCGTCGCGCGAGTCATACGATGCAACTACCAGGGTAGTCAGCAGTGCTCCACTGTTCAACTGTTTCGTATACGCCAGTAAGTAGTTCGCCGTCTTCTTACCCTCGGGGATGAACTGCTCGGGATTGAGCTTGGCCTTACTCTTCCAGGGCCAGATGGCCTTGACCTTTCGACCAAACCATTTGAATCCGTCTGCCGTCTTGTCCCACCACTTACTGACCGGCGATACATGCACGGCGGCACCCAGAATAACAAAAATCACTATGAGCGCCACCGGCAATAGAAGCCAGCCTATGGCTTTCCGCTTTTTTTTCTTCTTCTGGCTCATGCGCTTTTGCATTCTATACCCTGCGTAATCCTGCACGCTCCTCCTTATATGACGGCGATCCTTTCATACATAATTACCGTCACAGCAGCGATTTACCTTTCAAGATAGAGGCGTTTCTCCACTATGTACTCCCACACAGGCTCGGGAACCAGGTACCTGAACGGCCTGCCCTCTCGAACGCGCTCCCTGATATCCGTTGAGGAAATGAAAAGGGCCGGAATCTCCATAGCATGCACCCTTTCCACGACAGGCTCCCCATGGCTGTTATACTCGGGCAGTGCCTCCTTTAGCCTTTCCAGGGGATGTCCCGGCCTCGTAGCCGCTATCAGCTCGCTCTCTGCGAGTATCTCTCCCGGGTCCTTCCATGTGAGGATCTCCAGGATGGCATCAGCGCCGGTAATAAAAAAGAGTTGAACTTCCTTTCCATGGATAAGGCGAAGCTCATGAAGGGTGTCAATAGTGTACGATAATCCGCTTCTTTCCATCTCAAGCAAGGATACAGACAGGAAAACGTTCCCCTCAACCGCAAGCTCGACCATCCTGTACCTGTCCTCGAACGGGGACTGCTTCACTTCCCTTTTGTGAGGGGGGCGTGCTGATGGGATGAAGATTACCTTTTCGAGCCCGAATTGACACCGGGCCTCCTCGGAAGTTACAAGGTGACCGTTGTGGATTGGATCGAACGTGCCCCCCATGACGCCGATCTTCAAGTCGCCTCACCCTGGTCCCGCTCTCGACCCCTTATCAGAGCGCCGAACTCCTCCCCCAGCGCATTGATAATCCTCTCAAGTTCGACGTTTGTTTCCTCATCAGTGAGCGTCCTGTCCGCTGAAGCGAACCCGAGCGCGTAGGCAAGGCTCTTTTTTCCCTGCGGTATCTGTCGCCCATGATAAACGTCGAAAAGCTTTACAGACTGAAGGAACTCTCCGCCGTTCCTTTTTATCGCATCGTCGACGTTGCTGCTCGCAAGGGCCTCTTCGACCACCACGGCGATGTCCACCTTTACACTGGGAAACCGTCCCACAGGTCGATACTCGTGATCACTCCACGCAGCATCGAGCAAAGGATCAAGGGCCAGTTCAGCGATATAGAAATCGCCGGCAATGGAAAAGGCATCAGCAACCTCCGGGTGCAGCTGACCCATATAGCCAACGCCGTTTTCACCGGAAACGACTTCGGCGCATCTTCCGGGCATCAGGTAAGGACACTGCCCGGTCTCGAACATGAGGTCCTTTACCTTCAGGACAGCTCCGAGATTCTCTACCACGCCCTTCAAGTCGTAAAAATCAACATCTCTCTCGTCGCCACCCCATCCGTACATCCCGTTTCTCCCCGAGAACATGATATCGACGTACTCGATCTCCGTCGGCAGCTCGCCGGGTTCACCGGTAAAGAACACCCGCCCTCTCTCATATAGAGCAAGATCTTTGTTTCCCCTGTTGATGTTCCTTGCGGCTACTCGGAGAAGTCCCGGGACTATCGTCGTGCGCATCGCCTCGCCAGTTTCAGCCAGCGGGTTCATCAGGGTCACGAGGTCACGCAGCCTGTCGCCCTGGGGCACCCTGAGGCGATCCAGGTCCTCGACACGCATGAAGCTGTCGGTCCAGACCTCCATCATCCCCTGGGCTGACAGCGCGTCAATCATTCTTTCCTCAAGTCGCTGCCTGCCCGACAGCCCCCCGTCCATCCCTCCTCCCGCCGGTAGGTCAGCGGGGATCTTCCAGTAACCGTAAATACGGGCGATCTCCTCAATCAGGTCAATCTCTCTTTCGAGGTCCCTTCTAAAACTGGGGACCTTCACTTTCAAGGCCTCGTTATCCTCGATTTCCATCTCAAGCATCTTGAGGATTTCCACGATTTCTACCCTGGGTATCTGTGTACCCAGCACCTGGTTCGCCCTCTCGGGCCTTAGATCTATCAAGACGGGAGATATGAGATTTGGATAGACGTCGATCTCTCCGGCCGCAACCACGCCGCCCGCCAGGTCAGCCATCAGCTGGGCGGCCCTTTCGGCAGCAAGCCGGGTCCCTTCGGGATCTGTACCTCTTTCGAAACGGCTGGAAGCCTCGGTGCGTATTCCGAGACGTTTTGATGTTCGCAGTATAGAGGTTGGCTCGAAACAGGCGGATTCTATCAGTATATTTGCCGTCCGCTCGGTAACCTCAGAATCCTCTCCCCCCATGATGCCAGCCAGAGCAATCGGCCGGCTTATGTCGGCTATCAAGAGGGACCGGTCATCCAGCTGGCGGTCAACCCCGTCAAGTGTGGTGATGAGCTCTCCGTGATGTGCCAGGCGCACCACGACCGTCTCTTCGCCGATCAGCTTCAGGTCAAAAGCGTGTAGCGGCTGGCCCAGTTCCAGAAGTACATAGTTCGTTACATCGACGATGTTGTTGATCGGTCGGGCCCCCGCCGCCAGAAGCCGCCTCTGCATCCAGAGCGGCGACTGAGCAACCTTGGCACCTTTAATCACCCGCGCTGTGTATCGCGGGCATTCCCCCGGATCGTTGATCAGGACCTTTGCCATCTCATCTATCGGCGGACCCTTCTCGCTAACTTCTACATGCGGCAAATGCAGGCTCTCGCCTGTCAGGGCGGCGACCTCCCTCGCGATGCCCACCATAGACATGCAGTCAGGACGGTTCGGCGTTATCTCCAGGTCAAATATGACATCTTCAAGCGAGACGACTTTGCGTATGTCGATCCCCACAGGGGCCTCTCGTACCAGCTCGAATATCCCCGAGGTATCCTCGTTCACGCCCATCTCCGCGCCGCTGCAGAACATCCCGTCGCTTTTTACGCCCCTGATGGTCGCGCTGTGCAAGGAGTTATCAGATACCGCGGGCAGGTGGGCGCCCGGCAAGGCAAGGGCGTATTTCTCCCCTTCCTTGAGATTCGGAGCTCCACAGACGACCTTGCGCATGGTTGAGCCGTCATCTACGATGGCGATGCGAAGACTATCCGCGTTCGGGTGCGGCCGCACCTCGATGACATGCCCGACGACGACACCGGTAAGGCCCTTGCCCTCTTCGATAACACGATCAACAGCGGTTCCAGACATGGAGAGGAGCTCGGCCAGCTCATTCGGGGGTACTGTTATATTCACGTATTCTCTTAGCCACTCAAGCGACACTCTCAACTATAATTCTCCCCTGTACTCAGAACTGGCCAAGGAAGCGGACATCGTTCTCGTAAAAGAGCCTGATGTCTTCGATACCGTACTTCAACATCGCTATACGCTCGACGCCCATCCCGAACGCGAAGCCCGTGAATTCCTCCGGGTCGTACCCGACATATTTAAATACGTTGGGGTCGATCATCCCGCACCCAAGTATCTCAAGCCATCCGATACCCTTGCAGAGAGCGCAACCATGACCATCACATGCGTGGCACGAAACGTCCACTTCGGCGCTCGGCTCGGTAAACGGGAAGAAATGCGGCCGAAACCGCACTTCCCTTTCGGAGTCGAAGAGTCTCTTTGCAACCACCTCAAGAGTGCCCTTGAGATGTCCCATGTTTATGTCCCGGTCAACTGCGAAGCCTTCAACCTGATAGAACATGGCTGTATGCGTTGCGTCTATTGCTTCTCTCCGGTAAGCCTTGCCCGGACTTATAACGTAAAGAGGTGGCGTTCGAGATTCCATCACTCTAACCTGAACCGGTGATGTATGCGTTCTCAGGAGAACATCGCTGGGGCTATTTTTGTCCGGGCCACTCTTCGTGATGTAAAAGGTATCCAGCAGTGAACGAGCGGGGTGATACGCCGGCGTATTGAGCGCTTCGAAATTGTAATAATCAAGCTCCGCTTCAGGCCCCGATTCAATGCAGTAACCGAGGCTTATGAAGATCGATGTGACTTCTTCGATGACCTGGGTTAACAGATGTCTATGGCCGATAGGCTTACGGCGCCCGGGGAGGGTCACATCAAGAGCCTGGCTTTTTTCCCTGTCCTCCGCCTCCAATTCCTGAAGTCTCTCATTCTTCCTGTCGAGTTCGGCCTCCACATAACCACGAAGCATATTAGCTACGCGCCCGATCTCGGAGCGATCCTCGGCCGGAACATCCGAAAGATGCTTGAAGATCTCGGAAATACACCCCTTCCTACCCAGAAGGGCAAAGCGCACGTCCTCGATTTCCGACAGGCTCTCGCTTTTGTCCAGGGTCTCGAGCGATTCCCTTACAAGGTCAGCCAGTTCAGGTCTACTTTCGGCCAGCCTCACCAGCTCTTCCCTGGCACCCATGATTACCTGCCTCCAGCATCATGACCGCGCTGCCTGAGCGCTTCGAAAAGCACCACCGCTGCTGCCGATGCCACGTTAAGAGACTCAGCCTTGTCCGACATCTTGATCTGGACCGTGCCATCGATTAAACGGCGGTCCTCCTTCCCAAACCCGAATGCCTCATTGCCCACGATGAGGGCGGTCGGTTCGCGATAGTCAACTTCCAGGTAATTCCTGCCATTGTGCGCGTCCAGTCCCCACAGGTGCATTGCTCGCTCGCGTAGATCTCTTGCCAGGATACCTAGATCCGTTCCCCTGACAAGTGGCAGGTGAAAGTGCGATCCGGCAGCAGAGCGCACAACCTTCGGGTTGTATATGTCCACGCTACCGGATGTGGTCATAAAACCGTCCGCACCGGAAGCATCGGCTATCCGTATCAGCGCCCCTAGGTTTCCGGGATCCCTCACCTGGTCAGCCACCAGAAGGAGAGAAAGGTCATCCCTCGACATGAACTCTTCATAGCCCTCATCGACCTGCTCCAGTAAGCCTACTATACCCCGGTGAGTAACAACATCCGACACCATTTCCATTAAGTCCTCGCTGATCTTGTAGGCTGGGATCGGTTCTGAAGCTTCGCCTATTATCAACTGGGACTCATCCGTCCGGGAATCAATATAAAGCAGTTCCCGCAGAACAGCTTTTGACCTTATCGCCTCGCTGAGTAAGTTGAGTCCTTCTACCAGGAACAACCCCTCCCGATCCCGATACGTCCGCCTTCTGAGCCTTCTTGCCCTCTTGATTACGTAATGATTCTTACTGGTTATGGGCTGGTGCATGGAACCGAGATCTATGAGGCTGCACGCTATTAGTTTGAGCTATCGATGCCTGAGGTGTCCTTCGAAACACCAGAGGCCTTCTCCGGAGCCCGCAACTTCGACTCTTCGGGCTTCTCAGTAGGACTTTCATTCGCCGCCTTCGTCTTTGATTCCGTCTTCTTTTCAGCCTTACTACAGGCAACGTCCACCAACTGGTTGAAAGCCTCCCGGTCATGCACTGCGAGGTCCGCCAGAACCTTACGGTCGATTTCTACTCCGGCGGTCCGCAAGCCGCTCATGAACATGTTGTACGACATCCCGCGCTCCCGGGCAGCAGCGTTTATCCGGCTGATCCAGAGTTTTCTAAAATCACCCTTTCGCGCTCGACGATCTCTGTACGCGTACTGCAGAGAATGCATCACCTGCTCATTCGCTGGCCTGAAAGACTTGCTCTTGGAGCCCCGGTACCCGCGGGCCATCTTTAATACTTTCTTCCTACGCCACCTTGTAGCGACGCTGTGTTTGGTCCTTGGCATCGTTTCTAACCTCCAGGGATAAATCTCAGAACACTGAACCCGGTAAAAGCCTAAATAGTTACTTATGTATGCCGATTCCCAGGATCTTCTTTACATTTGAAGAGTCAGCGGGCGAGACTTCGACCTCTCTCTCGAGACTGCGCTTTCTCTTTGAGCTCTTACCCGTGAACAAATGGCTGTTGTACGCCTTCTTCCTTATGACCTTACCGGTCCCGGTCACTCGGAACCGCTTCGCTGCACCCCGATGCGTCCTCATCTTTGGCATGGCGTTACTCCTTTTTGTGCTCGGCCGCGTGAGGAGCCAAGACCATGGTCATGTTTCTGCCATCAAGCCTCGGTTGCGACTCGACACCCGCTATGTAGCCGGTCTCCTCCGCAAGACGGTTCAAAAGGTTAAGGCCGATTTCCGTATGGGTCATCTCTCGCCCTCGGAACATAATCGTCACTTTTACCTTGTCACCGTGCTCGAGAAACCGGAGCACGTGCTTCTTCTTTGTCTCGTAATCGTGAATATCTATCTTCGGCCTCATCTTCATCTCTTTGACTACAATTACGCTCTGCTTCTTCCTTGCGGCTTTCTGCTTTTGCTCCATCTCATAACAGTACTTGCTGTAGTCCATTACTTTGCACACCGGCGGGTTAGCCTGGGGCGCCACCTCCACCAGGTCGAGGTCCTGCTCCAGAGCGATCCTCTGCGCCTCCTCGATGGCCTGGATACCCAGCTGCTCCCCATCATATGAGACCAGCCTGACCTGCGGAGACCGGATCATCTCGTTTATCCTCAGCCTCTGATCTATAGCTACATCCCCCCTTTGGCTTAAAAAGCCCATAAAAACATGGGTGGCCAATGCCACCCCTCGAATCCTGATATGGATAACCCTACTGACAACCAGTATCCCAAATATTGCTTACTTGCGGCACCGTAGGGTGAGGAACGGCATTAACGCTCCTTCTTTCCTAATTTTGAAAAAGTATAGCGAAACGATACAGCGCTGTCCAATTGAGCTATCAATGAACCTCTATGCCATTCACTGTATTTGCAGAAACCTCCGGCTGGTGCAGGTTATAATAAACCCCGCCAGACAAGAAAGGTAATGGATAATGCTAGAGCCAAGGCCAAAAGTCTTGATTGCTGATAACAACGAGGCCCTTCGCCGGTTGATCATTGAAGCGCTTCCCAAGCACAAGTTCGAGGTGTACCAGGCAACGGACGGATTCGAGACCTTGGATACGGTAAAGAATCTCCGACCTGACATAGTCATCCTTGATGTGATGATGCCGGGCATCGACGGCACGGAAGTCTGTAGAGCAATGTGCGAGAACGCCCAGACCCGTAATATTCCTGTGATAATGCTGACCGCCAGGACATCCATCGAGGATAGGCTCAAAGGAATAGAGTCAGGCGCCGATGATTATATTACAAAGCCATTTGATTTTATGGAGTTGCAGGCTCGCGTCGAGATGCACCTGCGGCGATACCTTCGTGAAAGTGACATGAACCCCGTAACAGAGCTTCCGGGTAATAAAGCGATAGAGAATGAGCTGAATTCTCGCCTGCAATCGGGTACGATTTTCGCCCTTTGCTATGTGGACCTAGACGATTTTAAAGCTTACAACGATTACTACGGTTTCCTTGCCGGCAGTGATGTAATTCGCATGACAGGACAGGTGTTGACCGATGCGGTCAACACCAAGGGGACTGAAAGAGATTTTCTCGGCCATATCGGCGGAGACGACTTCATTATTCTGACCTCCATAGACAGATCCGAGGCGATATTGGAAGAGATAATAAGAGTATTCAACATAAGGATCCGGGATCATTACCAGGATGAGGACCTCGACAGAGGATATATTGTCGCTTCGGACCGTCGCGGCAATGTGATGAGGTTCCCGGTGATGACAATGTCCATCTCTATAGTACACAACAAGTATCGGAAACTTACCGACCTCGTACAAGTCACCCGGGTAGCCGCGGAGTTGAAGAAATACGCCAAGGACCTGGAAGGGAGCGTCTACGTCTTCGATCGAAGGAAGATCTGAAGAGAGTAGCCGGGTTCAGGCGACTCTCCCTTGGTAGCAGCGTCGTCGTCGAGAATGTTCAACTGCTATGGCTGCCTTTACCGCCAGAAGGACATAAAGGTCGAGACAAAGGTTCCCGCAAACTTGCCGCTGGCCGCCGCGGATTCTGTCCGCGTAACACAAGTTATCACCAACATCCTGGAGAACGCCATCAAGTTTTCGCCACCCGGCGGGCTTGTCGAGATATCGGCTTTGAAGAATGAGCCGTACATACAGGTCCAGGTCACAGACTACGGGATCGGGATACCGCCGGCGGCTCTACCCCTCATATTCGACCGCTTCTTCCAGGCACAGACAGGTGATGCTGGCGAATCGGGAGGTTTCGGGCTCGGACTCGCGATATCCAGGGAAATAGTAGATATCCATGGCGGCCCCATCTGGGTAAAAAACGAACCGGGAGAGGGAAGCACTTTCTTCTTCACTGTGCCTATATCCAGCGTGGAACTGGCCTGTGATTAGGCCTGCCTGGGAGCAGGTTCTTGCCTGTCACCAGCAGAGTTCCTTCCGAGATCTCCTTCCTTCAAGATCTCGATAAATGCCTGCACCACTACGGGGTCGAACTGAGTTCCCGTCTTGACCTCGAACTCCTTTATCACCTCTTCCATCTGGAGCGCCTTCCTGTAGGGCCTGTCGGACATCATCGCCTCGAAAGAGTCGGCAACGGCCAGTATCCTGGCTCCCAGGGGTATCTCCTCTCCGGCAAGGCCGTCAGGGTAACCTTCCCCGTCATATCGCTCGTGGTGGTGCATTATGATAGAGCGCGGCGCTTTCAGGAACGCCACGGGCTCGATTATGGAGTCCCCGAGCTGGGGATGTGTCCTGACGTGAACTAATTCTTCCTCGCTCAAGGCCCCAGGCTTGTCGAGGATTTTCGGTGCAATCCCTATCTTCCCTATGTCGTGAAGGGCAGCCGCGTACTTGATGTTCTGCATGTCGGGGTCCGAAGTGCCCAAACGTCTTGCTATCGCCAGAGCATATTCTGTTACCCTCTCCGAGTGCCCGTAGGTATACGGATCCTTCACCTCGATCGCGCGCGCCAGAGCTTTGACTGTAGAGAAGTAGCTCATCTCGAGGTCTTCGTAGAGAGACGTGTTTTCCAGCGCGACCGCGGCCTGGCCCGCAATCGCCTCGACCAGGTTCATGTCATTCTTTTCGAGCTCGTCCCTGTCCTTGTGGTGAAAGAGCACCATGAGACCGAGTACACGCTCGCGCGAGTATACAGGGACCAGCACAAGTGCGTGGCAGCCGGTCTCCTCGATTCTGTCAGACGGGATAAAGGGCGAGATCTCCGGGTCTGTGATAGTGACTTCATGCCGCCTAATAAGAGCTTCGGCATCCTCATCCGCCATATCGCCGGGCAGGATCCCCTCACTCATGCCGGTCTCCCACTCGTTGTTGATGAACGTCCCGTGCGTAGCAGCAGGATAGAATCGACCGGTATCGTCCACGCATACGTAGACGCTGCATTTGCTCACCTCGCAGACATCGGTCGTAATCTGTACAAGCCGCGCCAAGAGGGTGTCAATATCAAAGGTGGTCGTCACCAGCCTTGATACCTCGAGAAGAGCCATCGTCTCCTTTATCTTTTGCTGCTCGCTCCCGTGGATGCGAGCGTTCTCCATCGCTGCGGCAACTTTGTCCGCGAACCTCATCGCAAGGTTGATGGCCTCGGGCGTGAACATACGTGGCCTCTCCACGTTATCCATCATGATCAACCCTACGTTTCGGTCCCTTACCATCAACGGGACCAGCAACAACGACTTGGTCTTCATGCTTTTCATTACGGAAGTGATAAGTGGAGTCGACCTTCTGTATCCCTCGACTATCACAGGCTTCCGTCCCTTGACAAGCTCTGTCATCAAGCATTCGTCCAGCTTTACCGGTGACTCATCGAAAATACGCTCCTGGCCAAAATCGGAAGCCATCAGACGGAGTTCGTCGGTGACCAGGTCCTTCGCGAAGAAAGCAATCCTGCCAACGTCCAATAGTTCCTTGCACTTCTTGACCGCCGACCTCGTCAACGTCCGGAGGTCGAGGGTGGCTGCAAGGTTGCTGGGGAACTTGTCTATCTCCTCCTGGCAGGCGTGATCGAACTTTATTACCTCGTCTCTGGTCTGCATGAAGGACTCGGCCCTTGTCGTCCCGGCCTGGTCCAGAATCTCATCCAACGCCGCCTTCACCTCCAGGGCGGCATAGGGATCGATCTCCCTGTTGGCGACCATCTCGACAATAACGCCGGCTACGGCTTTCTTAACCGCCGTTGGCACCTTGAGGACTTCTCTCAGCGAATAGCCGTCTCTCCCCTGCGAATAACTCTGGAAAGTCTCGTTTCCCAACAGGTCTGTCGTATCTCCGGTTGCGACAGCTTCCTTCAGCGAGTCAAGGTAACCGTCATAAAATCGTCTGCGCGTCTGGGTAAGAAGGTTAAAGAAGGAAGACGGCGGCGCGTCATCTTTAAATATGCTCGATAGGATGTCCGAGCGCCTCCTGGTGAGGACCTCTACCGCCAGACTCCTGACATCTTCATTTAGCGGGCCGCCTGAACCCATTCAAGAATCCTTTCGACATCTAAAACGTCGCTACCCATATCGGAGCAACGCCATATTGGCAAAAAACTCAGGGAAGGCTTGACATCAGGTTGGCCATCTCGATAGCCGCCAGAGCGGCCTGCCATCCCTTGTTGCCCGCTTTCGCGCCGGCCCTGTCCACGGCCTGCTCCAGGTTGTCCGCCGTGATTATCCCAAAGATAACCGGGACCCCTGTTTCGAGGCCTGCGCGGGCGATCCCCTTGGACACCTCGGCCGCAACGTACTCGAAGTGCGGGGTGTTCCCCCTTATTACCGCCCCCAGGCAGACAACGGCATCGTAGTTCTTGGATGACGCCATCCTGTGAGCCACCAACGGGATCTCGAACGAGCCCGGCACCCACGCGACCTCGATATTCTCGTCTACGGCTCCGTGCCGCTTTAGAGAATCAAGGGCCCCTGCCAGCAGGTTCTTACTTATGAACTCGTTGAACCGGCTCACAATAATCCCAAACTTGTAGTCCTGTGCCACCAGCTGGCCTTCGAAAGTCTTCATCATTGCCTCCTTACCACTTTCCTCTCCTGCAGCCATCATTCCTTTACATCCTTCAAGTCCAATATGTGGTTCATCTTCTCCTTCTTCACCTTGAGGTATCGGAGATTCTCCTTGCATGGTTTAACCTGCAGGGGCACGCGTTCCGTGACGGAAAGCCCGTAACCCTCGAGGCCGACTCTCTTCGAGGGATTGTTCGTCAGAAGCCTCATCGAGGTTATCCCCAGGTCCCTCAAGATCTGCGCACCGGTCCCGTAATCCCTCGAGTCGACAGGGAGCCCCAGTTTGACGTTCGCCTCCACTGTGTCCAGCCCCTCGTCCTGCAGTTGATAGGCCTGTAGCTTGTGTGCCAAGCCTATGCCCCTTCCCTCGTGCCCGAGCATGTAGAGGAATACCCCTTCGCCCTCCGCGTTTATCATCCTCAGTGCCTCTGCCAACTGCGCCCCGCAGTCGCACCTCTTTGAACCCAGGACATCACCCGTAAGGCACTCCGAGTGCACCCTGACCAGGACGTCCTTCTTTCCCTCGGCCTCTCCCCTGACCAGGGCAAGGTGGAAAGTGCCGTCCACCAGGCTTTCGTATCCAATGGCGAGGAATTCTCCGTAGGCAGTCGGAAGCCTCGCCTCTGTCACCCTTCTGACCAGCTGCTCCTTCTGGATCCGGTACTTAATGAGGTCGGCAATGGTAACCATCTTCAGTCCGAATCTCTCCGCGATCTTCTCAAGCTCGGGAATCCGGGCCATCGTCCCGTCCTCGTGCATGATCTCGCATATGACTCCGGCCGGGAAATGACCCGTAAGCCTCGCCAGGTCCACGGCAGCCTCGGTGTGTCCGGCCCGGGTAAGAACCCCCCCCTCCCTGGCCCTCAAGGGAAAAACGTGACCGGGCTTGCTTATTTCATCTGGTTTTGTCTCGGGGTTTATCACCGACTGGATCGTCGCCGCGCGGTCATATGCCGATATGCCTGTCGTTATCTTGCCTTTGGCCCCAATAGATACCGTGAACGCGGTGCCCTGCGCGCTCGTATTGTGCTCCACCATGGCGGGGACCTCGAGCTCGTCAAGGCGGCCCGCCACACACGGCATACATATGAGGCCTCGGCCGTGCTTACTCATGAAATTTATAATCTCAGGGGTCACCATCTGGGCGGAGCAGACGAAATCACCTTCGTTCTCCCGGTCCTCGTCATCGACAACAATGATCACGTGTCCGCCCTTCAATTCCTCTATCGCGTCTTCAATGCTACTGAAAGGCAATATGCACCTCCGTTTCAATAAGACTCATCATTAGCTATGAAACCCTCCCTGTTAAGCGCTTCCTCCAGACCGCCGTTCACTGTCCCCCTGTATAGCATCGCCTCCACGTACTTCGCTATGATATCGACCTCGATGTTCACCCTCGTGCCCGCGGAGGCTTCGCCAAGGGTGGTCTCCTCGAGTGTGTGAGGGATGACGGATACCGAGAAAGAATCCCCCGTGGCGCTGACGACCGTCAGGCTTATGCCATCAACCGCGATGGATCCCTTCGGGACAATATAATTGACCAGTGCGTGCGGGACCCTTATCTCAATAAGGACCGCGTTCTTCTCACGGCGCACACCCACGACCTGTCCGACCCCGTCAACGTGTCCGTTTACGATATGTCCACCCAAACGCCCACCGACACTCAGGGCCCTTTCAAGGTTTACCGGCGCGCCGGCACTCACCTCGCCGAGAGTGGTCGTTCTGAACGTTTCAGGCATCACCTCAACGGTAAAGGAGGAACCGCTTTTTTCAACGACCGTGAGGCACGCACCAGAGACACATATCGAATCGCCGATCTCTGTGCCCTCCAGCACCTTCGAGGCAGACACCTCTATTGCCCCGGCGCTCCCTCCCGCGGCTGTTTTACTTTTGAGCGTTCCCTTTTCCTCTACTATCCCAGTGAACAACGCTAATCACTCCGTGCCGGGTATGCGACCACCTTTATGTCTGGACCGCTTCCGAATACTCCGTCGATCGACACCTTCCAGGATCCCTCAACCGTGGGCGCCCCTTCTCCACCGATCGGGCCCGGGGCTTCCCTGCCGCCGATGATTATCGGAGCGAAGAAAAACACGATCTTATCTACCAGACCACCTTCCCAGAGCCCGTACGCGAGTTCCCCTCCTCCCTCGACCAGGAGGCTCGCTATCTCGCGCTTTGACAGCATTTCCAGGAGCGACCTCAGCTCTACGTGATCATCGCCTCCCACCTCGACCACTTCAACGCCCTTCTCCTCCAGAGCCATACGGTTATCCGCGGGTGCTTTTCTCGTTACCGCTACAAGAGTAGGTGCCTCATTCGTATCGGTGACTTTGCTTTCTACCGGTGTCCGCGCCATGCTGTCCACCACGACCCTCAACGGAGACATGTCCGGGTCTTTGCCCGTCCTGACCGTCAGCCGGGGGTCGTCTGACAGGACTGTACCGATGCCAACCATGATCGCATCGCTCCAGGACCTGATCAGATGAACGCTGGAGCGAGATTCCTCCGAGGTAATCCAGCGGGAATCACCGGTCCGCGTGGCGATCTTCCCGTCCAGGCTCACAGCCATCTTCAAAGTCACAAACGGTAGCCCCGAGGCTATCCTTTTCAGATAGGCCTCATTTTGCCTGCGCGCTATCTCTTCGTATGGCCCCCGTTCAACCTTAATTCCGTGTTGCGTTAGATATCCTTCTCCGCGCCCGTCGACCAGCGGGTTCGTGTCTCCTAGCGCCATCACAACCCGCACAACTCCCGCGCCCACTATCTCGTTGACACAGGGCGGCGTGCGGCCATGGTGGGCGCACGGCTCCAGTGTCACATACAGGGTCGCACCTTCCGCCTTCCTGCCGGCCATCCTCAAGGCGATGACCTCCGCGTGGTGACCGCCCAGCTTCTTATGGTAACCTTCTCCCAGGATCTTCCCTTCGGAGACAACTACCGCGCCCACCAGCGGGTTAGGCCCGGTTCGGCCCCTTCCGTTTTCCGCAAGCTCTAGAGCCCGCATCATGAACCGCTCGTCCTCGCTCCCGGGCTCAGGCTTTCTCATGCCCGCTATCGTTTCGCGATAATCATCATATAGATTCATTGAACCATTGACCTCGGGATTAAAAAAGCACCGGAAGAAGCAACCGGCGCACAAGCTGACGGCGCAAATCTTCTCCCATCCGGACTTTTACCGTCGGCCCCGGAATTACGCCGGGTCTGCTTTTAAAGCTCGCGGGCTATACCGCCGGTCGGGAATCACACCCTGTCCCGAAGACTGTATTTATTTGAGAAATATGATAGCAAAGCCGGGCGGCTTTCACAACGCTAACCACCGGAAGTGCCCTCCGCCGCCTGAAGACCATCTTGTGACGGGTTGTCCAGCAAAGCCTTGATATCGGCAGCGGCCGTGGTTATTTCGGTGCTTCCAAAGATCGACGAACCGACCACGACGGTGTCCGCTCCGGCCTTCATGACCTCCGAGAGATTGTTAGTCTTTACCCCACCGTCCACCTCGACCTCCACTTCAGCCCCCATCTCGACCGCTTCCCTCTTTATAGCACCTATCCTCTTCAGCATCTCTGGCATCAGTTTCTGGCCGCCAAACCCCGGGTACACGCACATGACCACCACGAAGTCGACTATGCCAAGAAACGGCTTCAGCTCGAACAGCGGTACCTCGGGGCTTAAAGCCAGGCCTGGTGAGACATCAAGTGCCCTTATGGCCTGGATAACGCTTTCTACGTCTCTACAGGCGCGGAGGTGGAAAGCTATCCTGTCAGCGCCCGCCTCCGCGAAGGTCTCCACCCATTCAGGCGGGTTGAATATCATCAGGTGGCACTCGAGCGCAACCGACGTCATCTCTCTGACTGACCTGACCACCATGGGCCCGAACGTGATGTTAGGCACGAAATGTCCATCCATCACGTCTAGATGGATGAAATCCGAGTAGGGTTCTACAGCCTTGATGACGGCTCCGAGGTTTGAAAAGTCAGCGCTCAGGATGGATAGGGCCAGCCTCACTTTTTCGCCCATGAATGCAGCGCTCCTTCGCATGTCCGTGAATAACATTCCAAAGAATAAATACTCGAAAGCGGCCTTCGTACCTTCCGCTTATCTTGCGAATCTGGTGAGACATCAATAAACGTACTTGCTACCGTACGGTCGGTGCGAGAATGGACGCAGCTTGACGAAGTCGCTTAAATCGATCCCGTACCCGTCGATCAACGTGTCTTCGAAGAACTCGGCAAGGATCCCTTCCAGTAGTTTCTTGTCGTCATCCTCCAGAGAAAAAACACTTACCTCTTTTCCCAACAGGTTCTGTGCAGGCTCTCCCCTGGTATACATAACACCTCCGTGCATGCCCGTGCCCGCATAATGTCCCACCATGGGCCTGTCATCCTCCCCCAGCCCGAGCAAGACGATTACGCCCCCGGCCATATACTCACCGAAGAAATCGCCGGCCTTACCTCCTGCTACGATGATCGGGACCTGCTCCTTGTACGACTTCATGTGTATGCCCACCCTGTAACCCACGTCGCCGCTGACAAAGATCTTGCCGCCGCGCATGGCGTAACCTATAACGTCGCCCGCGTGTCCCCTGACTACGATCTTGCCGCTGTTCATCGTATTTCCAACGCCGTCCTGGGCATTGTCGTTCACCGTTATGGTGGGTCCGTCCATGAACGCGCCTAGATCGTTGCCCGCCACGCCGTTGATAATTATATTCACCTTATCAGTAAGTCCATCACCTATATATCTCTGACCGTTCACGCCATCGATCACGATCTCGGCGTAGCCATTACCTATCAGTTCCCTGACCCTGGAGTTCAGGTCTCGGTAGTAGACACCTTTTGCATCCACGGTGACGGTCTTGGCCTTTGACTCCCGCTTGGCAGTAGCCTTTGACATAGCTCCCTCGTTCCTATCTGCCGGCCGGCTTTACATCCAGTATTTCCGTGGTGGTCGCGTCCAGTCCGAGTGAGCGCAACCTCTCCCGGTTCCCCCTCAAGCTCTCGACAGCGTTAACGCCAAGGGCACCGAGTATCTCCTTCAGCTCTATGCTCCAGGAGTTGACTAGGTTTACGAGGCGCTCCGCTCCCCAATCCGGGTCGAGCCTGCCCGTAAGTTCCGGTTTTTGGGTAGCGATGCCCCACGAACAGTTACCTGTATAACACTTCTGGCAAAGCCTGCAGCCCATGGCGATGAGCGCTGCGGTCCCGATGCCAACAGCATCGGCACCAAGCGCGATAGCTTTTGCGACATCGGCGCTCGAGCGTATCCCTCCTGCCGCGATAATCGAGACCAGGTTCCTGATACCTTCTTTTCGGAGTTGCTCGTCAACCACGGCTACAGCAATCTCCACCGGTATCCCCACGTGGTCCCGGATCACGGCTGGGCTCGCGCCGGTGCCGCCGCGGAACCCGTCGAGGTAGATGATGTCGGCGCCTGCCCTGGCGATTCCGCTCGCAATCGCAGCCACGTTGTGAACTGCGGCGATCTTGACCGAGACCGGCTTCTTGTAGCCAGTCGCCTCCTTGAGCGCGTAGATGAGCTGGCGCAGGTCCTCGATGGAATAGATATCGTGGTGAGGCGCCGGGCTCAAAGCGTCCGTTCCTGCAGGTATCATGCGGGTTCCGGAGACCTCGCCACCGATCTTTTCACCGGGAAGGTGCCCCCCGATACCGGGCTTCGCCCCCTGTCCTATCTTTATCTCTACCGCCACTCCGGCATTCAGATACTTCGAATGGACACCAAACCTGCCCGAAGCGCACTGCACGATTATGTGATCCGCGTACGGGTAGAGCTCCTCGTGAAGGCCTCCCTCTCCAGTATTCATCACAGTGCCGAGCTGCTCGGCCGCCATCGCCAGTGCCCTGTGCACGTTGAGGCTCACGGACCCGTACGACATCCCGCTGAAAATTATCGGGGTTTCCAGCTTTATATTGTTGGAAACCTTGTTCTTAAGCCTGAATCCATTGTCAGAGTCTGGCTCCACCTCTAGGTGATCCGGCTTTCGCCCGAGGTATGTCCGAAGCTCCATCGGCTCCCTGAGTGGATCGATGGAAGGGTTGGTGACCTGGCATGCGTCGATTAGCAGGTGGTCGAATATGTTCAGCCAGGGAAGGTCGTTCCCCATCCCTGTAAGTATCATCCCGGGTGTGGCGGCCTGCCTCCAGATCGACTTGCGGAGGCTCACGTCCCAAGACGGGTTTTCCCGGAAAGCAAGGGGGTTTCTCGCAACAGTTATCGCTTCCTCGGGACAAAAGACAACGCATCGGTGGCACGCCACGCACTTGGAAGAATCAGCGATGGTCCTGTCCTTGAATTCGAAAGCCCCGAAGCCGCAGTTCAGCAAGCACCTTTTGCACCTGCGGCATCGTTCCTGGTCTATGTTAACTACGAATTCGCTCGGAATCATAGTACCTGGCATCAGACATCACCTTTCAGTTCCCCGACCACCGGTTGACCAGCCGGTGGAGCCCAAACCCTGTCGGGCCGGGGACATATCTCTCGTATAGCTGACTCCTCGCTCGAGACATAAAGTAAGTCGTCCTTGCAAGCGGCGACCAGCGGCCTAAGCTTAATACGGTCGTTCAGCCCCACCATGCCCCTTGAATACCCGACTATCACGGCGAATGGTCCGTTCACTAGCGCGCTTCCATAGGTCATCCTCAGCGATTCGAGCAGTTCCTTCTCCACCGGATCTTCGCCCTCGTCGATATCATTCCAAAAAGGCGCGGCCAGTATCTTGCAAGCGATTGGGAGCGGCAGTCCCTGCTTCCGTACCAGCAGGTCAAAAAGATACGCCATCACCTCTGTGTCGGTGAGAAGTGTGCAGTGGTATCCGAACATCTCAAGATACCTCTTGTTAATGCCGTACGACGATATCTCACCGTTGTGCACAACGGCCCAATCAAGAATATTGAAAGGGTGCGCGCCGCCCCACCATCCCGGGGTATTGGTCGGGAAGCGACCATGGCCGATCCACGTGTGAGCGGAGTAGTCCGGGATCCTGAAGAACTCCCCCACGTCCTCTGCAAAACCGACCGCCTTGAAAACCCCCATGTTCTTTCCGCTGGAAAAGACAAACGTCCCGGGCACCGTCGTATTGATAGTCATCACGAGGCGCACCATGAAATCGTCCGCGCTGGTTCCTTCTGCGGCCAGTTTCTCACGCCTGGGGACCGCGAAGTATCTCCACAATTGGGGGGGGTCCTGAATCCGGGGAATCGGCTTGGTCGGCATCTCTTCGGAAGCATCGACCTCGAGGCTCCCGTCGAGAAGCTCTTCGCAGCGGGACTTCCCGTTCTCATCCTCAAACATTATGTGTAGTGCATAATGCCCCTTGTATTTCGGGTAAATGCCGTATCCGGCGAACCCACCGCCCAGGCCGTTGCCCCTCTCGCGGATCACTCTCATAGACTCGATGATCACCTCTCCACCGGTAAGGTGCCCATCCTGGCTGATAAAACCGGAGAGTCCGCATGCCGATGGCACCTTGAAGTCGTCAACCTTCCACTTCTTGTACTGGTCACCGAATGCCAAAGTCACTCATCCTTCCCTGAAAATGTGTCTTTTAGAAGCCTGGCGAGTTCGTCTCCGCCCGTCGCAGCAATCGGACCTAAGCCCAGCTTGTTTCGCGCGCGCTCTCTCGCTTTTCCCAGCACTCCCGACTGCTGAAACATCTGGATGCCCTGACGTGTCTCAGGAGGAGCGATTCCTCGCGACAGCGCTTGCCTCTTGGCCTCCTTGAAGACCTTGGTCATGCCGAAATTGTTCGGGCAAAGCTCAAGACACGTACCACATTCCAGGCACTTCCAGATATCTTCCTCCTGCAGTACGTCCTCAAGCTCACCTCCCAGAATACGTCTTATCACATCGTGCGGCGAGTAATCTTCATCAATCTGACCGACCGGACAGTCATTCGAACACGACTCGCACTCCACACAGGTCTGCATCATTCCGAAATCGAACTCGTCCGGGACTGCCGAACGAAACATCTTTTGCCGGTCCCATCTCTCGAAAAAGCTTTCGACGCTCGCCCTGTGCATGTCCAAACCCAATTCCTCCGGGTCAAGTCCCAGGGCGAGCCCGAGAAGCTCGGTGTAGTAGAAAACCGGTACGTTCAGATCCTCTTTGTCCCTTCGGATAATGGTTTGCTGGGTGTCAAACTGCTGGAAGCATGCCGGGCAAACGACAACCAGTGCGTCGGCGCCGATCTGGTCAAGCTCAAGCAACTTCAGCCTGGCGCATGACATCGACTCCTCCGGGTATCCGGACCGGGCAAGTGATTCGCCGCAACAGGTCATCTTGCTGCTGTAATCGACGCTGGTTGCCCCCAGGCACTCGACCAGGCGGTCCAGTTTATCGGGTCTAAGCGGGTCGTCTACTCTCACTATGGGCGTGGGGCGCAGCAGCTGACATCCGTAGTGGACGGCAACCTGGAGCCCATCGAGTGGATTAACGACTTTTGCTTGAATGACGTCAGGTCCGACCTTGTCGTGCAGTACTTCTATCACGTGATAGACAGAGGAACGGAAGCTATACTCCAGCCCTATCTCGGCAAGGCGCTCTCGCACCCGGCTTCTCAGCTTGCTGCTCCCGTTAAAGGCACTTATAGCGGAACGGAAGGTGGAATAGCAGCCGTTGCAAGCGACCAGCAGGTCCCCACCGTGGCGCTCCGCGAGGGCGAGATTGCGTGCGGCCGTAAGGTGCCAGGCCTCCTCGGAGAGAGTTTCGATGAGGAACTGCTCAGGGCAGCACGTAAAGCCCTCGATGTCCTTGTATCGCACTCCCAGCAGATCCAGTACCAGACGTAAGGACTTTTCGAGGAAAGGAAACCGGTTGGGTATGGTGCAACCCCAGAAGAATATGTATTCGTTCACAGCTTGCTGGATTCCTGTCCTTCATGCTCCTTAAGCATACAACGCGCATTCTAGCATCCACCTGGTAACCGTTCAATGCCGAAGGGCAAACCTTCCCAGGCAAGTGGTCAGAGGACGGGAAGAAAAGTTTCCAGCTCGTATGAGGTGATAATAGCCCGATATTTGCCCCACTCTATCTTCTTATCTGTGATGAGCGAGTTAAATACATGATCGCCAAGGCAATCCCGCATGAGCGCGCTGCTTTCCGCGATCTCTATTGCCTGGTTGAGGTCAGCCGGGAGGCTGCCGATCCCTAGATCCTTGCGCTCCTCCTCACTCATCTCGTATATATCCCTCTCGGTAGGCTCCGGGATTTCGAGGTCTTCCTCCATGCCCTTCAGGCCTGCCGCCAGCATCACGGCGAAAGCCAGATAGGGATTGCACGCCGGGTCGGGGTGTCTCACCTCTATCCTCGTGGATTTCTCCTTACCCGGCTTGTAAACCGGGATCCTGACGAGAACAGAACGGTTTCGCTGCGACCAGGACAGGTAGATCGGTGCTTCGTAGCCGGGCACCAGCCTCTTGTAGGAATTGACCCACTGGTTGGTCACCAGGCATGTCTCCGGGGCGTACTTTAGGATCCCAGCGATGAAACCCTTGGCTTCCTTGGTCAGGTAGTATTCGTCGTTTGGGTCGAAGAAGGCGTTGGAATCGCCCTTGAATAGAGACATATGGGTGTGCATGCCGCTCCCGTTCTCGCCGAAAAGAGGTTTTGGCATGAACGTGGCGTGCACCTCATGTTTAATTGCCATTTCCTTGACCACTAACCTGTAAGTCATAGCGTTGTCCGCCATCTGAAGCGCATCCGTGTAGCGGAGGTCTATCTCGTGCTGGCTTGGACCGACCTCGTGATGGCTGTACTCGACACCGATTCCCATCTCCTCCAGCGTTAGAACAGTCTCACGCCGTAGGTCGCTCGCGAGGTCAAGCGGGGTGAGGTCGAAGTATCCTCCACGGTCAAGGACCACGGGCGGCGGCTCCGGGGTCAAGAAATAGTAGTACTCCAGCTCCGGGCCAACATAGTATGCGTAGCCCAGCTGCGCTGCTTTCTCGAGGTTCCTGCGAAGCACGTACCTCGGGTCGCCCTGGTGGGGTCTGCGGTCGGGCTCCAGGATGTCACAGAACATGCGGGCGACAGCGCTGTGACCGCTCGGTCGCCAAGGCAGGATCTTGAAAGTCGAAGGGTCGGGCTGGGCGATCATATCGCTCTCGTCAATCCTCGCGAATCCCTGGATGCTGGAGCCGTCGAACCCCATCCCGTCCTCAAGGGCCTCCTCCAGTTCCTCCCTCGTGATCGCGAAACTCTTGAGGTACCCGAGGATATCCGTAAACCACAGCCTTATGAACTTCACATCATGCTCTCGTACTGCCTCCAAAACATATTCTTTGTCCTGCGCGTCACCCATTTTTCCTCCTTTATCAGCAAATATCACCGTATACGAATAAAATTTTAAACCATGGTTGTTTCGGAAATGTTTCCGACCCGTGAAAATGTTGTAAATCGCTAAGCGACTGCATCAGTCTTTCAGCTTCCTCCTCAACTTTGAAAGTATTCCTTTGTCAACCTCTAAGGAAGCTTCACCGGCTCTTTCGGATTCGCCAATCCGTTCGCCCCTGCGAGGCGGCGCATAGTATTTTGCGAGACGGGAGTCGATATCCCCCTCGTAAGTAAGCGTTTCAGAACCACGCTCTCCGGTCCTGATGCGGATGACTTCATCGACAGGATAGATGAAAATGATCCCGTCACCCTCACCACCGGTCTTGGATGCCTCTCGAATAACCTCCACCGTCTTCTCCACGTTGTGGCCACTCAGTACGATGTTGAGCTGTATCCTGGGTAGCATGTCTACCTGGTACGTGCCACTCCTTCCTGTCAATACAATTCCTCCCAGCCTTCCATGGCCCTGCACCTCAGACACATTCATTCCAACTATTCCGATTGCCTTCAAGGCCTCCTTGACGTCATTGAGCTTCTCTTCCTTGATAATGGCCTCAATCTTCTTCGCCATAGCACTTCCCCCAGTGAAGTCGTGTCCCTAAAACTCGCTCAGAACTTACATCATGCGTAGCTGCGCTCACCGTGCTCGCTGATGTCGAGACCTACCTCTTCCTCGTTCTCGGTAACGCGCAGCCCCATGAGCCACTTAAGCGCTCTTACGATCACAAATGTCATCACGAATCCGAACGCTAACGTTATCGCCACGGCCACCAGTTGGATCAAGAACTGCTTTGGATTTCCGTAGAAAAGTCCGTTCGCCCCGGCCGGGTTTACGGCCTTGGATGCAAACAGCCCCGTCAGAAGAGCGCCCACTGTGCCCCCCAGACAGTGGCACGCGAACACGTCAAGAGACTCGTCAAGCCTCGTCTTCTGCCTGTAACGTATCGCGTAGTAGCTGACCATTGACGCGACGCCACCAATTATTATCGCCGCCCAGGGCGCTACAAAACCAGCAGCAGGGGTTATCGCCACCATTCCCACCACGGCGCCGGTTGCTATACCCAGGACACTAGGTTTGTTGTCACGCCAGCTGAGGAACATCCATACCAGGCATGCTGCGGCTGCGGCCGTATTTGTGGTCACCAGGGCGTTTACCGCGATGCCGTTTGCGGCAAGAGCGCTTCCTCCATTGAAACCGAACCAACCCATCCAAAGCAGACCAGCACCGAGAACGGTGTAAGGGATATTCGATGGCTCCATTGTGGTCTTTCCATATCCTTTTCGCTGCCCTATTACAATCGCGAATGCCAAGGCGGAGACACCCGCTAGCACGTGCACCACCGTTCCTCCAGCAAAATCAAGAGCTCCTAATCGCCCTAAGAAACCACCTAAGCCCCAGACCCAATGAGCGACAGGATCGTATACGAGGGTCGCCCACAGGAGCGTGAAGACGAGAAAAGTCTTGAACTTTATCCGCTCGACGAAAGCCCCGGTAATAAGCGCGGGAGTTATGATCGCGAACATCATCTGATACGCGGCGAACGCGAGACTTGGAATAGTCGGCGCGTATGATCCAGGTGCACTACCAACGCCGGCAAGGCCTACGTGGTTGAACGCACCGATTATCCCACCCACGTTACGGCCAAATGCGAGTGTGTAACCTATCAAAACCCACTGAATACTGATTATCCCTATGGTTATAAAACTCAGGTTAAGAGTTGAAAGGACATTCTTCTTGCGAACCATCCCTCCGTAGAAGAAGGCAAGTGCCGGGGTCATCATCAATACGAAAGCGGTGGCAACTAGCACCCAGGCCGTATCTCCCGGGCTGATCTTTCCCCCCATAAGCAGTCTCCTCTCACGTCATCTGAATAAGCATGGTTGTGGCTACCAAGATGATAAGCGCGTGAGGTTTCGGAGTTGTTACGCCGATGTTACGATGATGTAAAAAGTAAACTCGGCAAATCGGGAACCCGATTAGCTTTATTTATTGTGCCGCGTTGTCCGTATCAGGAGATAAACCTGTATCCGATACCGTGAACAGTCTCGATGTAAGTGCGTGTGCTCTCGATTTTCGAGCGCAGGCGCCGCACGTGGACATCGACTGTACGGGTGCCCCCGAAGTAGTCGTAGCCCCATATGCTCCGCAGTAGATCTTCCCTTGTATATGCGCGACCTGGGGTCGCGGCCATCATCTTCAGAAGCTCGAATTCTTTATACGTGAAATCGACGGGCTTGCCACCGACCAGGACCCGGTGCTCGTCCATGTTAATCACGAGGTCGCCTATCCTGAGTGAATTGCCCTTTCCGCCCCGCCTGCTAGCGAGTACCTCGAGCCTGCAGGCCAGCTCCTCCAGTCCAGCGGGAGCGACGAGGAAATCATCGAAGTGCTTGAGAGTTTCGGGCTCCGACAGGGGTGCGGAATCCCCGAGTGCTGCTATCAAAGGAATGCGCGAAACTAAACCCCCTAAGCTGTCCAGGGTATTTCGCACTGCCCGGGCCAATCGAAACCGAGGGTTCACTAAAACGATTGCAGAAAGATTATCATCGGCAAACTCCTCCAGTTCATCAGGACTCTCGAACCCTATTGACTCCCACCCCGATTCCTTAAGCCCCGCCGATAGGTCCCTTGAGTAGTCTGATGAGTCACCGTGAAACGCGATCGCTTTCATCCCTGTTCCCTCAATATCCCTGCGGAGAACTTCCACAGTCGTTATCTTGTTCCGGTGAAAAGCAGGGTGGTAGCGATCTCTTGTGAGCGCTTGAGTCAACCATCCCTTTGACCTTCTTGACGAGTTCAGATTCGGCCTCAGTCTCCTGATGGGTTTCTATAGCCTTGAGAATCTCGTCCAGGACCGCGTACGTGATACCCATCTCTCCTTCGTCGGTCTGGCCTGCCCACAGACCGGCGCCCGGCTCCTTGTCGATGATTCTCCCGGGTATGCCAAGCTCCCCCGCCATACTACCGAGGTCCGTCTTGTATATGGATGCCAGCGGCAGTATGTCCGCCCCACCGTCTCCATACTTCGTGAAGTAACCAACCTCGATTTCGCTCTTGTTGCCGGTCCCGACGACCAGGTAACCCTTTTCCTTCGCGAGGTAATAGAGCGTCATCATTCGCAGCCTCGGCTTCAGATTAATCACAGCGGAGTCCGAGGCTTTGGGAAGCTGTGCAAGTAGCGCATCAAATACCGGGCAAAGGTCTACTGTTATCGTAGTTATTCCGAGCTGCTCAGCCACGAGCCTCGCGTCCTCCAGGTCCACCGGGTCATTGTAGCAGGGCATAATAGCGCCGAGCGCGTTCTCTGTAACCGCTTTGTGGCATAGCGCCGCTACTATCGATGAATCAAGGCCGCCGCTCATCCCGAATACTGCCCCCGAAGCGCCCGCCTCTTCAACCTGTTTCCTGATCCATTCTACAATCTGTTTAACCAGATCCATCTGCCGCCTTACCAAATAGCATTCCGAAATGATAATACTTCAGTTCTCAACTTTTGGCACACGAGGAATCCCGCACCTACCCGCGCAGGACAGCAATGAATACACCGTCACAGCCGTGTATGTCCGGGAAGAGTTGAAGATATCGACCGTTCATTTTGCCCGGCAGGAGGGAGGCAGCATCAAGAGGCGAAAACCCGGGATTGCTTTCCAGGAATCTCTCCACAACGAGCTCGTTCTCCCTCATCGAGATGGTGCAGGTAGAATAGACGAGCAGTCCTCCGGACTGGAGCATCCTGGCGCCCTCCGTTAGCAGAGCCAACTGCAGCCTGGAGAGCCTGTCAACGTCACCGGCTGATTTGCGCCAGCGGACATCCGGCCTTCGCGAGAGCGTGCCGAGACCGGTGCAAGGTGCGTCAACCAGTACGCGGTCGAAACGCTCCTTAATCGAATTACCTGCCGTGGCGGCATCCATTGCCCTGGCCTCGATTATGGTATTGCCCAGCCTGCTCGCAGATTCCTCGAGAAGCGAAAGCCGTCCGGCATTTATATCAAGTGCCAGGATCCTGCCGTCGTTGCGCATGAGCTCTGCGAGATGGTTGCTCTTGCCCCCCGGCGCAGCACACATGTCCAGAACGCGCATACCTGGCTGGGGCGAAACTGCGTGACCGACAAGAATGGAACCCTGGTCCTGAACAGAGAAATATCCCATTTCGTGTTCCTGGGTCGCCCCGAGTGAACCGCCCCCGCTCAAAAAAATCCCCTCAGGCACAAGAGAAGATAAACTGACGTCAAACCCGTGCTCCTTCACTGACGATGCTAGTTCCTCCCTGCCAATCTTCAAAAGATTGCATCGTATACATACAGGACGTGCAACGTTATCGGCTTCGCAAAGGGATTCCACCCTCTCCTTGCCAAGCTCGTCTATCCACATGTCGATGACCCATCGCGGGTGCGAGTACTTTACCTCAAGGTAACGGGCAAAATCCTTTTTAGCGTCTGGGTAGATCATCCCACCGTTACCCTTTGCCAGGGCCCTGAGCACCCCGTTCGCGTACGCGGCCCCTCCCCCACCCAGGTGTCGCCGTGCCATCCTGACACCCTGATCGCAAGCGGCATGGTCAGGAACCGAAATGAATAACATCTGGTACGCGGACAATCGAAGGATCCACAGGAGAGCCGTGTCCAGGTCATCCAGCTCACGGTCTGAGTATTTCTCAAGGACCCAGTCAAGGACGCCCTTCATCCGCATGGTTCCCTGCACCAGTTCTGTCGTGAAGGCCCGGTCACGGCGGTCAAGCCCCGAAGATCCAAGGTGTGATGAGAGCAGAAGGTTCAGATAGGCGTCCCTGCGCTCGAAATCCAGAAGCACGTTTAGAGCAAGCTCGCGAGCCCCTTCGCCCGGCACCCGAGGGCCTTCCCTTGATTCAGGCATTATCAGGGCTCCCGGGTGAAGCTCTCACTGCTTGCAATACGTTGCCCCCTGGAGAACTCAGCAGCTCCCATGCGTGACTTCCCTTCCGGCTGAAGCAGAACCGTCTGGAGGCAACTGCTCCCGGTATTTACAAGGAATCCTTCTTTACCCATGTTCTGAATGGTCCCGGGCTCATTCTCCTGCGGTACATCTGTCACCCTCGTTGACCAGATCTTTATCCTCTTCCCCCGGAAAAATGTGTATGCCCCCGGTTCGGGGTTGAACGCTCTAACCAGCCTGTCCAGGTTCTCTGCAGGTTGTCGCCAGTCGATGTTCCCTTCTTCGCTCTTGATCGGAGGGGCGGCTGTCGCCTTTTCCTCTTCCTGAGGAACAGCTTCGATGCTGCCCATCTCAAGGCCATCAAGAGTTTCTACAAGCAGAGCCGCCCCCATACAGCCAAGCCTTTGACGGAGCATACCTGCGGTATCATCTTCGTATATTGGCTCCTCCCGGTGCAGCAGGATATCACCCGCGTCAAGCCTTTCATTCATCTTGAAAGTGGTGATACCAGTGATGCTGGCACCGTTCATGATCGCCCTCTCGACGGGCGCTGCACCCCTGTACCTGGGCAAAAGCGAGGGGTGAACATTCACAAACCCGAAAGGAGGCATTGCAAGAAGGCATACGGGGATAAGCCCTCCGTAGGCAACCACAACCCCGACATCCCACTCGTGCCCGCTGATGACTTCTGTCAGTCTGGCCTCTTCCAGGCGTTCAGGCTGCCAGACTGCAAGAGACATACAGCGCGCTTTGTCAACGACAGGCGTGGGTAAAGGTTTCAGACCCCTGCCGGATGGCCTATCGGGCTTTCCGACAACCCCGACCAGCAGGTGGCGGCTCTCGGCCAGCTGTGCAAGTGGATCCAGCGCAAACTCGTCGCTGCCGAAAAAAAGTACTCTCAAAGTCTCCCCGGGTTCTTCAAGCGCTCCCCTGCTCTCTTTGCAGCTCAAGGTTCTGATATTCTTCGAGTGCCCTTCTGCGTTCTTCCTCGTCACACCTGTCGATTGTCAGTACACCGTCGAGGTGGTCGCACTCATGCTGGAAGACCTGTGCCAGGAAACCCTGTGCCTCGATGACTATGTTATGACCCGAGGGGGTCGTGCATCGCATCATGACACGGTCGTAGCGGGGCAAGGAAACGAAGACACCCGGAACACTGAGGCACCCTTCCTCGCATACCTTCTCCCCTTCGGAATCTATTATCGATGGGTTTATGATACCGCGAACGCCGTGACCAAGGTCGTATGCGAACAATCGTTTCAGTACGCCTACCTGCGGCGCGGCGAGCCCCACCCTTCCCGGAACGCTTTGAAGAGTCTCACCCATTGCCTCGATAAGCCCTTTGATTTCCTGGTCTATTTCCTCAACTTCGCGGGATCTCTCACGGAGAAGGAGGTCCCCGAGCTTTCTTATCTCAAGGGTCAACCGCTGCACCTCCGATTACAGGCCCGCTTCTTTCCTCAGCATATCCGCTTTATCTGTCCTCTCCCAGGTGAAACCCTCTTCCCTTCGACCGAAATGCCCGTATGCCGCCGTCTTACCATAGATCGGATTGAGCAGCTTGAGATCGCGGATTATCGCAGCCGGCCTCAGGTCGAAGTGCTCCTTGACCAACTCTACTATCCTGTCCAGCGAAACCTTCTCAGTCCCGAAAGCCTCACAGCTTACGGACACGGGATGCGCTGTCCCTATGACGTATGCGATTTGAAGCTCGAATCGGTCCGCCAGCCCGGCGGCAACAACGTTCTTTGCCACGTAGCGCGCCATGTAAGAGGCAGAACGGTCCACCTTCGTGGGGTCTTTCCCCGAAAAGCACCCGCCGCCGTGCCTGGCGGCGCCGCCGTATGTGTCTACGATGATCTTCCTTCCGGTCAGACCCGTATCGCCCATAGGCCCCCCCATCACGAACCTGCCCGTCCTGTTGACCATGATTTCAGGCTTCTCCTCCATGAACTCGGATGGCACAACTGGTTTTATCACATGCTCCTCGATATCCGGGACCATAAGGTTCTCGATATCTACGTCAGAACTGTGCTGTGCTGCTATCACGATGTTCTTGACCCCTACAGGTGTTATGCCCTCGTACTCTACAGTCACCTGCGTTTTCCCGTCCGGCCTCAAATAGGGCAATACTTCGGCCTTTCGCACATCCGCCAATCGATGCGCAAGCCTGTGCGCGAGCATTATCGGCAGCGGCATCAACTCTTCTGTCTCGTTGCACGCGAACCCGTACATCATCCCCTGGTCTCCCGCACCAAGGGAATCAAGCTCTTCATCCGTGACTTCCCCATCACGTTCCTCGTACGAGTGCTCCACGCCCTGGCGGATGTCAGGTGACTGCTCGTCGATCGACGTCACCACGCCGCAGGTCTCGTAGTCAAAGCCGTACTTGGCCCTCGTGTAACCTATTTCCTTGATGGTATCCCTGATGATGCGGGGTATATCAACATAGGTATTCGTTGTGATCTCGCCTGATACGACCACCAGTCCGGTCGTCACAAGCGTCTCGCACGCCACGCGGCAGTTGAAGTCTTCCGCTATGATGGCATCGAGGATAGCGTCGCTGACCCGGTCAGCGACCTTATCCGGATGCCCCTCGGTTACCGACTCGGACGTCAGAAAACTGCGTTCCTTCGCCATATCATTCCTCCAATCTCAAGGCGACTTAAAAATTATACCCCCTTCCAACAGTCGAAAGAGGGATAAGTATCTGCCGCCGGGCTAACCCTTCATCACACATTATAACATTAGCGTTTCAACGAGTATCTTTTGAAACACGCCGGTGCTATCAGGAGGTCGGTTTCTGCGTCTCCTTGGTGATAAATTCGCCGTTCATACCATCGACCATCACGTGAAGGATCTCGGAGTCAACGCGGGGCTCTCTGTATGTCACATCGCAGATCCATTTGTACTTTGGAGCGGGCATCGCCTCTCCTACCGCGTCGTAATCGGCCTTGCAGCGAAGGACCGCGTGTACCTGCGCATCAGCGTGGCTGTCAAGATACTCGCCCCCGCCGTTCCTGAGGCCAACCGCGTATGCTTCGCCTGAATCGACAAGAAAAGGCTTCGGTTTGTTCTGTCGGTAGGTCTCAAGTCCCTTGTCGCCACCCCGGCATTCGACCGGAGCGTTAGGCCAGACATGCCCGCGGTTGTAAATTACAAACAGCTCGCTGTGTTCTCCTGGGCGCGGGCTGAAGAAGTAGACCTCCCATATTCTTCCCTTGCCCGCCTTGTTTATACCGTCCGGGTCACCGTCTCTTATCTGGGTAACCCAGTTCTGCTTCTCCCACTTATCGGCTGCCGGCTTGCAGTACTGCATGGCCTCATAAGCGGTGACCCATTCAGGCCTGCCCTCGGTGTCATCGGACCTCGTTACCACTTTTTTCTTTCCACAACCGGGCAACATCAACAGCAACAAGGAAATGCACAGAAATACAACCGCTATATGTCGGATCTTTCGCATATGAACAACCTTCACCCGAATGATTAACATATTCTACCCAATGCAACTACAGCCTGATAGCGAAGGCCAGTCGATGACGCCATCGCTTGAGGAAACTCAGCGGCCGAAGGCAAGGCGCTTGATCAAAAAAGCCGGAAGGCCGACTTCAGCCATCTTCTCCTGTACCTCGATTAGGGGATATTGGACCCGGTGATAGGAGATAAGCCTTAGCTCCGGTTGGAAAAACACGTAACATGCCCTCGGGTCTCCATCCCTCGGCTGGCCTACGCTGCCTACGTTTATGAGATAGCGAAACCCTTCCTCCAACCTGACCTCTGTCCCATCTTCCGGGACGATGAGGTCTACCTGCCGTTCGCTGTTGAGAAGAAAAACAGCCGGAGCGTGAGAATGCCCGTGAAAACATACTGCTTCGCCATACTCCGCGAAGTTCACCGCGGCTTCCTGAGAGGACATTATGTATTCCCAAACAGGTTCTCTGGGACTCCCGTGCACGATAAGGCAACCGGGCATCGGGTTTTGCCTCAATGGCAGTGATTCAAGATACCCGCGCGCCCGCTCTCCCAGATTCCGGGCGGTCCATTCGCAGGCCACACGGGCATGAACGTTGAAATCGAAAAGACTTATCTTTCCAAGAGACCCCAGATCGTGGTTACCGGCGACGCCCACGGCGCCGAGCTCCTCCACTTTCTTTGTGGACTCGTCGGGAAAAGGGCCATAGCCGACAGTGTCGCCCACGCACCATAACGCGTCGCACTCATCTGCTTGCGCGAGGACCGCCTCGAACGCGGGAAGGTTACCGTGGACATCTCCGAAAACGCAAATCCTGCTCAATGTGCCTGCTCGCTCCCTGGCTTAAACCAAAGAAGGCGTTCTTCTCTTCTGCCCGCTAGCCCCTCTAGTTGACGAGGTTGTCGAAAGAAGCGCCCTCGTACACCTTGACGCCGCGCTTGCCGAGTTCGGAAAGGAACAGGTCGGGGTCCACGCATCCCTCGGGGGCCTGGACACCCTTGGCCTTTATCTTTCCCTGCCCGATCATGAGCGCCCCTATGGCAAGAGGCCAACCGGTTAAGTTGTTCATGTGGTCGGCGGCCCCGTAGACAATCTTGGTGCGCTTGCCGCCTTTCTTTCCCGTAATATCCACGCGGATGGCGGAGCAAGGGTTCTCCGGCTTCCCGAGCTGGAAAAGGACCGGTCCCAGGAATTTTACCATCTTTCCGAGAATGTCCTTGCGGGCCGTCGTAGAGCTCAGGTGCAGCTTGTTGATCCAGATGCAAATCCGGTTCAACTCCTCCTCCGAGAGGCCGCCCTTGAGGGTGACCGTCTTCGCGCCGATAAAACGGGGTATCGTCACCGGCTCCGGATGACCCAGGTGATACACGTAGATCTCCCCCACCGGCTCGGGGAAGATTATCCTCTCCCTGTCGGTCCCGGCAGGGACCTGCTTCATCCTGCCGTTCTGGAACGACGGGACGAAACCCGTGAAGATGTGTATCACGTGAAGGATTACGGCGTAGCTCTCGGAGTCCGAGGCGCTCCCTCCCCAGGCCACCGCGATCTCGTCAACCTCGTCTAGCTGGTCGGCACCTTTTCGCGCCAGAATGTTTGAAAGACCCGGCGTCCACCCCAGACCGGTAAGCACCGTTATTTTCTTCTTCTTTGCCTCGGCGTCCAGCGCGAATACCGCCTCAGCCGCATCGTAATCGTCGCAGATGCTGACGTAGTTCACGCCCGCGTCGACGGCCCCCTTAGCCACCTTGTACTCGTACTTGTAAAACGGACCGATCGCGCTTGTCGCGACGTCATAGCCTTCGATAGCATTCGCGAGCTCCGTCGGGTTGTTGGCGTCCACCTTCATCGACTTGCACCTGGGCCCCAGTTCCTCCGCGAGCTGCCTCGCAGCCTCTTCGTTGTAGTCGGCAATCATCAGTTCTTCAACCTCGTCCCGCGCGGCCAGGTCACGAACAGCGTGGCTGCCCATGTCCCCAGCGCCTCCCAGTGCGATAATCCTCATGGCTCCTCACTCCCCTCGTTATAAGGCCCCGTTAACTTGCAAGCTCCATTCCTTTCGGAGCGTTGATCTTGACATCGTAACCAGCTTCTTTCTTCTCGACACGGGCCTCGATAAACCCACCCGTAACCGGGACCCTGCCCTCGACCCATTCCAGACCGGCTGGATGGGGATCGAAACTGAACGTGCTGTAAGCGACACCTTCCGTCCTTATCCCGAGCACGTACCTCGAGAGCAGGGGCACTACGCCGGCCGACCAGCCGTGGCAGAGCGAGCAGAAATGAGCGTCAACCTGACCCCGGCGTCCTGCCCATTCCCAGAAAGTGGTGCCGGGCTCCTGCTCCTCCATATTGCCCCAGCAGCGCCTGATGAGCTCCAGTGCCCCATCATCGTCCCCGCACATGAATCTCGCCAGGGTCTCATAGTAGTTCATGAACGGCATGACCCGCTTGTTGTGCCAGGGAAAACCGGGGGTCAGCCGGTAGTACGGCACGTCCACGTTGTCCGAGCCCCAGCTCTCCCAGAGGTTCCGCTTCAAATAATCGAGGATACCTGCTGCCTTTTCCCGTTCCTTCACCAGGCCGGATACGATGGCGATCGAGTTTCCATCCTGGGGTACGCGGCGTCTGTTGACCGTGGTGTCTACAAAAGCACCCCGCCCGTCATCCCACAGCTCGCGTTCGACAGCCTTCCCGAGACTCTCAGCCCGCTCCGTGTACTCTGCGGCGAGGCCGTCCTGCCCCAGTTCCCGGGCAAGGAACGAAGCACCGGATAGAGCCCAGTAATACATCGCATTCGTGTGTGTGGGCTTCCCCAGGCGGATAACGGTGAAGCACCATTCCTCCATGTTGCACGGAGTCTGCCTGAACAGCCCGTCCCTGCACTGGGACTCCAGGTAACCGATGGCTCTCCTCGCTGCGGGGAAGAGCTCCTTCAGGGTATCCAGGTCACCGGTGTGCAGGTAATACCTGTAAAGGACGACGACCCACCAGGCGACATACTCGCCGAAAAGACCGCTTACCAGGTGCCCTATACCGGGTGCGGGGCTGCACCCGGGGATGTATCCATCGGGCCTCTGGTACCTGGCGAGAGAGAAAAGGGAGTCGCGCACCGCTCCGGTGTTGAGATCGCTCACATAGATCGCTTCGGCCATGGGATCCAGGTCTCCCGTCCATATCAGCCGGTCCCTCTTTGCGCCATCGATGAGGACCCAGCTTCCCTCGCCGATCCTGCTTTTCCCATCTGCGCCGAGAGCCGGGTCCACGGTGCACATCTCGACCGTGTGAAGACCGATGAACCAGGCACGGTTCAGCAGGTCGTCGCTGGAGAGAAAATAGCCGCATTCATCTTCGTCGACCGGAAGGTGGGGGGTGTAATCGAGCCGGACTTCATCCACCTTGAAACCTCCCGGCCGCTCGGGATACAGCCACAGGTAGCGGAACCCGCCGAAGTGTGGGAGGTGGACCTCTTCCCCCGGACCGGGATTGAGTCTCGCGTACTTGGTGGAGAAGTCGACCCTGGAGAGGGGCGCCACCAGCATCGGGCTCGTGACCTGACGGATGGACTCCAACGGCTGGGCGCCTATGCGTCCGCACCCGCAGGACGCGAACCTCAGATGAAGATAGCCCCCTACCTCTTTTCCGAAGTCGATAAGCAGGCCCTTCGGAGTGCCGCCGGTGGTTGAGACTTCCGGTGACGTCTCCTGCTTGTAGGGGATTTCTTCCAGTGGCTTCCCCCTGGAGTCGGTCAAAGCCAGTGTTCTCGGCACCATACTCCGTGAGTCCGGTTCCAGCCAGTAATCCTTCACGGCACTGGCCTCTTTGAGTATACCTGCCATTCCTCCAGCCCCCAGAAACAACACTACCGCCGGGTACAACCGCTCCGGCAGACTTTGGTATCAGTACCGCCAGATAACTGCAAGGATATCCGGCACGGCCATTCCCGTTCCAGGCGTCAGCAATTATACCCCAGAACTGGTCGCTCTCCAGCATCAAGCTCAAGCTCGTGAAGGTTTGTGTAAAAATAGTCTCCCGCTCAAGGATGACGATCTTCCAGACAAAATATCTGGCGGCTTTTGAGTCGTATGGAGAGGTCAGCCGGCGAGCATGCCGCAGAATCCGGACAACCGGGTCTGAAGGGCACAAAAGATGATAATTACATGGTTAGAGCTAAACGCGCCGCTGATTTCCCTGCTTACCGAAGGCCAAATCCAGCAGCCCAACCTTAGTGCTGTTGACACAACGTCGCTCTGATGTGATAGCGTTGCCCACAGGTAACTCTAGCGGCATTTATGACCAACCAAAGGGGGTAAAAGCCTTAGGGGCAAAGGCATGTCACACGATTGCATTGCTTTGGGGTGTGCTGAGAGGAGGTGCGAAAGAGTATCGCGCCGGAGACCGATTTGAAATGGCAAATTCTAAGGGGGTAATAATGAAAAAATCTCTAGTTGTACTGATTATACTTTCACTAACGCTCGTTCTTTTGATTGCCACGGGCACCGCGGCGACTGCCTACACTACCACAAAGAACTACGGTACTGTCACTTTGAGTGGTGGCTATCAGGCGGGAAACTTTCCAGAGGTATGGGACTTGACTTGCGGAGACCTTGTTCTTACTTCCACTGTTGACCTCACTGGGATGAAGGATCTGGCGGGCGCACACGCATGGTCAGAGTTGGGGTTACGTAACGTTGGAGCTGGCAACTTCAATCCCGTTGCAGGTTCTGGAGTCTGGCTTGCCACCGATTATGACTGGACGGTTGGCACTTTTAGCCCAGATCCAGTCGGAGCTCCGACACTGGACATGGATGACAAGCTTATTCTGCAGAAGGTGGGCGGCCATGGCGAGGGTGATTATGATCTGCCAAGCGCCCCACCTGCGCCAGGAAATAACCATAACCTCTGGTTCGACCGCGACGGTGTGGACCAATGGCAGGCGCAGAGCCCACTCGCAATCGATGGTGGAAACTACAATACCCAGGGTATATACGACGTCGTACTGACGCTGCATGCTGATAGTAACACCACGGGCACGGCTTTCATGACGATCAATAACCTCAACCAGGGATTCGAGACTGACGGCAACTGGAACACCATGGAGCTCACTCCCGCCGGGATGAACTTCACCGGGGACATGACTCACATGCAGGTGTTCTATGGCATCTATGGTTATGGCGCCACACACACCGCGATATACCAGAACATCAGCGTTACCGGTTGTCAAGTTTACGAATTTGGCGAGTTTCTCCCGCCGATCAACAATGACGGCAGCAGCATCTTCAAGCTCAAAAGCACCATACCGGTGAAGTTCCAGTATAAGGATGCCGACGGAAACTATATTCCTGACGCGATAGCCAGGATCTTCGTTTATAAGATATCCGGTTCAGTCGTTGGGGATGAAGTGGAGCCTGTCTCTACAAGCGCCGCTACAACAGGTAATCTATTCCGCTACGCCGACAACCAGTACATATTCAACCTGGCTACCAAGGATCTCAGCACGGGCACTTGGCTGATAAAAGTACTGCTCGATGACGGCACTTCGCGATATGTCATCATAAGCCTCCGGTAAACGAAACAGATGCCAGTCAATGGACGCCGCTTCTGAAGAAGCGGCGTCCTTGCTTTTGCAGGGAGCAGGGCCGCGCTGTATGGTTCGTTGCAGTCACGTCAGGCATGTTGCATACACGATCTAGGCGGGCATTCCGGGGCGACCGCGCGGAGGTGAACTATGAGCGGGGCATTTCGTATAGGTATCTTCTCACCCAACGACCCCAGGCCCTGGGTGCGCGCCAGCAACCTTGATTTGATGATCGACCACGAGTCGCGCCTGGTCGAGGCGCTGAGATCGAGGGGCTATGAGGTCGTCCGCGGAGGGGAAGGCCTCCCGCGCGATGACCAGATAGCTTGGAGTACCTCTCTAGTGCAGGAGCACGTCGGGAGAATCGCCGATGCCCGCCCGGCGGTGCTCATAATCAACCAGGGCTCCTGGACGTTTCCGTACGACTCGATAGACGCCGCAAAGCTGTTCGCGAAGATCACCGGTGACACGCTCCGGCTTGTCATGTTCAGCTACAAGGACACCAAGGTCCCGGGCCTTGTCGCCGGCATGGCCGCAGGTGGCGGGCTCAAGAGGATCGGCATCCCGTTCGCATCCTGCTACGGCAGGATCGACCAGGACCCGGCGGTTCTCGACCACCTCGAGGAAATCCTGGGATTCTACCGCTCGGGGTGGGAGGCCGTACCCGCCGTGAGGCACGTACTCGATAGGCTCCCGTTCCAGAAATATCTCGCGCTGGGCGGCATGAGCCTCAAGATGGCGACGACCGCCGCCGACGTTGACCAGTGGCAGAAGGTGTTCGGGATTTCCTACGAGGCACTCGACCAGTCCGAGCTGACCGACAGGGCCATCGGCATGGTCGAATGGGAAGGCGAACCCGGCGAGAGCGCCTGCGAGATACTCGATACGCGGGTATCCAGGGCAGCCTCATTCCTGATCGATGAGGGTCACGGGTCCTTCGATTTCACCCGCGAGAAGATGAGAGGGCCGGAGAAGTCCGTGCTTCAGCTCGCCTACTACTACGCTGCGCTCGACCTCGTAGACGAGCTGGGAGTGACATTCGCGGGCATCAAATGCCAGGACGAGCTGAACGCAAAGTTCTGCACCGTGTGCCCCGCTGCCGCTTTCTTGAACAACGACATAGGCCCGGACGGCGAGGTCAAGAGGGTGATCCCCGTGGCCTGTGAAAACGACATGAACTCCTCGCTCAGCCAGCTCCTTCTATATCTGCTGACCGGCGCGCCTGCCGCTTTCGGAGACTTCCGCGACGTGTAGGACGGAGTGCTTGCTATCATCAACTGCGGCCAGCACTCTCAATATTTCTTCGGGGCGCCCGAGGAAGACACTTCATTAAAGTTCGACAGGACAGAATACCTCGGCCAGTAATACTACTACGCTGCGTGCGGTAGCGCGGTCAGGGGGAGAACCCCGGCCGGCCAGGCCGTCACCGTGGCCCGACCGGGGAGGCAGAACCTGCGGTATGAACTGGTCGCCACGGTTATCGAAACCCTGGAAGTGGACCCGGCAGCACACGAGCGTTATACGACATCCCGGCCGATCCTCAAGGGAAAGATACCGGTTAGCGACGAGGTCCCGATCGACGCCTGGCCGTGCAACCACCTGGCGTTCACCTACGGCGACCTGACGGCGGCTCTTGCGGAGTTCGCCCACAGGCTCGACATTGGCTTTCGCATATTCGACCGTCATGGAAGGGAGTTCCGCAAACCGTTCTGGAGCGGTTCCGGTCTCAACACATCCTACTTGCGGGCGACCGACTGGACCCGCCTCGTATCCTCCCCCACCCCACCGAGGTCCTTCGCGTCAAAAGCGTCGACCTTTGAAAAGCCCGCCTTCCGCATATACCGGAAAAGAAGCTCCAGGTCATAGGCTCTCTCCCTGTGTATTTCCTCGCTCATGCTGTAGGTATGGTCATCGGCTTCGATGAAATTCGTCATCCTCACCGTGTTGACGCGGGCTTCGGCGTCCCAGCTGGTCTCCCAGACGGAGAATGCGTTGCTTAATCGATGCAGCAGCACATCGTCGCCCCATTCATTAGCTAGTTCCCGAGTCGTGTTGATGTCGAATATCGCATAACCATCTGGCTTGAGCGACTTTGCGAAGCGCCTCAGGGTCTCGGCAAGCTCTTTCTCCTCAAGCAGGTAGTTCAGGGAATCGAAGTTGCAGGTGACCAGATCTACCTTCTCCGGTAGCTGGAGCCCCGTGAAAGGCTGTTCCAGGAAAATAACTTCCGAAGAGTATTCCCTGCCGCGCGCCACCTCGAGCATCCAGGGGGATATATCAACGGCATAAACGCGCTCGCAGACACGGCTTAAATACTGCGCGGCCAGGCCCGTGCCACACGCGACGTCCGCGCACACACGAAATCCGATGCCGTATCTCTCCACGATTCGCACGAAGTTCTCGAGCCAGCACTCGAACGCCATGTTTCCGACCAGCTCATCGTATATGTTCGCGATCTCCCGGTAGGGCCGCCTTGCGCCTTGGATTTTCACCGTCTTCTCTCACATGGCAAAAATGTGTTTCCATGAACTTGCCCCGGACGTACATACACAGTAACATGGCAATCGTAGTTACCCCAAATCTATTGACAGACCACTCGCGTTAGTGAGTTCGGGCGGTTCTAAGACATATCGAGGGGCCCGAATAAGGGAAAGGAGCGCAGACCCATGAAGGCCAAGAAGGTAAATAAGCTCGAGAAAAAAGCCGAGAAACTGGAGAAAAAGGCCACGAAGGTCAACAAAGAGTCCGCGAAAGCTTCTAAAAAAGCGGAGAAGGCCAGGAGAAAGCTGCCCCAGGCTTAAACCTTCAACGAAGAGTCTGCCTTCAACATATCCTTTACGAGAATATCAAGTCGGTATGAAATCTTCTTCCCTGACTATCTCGAGGGTGATTGCCCCCTCCTCGCATACCACCTGGCAAAGACCACAGCCCATGCATTCATCCTCGGAAACAACCATTACATTCCTCTCATCGTCCAGAGCCGCCGCGCCGAAGTAACAGCGTTCGAGGCAGTCGCCGCAGCCGCCGCAGAGCTCCTCGTCAATGCGGGCCACAAACCTGCTGGGGTCGCACAGGTGGAGTTTCTTGTTTATTAGCAAAGGAAAAATCATGCAGCAGTCCTCACAGCAGTTGCAGATGAAATGGGTGTCCTCCGCCCTGTTCATGGTGGTATGGATCAACCCCGCCTCCTCTGCCTTCCTGAGTAATGACAGGGCTTCTTCCTTGTCTATCTCGCGGCCCGATCCCCGGTCGATCGTGTACCCGCCGGCTTTGCCTATCTGCAGGCATATCTCGACGGGCCTGTCACATTTCCCGGCAATGAGTCGGCAGGTGCAGTTTGTGACCGCAATAGTCTCAGCCTCCTCTATCATCTGTCGCACGTCCTCGTAGGCAAGTATCTGCTGGCGACCCTCGACCGTTTCTCCCACGGGCACTATACGCGTCACGGGCTTGGGCAATATCTTGTCCACCATCTCGGAGAAAGCCGGCCACTCCTCCTCCATGAACCGCTGCCACAGGTCCAGATACTCCCTCGGCGCTTCGGGCCAGAGGATCGAAGCATCGTGAAACTGCATCAGGTCCCTGCACATTCGATAGAGGGTTCCCTCGGGCGTCTGCTTCTTGAACACCAGCCCCTTTCGGAAGAGGACGTCGAGCATGCCCTGGACATCCTCCTCGCTCTTGCCATAACTCTCCGCCAGGCCTTTTGCGGTTGCCGGCAGGGTTAAGAGGAGGTCGGCCTCCTCCGGACCAGCAATCATCTCAAAAAGTAACGGTATTAAGGCGGAGTTTCCCATTAATATCTTTTCGGCCAGCGTCCGGTACCGCTCTTCTTCTCCCATCTTCATGACCCCTTTCAAGCAAAACTCTTACATCAGATGCTACTTAACAAGGCTATCCCCGCCCCTGACATTAATCAATGACCCCCCCCACCGCTTAAGGGCTTCAATTGCCTCGCACTATGCGTCGCGCGGCGTTTCATATCTCCTCACCCATGAGTCGGGCGTTCTTACTACTTCAGGACGTCCTCCGCGGTCTTTGTGTAGATATCGTAATCCCTCTGCCCGAAGCAACAGCAGATCACTTTTTCGAGCGTGGAATCGCCTTCCAGGAACTCTTTTATTTCGTCCATCGCGATTTCTGTAGCTCTCTCGATCGGGAACCCGTAGACCCCCGTACTTATGGCGGGGAAAGCTATCGACTTGAGTCCGCTCTTGACGGCGAGGCCCAGGCTGTTCCAGTAGCAGTTCGCAAGAAGCTCGTCCTCACGACTCTTCCCACCGTGCCAGACCGGGCCGACAGTGTGGATGACATGCCTTGCAGGCAGGTCATAGCCGAGGGTTATCTTTGCCCCGCCGGTCTCACAGCCTCCGAGCGTCCGTGCCTCCTCCAGGAGCTTCGGGCCCGCCGCCCTGTGTATAGCTCCGTCCACGCCTCCTCCACCGAGCAGGCTCTTGTTCGCCGCGTTCACTAACGCGTCAACGTCCAGCTTGGTTATATCCCCCTCGATGACCTCGAGACGACCGCCAAGATAACTCATCTGAAGCCTCCCTTCGTGTTCTCGCCATGGAGTATACCAGATGGGTTTTTCCTCTCAGTGCCAGGGCCTGTTCGCTAATCTGGATCACGTAGTAGCAACCCTGGAGGTGGTATCGATGGAAAACCCGACGTCAAGAATACTCTGGCAAAGGAACTCCACGAGAAGCTGAACGAGCAGCTCACACTGATAAGCGGCTGATAACCGACGGCGGAACCGGCTATTCCGTATCCTGCTCCGGCGGTTTTAAGAACAACGACTTCATACCGGTGAGGAACTCTACCGGGAATATTATGGTGGAGTTCTTCTCGACAGAGATCTCCGCAAGCGTCTGAAGTGTCCGGAGCTGAATGGATACTGGTGCCGAGCTGAGCACTCTCGCGGCCTCTGACAGCTTCTCTGATGCGACAAGTTCGCCCTCAGCCGCTATTATCTTTGCCCTCTTCTCGCGCTCGGCCTCCGCTTCCTTGGCCATGGCGCGCTTCAGGTTGTCCGGGAGCACGATATCCTTGATCTCTACTACTGTGACCTCGACACCCCATGGCTCCGTCTGGGCGTCGAGCATAATCTTGATCTTCTCGTTAATGGCCTCTGTTTTTTGGAGTAGTTCATCCAGGCTAGACTGGCCTACCACGTTCCGAACCGTGGTCTGCGCTATCTGGTTTATAGCCTCGTTTACGTTCTCTATGGCAATCACGGACTTGATAGGGTCGTTCACGTGATAATAAGCGACGGCGGCGATCTCAATAGAAACGTTGTCCCTTGTGATGATCGACTGTGAAGGGACGGGCATCGTCACCGTCCTCAGGCTGACCCTCATCATCCTGTCGGATACAGGGATAAGGAGGCGGATCCCGGGTTCCTTGACCTTTTTAAGCTTGCCGAAACGAAAAACCACACCTCTCTCGTATTCCCTCAGTACCTTGATGAAACCAGGACTCGTCGTTACGACCTGCACGGCTCCCCTCCTTGCCCGGTGTCTCGCGACAAAAAACAAAACCACTCGCTATACATGTTCACCTGGCTCTGCCCGTTCCCTGCATAAAAAAGTGGTGTAAAGTTGCTGAGTGACTCGGTTCTCGGTTTATGGAATCAGGCGGTTCTTAACCCGGTTGAGTGACATATCTCGTGGGATCCTCGATACCGGCCTCGGCAAATCCCTTCTTTCGTATGACGCAGCTGTCACACTGTCCGCACGCGAGACCCTCATCCGTTGGATCGTAGCAGCTATGCGTGAGTGAAAAGTCCACGCCGAGGTCGAGGCCGAGCTTGATGATCTCTGATTTGGTAAACTCGATGAGCGGGGCTCTTATCTCTATTCCCTCACCTTCCGTCCCGTGCCTCGTCGCGAGATTCGCCATCCGCTGAAAGGCTTCGATGTATTCGGGTCTGCAGTCAGGGTATCCGGAATAATCACGCGTGTTCGCCCCGATGAATACCTCGCCTGCTCCGATGACCTCGGCCCAGGCCAGGGCGAAGGAGAGGAAGATGGTGTTACGTGCCGGAACGTAGGTCACCGGTATGCCCACCCCTATCTCACCCTGGCTTCGCCCCTTGGGGACCAGGATATCGTCAGTCAGTGCTGAGCCGCCGATCTGCCTGAGATCCAGTTGGATAACAAGGTGCTCCCTGGCCCCGAGCTTGTCTGCCACTTCCCGGGCCGCCTCGAGCTCTCGCGCGTGACGCTGACCGTAATCGAAGCTCAGGGCATAGCTTTCAAAACCCTCTTTGAGGGCCACGGCGAGGGCCGTAGAGGAATCAATACCTCCACTCAGCAGTACGACCGCCTTTTTCGCATCAGTCATAGGAATCTACCCCGGAGCGGGAGTTGCCCTAGCTGACCTCCTGCACCTCGACTTCCGGATAAGCCTCTTTGTAGGTCCCCGGCTCACAGAGACCGGGCCCCGGATTCATAACCGCCGAGACACCACAGGCAAGCCCCATGCGGAACATCTCCTCGAGGGGCTTGGACTGAACGATCCCCATCAACAGGCCTGCGACCATAGAATCGCCAGCCCCGACCGTGTTCTCTGCGATGACCGGAACGTTTCCTTTCCAGGTCCCTTCCCGCGTAACCATCATCGCCCCGTCCCTGCCCAGAGAAACGACGACAACCTCGAGCCCGTTCTCGAGCAGGCTCTCGCAGTATTCCCGGATAGCCGCTTCATCGCGAAGCTCACGACCGGCCAGATACTGAAGCTCCACCCGGTTAGGTTTTATGAGATAAGGCCCGGCTTCAACCCCGAATCTGAAAGGTTCACCGTAGCTGTCCAGGAGAACCTTTATGCCGCGTGACCTGGCCTCTTTTATCACTGAGAAGTAGATGTCTTTCTTGACGCCCGGGGGAAGCGACCCGGAGAGCACCAGGAGCTCCGGACTTATTGCCACGTTGAAGATAAAGCTGATTATCTTCTCGGTCTCAGTATCTTTCACGGGAGGGCCAGCCGCCCTGATCACCAGTTCCTTTTCGTCCTTCCGGCCGTAAACCACGACATTTGTGCGTGTCTCGTTATCGATCTTCACGATCTGGAGGATCAGCCCCTCTTTTTGCAGGAGGTCGAGCACTTCCTCCCCCACATAACCACCCACGATCGTCGTTGCGACGGAATCCATGCCCATCGAGCGAAGGGCCCGCGACACGTTGATGCCCTTGCCCCCCGGGCTCTTCAGGACCTCGAGGGCCTTCACCATCTCGCCAAAAGAGATTCTCTCCAGAACGTAGGTTATGTCCAGGGTCGGGTTCAAGGTGACCGTATATATCATCGATCCTCCGTTACTCTATGAACCCACGCTTTCAGCAATAGAAACGAACTATTATCAAGTGAATAATAACACTGTGGAAACCGCAGGGTGGATTGCGCGGGAACCAATTCGAAATACGAGGTCCCTGTCCGAGGAACCCGGCACTTACTACCTGACCAAGGGCTGGGTCGAGGCGGCCGACAGCACATACGCGGAATTCCTGAGGCTCAAAGGTTGAGACAATCCACTGAATTATGCTGCATCCGGCTGCGCGGCCGCATCGTTTGTGAGCCCGGGGAACAGTATTATGACCGCGGCCACCAATAGGCAGGCTGCTCCTCCCATGAGCAGCGAGAACTGCGTAGAGCGTAGATCGGCGATGTATCCCATGAACTGTCCTCCCAGTGCAAGTCCGCCCATGAAGCTCAGGATATAGAAGCTCATGATTCGCCCGCGCGTATCGCGCGTGAACCGCGATTGGAGCATGGTGTTGATGGACGAGCCCAGCATGAGGTAGTTCGCACCAAGGCCTACTGATAGAACAAGCGAGAGCCAGTAGGTCCGGGACAATGCGAAGGCAGTAAGGAAAAAGCCCAGTCCGGCCGTCGCTATTTTTATTATCTCTGCTTCTTTCAGACGGCGGTTTAGGATCGTGACAAGAGGCGCCGCGATGACGGCCCCGAGGCCTGACAGGCCGAGCAAGAAAAAGTACGCGTTATAACCCCGATGCAACACATCCTTGGCGACGGCGGGCATCAGCACGGTGTACGGAAGGCCAAAGAAAGAAGCTATGGCTATCACTATGAGAACTGTAATAGCCCACCTGTTGCGCCGCACAAGCCGGAATCCCTCCATTATGTGAGTCAGCCCGCCCTCAGAGGGCTTTTGAGACGGTGGTGTCTTGGTCTTCATCATCAGGACGGCGATTATAACCGTAAGGTAACTCGCAGCATTGACGTAAAAAGCCGTAGCCACGCTCCATATTCTCACAATAAGCCCTCCCAGGGCGGGGCCGATAAAGCGCGCGAGGTTCCACTGCGCTGAGTTCAAGGCGACAGCGTTCATGATGTCATCGTTTGGAACAAGGTCCGGGATGATAGACTGCCACGTTGGAAAGTTGAAGGCGAGCGCTATCCCCATTTCAATTGAGACCAGGATGATCACGGTAAAAGAAGCGACTCCTAGGCTGGTGCAGATCCCCAGCGTAAGCGCTCCCAACAACATCGCCGCCTGGGTGACAACGATCATCCATTTTCGGTTGAGTCGGTCGGCGAGCGAGCCCCCGAAGAGCGCGAAAACAAACACCGGTAGATAGTTGGCCAGGTTGACAGTCCCGACCAGGGCGTTCGACTTCGTGAGCTGCTTTACAAACCAGAGCAGTGCCGCGGTCTGTATCCAGGTACCTGTGTTTGATAGGAAAGCTCCCGACCAGAGAAGGCTGAAGTCCCTGTTTCGGAGCGCGGAAAGCGCACCTCCGCGGAACAGGGTCCTACCGGCCACTTCGGTGGTTGGGCATAGAGTATCTGATTCTATTTCCTCTACACTGAAGGTGTCTTTTTCGTCCATGCGGTTCTCTGCTGACTGCCGGCTCCGTTCTTAGTAGCCCGGCATAAAAGGAAAGCACGAGTTGAGCCTATTCAAGTTTTTCCAGCACATGGAACCAGTTGTTATCTACTACTTCTTCTCGATGATCTTGTCGCTGTAGCCCATCTCCTCCAGGACTACGGGGAACATCCCAAAGGCGGGCCGGACCACGGGAAGGAGCTCCAACATCGCGGTCACCTTGCCGACCTGCTTGATCTTCCCCTTTGTTACGGCGGCGATGGGGTTCTCGAAGCCGTGCCGGAAGCTGTGAGAGAAGTCGGCGGCCTGCCTGGACCAGACGTCCTCCTTGAGGTCACACGGCCCCAAGTAGTAATCCCCGTAAACTCCATGGTCATCCCATCGGATACTCAAACCGCGCAGGCCTTTTGTCATTCCAGCTTGATTCTATTACGTTTAATCCGTTGGTAACAGGCGGTTTATAGCTTGCCCTCAACCCAGGAGAGCATAGCGTCCAGGCGGTCGATCACCTCGAGCGCTTCTTCTTTCTGGATGATAAGCGGTGGCAGTATCTGGTTGACCGAGGTGTCGTTGTTCGCGTAAACCGTGAAGATGCCGTTATCCAGACCCGCCACGGTCATAAGCGGCCCGCACATCTCGTTCATCAGCTTGAGACCAATCATCATCCCGCGCTGGCGGGTCTCAACGAGAACATCGGGATGCTTTTTCTTGAGCGTCGCGAAACCCTTGGCGAAGACGTCGGCCATCTCGCGGACATGCTTCAGGAACCCGGGCTGCTCGAGAATGTCGAGCACCTTCAAGGTGACGTAGCAGCCGAGCTCCGGCCCTCCAAACGTCGAGATGTGGATGAACGGGTTTTCGTCGAGGAAAGGATTCAGCTCGTCCCTGTAGAGAGTCGCGGTTATCGGATAGATGCCACCGGAAAGCCCCTTCGCGGTGACCATGATGTCCGGGACAACCCCGTAGGTCTCTATGCACCAGTAGGCGCCGCAGCGCCCGAGACCCGTCTGCACCTCGTCCATGATCATAACCACACCGCGCTCGTCGCAGATGCTCCTGACGCCCGCGTAGTAATCCTCCGGTGGAATGATTATCCCCAGCGTCGCCGGTATCGTCTCGAAGATCACAGCCGCGGTGTTCTCATCCACAACCTTGTCGAGCGCCTCGATGTCGCCAAAAGGCACGTGTGAATAACCTGGCACGAGGGGTTCGAAGGGCTTGCTGTACTGTTCGTGTCCGGCAGCCAGGGCGAACCCGGTGTGGCCGTGGTATGCCCCTATCGCCGAGACGATACCCGGCCTTTTCGTGTGCCCGCGCGCCAGTTTTATCGCGGTGTCGACGGCCTCGCCGCCGCTCACGCCGAAAATCATCCTGTTTATATCGCCGGGAGAGATACTGGCAAGCCGCTCGGCCAGACGAGCGCGGTGTTCGCTGACAGTGTGGTGGGTCCCAATGTCAAGCTCCTCCATCGCCTCCTTGAGGGCTGCGATAACTTCAGGGTTCCGGTGGCCGAGGTTGAATACCCCGCCGTTCGAGTTGCAGTTGATCAACTTCCTCTTCCCTTCTACATCGTACATGTAGATGCCCTCGCGCTTCCCGAGGATGAAATCGACGCCCACATCGGTAAAGAACTTTACCTTTCCGCTCGAGACGTGGCGCGCGAACTTCTCGGTGATCTTCTTTTTTGGCTCGGCTCCGATCCAGGTCATGGTAACCTCCTCCTCTCGGGTTGAATAACTAATAGCGCTTTATCTTGCCGGGAAGTATGTAGGGGTATTCCTTTCTCAAGATCCTCGTGCGCAGGAACCTGTCGAACTTCCGCATGGAGAGGTACAGCGTCCAGATAAGCGCGTCTTCCCGGTAGTACAATTTCACGTCCTTTATCGTGATCGGCTTGATCCCCAGATCGGCCGCCTCACCTGTGAAAAAGTCGTTTGCCATATCGACCAGGTCCGGTATCAGCTCCGGAAGCTGCTCCTTGTAGAAATTGCCGATGAAGTCTATCGCGACAAGGCGAAAATCGAAGTAGCGGGTAACCACGTCCTCCAGGAACAACAACCGCAGGAGCCAGACCAGGAAGGAGGGGGCGCTGCGCAGGAACAGCTCCGGGTCCAGCTGGTCAACCCCGTCAACCCTGAAAAGCGGCGTGCTGGTATCGAAGTAGAGAAACTCGATGTCCTCCGGCAGACGTGGGTTTTCCGGATCGAAACCCTTGATCGACCAGTTGGAGATCTGCCCGTCGATGCCCATCTCGTACTTATCCTGATATTTATTGAAAAACCAAACCTTCTTGAGTTCGCCAAAAATCTTGCGCGCAAGCCGTATCGTCTCCTCGGGTGGAAGCAGGTGCATCGCCTTATTGCCTACCGACTCCGCGACGAGCTTCTTCTGTGCCAGGAACATCACAAGCCTGCCGGTTTCGGAGGTCAGGCTGGTGTAATCGTAAGGAGGCAGTTCGAGACCGACCTCCTCGCCAAGCAGGCGGATGTACTCCCTGAAGCTCTTTTCATACTCGGCAAGCTCTTCGGTGTTCTCGAAGATGGGCATGCGCTTGTAAGCGATGTCCTTCTGTTCCGCGGTCCCGATCTCGAACACGGTGCTGATCTCGCCGTAGCCCAGCACCCTGGCGGGCATCTCGCTCTCCTCGGGACGCCTCGGGTCGAGGTGGCGCTCGAACTCCTCCAGCAGTCCCAGGTCGATATTCAGACCCATCTCCTGTTACCCCCTGCTAGAAAGACGGATTTGTTACATAAGGGCACGCGATGCCACTCTGCCCGTTTCCCTCGGCCCTGGAGAGCTCACCGTTCAGCACCCCGCCCAGAAAACCCAGGATGTCATCAGCTACGTCAGCCAGGCCTGCCGTAGATCCGGTGTCGTACCCGGGAGCGTCCATCAGTACAAGGCCTGTCTCGCCTAGAACGCCGGCGTAGTCGATGACCTGCTTGATGGGGGATGACCTGCCCTTCGCGATACAGCCTGGTGATTTCTCCTGTATCGAGCTCATCCACCCGTCCATGTTGCCGGCGCGATCACCATGGAAGCGAAAAGCCCCAGGATGTCTTAAGCCCTATGCTCGGCGGCTGAGGTCATGGACTTGATCTCGTCCGCCACCTCGGGCGACAGGCTATAGACGGCCTCTACATGGCCGGAGCCTCCATCCATCCCGGTGGTGGGGTCCCATCGGTGTTAGCATCCGTGTTAATCGCCGCCGACCTGGTCGAGAAGTATGAGAGATAATCCAGGCCGGATCGCCGCAGATGTAACATCAGGCCAGTTTCAATATTCCGTTGGCTTGAGTTTAAGGGATAAAATGAACGCGCTCAACTCAAAGGGAGTTACCTCATGAACGAAGAGGCGGAGTACAAGGTTTATGGGTATCGATGGGTCGTCCTGGTCTTCTTCGGTTTAGTCCTCGCTATGCAGGCATTCTTATGGATCAGCTTCGCCCCGATTGAAACCGCCGTCCAAAGAGCCCTCGGCGTCAGCGCCACGCAGGTAAGGCTCCTCGCGCTCGTCGGGCCCTTTATGTTCATCTTTTTCTCCACCTTCGCCGGGTCCCTGGCGGACAAGCGCGGCTTCAAGTTCGCCACCGGCGTCGGCGTGGTCATGATGTGTACCGCCGGTATCATCAAAGCGGTCACTCCGCACGTGATTGATAGCGGGCACGTCCAGTACTCGATATACCTCTTCATGCAGATACTGGGAGGGACCGGTTCAGCTTTCGCCCTCGCGAACCTCTCGAAGATGCCCATCAAGTGGTTCCCTGAAAAGCAGAGGGCACTGGGCAACGGCCTCACCACGATGTGCATGTATGTCGGGACGGTGATCGGGCTGATGATGGTAACCGCTGTTGCCAATGTACCGGCAAAAGCGAAGATTCCTCTTACGCCGGTGTCGGTTCTGCGGGCCGACCTGAACAGGGTGCTGCTGGTCGTCGCGGTAATTGTGGGTGCAGCCTCGATCCTCTACTTCCTTTTCGTCAAAGAGGACCCGCCCACACCCGCGGGGCCGATCCCCGAAGTAGAGGAACTCAGCATGTGGAAAACGCTGCCCCAATTCATGCGCATGCCTAGGTTCCTTGCTCTGTGCGTCGTCTCGCTGCTCGGCTACGGGATCTACCTTGCCCTGACGGTAACCATGGAGAAGATCATGGGGTTCCACGGGTTCTCCGCGAGCTTCGCGTCATTGGTAGCGGCCGGCATCACCATTGGAGGAATCGTGGGGGCGGCGCTGATTCCCGAGTTATCGGAAAGAGTGGGCTTGAGAAAGCCCTTCCTTATACTCGCGACACTGGTGACGATGCCAACCGTTCTCATCATGGCATTCGTGGCCAATAAATCTATCGACATGACGTCGGCGATAATCATGGGCTTCGTCCTCCTCCCGGCACTCCCCATAATCTTCACCATAGTCGGAGAGATGAAGGAGATAGGACCGAGACTGGCGGCAACGGCGGTCGGAACCCTGTTCGCCGTGGGGAGCATAGGGTCGGTCGCTGTACCGCTTCTCATGGAGCTGTTCTCAAAGAAAAAGCCGCTAGGAGTAATCGACTACCGTTGGTCGCTAGTTATGCTGACGGTGCTCGGGTTGATCGGAGTTGTCGTCATTATCCTGTGGGTAAAAGAGACCGGCCCGAAGAAGAAAGAGAAAAGCCAGTAAGATATGAGCGGCTCTACTTTCCCTTTAGCCTTGACATGACGAACTCGGGAAGCTCCCGCGGCTTGACTTCCACTCGTACCACAAGAGCCACCGCCTCCGAATCGCAGGTGGGCGTACATACCCCTAGCTCTTCGGGATCAGCGACATTATGTACTCCCAGACCTCGAGCGTCCTGTCCAGTGCCGCCTTGTCGTGCTGCATGCACGAGTACATCCGTGTTCCCGCCAGGGAGTTGACCCCCTGGTTCGTCGCCACCATCTGGTATTCCTCGGCCAAGTCTTTCCTGGTCATTATCTGGTTCAAGGGGTCGGGCCCGTGAAGGTCGACCGAGAAAAACGCCGTGGTCACATAGTGCATGATTGGGCCGTAGTTGTAGACGAAGAACGGCAGGTCCTCGCGCGTCGCGAAGAGGTTGTTCAGGGCATCGGTAAGCTGGTTCGCGTAATCGGTGGCCTTCTTGACGGCGTCGTGCTCCTCCATCAACCGTATGGCATGGTAACAGGCCCCACAGGAGATCGGGTTCGCCGCGAGCGTCCCTCCCAGGAACGGCTCCCGTGCCAGTCCGGCGGCGCAGATGTCCATGACCTCTTTTCGGCCGGCGACCGCGCCGGCTGCCGGGTATCCATGGGCGATTATCTTACCGAACGTAGTAAGGTCTGGCATTACGTTGAAGTACTTCTGGGCACCTCCCATACTCAGCCTGAAGCCGGTCACTACCTCGTCGAATATCAAGAGCGATTCGTACGCGTCGCATAGCTCCCTGCACCACCTGTTCCAACCTGGATGCACGGGTTGAACCCCAGACTCGCCGCCCACCGGCTCGAGGATCACCGCGGCGACCCCGCCCTGGTCCTTGCTCTCTTCAAAGGCCTTCTCCAGCGCATCGAAGTCGTTCGGCATGACGTCGATGAGGTGCTGGAAGAACTCCGCCGGGATCCCCTTGCTCTCCAGCGGCCCTGTTCCCGGCAGGTGAAGCGAATAGACCATCTGGTCCGACCATCCGTGGTAGCTCCCGCTCACCTTTATTATCTTCATCTTCTCCGTGTAGGCACGAGCGATCCGAATCGCGGCCATCGCCGCCTCCGTGCCCGTCTGCAGGAAACGGACACTTTCCACTGACGGCACGTGCTTGATAATCTCCTTTGCGGCGAGGACCTCGTACTCGGACGTCAATCCCGTCGAAGGCCCCTTCTCCTTTATTATCTTTATGATCTCGTCATCGAGCGGGTCGAAATGGTGTCCCAGGATGATGGGCGCGCCGCAGAGCAGGTAATCGATGTACTCGTTCCCGTCGATGTCCCACATCCTGTAACCCTTGACACGGTCTATCGCCAGCGGGAACGGATGCGTGGTGCTCAGGTTATGCTCGACTCCACCGGGGATCACGTTCTTTGCGTCCTCGAAAAGATCCAATGACTTCTTGTGGGTCTCGAAGAACTTCTTCTTCTCGCGCTCAAGCGCTTCCTCATCAATCGGGTGCACTTCGGTGGAGACTACATCATTCAACTTCTCCATTATCTCTTCGTATTCCATCTATTCTCACCTCTCTTTCTCATATGCGGACGGCCGATAATCCAACCCAATGATTTTTCCCGCCATTCTCCATTTGCCGCTTCCAACGCCGACATTCTACCAAATATCGCGCCTTTCCGGCACGGTTGATTGGCGTTTACCGAGCGCTCGTCGCCCGACCTTGCCATATCGCCTCCAGGCCGCTTGGGTTTCCGTTGGCCGTGGATAGTAGTCCCGCATGTGAATCCATCTCACTTCCTACCCTCGTGCTTCAACAGCTCAAGAGCCTGTGGTTCGCGTAGAGCATCCGCAAGGTAGCCGCCGAGGCCTTGAACTCCCGCAAACTGGGGCTCTTGATTAACCGCGCCCGTGGCAAGGAGTATTGCCGACACCTGTCTTCCAGGACCGATTTGCCGGTGCTGGGCTTGATCCCGGAGGACGAGACGGTCAGGGAATTCGATGCGCGCGCCCTGAATTTCCTGGAAATCCCTTCCTGCCCGGCGTGGGAGGGCATTAGAATCAGTATTATGGAAAGCTGCTTCCTATTATAAAGCGGGGGCCCAACCGCATTGAGCCCCCACAATCTATCCGCTATTCACTGATCTACTTCTATGGCCTATGTGGCCTATGGCGCTAGCTGGACCCCCCTCCAGCTTGGCCTCCTCTATCTCCCGCAATACCTTCTTGTTCACCTTGTACACCTCGGTCACGGGTATCTCGTCCATGAAGGTGATGGAGCGGGGCACCGCGTACTTGGCCACCTTGCTCTTCAGGAAATCCATGTAGTCATCTTCCTTCACCTTGCCCCGTTGACCCTCCTTGAGCTGGACGAAAACCATGACCCGCTCGCTGCCGGGTCTATCCGGGTCGGGAACGCCGATTGTCGCCGCGACATCGGTGGCCGGGTGCGCGTAGAGGAGGTCGTCGATCTCCCTGGTGTAGACCTTGTATCCCGAGACGATAACCATGTCCTTGGTCCGGTCGACGATGGAGAAATAGCCGTTTTCGTCCATCTTGACCACGTCCCCGGTGTGCACGAAACCTTCCTCATCCAGGCCACTGCCCGGTTCCGGCCAGTAGCCCAGCATCCTCTGGGGGCCGTTGAGCAGCATCTCCCCCACTTTTTCCTCCTGAATGAGCTCCTCGAAGGAAAGGGGCTTACCGGTGTCGACCTCCACCACCTTCACCTCGGTATCAGGCAACGGGATGCCGATATTGGCCCTCCTCTCCACGCCCTGCAAGCCTTTCCTTTTTTTCGATTGCTTGGCCATCAAAGAGATGATATTGATTAACATGGAACCGAACCTCTTATACCCGATTAACTTGGAAAATGCCCTGGTGAAGGCCGCGTTCACGGGGTTGAACTGCACGGCGTTCATGAAACGCAGCATCTTCCGCCCCCCGAATACCCGGATATTGGCGGAGACGTTATAGTGGGTCACCGGGGATAACTCCGAGAGGCCGTACCCCTCGGTGACATAGCCCCCGCTCGACTCCTCGAATTTCTCCTGCACGTTGGGGGGCAGGGCGGCGGAGCCCGAGATTCCGATTATCTTCGCCTTCTTGAGGTCCTCCCCCAGCATCTTCATGAACTGGGTGGGCACCCCAACCTGCATGATCGGATGGTACTCCTTCATCATCGAGATCATGGTCTTGGTGTCTCTGGGATCGGTCACCAGGAGCATGGTAGCGCAGTTGTAAGTCATGACGTGCATCAGGCTATGCCCGTAGCTATGAAAGAAGGGAAGGCCCATGACCACGGACATGTTGCCTGAGGTTATCCTTGTGACTGGGCCGAACATGACCGACTGCTGGATGGCGTTGGCCACCACATTGCGGTGGGTGAGCATGCATCCCTTAGGAAGCCCCGTCGTGCCCCCGGTGAAAAGAAGCGTCTCCAGGTCACGAGCCGTATCGAAGCTGATGTCGGGGGGAACGGGCTGAGCCTGGTCGATGACCTCGGTAAGCCAGAGGCCGGTGGAGACGGGCTTCTTGGGCGACGGTTCGCTGGAATAATCATCTAGCTTGGTAACGATAATGTTCTGGGCGGCCATGAATTCCTTCAGGTATTCGGCCGTTTCCAGGTGCTCGTCAAGGCAAATCAAGGCCTTGGGCGAGCTCTCGGTAAACTTGTGGGCCAGTGTGTCCTTCGCCTCCAGGAAGCTGCCGGGCACGTGAACCGCCCCGGCCTTGGATATTCCCGCATCCGCCACCAGGAACTGTACTGAAGTTGGGAGCAGTGTCACCACCCGGTCTCCCTTCTCCACTCCCATCGCCGCCAGCGCATTGGCCAGCCTCTCGGCATGTTCCTTCAACTCGGGGTATGAAACCTCCAACCCCATCTGAACACAGCCCATGCGGGGAAAATCCTTGGCAGCCCGGTCCAGGAAAAAATGGGTGGGCTCTTCCGGGTAGGGCTCCAGGGTCTTCGGGATGCCGCATACTTTGTACTCCTTGAACCATGGTTCCATAACTTCTAACCCCATCTTCGATATAGCCCAGCCAGTGAAGAAGAGATTATACAATTCTCAGGACAATATTTACCACTCAAGACCAGCCGCCTCCCAATACGGTTCTTTTTATTCCTTCGCGGTATGAGTGGGGCTAAACCCACTGTTCATCAGGAAAACGGGCTGTCTTGATGGGGGGAACTTTGGCCTAAACTATCATTGGGGCAATTAACCATTCCCGAGTAAACGAGCTCCTCTTCCCCAACAACGGGCGCGTGGTTCTTAACGGAGACCATCGCGTAGTCTTCCTCGCTCACCCCGTACTCGTCCATGTATGCCCTCGCCTGCATCGCAGAGGAAGAAATGGCGTTGATACCAAGAGAACGCTCGAATACCGGGTCGAACATGGCCGTTGGTTATCAGGCGCATAAAGCTCTCCGAACCCTTGTGATGCACGCACGCAGTAGAGGCATGTGCCGAAAGCTCCCGAGAGTATGCGCATGAGCGCGTAGACGTCCTCGAACGTCCCGTCCCCCTCGACCGCCTCGAGCATCCAGCGCAGGTTCCGCACGGTCATGCCGGTGTGGCTGTTCGTAGCGGCTAGGATATAAACGCCTCTCCCGCACGGAGAGTCACGCTCATTGTTTCGCCGACGCCTTGAATGATGGTCACAGTTTCTCAGTCAATAAAGACTTGTAAATGCTATCCGATTTTTATAGAATCGGCAGCACCAAGGCAAAAGGGGGTCATGAGATGGAAAGAATATGGATAAAAAACTATGACTATTACGTTCCCGAGACTATACGTTATCCCCGCATCCCCTTATACGAGATTCTCGAACACGCGTGCAGCCGATATGATAAAAATGTGGCCACTGTGTTCTTTGACCAGAAGATGACCTACGGAGAGATCAGGGACCACGTGCGGCGCCTCGCCACCGCCCTCGTAGATATGGGCGTGAAAAAGGGAGACCGGGTAGCGTTAATGCTCCCGAACTGCCCGCAGATGATCATCGGATACTACGGGGCCCTACTTGCCGGCGCGGTGGTGACCAACATCAGCCCACTGCACGTCGAAAGGGAGATCGAGTACGAGCTCAACGATTCGGGCTCCGAGACGATGATCTACCTGGACCTCTTCCATTCCCGCGTGGAGGCAGTGAAAGAAAACACCCCCCTCAAGCGCAGCATCGTGACAAGCATCACCGATTACCTGGAGACCCCGGCGGATGTCGCAGCAGAAAAAGGACCGGGCATAGATTATTTCCGTGAAGTAATCGAGTCGTCCACCCCGGACGTGCCGGAGGTGGAGATCGACCCCATGGAGGACATCGCGGCCCTCCAGTACACGGGGGGAACCACTGGAATCGCAAAAGGGGTCATGCTGACCCACTACAACCTGATGGCCAACGCCATGCAGTGCGTCTTCTGGGCGAGGGAGTTCACCGAGCGCGGCCAGGATGTCTACCTGGATGTCATCCCTTTCTTCCATTCCTACGGGCAGACGGTGGGCATGAACACCGCCATCTTCAACGCCGCGACGATGATCCTCATGCCGCAGTTCGAGATCAACATGATGCTGCAGGCGATACAGAAGTATGAACCGAACTTCTTCCCCGGTGTTCCGACCCTATACATCGCAGTCCTAAATCACCCGGACGCGGAGAAGTTCGGGGTGGACCGTATAAAGCTCTGCAACTCCGGCTCGGCTCCCCTGCCGGTAGAGGTGCACCGCCAGTTCGCTAAAATTTCGGGAGGGACGTTCTGCGAGGGCTACGGGCTCTCGGAGGCCTCGCCGGTAACCCACTCTAACCCGATCGTCGGAGTTAAGAAGATGGGCTCTATCGGGGTTCCCTTCCCCGACACCGACGCAAAGATAGTCGATGCGGAAACCGGCGAGAAAGAGCTGGGATTCAATGAGCCGGGGGAGCTGATCATCAAGGGTCCCCAGGTCATGAAAGGTTACTGGAAAAAGCCTGAGGAAACGGCGAATACGCTGAGAGACGGGTGGCTATATACAGGGGATATCGGCACCGTGGACGAGGACGGTTACTTCTACATAGTGGACCGCAAGAAGGACATGATCATCGCCGGCGGCTTCAATGTCTACCCGCGCGATATCGACGAGGTCCTTTTCGAGCACCCCAAGGTCCAGGAGGGTATCGCGGTAGGCGTGCCGGACGAGTACCGCGGCGAGACCGTGAAGGCCTACGTCGTGTTGAAGGAGGGCAAAGAGGCCACCGAGGAGGAGATAATCGGCTTCTGCCGCGAACGCCTCGCTGCCTACAAAGTGCCCCGAATAGTGGAGTTCCGCGACTCCCTGCCAAAGACGATGATAGGCAAGGTCCTGCGCAGGGCGCTGCTCGAGGAGGAGATGGCAAAGCGGGAAGGAAAGAGCGGGGAATAGCCTGTAGCTGCCGGTGGGTAGGCGAAAAGGTGAAGAGGAGTGGGTGACAGGCAGTATCGCAAGCGGCTCTGGTTCTATTCTATCCTGGTCGTTATCGCGTCGATCTGCGGGCTCGGAACGCCCCTGCTCAAGTCCATCCACGCGAACTCGGCTGTATCCTGGGTTCTGGGGATCATGGCAGTCGTTCTTTTCCTGTTCGCGACGGTGAATTTCGGGATCTTCCTGAAGCTCAAGGGACGGCAGTGGGTGGCCGCCATTCTGCTCCTGCTGCTCGCCTGGGTAGGGTCAGTGATATACCTGACGACGAGAAAGCCGAACTTGCCAAAGGGCTGATATTTACCGCCCGCACCGCCTCCTCAGGCGGGGGCAAGACGCTGAATCACCTATTCATACAGGTTCTTGTGGGCTGGAGACATGCCCTCGAATGCGCGCTCCGCCTCGTCGCAGGGAAGCACATCTATGTCCCCGTTCTCGCGCTGTAGCACGCAGCCAGACGATTTGAGCAGGCGGTAGTTTTCGCGAGTGGCCTCCCTGTCCCCCCAGCAGACGATCTGGCAGTTACCGCAGGTTAGCCGAAGGCTGGCGTCCGGAAGGGCCGTGTTAACGTAACCACCTGAGCCGTCCGTCCTCTCGGGCCAATTCGCATAGTTAACGACAGCACGCATAAAAACGTCTGTGAACTCCTTTTCGTCATCTGGTAAACAATAGCGCCCGGGGGACCAGGTCGACCACTTCGCGCCCTTGTGAAGTCCCGTGAACCCTCCGCAGACAAACTGGCATCTCGTGTACGATATCCGCTCGCTGAAAGTGAAGGTCACGCCTCCCAGGGTCACGGAGGTCTCCCTGTCGACATCGAACATCCCGGACGGGCATGCGGCGACACACAGCTTGCATCTATCGCAGAAGGACTCCTCCTCGGGTATCGGTTCAGTTGGCTCGAGCTCTGCCTCGGTTACAGTTGTTCCGAGAATAATCGTGCATCCCAATCCTTTTATACCGACGTTCCCGGACCATCCAAAGGAACCTACACCGGAGCGCACCGCGACATAACGGTGCGATAGGTCCGGGGGCATGGACAGCTGCCAGCCCTCGACCTCGGTCCTGTAGACGTTGTTGGAGATGACCCTCTTGGACGCGAAACCGTTTTCCTCGAGCATGAGCGCGAGCGCCTTAGCAAGCCGCGAGGATTTTATGTTCACCTCGAAGTTATCCTGCTCGTGGGCAGAATGGCTTTCCTTACCGAGGAAGGCCCTTATCTTCTCCCGGTCCAGCGGAAGCGCGAAGCTTACAGCCGAACGTGCCCCGGGAAGGATGTACTCGAGGTCCACGCTCGGAGGACCACCGGATAGCGTCTCCAGCGTCGCGAACCCGACCTTCAGCGCTCCACGCTCGAGTAAGAATTGCTCTATCTCGTCGTTTAAGGACAAACGTTTCGCCCCTTATACTCTGATTCGATGCCTCCAGTATATCAACCGCAGGCCTCGTAGCGCTTGTTGAAAGCCTCATTTCGCAACTGTGTTATCTTCTCCCGAAACGCGCAGTAGAAAAGTCTGGATTCAGAACTTGCAGTCGGGCTACTGTCGACGTTAGTCTGTTGCAGGCCTCAGGATTAAAAGATGGTAGAGCGCAGGAGAAAGCCGAGAGCATGGCACTAAAGGCGGCACTGTTCGGACTGCTTGCCGGCAGCACGCTCGTGTTCGGCGCGCTGATAGGACTTTTCTTCAAAATACAGCGTAGGATTATCGCCGTAATAATGGCTTTCGGAGCCGGGGTCCTGATATCGACCCTGGCTTTGGACCTGATGGGTGAAGCGTACAAGCTGGGAGGCTTCGACTCCCCCGCAATCGGGTTCGTAATCGGGGCAGTTCTCTTCATCTTCGGTGACTGGGCGGTCGACCACTGGGGAGGCCACGCCAGGAAGGACACCCTGAACAAGCGGCATCTCGCAAGAGATCCGAAGGACGGAGAAAACTCGGGACTTGCTATTTTCATCGGCGCCTTGCTGGACGGCATTCCCGAGTCGGCATCGATTGGTGTTGGTCTGCTGGCCGGCCAGGGCGTTGGCCTACTTGTTGTCTTGGCCGTGTTCTTGAGCAACTTTCCGGAGGGGATATCCGGCGCGGTGAGCATGGCCAGGGCAGGGTGGTCGAAGGTGTCCGTCGTGGGTATGTGGGCCGCGGTGGCGGTTTTAAGCTCGCTCAGCTCGTTGTTCGGCTATTCCGTGCTCAGTCACAGCAGTCCGGACGCGCGGGCACTTGTTATGGCAATCGCGGCCGGGGCCATCCTGGCAATGGTGTCTTCAACGATGATACCCGAGGCTTTTGACGATGAAGGCCGCCTGACCCCACTGATCACACCTGCCGCGACGGTCGCTGGCTTCTTGCTGGCTTCCATCCTGTCGGGGCTTACCAAATAGTAATGGGATGTTAATCGATGACAGTCATTACAGCTAACGGGTAAGATACATTACGGTTTTGGTCTCAACCCGCGGGATGAAGGGGGCTCACCATAGCAGGCGACCTCGATTCCCAGGACCGTCAAGAGAGCACATCTCCCGAGGAAATCGAGAAGCTCAAGGCCTAAAACATTACCCGGAAAGAGAAGCTGGAAGAAGAGGGGAAAGAAAAGCGAAATTCCCGGGGTGGAACCTGGCAAGATTTCATGGTCTGGTTCATGGTCGTACTCGCCCGCCTCTTCGCTTTTACGGGTGTCCTGGCCACCTTGTTGCGGGCCATGACATTGGATACAAAGACTTTCGTAAACACTGTCGCGCCGCTGATACAGCAAGACACCGCTTACTCGAACGAGACCGCTCTAAGCCGCTGTTGACTCCTTCATGAGCCTGCGCTGCGCACTCAACGCGTAGAAGGCGAGAAAAATGAGGTAGAGCCCGGCAAAGAACGCGTAGATGGCCAGGACCACCATGAGGGCGTACACGCTCCCGAACGGGTATACAAGGATTATTATCCCGATGATGAGCGAAAGCACGCCTGACAGGCCAACAAGCCCTCTTCCAGACATGGGCGGCATGTCAAATGCGATGGCAAGCTCCGCAATGCCCATTATGACGGCCCAGATTCCCACCAGGATCACAACAAAGTCAAGTGCGAACGCCTGGTGTGACAGGATTATCGCTCCAATCAGAAATCCGAGAATGCCCCCTACCAGTGTCCAGCCCCATCTATCCTTGCGGTTTGCCAGTACTATCGAACGGACGACGTTGACGAGCCCGTCGATCAACACGAAGAGCCCAAAGATGATGATGAACGTCTCCCTGTGTGCCAACATGAGTGAGACACCTACCCCCCAATAGTTTAGTGTCTAAATGAGGGCGGGAAGGAGGAAGTCTCATGAGGATGTTACTGGATAAGAGCAAGGAAGAGATCTCTTCG